>Ga0105047_10000428_pt1 | contig 71238 bp, 64 predicted proteins | sample MAT04_FD_78384 | JGI IMG/M metagenome (GOLD analysis project Ga0105047, IMG submission 78384) | Freshwater microbial communities from Lake Fryxell liftoff mats and glacier meltwater in Antarctica - MAT-04 (megahit assembly) | ecosystem: Environmental > Aquatic > Freshwater > Ice > Liftoff... | reverse complement strand
GTGGAGACGAGGGGAATCGAACCCCTGACATCTACCTTGCAAAGGTAGCGCTCTGCCAACTGAGCTACGTCCCCGCTACTGCGGTAAGGCGGGCGTCAGGTTATCGGCTCGGGGCCAACCTCGTACCCACGAGATTCGAGCAGCATCAGGAACCTGGCCACACCCTGTGCGAAAGCCAACCGCTCCTGGCGCACCGCATGCTCGGGCGGCAGCAAATCGCCCACCAGGTAGCGGGCCGGATCGTCGAACTGAAAGCACGGTGTGGCCGGCAGTTGCTCCACGGGGCACTGCAGCGGGGCGGTGTACGCCCACACGTTCTCGAAGCAGAACCGGCGCACACCCGCGGCATACAGACGGTCGGTGGTCTCGCCCGCCTCGAGCCGGCCCGAACCGAACGGCACGCCCTGCACCACCGGCCCGTCGGGGCCGTGCAACAGCACGTGGTCCTTGGCGTGCACCCGGCGCACGAACGGTGCCATCGCGGCCAGCGCGACGAACGGGTCCTCGCCCACCATCTGACTGTTGCCGTAGTCATACAGCGCACCCACCGATGGGTGGCCGACCTCGCCGAGGATGTGTGCCAGTACCGGGCCGGTGAAATCCTCGTGGTTCTCGAGCACGACCAGCACACCAAGGTCCTGCGCAAGCGGCGCGATCGCGCGTAGGTCGTGGATGGTCCACTCGATGACCTCGGCCAACGGCGCCCGGTACTTCGTGTACGTGCGCAACGTGTCGGCACCGCAGGCTGCGGCCACATGCAACATGGTGGTCATGTTCTCGATGCGAGTGTCGCTGGTGTCCAACTCCAGTCGCAGCCCGTGCTGCACTGCGGCCGCGCGTACTGCGGTGAAGTGTCCGGGCGTGGTGCCGCACAGGTCGCGCAGGCCCGGACCGTTGGCCGAGACGTTCACACCGGTGAACCCGACAGCCGCCATCTCCGCCATGAACGCGAACACGTCGTAGCCGGTGGTGCCCCGGTGCCGTAAGTGGAAGCGCAACGAGTAGCTGTGCACGTGCAGACCGATCGCTTTCACGACAGCGCCTCGATGAACGCGATCTCTGCAGCCGACGCACGTCTGTAGCGATCGGCCACCTCCGGCAGCCGACGTGCCAACCGATCAGCGCGCCACACGCAGTACGCGGCGATGCGGTAATGCCAGGCGGCGGAATCGCGGCGATAGCGAGCCACGATCGCGCGATCGGGGTATGCCGCCAAGAACGCGTGTCGCGCCGCCGGGGAATGCGGGGCCATCTGATACAGGATCATCATCGCCGGCGAGACAAAGCAGGCCACATCCTCCACCGGGTCGCCGCGGCCGGGGCATTGCCAATCGATCAGCACCAGACCGCGCCGGCTGCGCACCAGGTTGCCCGGGCCGCAATCGGTGTGCACCAACGAGCGCCGCCGGAGTACCTGCGCCGACACCTCGGCCGGCCGCACACCGGCCAGTGGAGCGACCACACGCGAGGGCACGGCCTGCACCATCGCGTCGGCGTGTGTGCGGGCTTCGGCGGCCGAGCCGCACAGCAGGCGCAACTCGCGCGGCGCCGATAGGGCATGCACCGCGCCGAGCAGTACCGCCACCTCGGCGGTCCCCCGCCGCCACATCCTGCCCGGTACGTACTCGTACGTCACCACGCCGGGCACGTGCGCCACCAACCGCGGCGACCAGCCGTGCGGGCCCAGCAACGCGAGTGCCGCGGCCTCGTGATCGGGCAGGTTGGGGTACATCGGGTTCGGCTCGCCCGGGTCTTCGACATAGCGCTTCTCGATCAGCAGGCGACGGCCGTCGCGCACCATCCACACTTCATTGCGGTAGCCGCCGACGAGCAGCGTGCGATCGGTCACGGCGGTCACTCGCCCGACAGTACTGGCGCTGTCATCCCAGCAATCGAAATCGAACACAGGCGTCGCCACGTCAATCACGTCCCACCCCCCGGCGAAGCAACGACGCCGCCCCCACGCCAGCCCGGCCCGCCCGACTCCGGCCACGAGCACCCCGATCCGTAGGCTCCCCCACCATGCCCCGCACGCCTCGCATCAAGTTCGGCACGTTCCTCGCACCGCACCACCCCATCGGCGAGAGCCCCACGCTTCAGTTCCAGCGCGACCTGGATCTCGCCGCACACCTCGACCGCCTCGGCTACGACGAGTTCTGGTGCGGCGAGCATCACAGCACCGGATGGGAGATGATCGCCAGCCCGGAGATGTTCCTGGTCGCTGCCGGCCAGCGCACGCACACCATCAAGCTGGGCACAGGCGTCGTCTCGCTGCCCTACCACCACCCATTCAACGTCGCCCAGCGGATGGTGCAGCTCGACCACATGACCCGCGGCCGCGCCATCTTCGGCAGCGGCCCCGGCGCGCTCCCGAGCGACGCCCGCACACTGAGCATCGACCCGATGACCCAGCGCGACCGCCAGGACGAGGCCCTCGGCGTGATCATCAAGTTGCTGCGCGGCGACGAGCGGTTCGACCACGACAGCGACTGGTTCACGCTGCGCGAGGCCGCGCTGCAGATCCTTCCGCTGCAGGAGGAGATGCCGATGGCCTGCGCCAGCAGCATCTCGCCCAGCGGCATGCAATTGGCCGGCAAGTACGGCATCGGCGCACTCAGCATCGCCAGCACCAGCAAGGAAGGCATCCAGGCGCTACCCACCCAGTGGAGCTTCGCCGAGGACAGCGCAGCCACCCACGGCCAGACCGTCGATCGTGCGAACTGGCGGGTGCTGATGAGCTGGCACATCGCCGAGAGCCGCGAGCAGGCCCGCAAGGAATCCATCATGGGCCTGCAGAAGTGGCACAACGAGTACAACGTCGACGTGCTCGGCCGCCCCGGCGCGCAGCGCGTGGAAGACCCCAACGTGCTGTTCGAGCAGGTCGCCGCTAGCGGCGCAGAAGGTGGCGGCGCGGCCGTCATCGGCACCCCAGACGACCTGATCAAAGCCATTCTCGGCATGCGGGAAGTCACCGGCGGCTTCGGCACCTTGCTCGGCTTCGCCAACGACTGGGCCAACTCCGAGGCCACGATGCGCAGCTGGGACCTCGTTGCCCGCTACGTGATCCCCGCGGTCAACGGGCACCTGCGTGCACAGCAGGACAGCGCCGAATACGTCGGTGCACGCAAGGGCGAGCTGATGGCCGGCGCCACCGCCGCAGTGATGAGCAAGATCATGAACCACCAGGGCGCGGCGTCGGCGATGGCCACCACCATGCAGCAGATGGCGGCCCGCACGGCCAACAACGAGAACGACCCGGTCTTCCGCCCCGGCGGCGGCCTCCCCACCGCAGCCGACTGAGCTGCGTCAGTCGTCCTTCAACGCCACCGCGTTGGGCGTGACGTTCATCTTCGGCACGTACTCAGCGACCTCGACGACGCGCCCTTCGCTGAGGAACTTCACGCGCAACTCGGTGCGGCACGCGAGGCACGGACCGTAGAAACGCTCGTTGGCCTCGTTGCCGCAGCGCGGGCAGGTGACGGTGAGCAGATCCATCAGTACGCCACCGCCCAGAACTCGGTCAGCATGGCCGCGCCCGCAGCCGGGTTGCCCAGCATCCACCAGTGACCCTGGCCTTCCAACACATGACGGCTGGCGCCCAGCCGGTCGGCCATCTCGGCGCCCAAGTCGTCGCCGCGCACGAACGGATCGTCGGGGGCGATGACCGCCAGCCCCGGCAGGGTGGCGACCGTGCCCAACTGCTCACCCCACTCGACCATCGCCGGTTGTCGCGCGCTGCGGTAGAGGGCGAGGATGGCGGTGCTCATCGCATCATCGGCCACCGCCACCAGTTGCTCACCGGTGGAGCGCGGGATGCCGATCATCTCGTACAACGCAACCCGGTCGGCGGCGGGCGAGGCCAACTGTGTGGCGAAATACTCCTCGCCGGCGCCATCGGTCTGCCAGATCTGGGCGAAGTCGTGCCACACGTACTGCGGGTGGAACAGCCCGAGCACGTCGCACGCCCACGTGCGGAACAGCTCGGGGCGCAGCGCCACCGCGCGCATGCCGATGCCGCCACCCCAGTCGTGACCGACGAAGTCGACCGGGCCATGCTCGGCCACCAACTCTTCGACGAGGCCGAGGAACCACGCAACGTATTCCTCTTTGGTGGCACCGAACCCGTCGGGCAGTGGGCAGCCGAACCCGGGAAGTTGCGGGGTGACCACGTCGGTGCGGTCGAGGAGGGCCAGCAGCGGCTGCCAAATCACGGGTGTCTCAGGGTTTCCGTGCAGAAGTACGACGGTCATACGGTCGATGGTACGTCACTCTCACCGCCACCACCGGCGGCCGCCACGCGCCCGCCGGGCCACAGCGAGCCTTCGGTCGAGACCCTCGCCCTACTTCTGGACAGGAATCGTCCCGGCCAGCGAGACGATTCCTGTCCAGAAGGCCGGATGGGACGATTCCTGTCCAGAAGCCGAGGTGTCTGCCCCAGAGCCGCAGCTAGATGATGTTCAGGGCGTCGAGCGTGGCGGCAGCCGCTTCGTCGGTGAGCTGCACGTGCGGACGCCAATCCGTGCGCTTGGTGCCCCAACCGACGAACTCGTGCGCGGACGTGACGCACAGCGGCAGCGAGTCGTCGGTGCCGTGGGCCACTTCCCACAGCTCGCCCGGCGCGCCGGGCCGCAGCGTGTAGAGCACGTGGTGAAGGTCGGTGAACACCATGTTGATGCCGGTGTCGCACGCTGCCAGCGCCTCGGTGCACATCTGCGGGATGCCGGCCATCATCCACTCGACGGTGACTTCCAGGACTAGCGGGTCGTGCGGCAGGTCGGCGGCGCGGCGCACCGCCGCGCCGATGTCGTGGCGTAGGTGGCAATAGTGGTCGAACGCGATCGCGTTGCCCATCAGCCGCAGCGGATGGCTGCCCAGGTTCGCGATCGGCACCACCATGTCCGCCAACGGCGGCTCCTGCATCGCTGCCAGCGCGGCGATGCCCTTCTCGCTCCACTCGCGGTACTCGGCCTTCACCTGCTCCACCGACCAGTCGCGCCGCGCCTGCACCGGCACCTCGGCGTTCTGCTCGACATCGGGGGTGGTGCCCGTCTCGATGCTGCTCGGGTCGGCGAGCGAGTGGAACGTGCTGGCCATGTGCTGCGCAACATCCTGCACACGCCAACCGGCACAACCGCTGGGCAACGCCCACTCGGAATCGGTCAGCGAGTCGAACAGCTCGAGGGCGTGACTGTGCTCGGCGCGCAGCGCCTGGATGGCGGGGGAGGTCATGTTGCCGCTCCGTTCTTGAGAAGGGCGCCGGCAACGACGCCCGTGTTCGCTCCATTATCCACGAAGCGCGGTCACCGTAGCGGTCCCTCTACTGACGGTGCGACACATGCGTCGTCATACGCTCGCCGCATGCACGTGGACGTCATGCGCACGCCCAAGCCGTGGCAGCAGATGGGCACTTCAGCACGCCACATCGCGTCCGCCGGGTTCGACGGAATCCTGTTCACCGAGGCCGGGCGAAGTTGGCCGACGGCGTACACGTGCACCCGATCGGCGAGCCTGTTCGGCGAGGTCGCCCGCCAGATCCGTCACCTGACCGAATAGCCCGAGCAGGCGGGCGTTCAGGATCTGGGTGAGATGATCAATCCTGTCCGCTCGACGCTGATTCGTCGACCACAGCCATCACGTCAAGGCCCGCCTTGACGCCGCTCGGGTCGGCCACCTCGACCACACGGTCGTCGACGTCGTCAAACTCCAAACGCAGCGCGCGACTCATGATCGCGTGCATGCCGTACGTGGCGGTGATGTACGTGAATTCGAGGATCTCCTCGTCGCTCAGGTGCCGCTGCAGTTCAGCGAACAGCGCATCGGGTACGCGGCCGTGTTGCAGCACGAGGCAGTCGGTGTACGCCAGCACCGCCCGCTCGACAGGCGACCAGCAGTCGACCACCGACCAGGCGGGGATGGCCGCAACCTGCTCGTCAGTGAAGCCCACATCGCGGCAGGCCTTGCAGTGCTGACTGAAGACGAACTGGCTGCCCACTGCCCACCCGGCGCGGATCTGGCCGAGCTCACGCAGCTTGGGCGACAGCTTGCGGTTCGGCGACCGGTAGAACTGGAAGCCAGCCGTGGTGTGGTCAAAGGCATCAGGCACGAGCGCGAAGACCGTCCACCAGTTGCCTGGTGTGCCGCTGGCCGTGCCCGGCTCCACCACTGGGTCGCGGTCCCCGAACAGCATCCGGTAGAGCGACTGCGCGAACGGGTGCGCATCATCGCGGCCGACCTCGCCCAAACGCGGCATGTCAGCGGGCCGCTGCAGCCAGGAATTGCGTCATGTGCGCACCGTAGCGCTGAAGCCGCCGCCGGCGCGGCGTAGCGTCAGTCGCATGACGAACCCCAACATCCGCATGGGTCTGCAGATCCCGCTGTTCAGCTTTCCCGGCGTCGCGCCCGAAGACCTCTTCGAACGCGTCAGCGACATCGCTGTCACCGCCGAGGACAGCGGCTTCGACAGCGTGTTCGTGATGGACCACTTCTACCAACTGCCAGGCCTCGGTGCCCCGCAGGAGAACATGTTCGAGGCCTACACGTTGCTGTCGGCGCTCGCCGCGTGCACCCACACCGTGCGATTGGGCTGCATGGTCGGTGGCATGACCTACCGCAACCCTGCGTTCCTCGCCAAGACCGTGACCTGCCTCGACGTCATCTCCAAGGGCCGCGCCTTCTGGGGCATCGGCGCCGGCTGGTTCGAGAAGGAGCACCAGGACTACAACTTCGAGTTCGGCAGCTTCACCGACCGCTTCGAAAAGCTGGAAGAGGGCCTGCAGATCGCGAAGAGCATGTTCGTGAATGACACCACCACCTTCGAGGGAAAGTGGTTCAAGGTCACCGACGCGTTCAACATGCCCAAGCCCGTACAGGCCGGCGGCCCGCCCATCCTCATCGGTGGCAGCGGCGAGAAGAAGACGCTGCGGATGGTCGCCCAGTACGGCGACGCCTGCAACGTGTTCGGCGATGCCGCCCACGTGCGTCACCTGATGGGCGTGCTCGACGAGCACTGCGGGCGCCTGGGTCGCAACCCTGCCGATATCTGCCGCACCCGACTGGGCACGCTGATCGTCGGGCGCACGATGGAGGAAGCACAGGCCAAGCTGAGCGCCCGCCTGGGTGGCGCCACGCTCGACAGCCTGCCCGCCGACATGCAGGCCCGCATGCGTGCGATGTTCATCGTCGGCGACGCCGATGAAGTCGGCACCAAGGTGCAGGAACTGCTCGACGCCGGCCTCGACGGGATCGTCGTCAACATGCCCGACGCACACGACCTGGAAGCCGTGGCGCTCGCCGGCAGCATCCTTTCCAAGGTCTTCGCCTGACCCTCACGTCACCCGATCCGAGTGCCAACCGTCCATCCGAGTAGGTGGTTGCCATCCGAGTGCACGATCGCCATCCGAGTGCCACACACCCGACGGGGTGTGAGCTGCCACTCGGATGGTCACCAGGCACTCGGATGGTCACCTGCCACTCGGATGGGCGGGGTGGCGGCTGAAACCCGCCGGACGACGACGGTCCACCGGGCGTAACCTCACCGACATGAGCGCACCCGCCATCGACGGAACTCGCACCGTGCATGGCACCTGCCACCACGACTGCCCCGACAGTTGCGGCTGGCAGGTCACCGTCGAGGGCGATGGTCCGCAGGCGCGCGCGGTGCAACTGCGCGGCAACCCCGCCCACCCGTACAGCAAGGGCGAGTTGTGCCCGAAGGTGAACCGCTTCCTGGACCGGGTGTATAGCCCGGACCGCATCCTGCACCCGATGCGCCGTGTCGGCCCGAAGGGCCAGGGTCGCTTCGAGCAGATCACCTGGGCCGAGGCGCTCGAAGAGATCGCCACCCGCTTCCACGGCATCATCGCCGAGCACGGCGCCGAGGCCATTTTGCCGTACACCAGCGCCGGCAACCAGAGCCTGCTGGCCATCATGTTCGGCGATCGCTTCTGGCACCACCTCGGTGCCTCTCGCGTGGTCGGCGCACTGTGCGGCGCCACCGCCGGCGCCGGCAGCGCCACCACCAACGGCACCGGCAAGGGCATCGACCCCAGCGACCTGGCGTACAGCAAGTTGATCATCCTGTGGGGCACCAACACCCGCCTCACCAACCGCCACCTGTGGCCAGTCATCGACGGCGCCCGCACGGCCGGCGCGCAGGTGATCGTGATCGATCCGTTGCGCACCATCACCGCTGATTCGGCCGACTGGTTCCTGCAGCCACTGCCCGGCACCGATGTCGCGCTGATGCTGGCGATGATGCACGTCCTCATCCGCGACAACCTCGTCGATCACGACTGGGTTGCGGCGCACACCGTCGGCTTCGCGGACCTGGCTGCTCATGTCGCCGAGTGGACGCCGGCACGCGCGGCCGCCACCACCGGTCTGGCCGCCGCCGACATCGAGCGCTTGGCCACGCTCTACGGCACCATCCGCCCGGCCGCCATCCGCACGCTCATCGGCGCCGAGCACCACGAGCACGGCGCCATGTTCTTCCGCACACTCACCTGCCTACCCGCGCTCGTCGGCGCGTGGCGCGACCAGGGCGGTGGCTACGCGCGCAGCGTTGGTGTGTGGAGCAACGAGCTGATGGACCACCCAGCCCTCACCCGCCCAGACCTGCTGGCAGGCCGCCACACTCGCGCGCTGCAGATGGTGCACCTGGCCCGCGTGCTCACCGGCGACACCGATGCGCTGAACGATGGCCCACCGATCAAGGCGGTGATGATGATCAGCGTCAACGCGATGGTGTCGGTGCCGAACACCGAGCTGCTACGCCGCGGTCTGCTGCGCGACGACCTGTTCACCGTCGTCCACGACCACTTCCTCACCGACACGGCGCGCTACGCCGACATCGTGCTGCCCGCGACCACGCAGATCGAGTCGAACGACGTCGTCACCAGCTGGGGCCATCTGTACATCGGCTGGAACGAAGCCGCCATCCCACCGCAGGGCGAGGCAGTCAGCAACAGCGAACTGCACCGTCGGCTCGCCAACGCGATGGGTTTCACCGAACCGGCGCTGTTCGACGACGACCTCACCGTGCTGCGCGCGACGCTGCCCACCATCGACATCGACCAGTTGCGCGCCGACGGCTTCGTGAAGGTGCCCTACCCGAGCGACGGACGACCGTTCGCCGCCGGCAACTTCCCCACCGCTTCCGGCAAGGTGGAACTGCGCTGCGATCAACTGGTCGCCACCGGTCAGCCGGCGCTGCCCACCTACTTCGCCCCGGGCGAGGCAGCGTTCGCGCCACGGTTCCCGTTCATGCTGCTCACCCCCAAGCAGCACGCCCGCTTCCTGAACAGCAGCTATTCGCACCTGCCCAAGCACGGCCCGCTGGAAGGCACCCCGTTCCTGGAGCTGCACCCCAGCGACGCTGCCGCGCTCGGTCTGGTGGAGGGCCAGAGCGCGCAGGTGTGGAACGACCGAGGATCTGTGGATCTTCCGGTCCGGGTGAGCCAGCGAGTGCGGCCCGGCGTGGTCGCCATCCCGTGGGGCTGGTGGGCCGCGCAACACCGTGCAACAGACGGCAACGGCAACGTGGCCAACTCGCTCACCAACGACACCGTCACCGACTGGGGTGGCGGCGTCGCGTTCTCCGACACCCGAGTCGCCATCGCCCCCGCCTGACCCACCGCAGGTCAACCGGTTTACGTAAAGGCTGTCGGGCTGTGACCGGGGGCTGTGAGCCCGGAGCTTTGACACAAACCGGGAGATGCGCCACCCGACGATGGCTGTCCGTGCTCAACACCCCTGCACGGAGGGTGAGGGGTAGCCTTGCCGAATGGCAGGGGAGCTGATCTACGCATTTCGCATCATGCGCCTCCCGCTCCTCGACGCGGGCGGTGCTGCCATTGGCCGGCTCGACGACATCGTCATCATCCCCGGCGCCCGCGGTGGCAACTCGCGCGTGCTCGGCTTCGTCGCCACCAGCCAACGCCGGCGCATCTTCGTCAACGCCGGCCGCATCGCCACGCTGGACAGTGATGGCGCCCGCCTGCGCAGCTGGGACGTCGACCTCAACCCGTTCAAGCCGCGCTCGGGCGAGCTGCTCGTCGGCCGCGACATCATCGACAAGAAGCTCGGTGACGAGTCCGTCAGCGATGTCGCCCTGCGCCAGGCCACCGACGGCAAGCAGACCTGGTGGGAACCGGCGAAGGTGCGCCTCGCCCGCCGCAGCGCGCTGCGTCGCCGCCCCAGCTACCGCCTCATCGATGTCGACGACGTCCCCACCCTGTTCCACATCACCGCCGGCGCCGAGATGGCCGCCGAGGCCGCTCGCCTGCGCGACATGCACCCCAGCGACGTCGCCGGTGTCGTCCGTGCGTTGCCGCTCACGCAACGCAAGCAACTGGCCGAAGCAATGGACGACGAACGCCTCGCCGATCTGCTCGAGGAGCTGCCCGAAGCCGAGCAGTTGCGCATCATCGAGGGCCTCGACATCGACCGCATGGTCAGCGTGCTCGAGGAGATGGAGTACGACGACCTCGCCGACCTGCTCGCCGAGATGCCTGGCGAGCAGCGCACCCGGGTGCTCGACGCGATGGACGAGGAAGACGCCGACGTCATGCGTCGCCTGCTCTCCTACGACGAGGGAACCGCCGGTGCGTTGATGACGCCCGACATCATCATCCTTGGCGCTACCGCCACCGTCGCCGAAGCACTCGCCCAGATCCGCGACCCCGAATGGCTGGTCAGCATTGCAGCCCAGGTGTTCGTGGTGCAGCCCCCGTACAAGCCGCCGACGGGCAACTACCTGGGGGTCGTGCACTTCCAGCGCCTGCTACGCGAGCCTCCCTCGATGGAGTTGGGCCGCTGCGTCGAGCAAGAGCCCACCATCACCCCCGACATTCTGGAACGAGAGGTCGCCGAGCGCCTCGCCAGCTACAACCTGTTGTCGCTCGGGGTGTGCGACGAAGCCGGTCGCCTGCTCGGTGCCATCACTGTCGACGACGTGCTCGACCGCACGCTGCCCACCGGTTGGCGCCAGCGCAGGCGGGTGAACTCAGGGTCCGTGCCACGATGAAGCGCCGCGAAGACCTCACCACCCCCCGCCAGCGCCGGCGCATCGGCGTGCACTACGACCCCGATGCATTCGGCCAGTTCAGCGAGAGCATCGCCCGTTACCTGGGCACTGCACGGTTCCTCGTCTGGCAGAGCGGTGTCATCGCCGTGTGGGTGTCATGGAACCTGGTGATGCCCGAGCGGTGGCAGTTCGACCCATGGGGCCGAGGCCTGGTGCTGCTCACCCTGGTGCTCAGCCTGCAGGCAAGCTACGCGGCCCCGCTGATCCTGCTCGCACAGAACCGCCAAGAGCACCGCGACCGGATGACCACCGACAACGATCGCAAAACCGCCGAGCGCACCCAGGCCGATACCGAGTTCCTCGCCCGCGAGCTCGCAAGCGTGCGCTTGGCCCTGGCCGACGTGCCCACCGCCGGAGAACTCAACGACCACCTCGATCGCCTGAGCGACGCCATCGAGCGGATGACGACCCGCCTCGACGAGATGGAAGCCCAACGCGAAAAGGAAGCCTGAGCCCGTACCGGTCAGATGGCGTCAGCCACGTACTTCACGAGCTCAACCGTGACCTTGGAGAACTCGTCGGGGGAAGTCCACGACAGCAGGTGGTCGTCGGCGACATCGATCACATAGGCCTGGAGCGCATCGGCCAGCGCCCGCTGCTTGCGTGGTTTCACCAGGCGGTCGCGAGTGGTGACGAGACTGGCTGCCGGCTTGCCCAGCACGGTTGCGAACACCCGGGCGTCGTACCGGCTGAGCGACTGCCCGGCCTGCACGATGTTGAACGTGTCGTCGCGACTCAGCTCGGCAGCCATCCACGGCACGTACACCGCGAGCGGATGGTGTTCACCCAGCATCCGACGGATGCCCCAGCGAATCCAGCGCGGGAACACGCTGGAGCGCAGCATCGGACCGAGCACGTGAACCGTCTTCCAACGAACTCGCTCGTGCCACGTAGCGCGCCACTCGAGGGCAGTGGCCTGAACGACCAGTCCACGTACCAGCTCCGGGTGGTGCTTGGTGAGCAGCATGCTGATGGGCCCACCCATCGAGTAACCGACCGTGATCACAGGGCCCACCCCGAGGGCCTGCACCAGCAGCGCAGCATCTTCAGCAACATCGTCGAGGTCGAACTTCACCGGGCTGCGCAACCCTCGGCCATGGCCTCGATGGTCGATTGCGACGAACGAAAAGTGCTCGGCCAGGGCCTCGTAGGCGGTGAAGAACTGCAGGTCGGCGCTGGCGGTCCAGCCGTGCAACAGCAGCAGCGTGGGAACGGAAGGGTCCGCGTGGCGGTGGTGGCGATAGAAAATCTCGCCGCGACCGGGCAGCACCAGTGTGTAGCCCGGCGGCAACCAGGGCATCTCCAGCGGCGTTCCGGCAGCAGTGGATGTGGTCATACACCCAAGTTACCCGTCGGTATCCCTTGCCACGCCCGTGAACTCCTGCACAGTGAGGCCCAGTTCGGTGGCATGGTGCAGCAGTTGCAGATCATCGAGCGCCGAATCGCCCGGCGCATACACACCAGGAGCCAAACCGCAGGCCACCACCTGCATTGCAGTGGCCGCCGCAACCGCCGCCGCGAGGTCGGCAGTGTGGCCGGCGGCACCGGTGATCATCGTCAATCGCTCACCGGTGGGCCCGGCACCGCGTGCCTCCACCCGCACCGCCCCGAGGCTGCCTGAGGCGTGCGGTGGCGTCAGCATCGGCAGGCGGGCGGTCATGCGGTCGCGGCGGGTTGCCGAAACACGGGCCGTGATGCGATCCGCCTGCGGGAACGACCGGTGCAGCAGCAGCGGATCGGCCAATGCCGCCCGATAGCAGTCGTGTGCACCGATCGGCTCGGGGAACCACACCAGATCGCGCCCGCTGCCGCCGGGAGGCTGGATCCATTCGCCGTCATGCCAGCCCAGCGAGGTGTCGCCCAATGCCCGGTGGTGCTGGCGGGCGCAGGCTGGCCCGGCGGTGCCGTGCACGGCCACATGCAGTTCGTCGACTCGGTGCAACTGCAGGGCCAACGACCGGGCCAACAGGCCCGACAGACCGGGGGCCATGCCGGCACCGAGGACCAGGCAGACGCCGGCGTGGGCCACCTGGGGCTGCAGTGCTAACAGCGCCCGGAGGTCGTCGATGTCGTCGACCAGCGAGACCATGTTGGTGCCCAACCCCACGAAACGCTCGACCAGGTTCACGTGGGGCGCCGGCTGGCACAGCACCACGACGTCGCAGACCGCCAGGTCGTCAACCGATTCGACTACGACCACGCCCGACCGGCGCACACCGAGACCGGGCCGAGGGTCGTACACGGCAACCTGCAGCCGGCGCGCCACGAGATGGGCGACGACGCGGCCGCCGGTGGTACCGCAGCCGACAACTCCCACGATCGGGCCCCGTGATGAATTCGAGTCCGCGCTGTCGACCGCGGGCTCGGATGCCGGGGACCTCATTTCGGGGGCACGCTGACTTCGCGCCAGCCGCCTTCCTGCGGTGGGACCCCACCCTTTCCACGCAACCGCAGCACACCGGCGATGAAGCCCGCCAGCGAGAGGGCGACCATGGCTCGGCGCAGCGTCTTCATGGGCGGGAGCGTACCAACTGCCCGGACGCCCGACCCCCACCGAACCAGCCCCCTGCCCGCCACGACCGTCGAGTGACGCAGGCGGGCAGGGGGCCGGACGGATCAGATGGGGACGATGGTGGGCAGCAGCACCGAGTTGATGCAGTGGATGATGCCGTTGGTAGCGAACAGGTCGGGACGCACGACCGACACACCGCCGATGGTGAGCGTGGCACCGCTGCCCTCAGCCACAAGCACGGCACCGTTGATGGTCTCGAGCTACGAGATGAGAACGCGGAGGAGCATGCTGAAGAACCGCATTTTGCCGGGTTGTACGCCGACGCGGCTGTCCCCAAAGTACCGTCGCAGCTCAGCGCTGTGGGCGTAGCCAGAACAGGCGCAGCAGGGCGGTGCGCCGCAACGACTTGTTGCGGCCGGTCGGCTGGTCGGTGATCGGCCCCGCCTGTTCTGCGGCCTCCTGCAGTTGTTCAGGTGGCGGCATATGGGCATCGACCTCGCCCACAACAGGCGCACCCAACTGCATCAACGGCACCCGCACCGGGGGAGGCTGGGAGGGGTTCGGTGCCGAGACACCGCCCGGATCGTTCTCCATCTGTTCGTCCATCGCGCCCCCACATCAGGCTCCGCCGAGCACTCACTCTCTGCTGGGAATACGTAAGCGACCGGGTTCGGTGACGCAGGCCGGGCCAGCTTTCGTGACCGCCTGCGTTGCGCGGGACGTGAGCCAAGTGCGAGGTGGCGGGTTGCCAGGTTTCGCAGGTACACGTGACCGCAGCCACCGAGCGTTGGGCACGAACCTGGAAACAGGCGTGGCCGGTACATGACGCGCAGCGGATCGCCGAGCTGTACGCGCCAGAGGCGACGTACCGCTCGCACCCTCATCGTGAGGCCGAGTCGGGCGGCGCGCTTTCCTACACAACGAGGACCTTCGCCGAGGAAGAGACCACCGAGTGCCGGTTCGGCGCCCCGATCGCTGACGGCAACCGTGCCGCCGTGGAATGGTGGGCAAGCTGGTGCGAGGACGGCAGTGAGCTGACGCTGTCGGGCACCACGGTCTTGCGGTTCAACGACGATGACCCAGTTGTCGACCACGTCGACTACTGGGTCGAGAGCCCTCGCCGGCGCGATCCCCTTCGATCGTTGGGGTACGGCGTCCAACGAATAGCACCCACCTGCTGTACGGCGGACTGCAGGTCGCCAGCAGCGACCAACATGTTTGTGTGGTGCAGGAACAGGGTAGGGCGGAGCGGCGCTCCCTTCGATCTGGACCCTGTCGTCCCGGGGCCCATCTATCGGAGGAGACCACCCATGGTTCCAGGCGTTAGCACGGCAGCTCGGCTCATCGACCGGTTCGATCTCCTTGTGGGTTCAGTCGACCAATACGCCATCTTCATGCTCGATCCGGACGGAAACGTCACCTCGTGGAACCGTGGCGCTGAACGGATCAAGGGCCACACCGTCGATGAGATCATCGGGCAGTCGTTCACGATCTTCTACACAGCGGGCGATCTTGCCAGTGGAAAGCCTGCCAGCGAGCTGGCCGCAGCAGCAGCCTCAGGACAACACCACGACGAAGGCTGGAGAGTCCGCTCAGACTCATCTACCTTTTGGGCCAACGTTCTGATCACGGCAATCAGCGATGCTGACGGTCACCTCATCGGATACGCCAATATCACGCGTGACGAGACCGACCGCAAGATCGCGGAAGAGATGATCCAGCAGATGCATCTCATGACCGAACGCGATCGCGTGGCACGCGAAATACAAGAGTCGGTCGTCCGCCAGATCTTTCGAGCCAGCCTCCGACTCAGTGCAATCGCCAACCTGATCGCCGACCCGCAGATCACGAGCCGCATCCTTTCCAGCATCGCCGACCTTGACGCCACGCTCAAAGGGATCCGCGATGTCATTACCGATCACCACCCCACTCGACTCGCGCCGCACCCACACACGACCGTGCGTTCGGCCTCAAGGCAACTGGCCAGTGGAGAAAAGACAGCCGCGTCTTTCGCCGCAACGGGTCACAAGATCGTGGGCCGAAGGGCCGACCGATTCACAGCTCGTACTGCACATGACTCTCACGCCTCAGGAACGACGAAGGCCCCCTTTCGGGGGCCTCGCAACTCGTCTACCGGTACTTCGTTGTGGGGCTACACAGAATCGAACTGTGGACCTCATCCTTATCAGGGATGCGCTCTAACCGACTGAGCTATAGCCCCAGTAGCGATTGGCAAGGCTAGCGGACGCACCGCAAAACCCTCAACCGGGTTGCGAGTGGTCCGGCGTTGCGTCGGCCGGCAAGGGGGCCGACAGGCCATCTGAAGCCGGAGGCACCGTCGGCATCGCCCGACGATTGCTGCGCCGCCAACCCAGGCCACGATCCTCTCTGGCCACGACCTCTTCCTCCAGCACACTCACCCGGATACCGCCGACCAGGTCGGTGATCAGGTTGAACATGGTGGCCATCAGCACCGCCAGGCCGGTGAGACCGACCACGAGGAACAGACCGGCGATCCAGGAGTTGTGGAAGATCTCGCCGCCCTTGAGATCGAACCGCTCCCACCCGAAGCTCTCGAAGAACCGTTCGACGTTGTCGACCGTTCCCGTGTTCTGCGCAACCTGCCACAGCAACACGCCCGCGGTCAGGCACACGCCGTAGAGAAACAGGTTGAACACCAGCGCAACCTTGAACACGCTCCACGTGTCCACATGCCGCACCACACGAGTGACACGCCGCACCCGAGGCGCGCGGCGGGGGCGCACCACCGGAGCGCGTAGCGCACGAGGCGGCTTCTTGGGTCGGTGCAGCGACGGAAGCCCGTCGGTGCCGTCTGTATCGGTGAACTCGCCGGCGGGCACCACCGGCACCACCAACGTGTTGGGCGGGAGCGAGGGCAAGGTCTCGCTCTCGGCGGGCTGTTCGCGCGCCACCACCCGCGGCATCGAACCGGTCTCGGCAGGTGCAGATTCGTTCTGCGTGGGTGAGGCCGGCACGATGGGCGGCAGCAGCAACGGCATCAGGCCAGCGGTGTCTGGTGGCAGTTCGAGTTCGGTCACGTCTGTCGAGGCCGCTGCGACGCGGGGTGTGATGCCAGGGTCGATGGACGGGGCCAAGGCGGCAACAGCCTTCTTGGCAGCCGGGACCCCGTGCGCACGTGCCTGACCCGGGCGCTTGCCGTTGCCCGACCCATTGCCCGACCCGCTACGGCTGCCGTTGCCCGACGGCGCCTGTTTGCGCGGGTCGTTGGGCTGGGCCGCACGCGACTTCGCGGAACCCGCAGCGCGCTGCGAAGAGCGCCTGTCAGGAGGGGGAGCGGCAGTGTCCACGTGGCGAGTGTAGGCACCCCGGCCCCCTCAAGGGGCGCGCGTCGCCACTGCCGCAGCCGTGTCGTTTCCGAGTCGGACCACCACGCGTACCTCCTCGCCAGCGGTGGTGAACGACACCAATGTCGCGTCGTTGGCCGTTGCCACGCCGGCGGCCGCAGCGCGACCACCGACCACGCCTGCCAGTGCGGCTGCGTCCGCGGCAACCTGTGCCTGCTCCTTGGCCACCACCCTGGCCCCGAACCCGGCGGTGGCGACCATCATCACCACCACCAGGGCTATCACGGCCAACAGCAGCACCGTGGCCTGGCCACGGTGCTGCTGTCGGGGTTGCACTGCTGTCGGTCGTACGCGCATCACAGACACCTCGCTGGGAGAGCGGTCGGTTGTGGCGGCACGGGGCCGCAAGATGGCGCCGGAGCGCAAGGGTGGTGCGGTGCTTACTCTTCGTCGTTGGCCAGGATGGGTGCCACCGAGGCGACGGTCTGGCCGTTGTCGAGGCTCATCAACCGGACGCCAGTGGCGTCGCGGCCCTGCGAACTGATGTCGCGCACTGGCATGCGAATGGTGACGCCACCGCTGGACACCGCCACGATCTCGTCGTCGAGGCCGACCATGAACGCCGCCACGACCTGACCCTTCTTGCCCGTGAGGCGGATGCCGATGACGCCTTGGCCACCGCGGCCCTGGACGTTGAACCGATCGAGCTGGGTGCGCTTGCCGTACCCGGACTCGGTGATCATCAGGATCGCGGTGTCGTCGCGACCGACATCAACCGACACTAGTTCGTCGCCGGTCTTCAGCCTCACGCCGCGCACGCCGGACGCATTACGGCCCATCGGGCGCACCTCACCCTCGTTGAAGCGGATGGTGATGCCCTTCCGGGTGACGATGAAGATGTCGTCGCTGCCACTGGTCTCGATGACCTTCACCAGTTCGTCGCCGTCGCGAAGGTTGATCGCGATCAGCCCGTCGCGACGACCGCTGTCGTACTCGTTGAACGCGGTCTTCTTCACCACACCCTGACGGGTAGCGAAGAACAGGTTGCGCTCACCGGCAAAGTCGCGGGTGTCGATGATGGCCTGGATGGTTTCGCCGGCCTGCAACGGAAGCAGGTTGACGATGGGCATGCCCTTGGCCGTGCGCTCGCGCTCGGGAAGATCCATGGCACGCAGGCGGTAGACCTTGCCGCGGTTACTGAAGAACAGCAGGAACGCGTGGGCCGTGGTGAAGATCACGTGACGCACGATGTCGTCGGTCTTCATCTTGGCGCCGCTGACACCACGGCCGCCGCGGCCCTGGGTCTTGAACGATCCGGCCGGCACCGCCTTGATGTACTGGGCCTCGGTCATCACGACGACCAGTTCCTTGTCGTCGACGAGATCCTCGATGCTCATCTCACCCGAGTCGTAGGTGATGGGGCAGACTCGCGGTGTTGCGAACTCTTCCTTGATCGCGGTCATCTCGGACTTGATCACGCCACGCAGTTTCTCGGGCGAATCGAGGATGCTCTGCAGTTCCACGATGCGCGCCCGCACGTCTTCCAGCTCGGTCTGCAGATCGATGCGGCTGAGCCGGGTGAGCTGCGACAGGCGCATCTCGAGGATGTCGGTGGCCTGGATCTCGGTGAACTCGAACGGCACAGCCATCAGGCCGGCCTTCGCTGTGGCCGCGTCGTCGCTAGCCCGGATGAGGGCGATGATCTGGTCGATGACGTTGAGCGCCTTGATGCGGCCCTCGAGGATGTGCTCGCGACGCTTCGCCTTGGCGAGACGGAACTTGGTGCGGCGGGTGATGACATCGACCTGGTGGCGTACGTAGCCTTCGAGCGCCTGCACCAGGTTGAGTGTGCGCGGCACGCCGTCGACCAACGCCACCATGTTGACCGGGAAGCTGGTCTGCAGCGAGGTGAGCTTGAACAGGTTGTTCATCACCACGTTGGCGTTTGCGTCGCGCTTGAGCGTGATCACCAGGTTGGTCTTCGCTGCGGCCGAAGCGTCGTTGACGTCGGCGATGCCATCGAGATCGCCGGCATCGACGAGCTCCTGGATGCGGCTGGCGATGGAGTTGCAGCTGGTCTGGTACGGCAGCTCGGTGACCAGGATCTGCATCTGGCCGCGCTTGCCTTCTTCGATGGAGGCCTTGGCCCGCATCTTGATGCTGCCGCGACCGGTGCGGTACGCGTCCATGATGCCCGCGCGGCCCAGAATGGTGCCGCCCGTCGGGAAGTCGGGACCCTTCACGAATTGCATCAGGTCGTCGGGGGTGGACTCGGGATTGTCGATCAGGTGGATTGTCGCGTCGATGACCTCGCCCAAGTTGTGTGGCGGGATGCTGGTGGCCATGCCCACCGCAATGCCCTGGCTGCCATTGACCAGCAGGTTCGGGAAGCGCGCCGGCAGCACGGCCGGTTCCTCGGTGGTGTTGTCGTAGTTCGGCAACATGTCGACGGTCTCTTCGTCGATGTCGGCCAGCATCTGCATGGCCAACGGGTGCAAGCGGCATTCCGTGTAGCGCTCGGCAGCGGCGCCGAAGTCGGGCGACCCGTAGTTGCCGTGGAAATCGATGAGCGGGTGACGCAGGCTGAACGGCTGGGCCATGCGCACGAGTGCGTCGTAGATGGCCGAGTTGCCGTGCGGGTGGTACTTCGCCATCGTGTCGCCGGTGACGCGGGCGCTCTTCACGTGCGGGCGGTTGGGCCGGAAGCCCTGCTGCTCCATGTCCCAGATGATGCGGCGGTGCACCGGCTTGAGGCCGTCGCGCACATCGGGCAGGGCACGCGACATGATGACCGACATCGCGTAGTCGAGGAAGCTGCGCTCCATCTCGTCCTGCAACTGGATGGGCTCGATCAAGTCGTGACCGGATTCGGTGTGGCCGGTGCCGTCGTCATCGGCCGGGGGCGGGGTGGTGGGTGTGTCACTCATGTCAGAAGTCCAGGTTCCGTACGTCGCGTGCGTTGGTGGTGATGAATGCCTTGCGGAGATCGACGTCGTCGCCCATCAGCACGCTGGTGATCTCGTCGGCCAGCGCGGCCTCTTCGACCGTGATCTGCAACAGGGTGCGAGTGGTGACGTCCATGGTGGTGGGCTTGAGCTCTTCCCAGTCCATCTCGCCGAGACCTTTCAACCGGTTGAAGTCGTTCTTGTGGTTGGGGTGCGCCTCGAGGAAACGGTTCTTGGCATGCTCGTCCTTGAGGTAGATCTTCTCCTTGCCGACAAGCGTGGAGAACAGCGGCGGCTGAGCGATGTACACGTACCCGGCTTCCACCATGGTGCGCATCTGGCGGAAGAAGAACGTGAGCAACAAGGTGCGGATGTGGCTGCCGTCGACATCGGCGTCGCACAGGATGATGACCTTGTGGTAGCGGGCCTTCTCGGCGTCGAACTCGTCGCCGACGCCGCCGCCGATGGCCGTGATGAGCGCCTGGATCTCGTTGTTCTTCAACATCTTGTCGAGCCGTGAGCGCTCGACGTTGAGGATCTTGCCGCGGATGGGCAGCAGCGCCTGGGTGCGCGGGTCGCGAGCGTTGAGCGCCGAGCCACCAGCTGAGTCGCCCTCGACGATGAAGATCTCGCTCTCCTCAGGGTTGCCGCTGCTGCAGTCCTTCAGCTTGTCGGGCATGCCGGCGCCGGCCAGCGCGGTCTTGCGCCGGATGGCGTTACGCGCGTTCTTGGCGGCGACACGGGCCTGCGCCGCGGCCAGGCCCTTCTTGACCAGCTTGTTGGCCTCGGTGGGGTTCTCTTCCAGCCACTCGGCCAACCGCTCGTTGGTGGCCTTCTGCACGAAACTGCGCATGGGCACGTTGCCCAGCTTGGCCTTCGTCTGCCCCTCGAACTGCGGCTCACGCAGCTTCACCGACACGATGGCGGTGATGCCCTCGCGGATGTCCTCGCCGAGCAGGTTGTCGTCCTTCTCCTTGAGGAGGTTCTTGGTGCGGGCGTACTTGTTGACCACGCTGGTCAGCGCCGTCTTGAAGCCCTCGACGTGCATGCCACCTTCGATGGTGGAGATGCCGTTGGCGTAGCCGTGGATGCCCTCGTAGTAGCCGGTGTTCCACTGGATTGCGATGTCGAGCGTCTGGCCGCCCTCGGTGTCTTCGTCCTCGAAGTGGGCGACCTTCAAGAAAAGCGCCTCCTTCGACTGGTTGAGGTGCTTGACGAAGTCGACGATGCCGCCCTTGTATTGGAACGTGACTTCCTGCTCGCGCTCCGGCCGCTCGTCCTTGAAGACGATTTCAAGGCCCTTGTTCAGGAAGGCCATCGTCTGCAGTCGTTCCAGCACGGTGCGGGACACGAACTCGGTGCCCTCGGCGAGGAACACGGTGGGGTCTGGCCAGAAGGACACGGTGGTACCGCTCTGGCGGCCACGGGGCGGGGTGGGCCCGACCTCGACGATCTTGCTCTGTGGCTTGCCGCCCTGCGCGTATTCCTGCTGGTAGCGCTTGCCCATCTTGTCGATCTCGATGAACAGGCGCTCGGAGAGCGCGTTGACCACGCTGACGCCGACACCGTGGAGACCACCGGAGACCTTGTACCCGTCGCCGCCGAACTTGCCGCCGGCGTGCAGCACGGTGAGCACGACCTCAGCCGCGCTCTTGCCCTTGTGCGGGCCCGAGGGGTACGGGTCCACCGGGATGCCACGGCCGTTGTCGTCGACCTTGCAGCCACCGTCGGCCAGCAACGTGACGCCGATGCGCGTGCAGAAGCCGGCCATCGCCTCGTCGACAGAGTTGTCGACGACTTCCCAGATCAGGTGGTGAAGGCCCGCCAGACCGGTGGAGCCGATGTACATGCCGGGGCGCTTGCGGACGGGGTCGAGGCCCTCGAGGACCTGGATGTCCTTCGCGCCGTAATCAGTACTGGGTTGTTTGGTGTCTGACGACACGCGCACCTCGATCTACTTCGGGGGGAAACAGGCGTTGACCTGCGGTGATAGGTGGTGACACATGGCTGGCTCCCTGCCGCTGCAGCCGATGTCACGAACAGCCACAGCCTACCTGAGGGGTATGACGAAGAGGTGGAGCCTGGATGGGGATAGGACAGCCCTCACCGCGGCCCGCACAGAGCGTTCTAGCCACCGCTGCGGCGCCCTCAGTGTCCGGTTGCTACCGCAACTCCGGGACCGTCCAGCCGGAACGACCGCTGGGGCACGCATCCTCGGTCGCTGAGAATGTAACGGTCACCGCTGCCGCTGCTGCCGACGGGTACGCTCAGCCGCCGTGTGCAGTCATTGCGGTGCCCCTGCCGGCCCACTCGTGGTGGCCGCGACATGACAGCCGAGCCACTCAGCCTCGCCACCCACGAGCAACAGGATGCCGACACTCGGCACTGGAACCTGGGGCATCGTCCTGCACTCGATGGCGTGCGAGGCGTCGCGTTCCTCATGGTCCTGATCGGTCACGCCGGTTGGCCGGTGTTCAACCGCGCGCACGAATTCGGTGTCGAGCTCTTCTTCGTCCTCTCCGGACTGCTGATCACCAGCGTCCTGCTCAGCGAACGGGTGCGTTCGGGCCGCATCGATCTTCTCCGCTTCTACATCCGCCGGGCACGCCGACTGCTACCAGCGCTGCTCGTCATGCTCGCCGTGCTCAGCCTGGCCGGAATGTTGGGTCTCGGCCGGTGGGGCCCGACCGCTGCCGGGGTCGTTGGTGGCCTCACCTACACCAGCAACTTGATGATCATCAATGGCATCAACATCGGCAACCTGAACCATCTCTGGTCGCTCGCCGTCGAGGAGCACTTCTACCTCGTCTGGCCGCTCATCTTGGTGGTCGCTTCCGGCCGAAAGGTAGTGCGCACCAGCGTGATCCTGGTTGTCATTCTGGTGCTGGTGGCAGAGTCGTTCATATGGCGGGAGGTGCTCATCATCCAAGGACGCGGCGGTGACTGGACGCGGCTGTACTCGGCCTCTGAAATCCGCGCCGCGTCGCCGTTCCTCGGGGCGGCACTCGCGGTGCTACTCCTGCGTTTCCGGCCTCGGCTGACCAGTCCCGTAGTCGGTGTGGTTGGCGTGCTCGGGGTTGCCATGTTGACCTACCTCTCGACGGGCCCATGGGTGACGTACGCGCCGCAGTACTGGCTGATGGCACTGCCTCTGGCCTCGATCGCTTCGCTCGCCGTGCTGGTGGCGGCGCTCGCGCCGGGCGGGTTGTTCGTGCGGGCGTTCAGTGTTGCGTGGTTGCGCTGGCTTGGCCGGCACTCGTACTCCGGGTACCTCTGGCACTACCCGATATTTCTGGGCATCGGCGGGCATCTCACCCAGATGAACACTGCGCAGACCTTCGGCGGCGTGGCGCTCACGCTTCTCGCCGCCACCCTCAGCACTCGCTACGTCGAACAGCGGTGGCGTAGCAGCGACACGGCTCCACAGCTCTCCGTCACCACCTGATCAACGCCCGACGCGAACCTCGATGCGTTCAATCGTCGCGCCGGCAACTTCCAGCAGCCGCTGCTTGAGCGTGCCCTCCAGGAACTTCAGTTGGGTGGCCCACGCGGGATCGTCAACCTTTACGACCAGCGTCGTGCCGTCCAGCTTCACCGGTTGCACGTGCAGCGCGAGTGGCTCGCCGACGGCTTCCTCCCACCGGCCGAACACTCCGCCCATCGCCGCCGCGGAGGCAGTGACTGCGGCCGCGCCTGTCTCGGGGCGCAGTGAACGAACGACCTGATGCAGGCTGTCGCCCAGGCGGATCGGTTCGTCGCGTGGCACAACAATCACTCTGCCAGCACAGTACCGGCTTCGATGCGCACGATCGCATCGGGATGTGCGGCATCCGGGAGCACACCGGCGGTGGTGAGCACCACCTGGCCCGGTGGCAGGTGAGTCAGCAACGCCGCTGCGCGGCGCGGGTCAAGCTCGCTGAGCACGTCGTCGAGCACCAGTACGGGGCTACTACCCGCCTTCTCGGCAACCATCCGGTGAGCGGCCAGGCGTAGCGCGAGCGCCAGTGTGCGTTGCTCACCTTGCGACGCGTGGGTACGCGCGGGGAGCCCGCCGATGAACAACTCGAGATCGTCGCGGTGGGGCCCGACCGTGCTGACCCCTCGGCGCACGTCGTCGGTGCGCGCGCTCGCCAGAGCAGCGGCGAGGCCGCGCTGACGCCAGTCGGGTTCGTACCGCAAGTCGACCACACTCGGCCGATCGGCGAGTTGCTCGTACGCCTCCGCGACCATCGGCGACAGGCGCGCAATCAGCACGGCGCGCGCATGTCCGAACTGATCGCCCACCTGGGCGAGCTTCGAATCCCACACGTCGAGCGAGATCACCAGTTCGTCGTTGAGCCGGCCGTGGGACTGCTTCAGCAACACGTTGCGCTGCTTGACGATGCGATCCAGCTCCAGCCGCAGCGCGTCGTACTTCAACGCCAACGAGACAAGGGTGTCGTCCATGAACCGACGCCGCTCGCCCGGCCCGCCCTTGATCAACGCCAGGTCGTCGGGTGAGAACACCGTCACCCGCATCACGCCGAGTAGCTCGCGCGACCGGCCGAGCTTCTGCTTGTTGATGTGCACCCGGTTGCGGCCATGACGCGACAATTCGAGCTCGACGAGGACCTCGCGGCCGTCGGGGTGCAGGACCGTGGCGCGCACGATGGCGGTATCGGCGCCAACGCGGATGAGCGCCTCACCTGGGGCCCCACGGAAGCTGTCGAGCGAAGCCAGGTAGGCCAGTGCCTCGGCAAGGTTGGTCTTTCCTTGTCCGTTGAGGCCGACGATCGCGGTGATGCCGTGATGGAAGTCGAACGACGCTGTGGCGTAGTTGCGAAAGTCCACCAACTCGAGTCGGGTGACGATCATCCGCGCAGGTCGTCGAGTAGCGGGCCGATGGGTCGAGGTCTGCCGAGCTAGGGCACCCGCACCGGCATCAGCAGGTACAGGTAGTCGTCGATGCCGACGCCACGTACCACGGCCGGCTTCAGCGCGTCGAGCGTGGACAACGTGATGCTGTCGCCGATGCAGGCCTCGACGCCAGCGGCGAAGTAGTCCGGGTTGAAGGCGACAGTCAGCTCGGTACCGACGTAGGTGGCGTCGAGTTCTTCGCTCGCATTGCCGACATCTTGCGTGATGGCCGTGAGGCGCAGCGTGTCGCCGCCCATCTGCAGGCGCACCGGGGTGGCGTCCTTGGCGAGGATCTTCACACGCCGAATGGCTTCCAGCAGCGGCTCGCGCTCGACTGTGAGCGTGTTGGGGTGCGACGGGGGAATCAGCTGGCGGTAGTTGGGGAACTCGCCTTCGATCAGGCGGGTAGTGAGGCGGGTGGTGCCTACCTCGAACGTCGCGTCACGGTCGCCGAGGCGCATCGTGACTTCCTCGCCACCGCCGACGAGGCGTTGCAATTCGTTGAGGGCGCGGCCCGGAACCAAGACCTTCTGGTCGGCAGCGAGCACCTGCTGGCCGACGAGGTCGCGCACGGCCAGACGATACGAGTCGGTAGCGACCATACGCAGGCCGTCGCCTTCAGCGGTCATCATCACCCCGGTGAGGATGGGCCTGGCTTCGTCGGTGCTGGCGGCGCGTACGACCTGTCGCAGGGCATCGCCGAACTGTGCGGCCGGCAACGTCACCGAAGAGTTCACCGGCGACGCCAACTTCGGATAGTCGTCGAAGCTCAACGGGCGTACGGTGAAATTGGAACGGCCGTTACTGATGGTGACGTCGTCGCCCTCGGCCACGACATCCACCTTGCCGGACCCGAGCGAACGCACGATGTCAGCGGCCAGACGAGCCGGCAGCACCACGCCTCCGTCGCCGTCGCCGCCCACCTCGATGGACAACTGGATCGTCAGATCGAGGTCGGTGCCGGTGACCGACAACTGGTTGCCGAGCAACTCGAGGCGCAGACCGGACAGCACCGGGAGAGCACCGGTGCGACCGGTGGCAGCACGGCCGGCAGTGGCGAGCGCCTCGGCCAGCGCTTCACGTTCACAACGGAACTTCACAGCGTTCCCTTTCGCGTCATGGGGTGATGTACAAAGGTAATAGAGGTAATAAGGGTTGTGGATTGTGCACAACCCCGTCTTTGCCCAGCGTAGGTGCCAGAACTGTATGCACACCGGTTTCCCCACGCGTGCACAGCTGAAAAACCACTCGCATGTAGTTCGGTGGACAACTCGAAGTTGTCCACGGTTCGCGAGGTTGTCGCCCACAGGCCATACACAGGCTTGGCGCGGGTAGAAGTGACCAGAACAGCCATCTTTCGCAGACTCACGCCTTCTTCAGTCGTTGCACGAGGTCGGTCACCTGGTCGTAGATCTGCTTGCGTTCCTTCATCAGCCGCTGGATCTTGTCGACCGCATGGATGACAGTGGTGTGGTCGCGACCACCGAAGAGGCGGGCGATGGCCGGGTAGCTCAGGTCGGTGAGCTCACGGAACACGTACATCGCCGTCTGGCGGGCGGTGACCAATGGGCGCTGACGGCTCTTGCCGCGCAACGATTCCACGCTGTAGCCAAGAATCAACGCGATCTCGTTGAGCAGTTCTTCGTCGGTGCGCGGCTTCACGTAGCTGTCGGTGAGCAGATCGCTGAGCAGACCCTCGGCCATGTGCATGCTGATGGGCACGTGGTTGAGGCTCGCGTAGGCGGTGACCCGGATGAGCGCACCTTCCAGCTCACGGATGTTGGTGGTGATGCGCGATGCGATGAACTCGAGGGTGTCGTTGGGAACCGGGCTGTGATCGCGTTCTGCCTTGTTGCGCAAGATGGCCAGGCGGGTTTCCAGGTCTGGTGGCTGGATGTCGGTGATCAGGCCCCACTTGAAACGGCCACGGAGGCGTTCCTCCAGCGTGGGGATGGCGTCGGGCATGCGGTCACTGGAGATGACGATCTGCTTGTTGGCCCCATGCAACGAGTTGAAGGTGTGGAAGAACTCTTCCTGGAGGCCTTCCTTGCCTTCCATGAACTGGATGTCGTCGATCAGTAGTACGTCGATGTCGCGGTACCGCCGCTTGAAGTTGGCGGTGGTGTTGGTACGGATGGCATCGACGTATTCGTTGAGGAACGTCTCCGTGCTCACGTACCGCACGACATCGTGCTGGTAGTGGTTGTGCACGTAGTGCCCGATGGCGTGCAACAGGTGGGTCTTGCCCAAGCCGGCCGAGCCGTAGATGAACAGCGGGTTGTAGCTACGGCCGGGCGTCTCCGCCACACGCAGCGCCGCCGCCAGTGCGAACTGGTTGCTGGCGCCCTTGACGAACGTCTCGAAGGTGTAGCGCGGGTTCATGCCTCCGGTGTCGGCGAGACTGCCGGTACTGCTGGTACCCGACGACGAATCACCGCGGGTACTGCTGTGCCCACCCGACGGGCCACGGCCATCGCGGCTACTGGGCTCGGGGGCCCACTCGGGCTGCGGTTCGATGTCGACGAGCTGCACTTCGATGACGAACTGCAGGTTGGACGAGCCGATGTCCTCGAGAGCATCCCTGACCAAGGGCAGGTAACGCGACAGGATGCGATCGCGAGCGTGTGCGTTGGGCGCACTCACCCGCAGCATCGAAGCGTCGCTGTCCAGGGCCACCACGTCCTGGAACGTGGAGAACCACACGGCCTCGGACACCTGTGCGCGAAGGAGCTGCGCAACGGCTGTCCACAGCTGTTCGTGGTCGCTCACCAGCGCCTCCTTCCGTTCAGTCGAGCAATGTCCACATCATTGTCCACATCGTGTGGACAACTCAGCAGGTGGGAACTCGGCACGCTATCAGGCGCGCGTCGGTCCTCCGAACGGCACTCTGCAAGCGTGCGCCGCCGCGCGCTCAATGACACGGTTCGGGCTGTGTCGGTTGCCACCGAGCCACGCGCACCCCTAGTCTTGGCACTTGGCCATTGGCGTGGCTGGTGTAGTGCGGCGCGCCAGGGCAACTTTCGACTTGCTGAACCGCCACCACAGGGTGGCTTTAGGAGAGCTGCGTGAAGCGCACATTCCAACCCAATAATCGTCGTCGTGCGAAGAAGCACGGCTTTCGCCACCGCATGAGCACCCGGGCAGGGCGCGACATCTTGAAGTCCCGCCGCGCCAAGGGCCGCCACAAGCTTTCGGCTTGATCTGGCGTATCCGAGAGCGCAGCGCGTTTACGCGCATCGCCGCAGATGGGCGGCGCGCTCGGGCCGGAGTGCTGTGGTGCAACTACGTCCTCGATCCCCCAGGCACCGCCACACCTCCGAGTGTGGCGTACGCCCTCGGTCGCGCGCTCGGTCCCGCCGTCGTACGCAACCGTGTTCGGCGTCGCCTACGGGTCATTTTGCAGCAGGAATCGTCCGGGTCGGGTCTTCCGCCAGGTCAGTACCTGTTCGGCGCCCGTCCCGAAGCCGCGTCGCGGTCGTACATCGAACTCCAGTTCGATCTGCAGCAGTTGCTGCGCCGCATTCGCGCATGATCCGCCTGGTCGTTGCCTATCAGCGGGCGATGGAAGGCCGGCCATCGCCGTGTCGGTTCACCCCGTCGTGCAGCAGCTATGCGCTCGAAGCCCTCGAGGTGCACGGCACCGCCAAGGGTTCGTGGCTCGCGCTGCGTCGTCTCCTGCGCTGCCGCCCGTTCGGGCCCTCCGGCTGGGACCCTGTTCCCCTGTCGGTAGTCGATGACGCATCGTTTCCTCACTCCCCCGCTGGTCAGCACACTGATCCGCCTCACCGTCTCTCTCCTCACCGCAAGGATTTCGTCGCATGATCGCCATCGATTTCTTCGAACAGCCCGCCAAGTTGCTGGCCTGGTTCTACAGCCTCACCCACGACTACATCATCTCGATCTCGCTGATCGCGTTCGTCGTGATGCTGCTCACCGCGCCGTTGGTGCTGAAGAGCACCAAGGGAATGCTCGAGATGCAGAAGCTGCAGCCAGAAATGAAGAAGCTGCAGGCGCAGCACCGCAATGATCGCCAGAAGCTCAACGAAGAAATGATGAAGCTGTACCAGCAGCACAAGGTGAACCCGCTGGCTTCATGCCTGCCGCTGCTGCTACAGATGCCCGTCTTCTTCATCATGTTCCGGGTGTTGCACGGCCTGACCGACAAGGGCGCCGACGGCACCTTTTCGCCGAACTACTTGAACCCCAACAGTGAGCTGTACCTCTCACTCAAGGGTAAGACCGAGATGCTCTCGTGGGGCCTCGACCTGTCTAAGACGCCGATGAGCGTGATCACCGAATCGTTCGGCAAGGGCCTGATCTATGCCCTGCTAGTGGTGGCCCTTGGTGTGCTGTACTTCTTCCAGCAGAAGATGGTGGCCTCCCGCGCCGCCGTGTCGCCGTCGGTCTCGCCGATGCAGCAGAAGCTGATGCAGTACTTGCCAGTCGTCTTCGCGGTCTTCCTGGTCTTCTACCTCACCGGCCTGGTCATCTACTACATGGCCCAGGCAGTGTTCCGTATCGGTCTCAACTTCTACATCACGCACCGCTTCTACAAGCATGAGCACTCGCTGGGTCGCCAGGCGCAGCGAGCCGGCGAGGAAGCTCGCGAGATCTCGAAGAAGGAAGGCAACACCGGCGGCATGTTCTCACAGGCCAAGCGCGAACTGGCCTCGGCCAAGGAGCAAGCCAAGCCCGCCGCCGGTACTACCGCCAGCAAGCGGGTCACTCCGCCCAAGAACAAGCCCACAGCGTCCGCCTCCGGTCGTCCGGCGGCGCGTCCGCAATCCACCGGGAAGGCGGGTCGCCCTTCCGGCACCGGCCGTACCCCTAAGAAGAAGTAGCAGGTCAGACAGTATGGAATGGGTGGAAACCACCGGAAAGACAGTGGACGAGGCCAAAGAGAAGGCCCTCGATCAACTGGGTGTACTGGCAGATGATGCCGAGTTCGACATCGTCGAAGAACCCAAGCAGGGTCTCTTCGGTCGCGTACGCGGTGAGGCCCGGGTTCGCGCTCGGGTTCGCCCCACGCAGGCCCGCCAGAAGGTTGACCGCCGCGATCGCAAGCGTGGTGACAAGACGGAGAAGGCCGACACGCCCACTCCCGAGACCGGTGCCGCCGCCGAGCGTGCCCCTCGCCAGCGTGCCACCAAGTCCGCCGCCGCGAAGGTCGCCGCCCCGAAGGCTGCCGCCCCGAAGGCTGCGAAGGCACCTCAGCCAGCAAGGACCCCGAAGCCGTCGAAGGACAGCGAACCCAAGGAGCAACTCGTGGATGCACGCCAAGTGGCCGATGAAGCCGTTCGGTTCATGACGGAACTGGTGTCGGCCTTTGGCCTCACCGGCACCGCTGAGCTGGTGGAAGATGGCGATGACCTGGAAGTTCGGGTCCACGGTCAGGAACTCGGTCTGCTTGTTGGCCCTCGCGGCACCACGCTGCAGGCTGTGCAGGATCTGGCCCGCGTCGCCTCGCAGCGTCGCCTCGGTGACCACGACACCCGCTTGCGTATCGACGTTGGCGGCTACCGCGAACGTCGCCGCGAGGCACTCGGCAAGTTCGCCAGCCAGATGGCGGAGGAAGTGAAGACGTCGGGCGTTGCTCGCGTTCTCGAGCCGATGTCCTCCGCCGATCGCAAGATCATTCATGACTCGTTGTCCGGCGTAGAAGGCATTGCCACCCGCTCGGAAGGTGACGACCCGTACCGTAGGGTCATCATCGCCCCGGCGAATGTCTGACGACTCCGCGCTGATCGCGGTATTGGCTGCGATCCAGGCTCGAGGCGCCATCGGTGAATCCTCCCTGGTGGCAGCCGTGGCTCACGCCGATCAATTTGTTGCAGCACTTCCCCAAGAAGCCCGCTCCCTTGCCGATCTCGGCTCAGGGGGCGGGCTTCCTGGTTTGGTGATCGCAGTGCGCTGCCCGCGTCTGTCGATCACGTTGGTCGAACGCCGACACAGCCGGGCTGATTTGTTGTCCCGTGCGATTCGTGCGCTCGATCTCATGGCTCGTGTCACGATCCTGCCTGATGACGTGCGGTTGCTCGCGACACAGGCGCCGACCTCGTTTGACGTGGTAACCGCCCGCAGCTTTGCGGCCCCCGCCATCACCGCCAGATGGGCCGGCGAGCTACTCGTCAGTGGCGGAATGTTGGTCGTGTCGGAACCGCCTAGCGACGATCAGGATCGCTGGCCGGCCTCCGTACTGAGCGCCGCCGGCCTGGTTGATCTGGGTCGTGAGCAGGGCGTTCGTCGCTTCCGTCGTTCCTGATTGCCGTGGAGATGTTCCACGTGGAACATCTCCGGCACGCTTCACAGGCCCTGGCGTACGGCCGGAATGTTCCACGTGGAACATTGCACAGAACAGGTTGGGTTTACGTAAAAGCGGTGAGGCCGTGGCCTGAGAATGTGAATCGGGATCCTTGACACAAACGTAGAGGCAGGGGAGTTGGGCGGCGAGTGAAGGGTGGTGACGCGCTATACACCGGCTCAACAGCATTGTCCGCTATCCTTCGCCCATCGCCCCCCGTCAAGTGCAGCTCATTGGGCATGAGCGTGCAGGAGTTGTCCCTTGCTGACCGCCGCCGCTAGTAGTACCCGTCCACTCCCCCGCGTCATCGCTATCGCCAATCAGAAGGGCGGCGTCGGGAAGACCACCACCACCGTCAACCTCGGTGCTTGCTTGGCCGAGCTCGGCTACCGCACCTTGATCGTCGACCTCGACCCCCAGGGAAATGCCTCCACCGGTCTCGGTATCGACAACCGTGGCCTCGAAACCTCGATGTATCACGTGATCATGCACGAGGTGCCGCTCGAGAATTGCGTCGAGCCGTCATCGGTGAAGAACCTGTTCGTCGCTCCCGCCAGCCTCGATCTGGCCGGCGCTGAGATTGAGCTCGTCCCAGCTTTCAGTCGCGAGAATCGACTTCGTAAGGCAATCGCCGATGTGCTCGATGACTACGACTACGTACTCATCGACTGCCCTCCCTCACTCGGCCTACTCACCGTCAATGGCCTCAACGCCGCCTCGGAGGTACTGGTACCCATCCAGTGCGAATACTACGCGCTCGAGGGTTTGGGCCAGTTGCTACGCAACGTCGATTTGGTGAAGCGCAACCTCAATCCGCAACTCGAGGTCAGCACCATCGTCTGTGTCATGTACGACGCCCGCACCAAGCTGGCCGAGCAGGTGGTCAAGGAAGTGCGCGAGCACTTCGGCGACAAGGTCTGCCGCACGGTCGTCCCTCGAACCGTGCGTCTCTCCGAGGCCCCTTCGTTCGGTCAGCCGATCATCACGTTCGATCCCACCTCCCGCGGCGCCACGGCGTACCGCGGTGTCGCCAAGGAGGTCAGCGGTGGCCCGTCTCAGCGGACTCGGTAAAGGACTCGGGGCGCTGATCCCCGCAGATGCCACTTCGGTGGTTGCCGGCGACCTCCCACGGCTGGAAGACATTCCGGTCGGCAGCATCGTGCCCAACCCGCATCAGCCGCGGGTGCACTTCGATGAGGAATCGTTGACCGAGCTCGCTGCGTCGGTACGCGAGATCGGCGTGTTGCAGCCCGTCCTGGTGCGTCCGGCGGGGGAGAACGGCAATTATGAGCTGATCGCCGGCGAGCGGCGTTGGCGGGCGGCCCGTCGCGCAGGGTTGGCGGTAATCCCCGCCATCATCCGCGACACCGACGATCTCGGTTCGGTGGAGCGCGCACTCGTCGAGAACCTGCACCGCCAGGACCTCACCGCCCTCGAGGAAGCCTCTGCATACCAGCAACTGGTCGAAGATTTCTCGCTGACCCACGAACAGGTGGCTTCACGCGTTGGCAAGAGCCGGTCGGCGGTCACCAACACGCTGCGGTTGCTGTCCTTGCCTGCCGCCATTCAGGCACTGCTGGCCGACGGTCGGCTGTCCGCCGGCCATGCGAAAGCGTTGCTCGGTACCCCTGACCGCGCGTTCCAGGAGCAGCTGGCTCGCCGGGCGGCGGCCGAGGGTTGGTCGGTGCGCATGCTCGAAGATGCAGTGCGGGACCGTGGCGGTGCTACTCCGGCGCCCGCCGACGAACCGACGACGCCTGCTCGAGTGGGCGACGGGGCTGGTCTCACCGCTGCGACGCGCCTTCGTCCGCCCGGACTGCTCGAGTTGGAGGAGTTGCTGGCCGAGCACTTGTCCACACGAGTGAGTGTCACCATGGGGACGAACAAAGGCAAAGTAGTGATCGAATTTGCGGATCTCGAAGATCTTGAACGGATATATCACCAAATGACAACTCAGAGTGAGAGAATGTAGAGAACTATCACACAGGGTGGCATTTACCGTCCAACGCTACGGGTGAGGGTTACGCACACCCGTGGACAAAGCTGTGGATAAACTCTCAACGTTCTCGTAAGATCCATAGATCGAGGGCTGTCAGTACTGCTGTCGCGATTTGCGCGGTGGCGTCGGTGACCGCTCGGACAGGGCCTACCGTGAGCAGCACTGCCGGCATGCGGGTCTCGCGCAATACCGGCAGCCGCATGCCGCTGGCAGCTGGGCTGAGGCCGGGAACGGCACGCAACTCCTCGGCGATCTGCTCGGCGAGCTCTCGCCCGCCCGCTGACTGGAAGTTGGGCACACGGTAGTAGTGGGCGATTGCACTGGCCTCGGTGTGACCCTCGAAGCCGATGTACACGTGGGCACCGAAGTGGTTGGCGGCGATTGCCTGTGCCACTTCGTCGGGCTCGTCGAGCGGCATCACCGTGGCGCCACGCTGGCGCAGCTCGCGCGCCAGCGTGCGGGTGAGGGCGCTGAGCCCGCCGAACTGGCCGAGCACGACCCGGCAGTTGGCCACGGACTCGAACCCGATGCGCAATCGCTCGCGTTCGCGTACAGCACCCACGCCGGGCCCGGTGCCGGTCTGACCACTGACACGGATCAGGACGCGCTGGGTCTCGGGGCCGCAGACAGCATCGGCATTGAGCCCGCAGTTGGCCTGGAAGTCGGCCAGGGCCCGTGCCGTACGAGGCCCGAAGATGCCGTCCACCCGGCCGCAGTCGAAGCCCAGACGCGCCAAACGGGATTGAAGGTCGGCGATGTCATCGCCGCGCAGGTTGGGGGAGTTCAGGAGCAGGTACCGGTCGCCCAGCTTCCACGAGGCCTCGACCAACGCCGTCCACGTGCCCTCGTCGCACACGCCATCGGCGTGCAGCCCGCGGGCCTGCTGGAAACCCCGCACGGCGTGCTCGGTGGCAGCGCAGAATACGCCTGCCTCGGCGCCCGCGGCAGGTGGGAAGCCGGCGGCACCGAGGCGACGCTGCAGATCGCGAATAGCGTCGCCTCGCTGACCGGGTGTCAGCGGGAAGTAGGAAGGAATTCGCTCAGCTCCTGGAGGAGTTGGCCCTTGCCCTTGGCGCCGACGAGGCGCTTGCGCACCTCACCCTGGTTGAAGACCAACAGGGTGGGAATGCTCATCACGTTGAACTTCATGGCGATCTCGGGATTCTCGTCCACGTTGAGCTTGGCCACGGTGATGCCCGGGTGTTCAGCGGCGATTTCGCTGAGGATGGGGGCGATCATCTTGCAGGGGCCACACCACTCGGCCCAGAAGTCGACGATGATCGGCTTGTCGCTGGAAAAAACGGTCTCTTCGAACGTGGACGTGGTGAGGGTGACGAAGCCATCGGCCATGGCGGGTCCTTTCGCTGGGGAACCTGATGCTATCGCTGTGCACGAGGCGGCATGGGCCGCCAGCAGGCTGATCAGTGCGAGTGGTTCGCTTCCAGCCAACGCTCGCTGTCGATGGCGGCCATGCAGCCAGAACCGGCGGCCGTGATGGCCTGACGGTAGGTGTGGTCTTGCACGTCGCCGCAGGCAAAGACGCCGTCGACATCGGTGTCCGAGGAGCCAGGCCGCGTGATCAGGTAACCGTTGTCCTCCATCGCCAGCACTCCCTTGAACAGGTCGGTGTTGGGTCTGTGGCCGATGGCCACGAACATGCCGGTGACGGGCAGCGTGCGCACTTCACCGGTGACCCGGTTGCGAACCACGGCACCTTCCAGTTTGTCGTTGCCGAGCAGGTCGTCGACGACGGTGTTCCACACGACTTCGATCTTGGGGTTGTTGAACGCCCGGTCCTGCATGATCTTGCTGGCGCGGAACTCGTCGCGACGCACGAGCATGGTGACCTTGGAGGCGAACTTGGTGAGGAACGTGGCTTCCTCGATGGCGCTGTCGCCACCACCGACCACGGCTATCTCGTGGCCGCGGAAGAAGAAGCCGTCGCACGTGGCGCATGTGGACAGGCCGTGGCCGAGCAGGTGGGCCTCGGCCGCGAGGCCCAGCATCAGGCTCTGCGCGCCGGTGGAGACGATGATCGAGTCGGCTGTGTGCAGCGTTTCGCGTACCCAGACCTTGAACGGGCGTTCGGTGAAGTCCACCGCAGTGGCCTTCTCGGTGAGGAACTCGGCGCCGAAGCGGCCGGCCTGCTCGCGCATGCGCATCATCAGATCCGGGCCCATGATTCCGTCGGGGAAGCCGGGGAAGTTCTCAACCTCGGTGGTGAGCATCAGTTGGCCGCCCGGCTGATCGCTGGTGCTGCTGGGCTCGCCTTCGATCACCAACGGGGTGAGGCTGGCGCGAGCGGTATAGATGGCAGCGGTGAGACCGGCGGGGCCGGAACCGATGATGACGACGGGGTAGTGGCTCATGCAGGTTCCTTGATATGGCGCGCGCGGAGGGCGAAGAACCCGACCACCATCATGACGACGCCGAGTGAGAGGTACGAGACCCAGACGGCGCGGGCATGGCTGAGCCAGAAGCCCAGCAGTTCGCGGTAGGCGCCGAGGCCGAGGATGACGACGAACGGCACTGCGGTGATGACCGCGATGAGTGCCAGCACACCGAACACGACAGCGCGTGACGCCTTGACGGCGTTGTCGGTGGCAACGGTCTTGACCTTGCTGACGACACGCTCGACGGTGTCGGCGACGTCTGGGGCCCAGTTGGGATCGGTGAACGGATTACCCGGCATGTCATGGAGCCTACCCGGCCGGCTACCAGAGGCTGAGCGCCAGCGTGGTGATGGCACCGTGGTAGGTGACCATCACCGCAACGCTCATCCACGCCTGAGGGCGGACGAACTGCCGCCAACCCAGCAACGTGTCGCTGACCACGAACAAGGTGGTGCCAGCGATGACCCAGGCGTTGCCGGTGGCCCAGCCGCAGACGGCCATCGTGGAGATGACCAGCAGGTAGGCGATGACGGGGATACGCAGCGCAGGGTCCTTGGCAGCCGCACCGCGCACGATGCGACGCCCGGCCGTGGCGATGAGCACGACGGCGAGCGCAGCGGCAATGCCGCCCAGCCACCACTTCGGGGTGCCGTACAGGCCGAACAGCACGATGAACGCGACGTGGCCGCACAGGAAGCAGGCGAGTCCGAGTACGAAGTTGTCGATGGCCGGCATCAGCGCGATGTCGCCCCAGAGGCACAGGATCAGCGCGATGACTGCAGTGGCCACCTGGCCGGTGGGGGATTCGTTGACCAGCGCGAGACCGATGACGAACATTGTGGTGAGCGGCTTCGCCCACTGCTCGATGCGATCGTTGTCGCGCAAACGCGACCACCAGTTCGTGAGCGCGGCCAGTGCTGTGGCGGTGAGAAGCGCAGCTTGCACGAGGGTCAGGGCCCGACGGTGACGAGCACCGAGCAGTCATCAGCAATGGCGAGGGTCACGCCCGTGACCGTATCGCGCGCCGCAACCGCGTACTGGCCTTCGTAGAGGATGTCGGCCAAGAACACCTGGTCGGTGGTGAGGCAGGCGAACGCCGGGCGTGCCGAACCGACGCGCACCATGTCGGCGGTGGCCGGAGCGGACTCGACCGGAATCGTCTCGGAACTACCCCAGGAGGTGCCGATGTCGGAGGTGCCGTCTGCGTTGGGGAGATCCAAGGCCAGCAGGTCCTCAGGTGCGTCGATGACGACGGCCACATCGCCGCCACCGAAGATGGAGCCGATGGTCGAGGCAGGCGCGGAATCGGCCGCGGCAACCACAGCTTGGTCCTCGGGAGCGGCGAGCACCATCTCCTTCTCGGCGGTGGCGCTCGCGCTGGAGTTGTCGTCCTGACCATTGGCGCCGTTGAACACGGCGTTGCCAGCGAAACCGACCAGCAGCACGGCGGCTGCTGCGGCCATCACGCGGGCGGGCCAGCGGCGGCGTTGGGCCAGGGACACGACGGGAGCGAGAGGTGCACCCGCGCTTCCCGCGGTGGCGAGAAGGTCGAATTCGGCGAACACGGCAGTCATGGCGGCAACGAGCCCTGCGACGGGGGCCGGAGGGACATCCGCGAGCGACGACCGCACGGCACCGAGATCGGCTACGAGCGACTGCAGTTCGGGGGAGCCCTCCACCTGGGCGCGCTCGGCCTCGGTGACGTCGCCGTCGAGGTAGGCGCTGGCCAACTCGTGGAGGGGGTGCAGGTCGTCGTGTTTCATGATGCGTCGTTCGGGGTTGCCGTGTCGTTGGTGGAGATGTCGTTCGGGGTTGCGTCGTTCACGGCAGTGGTTGGACGGTTCGAGGACGGCCCGTGGTTCCCGCTGGCCCGAGAAATCGTGTTGGCCAGCATTCCGCGACCGCGGGCGATGCGACTCTTGACGGTGCCGATGGGCAGACCCAGCGTGGCGGCGATCTCCGCGTAATCGAGGTCGGCGACGTCGCGTAGCACCACGGGCACACGGAAGTCCTCTGGCAGTGCGGCAAGTGCAGCGTCGATCAGGTAACGATCACCGAGGTGCTCGATGCGCAGCCCGGCGTCGGGATCGGCGACCTCGTGCATCTCGTGGCCGTTGTGCTGATGCTGGTCGCGGCCGGCGACGACAGGGCGGCGTCTGCGCCGGCGCAGCTCGTCGAGGCTGGAGTTGGTGGCGATGCGGTAGGCCCACGTGCCGAACGACGCGCGACCATCGAACGTGGCGAGACCGCGCACCATCGAGATCATTGCTTCTTGCGCGGCGTCGGCGGCGTCGGCGTCGTTGCCGGTGATGCGCCGGCACACCGCATGAACGCGGTCGTAGTGCCTTCGGAACAGTTGGTCGAGCGCGGCACGGTCGCCACCCTGGGCTGCAGTGACGAGCGCACGATCGTCGAGCGGCGCAGCCATCGCGATGAGGCTAGTGCGCGCCGGCGGGTGCCGAGCGGCACGAGCCGGTGACGATCACGTCACTGTCAGTTCGTTGATCACGCCGCGATACGGGTTGTCGGTGCAGCCGGTGTCGGTTCCGAGCTCATTGAAGGAGACGAAAACGAAGCGGGTGGGCTCGGAGAGCACGAGGGTGACCGTGGCCGGTACCTGCCCGTCGAACGCACCGTCGGCGGCGCCCCACTCCGAGAAGCTGGTGGGCTGCTCGGCGCCCGCCGCCGCATACAGCTTCACCTGGTACGGACCGCTGCCGATGGCAACCGTGAAGCTGCCCGTTCGGGCCGAACCGAGATCCGCGACGAGACCCACACCAGGCTTGCCGCCCAGGAACCGGTCGCTGTAGCAGACGGTCTTCCAGCCGGTGGACATGTCGTTGTCGATGGCCAGCGAGGCCAAGTCGTCGCGCTCTTCGCCGTCACCGGCAGGGTCGAAGGTACGCACCGATGTAATTGCCCCGGTAGTTGCCGCGCCGTTGACTTCGACGACGGGCGGGAGCGTGGTGGCAGCGCCAGGTTCGGTGAGCGAAGGGCTGAGGCCCTGCGGATTGGCGCTGCCCATCGTGACCCACAGGACGAGACCGACGATGAACGCGATGAGTAGCAACCCGCCGACCACGATCATCGAGGGAGTGCTCTTCTGTTCGAACTTACGGTTCGGTTGCTGACGAGGGCGCACCGGTGAGGCGGGCGTGCGGTCGGCGCGCACCGGGACGCCAACAGCACGGCCGGGGCGTACCGGCTGGTACCCACCCACAGCCGGTGGCATGCGGCCATTTGTCATCGGGCTGCTTCGCCGTGCTGGCGCGGTGCCGTTGGGCACGGTTGGGGTGGAACCGGTGGTGCGTGTTGCGCTGCTGCCGCGAGGCGGGGTGTTGGCCCGGGTGAGGTCGCGGCTGGTGTCGCCGGTGAGATCCGCGCGGGGTTGGCCAGCAACGCGCTGCAGTTCGGCGCGCACCTCCGCGCCGGTGGTGTGCCGGTCGTCGGGCTTACGGCTGAGCAGCTTGTGAATCAGCGGTGCCAGGCCGTAGGGCAGCGTGGGCCGCAGGCGCATCAGATCGGTGGGGTCGCGGTTGAGGCGGGCGAGGGCGGTGTCGGCGTCGGTCTCGCCGAGGAATGGCACCCGTCCGGCGAGGCACTCGTAGAGCACGAGGCCGAGCGAGTAAAGATCTGCGCGCCCGTCGAGCTTGCGGCCGCGGACCTGCTCGGGGGACAGGTACTTGGCGGTGCCCATCATCACGTTGGGGCTGGTGAGGTCGTCGTCGGAGCTGCCAAGGCCCTTGGCGATGCCGAAGTCGGTGAGCAGTACCCGTCCGTCGGGGGTGACCAGGATGTTGCCCGGCTTGACGTCGCGGTGCACCAGGTTGGCCCGGTGGGCGCAGTCGAGTGCCGACGCGACGCACGCGCCGATGTGCATGGTGAGATCCGGGCTGAGCCGCTTCTGCTCGTCGAGTAGTTGGCGCAGGCTCTTGCCGTTGACCAGTTGCATGACCACGGCCTGGCGCTTGTCGCCGCCGATGGTCTCGTCGATGGTGTCGTAGATGGCGACGATGTTGGGGTGGCTCAGTTGGGCGACCGAGATGGCCTCGCGGCGGAAGCGCTCGGCGACGATGGGGTCGGCGGCGAGGGCTGGTTTGAGCAGCTTGATGGCCACTTGGCGGGTGAGCAACAGGTCGGTGCCCAGCCATACCTCGGCCATGCCTCCTTGCGCGAGCCTTCGCTCCAGCCGGTAGCGCTGGGCGAGAATTGCGGGAGGCAGCGACGTGGGGTTCGCGCCGGAAGAGGTGGCAGGCATGTCCGCCTGTCGACGATAGTGGTGTGGCGGCCCGGTTACCGGGCAATCGGCCCTGAGGAGCGGGCGATCAGACAAATGGTGGCCAAGCGCGGAGTCGAACCGCTAAGTCGCCCTGAGGGCAACTGCTCACCGCCGTACCCCGGTAGCCGATACTCAGTGTGCCTGACGGTGCCGTCGTTGCCAACCGGGCGAAGGTCACCATGTTGCACCCGCAACTGTGGACGCACGGTTGCGGACGTGCAGTTCTGTGGAGCCACAGTTGTGGCCGCAACGAGTTTTGGGGCGCGTGGGGCGTACTGCTGGGTCGGCGGCGGGCGCGCTACCGGGCGACGCAGTAGGCGATGCCGATGGTGCCGCGGCCGGTGTGGCTGCCGACCACCGGGCCGATGTCGCCGACAACGATGTCGCCGGCGTAGTGCGGGCGCAGCATCTCGACGAACGCATCGACATCGCTGCAGTCGGCGCTGAGCACCATCAGGTTCTCGACCGGGCCGGCCTTCGACAGCGTCTCGACCAGGAAGGCGAGTGCCTTGGAGCGGGTGCGCTGTTTGCCACCCTCCTCCACCTTGCCGTCGCGGACCTCGATGATGGGCTTGATCGAGAGCACCGACGCGAGCATTGCCTTGGCGCCGCCGATGCGACCGCCCTTCTTCAGGTTCTCGAGCGTGTCGAGCGCACCCCACACCTTGGTGCGGGTGGCCAGGTCGGTGGCGCGGTCGACGATGGCCTGGTGGCTGGCGCCGCCCTTGGCGAGACGGGCGCAGTCCATCACGATTGCACCGAGGCCCAGCGTGCACTGCTGGCTGTCGACGACCGTGACCACCACGTCGGCGGCGACGTTGCGGGCGGCGAGTTCGGCGGACTGCATGGTGGCGCTCAGCGATGCGCTGAGGCTGATGACCACAATGCTGGTGGCGCCCCCGGCGGCGAGGCGACGGTAAGTGGCCTCGAACTGGCCGGGTGCCGGCGCGGCGGTCTCGGGCAGGTTGGGCGAGGCGGCGCACTTCGCCCAGAACTCGGCCGGCGTGAGGTCAGCGCGGTCGACGTACTCGTGGCCATCGATGCGGATGGTGAGTGGGACGATGTCGATTCCGAGTTCGTCGGCGACTTGCTGGGGCAGGTCGCACGCGGAGTCGGTGACGATGCGGACGCGGTTGTTGCTCACGAGGGTGGGAGGGTACTCGTTGCAGCGTCGGGTGACAGCCCCGTGTCGTCAACACTCGAGTTGTCGTCCGTGGCGGCGACGGTACCGTCACCCAGCGTTGCGGGGTGGCGGGCCGCGGCGTTCGTGGCGGCGCGGGTGCGCCGGTTCCTGCGCAGGAGGCGCACCCACCAGGTGAGCACCACCAGCAGCAGCGCGCCGGTGACCAGGTTGCCCAGCCCGCTGAGCGCGTTGACGCTGGCCGTCAATGTCACCGCCGGCGCGAGTTGGGTGGTGGCGTCGGGCGTGAGTACCTGCAGGGTGACTGGGAAGCGGCCGTTGGTACGTGCCTCGATCTGAACGCGCACCTCCTTGAACGACAGCGGTGGGAGCTCCTCGATGAGATCGCCGCCCGGGAACAGCAGTTTCGAGGATGTCATGTGGACGCGCACCGTGAGTGGTGTGCTGCTGTTGTTGTAGAGCTTGATCGGGATCTCGGCGCGCCGGCCGGTGAGCGTGAACGAGAAGACGGTGGGCACGCCGATCGATGCGCGGACCGCAGCCAGTTCCGCGCGTAGTCCGGCAGCGAGGCCTGCCACTTGGTCGTCGGTGAGCGCGCTGGTGGGCAGCACACCGATCCGTTGCTGCCACTGGGCCCGCCGACTGTCCACCGCGGGCAGCATGCTGGCCGTGCTAGCGGCTTCCTGGGTCAGCGACTTCACGAGCTCCACTCGAGCGTTCAGGTCGCCGGCGGTGCTCTCGGGAAGGCCCACGATCACCTCACCACGGTCGGGTAGCTCGAACTGGTCGGTGCGGATGCCCAGGGTGTCGAGCGTGACCGGCGACAACGCTGCGGTGCCGGTGAGCAGAGTGGTAATGGCCCGGAACGTGTTGGTGTCGGGCAGCGACAGGTCGGGCGTGCCAAGGGTGACGCCGTGGCGGCGAGGATCGCCACCGCGGTCAACGATCTCCTGGCGCAGGGCCAGCAGATCCGTGACGGCGTAGATGCCTGTCAGCACCGGAGTGAACGTGTTTCGGGCCAGGACGGGGGCAAGGCGGCGATCGACAACCGTTGCATCGAGCGTGACGCCATCGGCGACCTGGAGCTGCACCAGTTGGCTGAAGTCGGTGAAGATGCCGGTGGTCGCGGGCAGGACGTCGTACCGCTGCGGGGTGGTGACGATCAGCCGTGCACCCAGGTCGCGCAGCAGCCCTGCGCCTGCCCGGCTGAGCTCGGCGTCCATGAAGCCCAGGGTGCGTAGTGACGGGTTGGCGACGGCCGCGGCCAGGTCGTCCTCGCCATCGCGCAGCCACTGCGTGTACAACGCCTGCTGGCCGGCAGCGGCCGCAGCCGATGGGTCGAGCGGGTATTGCGGGAGCGAGAGCACGTCTTGCCGGGCGAGCCCGGCACGGAGCCGCGCGGCGAGCGCAGCGCCTTCCTCGCCATCCGCGGCGACTGCGGTCAGCAATGCCGGTGGGACACGAACCGCGATGGGGACCTCGCTGGCTTCCAACACGTCGGCCAAATGGGTCAGCTCGGCGGTGACGGCTGCATCGATCACGACCCGCTGCTCGTCGTCGAGCATGACTGCGGAGGTGGTGGTCATCGCAATCGCGATGGGCAGGGGGGTCTCTTCTTCATCGTCGGGGCCGGGCAGGCGGTGGACGAAGGTGAGGACATCGGCCAGCACCTCGCCGCCGTCCTGCACCTCCACCAGCAACGGGTAGAGCCCGGGGCGCGCGAGCTGCAACGCAGCCGAGGTGCGCGCTGATGATTCCAGCAGCACCGATGCGGTCACCTGGCCGGGGATCGCTTGCGGCAGCGTGGCCAGCGGCAGGTCGACGCTGTCCACACTGCGCGGCAGGGTGCCCAACTGCGCGTCGGCAACTTCCTGGCGGGTGACGGCCGGGCGGTAAGCGGTGAGCACGAGGTCGGCCTCGGGATAGGCGGCGAGGTCGAGGTTCGCCGGCAATTCGAGGACGAACGTGACGTTGCCATCCAGCGGCACGTCGAAAGGTGTCTGGGAGAGCAGACCGAGCCGAGCTGTCAGTGCGTGCGCCACCCGGTTGCCGGTGGCCGTGAGCGCGGTGGTGAGGCAGAGCGCGACGAGCGCTGTGGCAGCGAGCGGCCGCACACCAGCCCGACGGACGCCCGTGCTCGTCATGCGAGGCTCATCTCATACACGCGGAGACGTTCGCTGAGCCGGCGGAACCCGGTCTGCTCGTACAGGGTGAGCGCCGCGATGTTGTCGGTGGGGGTGTTGACCAGCACGCGTTGCACACGCCACCGTGCCAGCCACTGCAGCGAATCCTGCACCAGCCCGCGACCCAAGCCCTGGCGCTGTGCCTGCGGATGCACGGCCAACCGTTGCAGGAAGCCCTGCTTGCCATCGCGACCGGTGATCGCGTAGGCGGCCGTCGGGCTGCCGGCTGAACGGGCACGGTTGCGGGGGGTGGCGCTGCACACGTCGGCGATTGCACGCGAGTCCAGCGCCCAATGGTCGGTGAACGCTGCGACGTCGATGGTGGCCGCTACCTCGCGCTGCCCGGCCAGGAGGCGCGCGGTGGGCACGGTCGGGTTGGGCGCGTCGCGGGGCGCGAGGTGCTCGAGCAGCACGAGGTCCTGGATCACGTGGAAGCCGGCGGATTCCGCGCGCAGGCCGGCCGTTGCGGCCAGGGCGGTGGTACGCACCCGGGTGTAGCCCAGCTCGCGCAACTGGTCCGTCCAGCGCTGCAGGTCGGCGAGGGACGGGAGTCGAAGCTGGTGGTACAACACGAGTTGGGCGGTCTGCGGCTGGAACGCCCACTGCTGCACCCGGCACGAGACATCGTTGCCACGCAGCATGAGGGCGGGTCGTGGCGCGGCGAGTGCGTCGGTGTTGCCGCGCCTCGGCTCACTGTTCACCGGCCTGCTGTTCACGCCTTGACGGTAGCTGCTCGCCGCCTCGCGGGGGTCTCGTGGCAAGTGTCGGCCCGATAGCGTCGCGTTGCGTGACCGTCCTGTTCGCCACCCATGCCGCGTACCTCGAGCACCTGGCCGGGCCGCGCCACCCGGAACGGCCCGAGCGGCTGCAGGCGGTGCTCGATGGCGTGCAGCTCGCCGATCTGTTCGAGGCGCTCAAGCCCATCGAACCGCAGGCTGCCACCCGTGAAGACCTCGAGCGCGTGCACCCGGTGGCGTACCTCGACCGCATCGAAGGCATCTGCGCGGCGGGCGGTGGCCGGCTCGACGCCGACACGTACGCGAGCTCAGGCTCGTGGCATGCGGCCACACTCGCCGCTGGCGCCGGGCTCACGGCCGTGCGGGCACTGCAGGAGGGCTACGGCGAGTCCGCCTTCTGTGCGGTGCGGCCCCCCGGCCACCATGCCACGCGCGACGAATCGATGGGCTTCTGCTTCGTCAACAACGTGGCCGTCGTGGCCGCCGCGCTGGCCGACCAGGGCGAGCGGGTGATGATCTTCGACTACGACGCGCATCACGGCAACGGCACGCAGGCCGTCTTCTACCACGACTCGCGGGTGCTGTTCGTCAGCCTCCACCAGTGGCCGCTGTACCCCGGCACCGGCCGGCACACAGAGGTCGGCGAAGGTGCGGCCCGCGGCTTCACCGTCAACATCCCGCTGCCACCGGGTGCCACCGGCGACGTGTATCTCTATGCGTTCGATCAGTTGGTTGCGCCGGTCGCTGACCGGTTCAAGCCCACCTGGGTCATCGTCTCGGCCGGCTTCGACGCGCATCGCAACGATCCCATCACCGAGCTTGCGTTGGCGGCTGGTGATTACGCACCGCTCACGGCGCGTGTGCTGTCGCTGGTACCTGCTGGCCGGCGGTTGGTGATGCTCGAGGGCGGCTACGACCTCGACGCGTTGAAGTTCTCGTCGGCCACCGTGCTGCGCCAGTTGGCGGGCGCGGAGGGCGTGCCGTTCGAGCCGGCTACCTCCGGCGGGCCCGGCGGCGGCGCGGTGCGCCAGGCCCGCGACTTCTGGGAACACGAAGAGCTGCTGTGATCCCAGCCCGTTTCCAACCGGTGCTGGCCGAGCTGGCGCCGCTGAGCGATCGGTTCAAGGCAGCTGGTTACCGCCTGTACCTCGTCGGTGGCACCGTCCGCGATCTGCTGTCGGGCGAGTCGCCGGCCTCGGGTGGCGATGGCGAACTGTACGATTTCGACGCCACGACCGACGCCCATCCTGACGAGATCAAGCGCTTGCTGCGCGGTTGGGCCGACGCGATCTGGACGCAGGGCGAGCGCTTCGGCACCATCGGCGCCAAGCGGCACGGGCCTCACGGCGACCGGGTGTACGAGATCACCACGCACCGCGCCGAGGCGTACCAGGACGACTCGCGCAAGCCGCACGTCGAGTTCAGCGACCAGATCGAGTCCGACCTGTCGCGGCGCGACTTCACCGTCAACGCGATGGCCTTGGAACTCACCGCCGATTCGCCCACCTTGGTCGATCCGTTCGGTGGTGCTGTCGATCTGCTCACGCGCACGCTGCGCACTCCGTTGGCGCCGGAGATCAGCTTCAGCGACGACCCGTTGCGCATGCTGCGCGCGGCCCGGTTCATCGCACGGTTGCAGTTCACGCCCGTGCCGGAACTGGTGGCAGCGGTGGTCGCGATGAAGGGCCGGTTGGAGATCGTTTCGGCCGAGCGCATCCGCGACGAACTGGACAAGCTGATGACGGTGCCGCACCCATCGGCCGGGCTCTGGTTCGTGATCGACACCGGCTTGGCCGACGAGTTCCTACCCGAGCTGCCGATGATGCGGCTGGAGCAGGACCCCATCCATCGTCACAAGGACGTGCTCACCCACAGCTTGGCGGTGGTCGAGAACGTGCGGCCCAGGACCGAGCAGCCCGAGGATCGGCCGCCGTTCGACTTCCGGCTGGTGCGGTTGGCTGCGCTGTTCCACGATGTTGGCAAGCCGCGAACCCGCGGTTACCAGAAGGGCAAGGGCGTTACGTTCCACCACCACGATGCGGTGGGAGCGCGGATGACCCGCAAGCGCTTGGAGGCGCTGCGCTACAGCAACGACGATGTGCAGGCCATCACCGAACTGGTGGCGCTGCACCTGCGTTTCCACACGTACGCAATGGGCTGGACGGATTCCGCAGTGCGGCGCTACGTGCGCGACGCTGGCCCACTGTTGCACGAGCTCAACGTGCTCACCCGCTGCGACTGCACCACACGCAACGAGAAGAAGGCGTTGATCCTGTCGCGCCGGATGGACGACCTGGAGGTGCGCATCGCCGAACTGGCTGCGCACGAGGAACTGGCGTCCATCCGTCCCGAGCTCAACGGCGCGCAGGTAATGGAGCGGCTGGGCGTCACGCCCGGGCCGGTGATCGGCAAGGCGCTCGCCTTTTTGATGGAGATCCGGCTGGAAGATGGCTTGATCGGCGAGGAAGCCATCCTGCAGCGCCTTGACGATTGGTGGCGGGCCGAACACCCCCAGTGATACCGTCCACCGGTTCACATTGGTGTGGTGTGACAATGGTGTACCTGATCGAGGAGGCGACGGCGGATGCAGCCGGAAGGCACCGGCGCCAGACGCCGGCCGAGTTGGCAACCGAGCCTGAGGTGGGGCTTTCGCGCGATCGCGACCGCCACCGCGACGGTGCTGCTGATGGCCCTGGCCGCGTACGTCGTCGGTACCGAAGGGTTCGCCGAGTGGGACCGCTGGGCGGACCTCGTGCTGCTCGTGCTCACACTGATGGCGCTGGGCGTCGCAACCCTGCGGGCCCGAGCTCCAGGCAACCGGCACATGTGGTTGTTCGTCGTCTTCTCCGGCAGCGTCGCCCTTTCCCAGCTGTGGTTGAGCCTCGGTACGTTCGACTGGTTGGATGAGCGTTGGCTGACACCTGTTGATGCCGGCGCACTGGTCGCCTACGGCGCCATGATCGTCTTCCTGGTGCTCCACCTGCGCGACGGGCATCACATTTCCGGCGTGCTGGTGTACCTGCTCGATGCGGCGCTGATCACGCTGGCAATCATCTTCGTGCTCTGGGAGTTGGTGATCTCGCCGGGCATCGGCGACGTGAATCAGCTGACAGCGATGAGCCAGTTGCTGGTGTTGCTGTACCCAGGGCTCGACGTGTTCATCGCTTCTCTGGTGATGTTGATGTTGATGGTCGACCGGTCACCGTCGCGCATCGCGTACTTCTGCGCGATGGTGGTCTTCGCAATCGCCGACACGGTGGCCAGCGCGACGGGCGGCCCGGACCGCCTTGGCCCGCTTGCGGTCGCATCCTCCGCGTGGATCGCGGGCTGGGTGCTGTTCATTGGCGCCCTCGCGTTCCCAGGCGGTAGCCGCCGAGCGGCGCGCCGGCCGACGATCCGGCGCCTCTTGGTGGTCTACGGCACTGTGACGTGCGCCATCTGGCTCGCTACTTGGCGCTACCTCCTCCACGATGTCCAGCCCAGCCGAACGACCAGCATGATCGGGTTTCTGGTCGGAGCGTTCTGGATGGCCAACCAACTTGCCGTGCACCGGCAGTCGAGCAATTGGGCCGCACAGCTGCACGACAACATCGATGAGCTGCGTCGCACACAGGCGGAGCTGCGCCAGTTCCTCGACGACCTGCCCGCCGCGCTGGTGGTGCTGAGCAACGATGGCGCAATCCTCGAACTCAACGTCAACACCGAGCTACTCACCGGCCGCACCCGCGAGCAACTGCTCGGCCAGTACTTCGTCACGCTGTTCGGTGCGGACGACCGTGATCGGCTCGTCGCGCTGTGGCGCTCACTGCGCGTGGGTGGGCCGATGGCCACTCCGACGCTCACTTTCCAGCGCCCCGACGGCACCGCGGTGCTACTGGAAGCCGACGCGAACCTGCCCTTGCGCGACCACAACCAGGTGGTCATCGCGTTGCGCGACGTGACCGAGCGTGAGGCCGAAGCAACCCGCCTGGCGATGGCGCGCGAACGCTTCCGGCTCGCGTTCCACGGCGCGCCCACAGGCATGGCCCTGTCCACCGTGCCAGGCGGTGTGCTGATCGACGTCAACGAGTCGTTGGTGCACATGCTGGGCCGTTCTCGCGACGACCTGATCGGCCGCACCGTGGAAGACATCAGCCACCCCGACGACTGGCAGCGCAACGCCTCCCTGTTTGGCCGCGCGGCCGACGGCGACGTGGACAACTACCGCATGGAGAAGCGCTACCTGCGCGGCGACGGCGGGGTCGTGTGGGCGCGCACCTGGGTGTCGATCATGGACGACGGCGAGGGTGCCTCATTGGCCATCGCGCACATCGAGGACGTCACCGAGCAGCGCCACAACGCCGAACGGTTGGAGTGGGCGGCCGCGCACGACGGCCTCACCGGACTGCCCAACCGCTTCCGCTTCCTCGAACGGCTGGGCGCGTACCTGGAAGCCTCGGCACCCGGCTCCATCGCGGTGCTGTTCATCGACATCGACAACTTCAAGGTGATCAACGACAGCCTCGGGCACGATGCGGGTGACCAACTGCTGCAGGCGATGAGCGAGCGGCTGCGATCCGTGGTCCGTGACCGCGACATGCTGGGCCGCTTCGGTGGCGACGAGTTCATCGTCATGTTGCGCGATGTGAGCGGCGGCTACGACCCGTTGGAGGCTGCCGAGCGGTTGCGTGCCGAGATCGCGCAGCCCCTGATGATCGACGGGGCCGAACTGTTCGTCACGGCGAGCATCGGCATCACAGTGTCGGATCGCGAGGGCGTGACCACCACCGAGATGTTGCGCGACGCCGACGCGGCGATGTATCGGGCGAAAGCCCGTGGGCGCGACCGCGTGGAGGTCTTCGCGCCGGGAAGCCATGACGCGACGGTGCTGACGTTGCGCACCACCAACGAGCTACGCCGCGGCTTGGAACGCGGCGAGATCGTGCCGTACTACCAACCGATCGTGCAGCTCAGCAACGGTCACCTGATGGGCTTCGAGGTACTTGCGCGTTGGCGGCACCCGGACCGTGGCCTGCTCGGCCCCGACCAGTTCTTGCCGATGGCGGAGGAGACCGGGCTGATCGGTGAGGTCGGTGCCACGGTGCTGCGGGCGTCATTGGTGCAGTTGGGGCAGTGGCGCAACGCCACGCAGCGATTCAACGACCTGTCGGTGTCGGTCAACGTGAGTGTGCGCCAACTGATGAGCAGTCAACTCGTGGATGTCGTTGCCGACGCGCTGGCGGAAGCGGGCGTATCGGCGATCGCGCTGTGGTTGGAGATCACCGAGACCGCGCTGATGGCCGATGTGAAGGCTGCCACCGTCGCGTTGCGTGAGCTGCGCAGCCTGGGCCTGCACCTGGCGGTCGACGACTTCGGCACCGGCTACTCGTCGCTCACCTACCTGAAGCGGTTCCCGGTCGAGGCCATCAAGGTCGACCGCACGTTCGTCAACGGGTTGGGCATCGATGCCGAGGACTCCACCATCGTGGAGGCCGTCGTCAACCTGGGCCACTCGCTGGGCCTGTCGGTGGTTGCGGAGGGCGTCGAGACACCGTTGCAGTTGTCGCGCTTGCGCGAGATCGGCTGCGATCGCGGCCAGGGCTACCTGTTCGGTCGCCCGCGTCCGGCCGAGCTGATCGAAGCCGAGTACTCGTTGGTCTGACCTGCTCGCTTGCCCGAATCGGCCTCCCGCGTCATGAATCCGCCGGGTTGCACGCAGTCAGGCGATGACATGGTGGCGAACAACGGGCGCCGGTGTGGTTGGCGCGCCGCTCGGTGGGTTGGGTCAGACGCCTTGCTTCCGGGCGCGAACGACGAGTACCGAGGGGAACAGGGCGTCATGGACCCGGCGATCGTTGAGTTCGTGGATCACGTCCAGGCGGAAGTTGCTGCGTTCGAAGGCCATGTACAGCTCGGTGAATGTGGCACCGTTGGCGCCGTACGCAGCGATGGCCGTGTGATCGTTGCCGAACATCATCGCCACGGGATGGGCGATGGCGACCACGAACGAGGCGCCGGGCTTGAGTACCCGGTGCACCTGGCGGAGCAGGCGGGGAAGATCGTCGACAGAGGCGAGCGAGTGTGACGCGATGACGAGATCGACCGAGGCGCTGGTGGCGAAACCCAGGTCGGCGAGGTCGGCCTGATGGCACTCGACCTTGACATCGGCCCGCTCGGCAGCGGCACGGACTGCGGCGATGGATTGCGGGCTGGGGTCGAGTGCGATGGCCTTCGCGCCGGCCAGGGCAAGGACGACGGAGTTGGGTGTGGGTGCCGCGCCGGCGGCCTGGCCGGCGACACCGAGTTCGATGACTCGCTTGCCGACGATGTCGCCACACAGTCGTAGCTCGGACTCGTCGGCCACGTGGGCGCCGTACCAGATGCTCATGTGCACAGTGTGGCCCGATCGTGGCGGTCCGTGGCGGATTGTCGGAGATCGTGACGCATGTCTGTGCCCGCCGGACCGATGTGGCACCGATAGCCTCGCGGCACATGACGTTCAATGCCGGTGCGTTGCGTGGTGCGGCAGGGGTGGTCGATCATCGGCTGTCTCGTCGACACCTGATCAACGAGTTCCGGCGCGGGCGGCTGCGGCAGGACCAGGTATGCGATGCACACCCCGAGCTCATCCGTGCGGCCCGCAACGTCGGCACCGCCGCCACCAACTCGTGCCCCATCTGCAACGAGGCCGACCTGAAGCTCATCACCTACGTGTTCGGTGCTCGGCTGCCCTCTCACGGTCGCTGCGTCAGCACCGCTGCCGAGCTGGCCAAACTGAACGCTCGCGCCGACGAGCTCACCGCGTACGTGGTCGAGGCGTGTGTGTCGTGCCGCTGGCACCACCTGCTGCGGGTGCTGCCGGTCGGTAGCCGCCGGCCGCCGCGGGCGCGGGCCTCGTCGTGACCGGACCGGTCTCGCACCTGTTCGTCTACGGCACGCTGCGGCCGGGCGAGGTGCGCTGGCAGCACCTGTCTCCGTTCGTCGCCGATGAGGGCGTGGCCGCGTCCGTCGCCGGCGAACTGTACGACACGGAGCTGGACTATCCGGCAGCGATGTTCGGCGGCGAGTCCCGCATCCTCGGGCGCGTGTACGAACTGGCGCCGGCCCGCCACGACGAGGCACTTGCCCACCTCGACGAGGTGGAGGGCGCGGTCCGCGGGATGTACCACCGGGTGGCCGTTGCCACCGATGCCGGTCATGCCGCCTGGGCGTACCAGTGCGGTGAGCAAGCGCTACTGGTGCGGCGCATCCAGTGCGGTGACTGGCAGCAACGCTGATCCTGCGGCGTCAGAACGGGCTGAGGCCGAAGCGGTTGCGGATGCTGACCGCCTCGCCGGTATGGGTGTGGCCGTGGCCGATGACCGGCCACTGCACCAGCCACCACAACGCCTTGCCCTGCCACATGTTGTAGAGCCAGGGGAACTCGTCGGGGTCGAGGCTGCCGCGTTGGGTGAGCCGGTACGCGGTGTTGGGCTCGATGTCCAGCGCCATGGTGCCCAGCGGGGCCAGCCACTCGTCGGTGCGGTCGAACACAGCGGTCGCGTAGGCGATGAGCGCCTCGGCCGGCACGAGGGCGGTGGCTGCACGGTCCTCGCTCTCGGCGAGGGCAATACCGGGGTGGGCGTTGGCGAGACCGAGCGCGTCGCGGTGTTGGGTGAACAGCGGCTCGTGGTTACGGATGACGGTGTTGACCGCGAGATCGTGGTGACGGGTGAGGTGCAACAGCAGTCCGGAGATGGTGCTGCCGCCGCCATCGGCCTGCTCGTGCCAGCGGTCGGTGGGCACCAGGCGCACGACCGTGCCAAAGAGCCGTGTGCGCAGCGAAGCGAGGTCGGCGATCATCCATGCATGCAGGTCCACGGGCCGGACGGTAGCCGACCACCTTCCCTGTGACACCCCTTTGCCATGCTGCCCACATGTTCCGTCCGCCCCCCGTTCGCCGCCCCGGCCGGGTCACCCCGAAACGCCGCTACACTCCCCAGGTCATATTGGCCCTGCCCCATGGAGGGGCCCCGGGAATCCCCCGGGTCCGAAGGGAGGAATTACACGCATGATGCGTGCCTACGAATTCATGATCATCCTCGAAGGTGATCTCGACGAAACAGCTGCACAGGCTTGGGTGAAGACCGTCACTGACGGCATCGCCAAAGCTGGTGGCAGTGTCCACGGCAAGCCCGAGTGGTGGGGTCGGCGCCAGTACGCCTACCCCATCAACAAGAAGCAGTACGGCTACTACGCCGTCATGAACGTCGTGGCGCCCGGTGGCGCTCTCGACGACTTCGAGCGCTCGCTCCGCATCGCAGACGACGTCGTCCGCCACAAGCTGCTCCGCCTCCCCGATGCCGAGGCAGCTCGCCGCGGCATCACGGTCGCGGCCTAGTCCCTTCCGGCGTCCGTACGCCTCTCCACAAGGAGCAACCACCATGGCCGATAGCACTGTCACCATCGTTGGAAACATCACCCGCGATCCCGAGCTTCGTTTCACCGCCGGCGGAAAGGGCGTCGCCAGTTTTGGCGTCGCTGTCGGTCGTCGTTACCAGCAGAACGGCGAATGGCAGGAGAAGACATCCTTCTTCAACGTCACCGCCTGGGACACGCTGGGTGAGAACATCGCCGCCTCGCTCACCAAGGGCACCCGCGTCATCGTGACCGGTCGCCTCGAGCAGCGCGAGTACGAGACCAAAGAGGGCGAGAAGCGCAGCGTGGTCGAGATCGTCGCTGACGAGATCGGGCCGTCCCTTCGCTGGGCACGCGCCGAAGTCGAGCGCATCGCTCGCGACGGCGGCTCCAGCTCCAGCTCCGGTGGCTCCAGCTCCGGTGGTGGTGGTGGTGGCTCCAGCAGTGGCAGCCGCGCTCCCGACCCCGTGTACGGCGACGAAGAACCCTTCTGATTCATCGAGATTCCTGAAAGAACTGACTGAGCAATGAGCAAAGACAACAACAACAAGAAGTCCAAGCCGAGGGCGCCCAAAGAAGGGGCCAACCCGAAAAAGTTCAAGAAGAAGACCAGCATCCTGCTGACGGACAAGATCGAGTACATCGATTACAAGGACGTCAACCTGCTGTCTCGCTTCGTGAGCGACCGGTCGAAGATCCGCAACCGCAGGGTCACGGGCAACACCGTGCAGCAGCAGCGCGAGATCGCCAATGCGATCAAGAACTCGCGTGAGATGGCACTGATCCCGTACACCAAGCGCGTCTCGCAGACCCGTACGTCGCGCCCGCCGCGCGATGGCGACAACCGCCGTAGCCGCGACGAGGACCAGACTCGTGAGAGCCAGGTCGAGGCCGCCGCGGTCACCACCGACGAAGTCGAAGAGACCGAGACGGCAGAGGTGGAAGCCTGATGAAGCTGATCCTCCGTTCCGACCGCAAGGGCCTCGGCAAGCGTGGCGATGTCGTCGAAGTCGCCGATGGCTTCGCGCGCAACTTCCTGCTGCCCAAGGGCCACGCGTTCAAGTCGACCGAAGGTGCTGCGGCGCAGGCGGTCTCCATGCGTCGTGCCCGCGACCTGCGCGATGCGCAGGACCGTGAGAGCGCCCAGACCATCGCTTCGGCGTTGGTCGCCAAGACGTTCAGCATCTCGGTGAAGGCCGGTGCCGAAGGCCGTTTGTTCGGCTCGGTCACCTCGTCCGATGTCGCCGCTGCCGTCGAGGCGCAGGCGCACATCGTGCTCGACCGCAAGAAGTTGCACGTCGACCACATCAAGACCACGGGCACCTACCAGGTGGCCGCGAAGTTGCACCACGACGTGGAGTTCCCCATCACGATCGAGGTCGTGGCCAAGTAGTCACAGCCATCGCTTCCTGCGGCGATGTGTTCTCCACAGAGTTGTCCACAGCCCCGGTGGCGCCGTTAGCGGTTGCTCCCGGGGCTGTGCTGTGTCCGGGCAGCAAGGGTTGTCCACAGTTCATCCACAACGTTGACCCCCCTAGCGATCCACAGGGTCAGTCAGGCAAGGTAGGTGCACCATGACGGACTTCCGCCGAGATTCGGGCAACTCCCGCGACCAGGGTCGCGACCGCCCCGCACCACGCCGTAGCGACGGCCGAGTACCACCGCACAACCTCAGTGCGGAAGAGAGCCTGCTCGGTGCGCTACTGCTGTCGCGCGACGTGGTCGGCCAGGTGGCCGAGCTGGGGGTGCAGGTCGACCACTTCTACAAGCCTTCGCACCAACACATCTATTCGGCAATCCGTGGGCTGATGGCCAGCGGTCAGCCGGTCGATGTCGTCACGGTCGCCGACGAACTGCGCCGCAACGGGCTGCTCGACGAAATCGGTGGGTCGCAGGCACTGCTCGAACTGCAGAACGCAACGCCAGCCATCTCCAACGCCAGCCGCTATGCGAAGATCGTGCAGGACACGGCGGTGCTGCGCCGGCTGATCAGTGTCGCCGGTGAGATCACCGAGCTGGCCTACATGGAGCCCGACGATGTCACCAAGGCACTCGACGAGGCCGAGACCCGCATCTTCGAGGTTGCCGAGGACCGGGTCATTGATTCGACCAGGCCGTTGTCGGATCTGTTGCCGTTGGCGATGGACAAGCTGCAAGAAACGTTCGAGCGCGGCGACAGCATCACCGGTGTCGCGACCGGCTTCAACGATCTCGACGAGATCTTGTCGGGCTTGCAGCCGAGCACGCCCAACATCATCGGTGCCCGGCCAGCGATGGGCAAGACCGCCCTCGGCCTGGGGATCGCTACCCATGTGGCCAAGAACACGTCCAAGCCGGTGCTGGTGTTCTCGCTCGAAATGGGCCACGCCGAGCTCACCCAACGTGTGCTCTCCAGCGAGGCCGAGGTGGAATCGCAGAAGTTGCGCAGCGGCCGACTGGTGGAGGCCGACTGGACGAAGATCGGTCGTGCGATCAACCGCATCGACAACGTGCCGCTGTACCTGGACGACAACCCGCGCGTGACCGTGATGGAGATTCGGGCGAAGGCTCGCCGGCTCAAGGCCCGCCACGGTGGCATTGCGCTGATCATGATCGACTACCTGCAGCTGATGAGCGGCGGCATGAACAGCGAGAACCGTCAGCTCGAGGTGAGCGAGATCAGTCGTGGTCTCAAGATCCTGGCCCGTGAGCTGGACGTGCCCATCATCGCGCTCAGCCAGCTGAGCCGAAACCTGGAGAGCCGCACCGACAAGCGCCCGATGCTCGCTGACCTTCGTGAGTCCGGTTCGCTCGAGCAGGACGCCGACGTCGTGATGTTCCTGTACCGCGACGAGGTCTACAACCGTGATTCACCCGACAAGGCCAGCGCCGAGCTGATCATCGCCAAGCACCGTTCCGGCCCCACCGGCGTGGCCCGGCTGGTCTTTCGCGGCCAGTACACCAAGTTCGGCAACGCTGCTCGCGGTGTCTAGCGACGCGGAAAATTCGAAGCAGGACCGTTAACGACCGTTACGCGACAGGCTCAACTGACGTCTCTACCTCGTTCGAAGTGGTCGCCAGCGTCGAGAGCGCCTCAACGATGGCTATGAGACTCACGACTCGAAGTGCAACCGCAACCGTAATGACGTGCAGGGGATGTTCGATCCCCGACGTCACGACAATGAGCGAATACCACACTGCGCAGGTTGCAAGACCTACGCCGACGACCGCAGCGACTCGGCTTCTGACACGCCTCCACTGGAGGTAGAAGAGTGAAGCGACAGCGCCAAGTGTCCACCACTGCCACGAACCGAAAAGGAAGCGAGGAACGAGGGCGCGGTTGTTCAACGGCAAGAGGCCGGCATCGTCTGGGTTGAGCGTCGAAGTGGCGAGTTCTTTGACACGTTCGAGGGTGTCGTCCGGATGGCTGAGAATGAACCATCCGTAGGTGCTCATCGAGTCTTCGCGAACCCATTTCGCCAGCGGCAGTCGGCCGTGCAGCATGGCGCTGGGTGGTTGTTGTCCCTCAGGCAACTGCAGATAGTCGAGCAGCTCACTGCCCAGGTCTTCGCGATAGATGTATGAGAGATCTTCTCGCATCGATTGATCAGCGGGCATCCCGTGTGCGAAGAACCAGGCAAAGCGTTGGTCGGAGTTGAGAATGCGATCCTGCAGGACGGTGAAGAAGTTGAGCTCCGACACGGCGTGGTTCTGATTCAGCTGGACCAACTCCAGGCCGAGAGGCTGACGCAGGCAACGGCTACAACTCGCGCTACTCGGTCCTGTCGGACGATCGCGAAGCCACACGCGACCACTGCGGCAAGAAGAAGGATGGGGATCTGAACCGGTCGACTCATCGTGAAGGCTGCGAGCAGCACTGGAACGAGACAAGTAGCCGATTCGTGACGGTTTCAGCGGTCATGAGATGAAGGGTCGAGGCGACGAGGGCGACCATGAGCGAACTGCCGATCGATTCCGAGACGATGGCGAGATCGAAGCGGGTGATTTGCGGCGAAAGGCCTAAACCGAGTATCACGCCGGCGACTACCGGTGGCCACCGTGAACGCCCACCGACAACGAGTGCAAGGTAGCTCCATGCTGCAGTTCCGAGAAGGAATTGCGCACCCACCCGCAGGGTGTCGTCGGTGATCAGTCGGTAGACAAGTGGTACTGGCCACAGCCGAGTGCCGCTCCCGAGGAAATTGAGTTGAAGTATCCGACGGAATCGGGGAAGCGCGAACTGGCTCGCCACATCGAGCTGCTTGCTCGTACAACCAGAGAGCACGCGATCAGGAACCACCAAGTGCGCGAGCGGGCAAGCGCTTTCATCGGTTCGACCATACTTGGCGAGTTGTTGCCTCGAGGTTCCGAGGGCATGCCCTGGCGTCAGACCGCGGCAGGCTCCAGTGGCTGCCAGACGGTGATCTTCGGTGGGGTGGTCTCCAGCTCGGGCGATGGGTTGGAGACGGTGGCGGCGGCGTGCGCCTTCTCATCGTCGCTGAACGGCCGCACGCTGTGGCAGAACTCGACCATGTTGCCGCTGGGGTCGGTGATGTAGATGCTGATGCAGAACTCGTGGTCCACTTCCAGCACCGTCAGGCCGTGGCTGCGCCAGCGGTCGCGGTGGCGTTCCAGGTCGGTGTAGGCGGGTGCGTCGAAGGCGATGTGGTTCACCCACACGGGCAGGCCGTGCGACGTGTTGAGGTCGACCGGGAATTCCGTGCCGATGGCCGGGTCGTGGATCTCCCAGAACGCCATCATGCCGGTCTCACCGTTGGGCGATTCGTCGGTGGCGTAGAAGAAGTGCTTGCTGAACCCGGTGCTGCCGCCGTCGGGGCCAGGGGGAGTGGGGGTGGCCACCACCTTGACGAGATGGAAGCCCATCACGTCGGTGTAGAAGCGGTGCGTGGCCGCTGCGTCGTGAGTGGCGAGTGCTACGTGGTGGAAGCCCATCGGGGAATTGTCGCGCCTCGGTGCAAGCCCGGGCGTACCGAACGGCAGACTTGGAGGATGTTCCTCGGTAAGGACCTCATCATCTGGCTGTTGCTCGCCCTGGGCGGTGCGCTGTTCGCCGGCAACCTGATGGCCGTGATCCGCCCGCCAGACGCTCCCAAAGCCGAGGGCGATCTCGAGCACGCGCCACGAGCGCGCAGCCTGGCGATGGCCGCGCTCGGCTTCGTGGTGGCCATCGCTGCGCTCGGAGCACTGCTCACCCGCTGAACGCCACGGGTCCGTCGCCGCGCTGCGACGCAATCTTGACCAGTTGCTGATCCGATGTCGGTCGCTGTGAGTTACTGTTCTTGCGGGAATTGACGAATTCGGCGTCATCGTTCAGTGATGGCCCCGTCTCGTTGGCGGTACGCGACGAGAACGTCGTGGGTGCAAGAGCGGGAACTTGAGCGGAGGCAGGGACATGAGCGACCACATCGAGAGTGGACGTCAGGCCATAAGTCGGCGTGGATCACGGTTGATGAACTGGGTGCGCGGAGCGCTGGGGGCATCGCTGTTGATGACCACCGTCGTCGTTGCCCCCGTTGCGCTGCAGTCGGCTTCTGCCGCCGGTGCGCAGCTTTCGGTGCTCGGAAAGGTGGTCGTTCCCTCCACGACGGCACTCGCCCCCGCCGCGCCGGGCACCCTGTTCACCTACACGATCAGCTATAAGTGCAGTGGCATCAACGCGTCGGACGACTGCATCGGACAGATCATCTCCGACACGCTCCCCACGTTCACCGATATCTACGGCAACATCGCGCAACTAGCGTTCGACTCGGCCAGTGCCCTCTACCCCGCTGATGTCGTCTTCAACGGTGTCAGTGGTCTTTCCCCCAACCAGTCGCTCTCGTGGACCGGTACCAGCAGCATGGTGGCCGGTGACTCTGGCGCCATCACGCTGAAGTTGCTCGTGCCTCCTGGTCTCGTGCCGTTCACTCCGAACGCGCAGATGGTGTCCAACACGGCAACCGTTTCGACCCTTTGTGTGCCGGATGTGGATGGGAGTGTCTTCTGCTCGGCAGGTCCGGCGAACTCCTACATCAACGCCCAGCCTCCGCTCTCCAACATCACCAAGGACGGTCCCGCGACGGCGCTGCTCAACAAGGCAGGAACCGCCCCGGTTCCCTACACCATCAAGGTCTGCCCACAGCCGGGTCGTCCGCTGTGGCAGAACTACACCATCACCGACACGTTGCCCCCCGGTGCCGACATCGTTGGTTCGCTGCCCCTTGGCGGCGTTTTCACTCCGCCGAGCACCATCGTGTGGAACCTCACGCCCATCAACAAGCCGTCCGCCGATGCGCAGGGTTGCCTCCCCATCACGTTCCAGGTCAAGTTCCTCAAGTCGGGCGCAGCCGGTGGAGTACCCGCAGGCGACGCCAGCAACGTGGCCGGCGCACAGAAGACGAACTCGGCCTCGGCCGTGGGCAGCAATCCTGGTGACACTCCGCAGAACATCGGCCCGGCCACCACGACGCTCGCTCTCATCGGTCCGGCCTCGGTGTTCGGCCCCGCAAAGAACACCGGCGGAAACTTCTATGTCGAGGACGGCGACACCGTCACCTACAACCTCGGCGCATCGAACACCAGTGACGCCGAGGCGCAGCCGTTCTCGACGGCGACGCTCTCCGACGGCCCGTTCCCCACAGGCTTCACCCTCACCACGATCAAGACCGGCACCTGGACCGGCGCCGGCGCCACCGTCACCGCCACGATCGAGACCTCCACCTCAGCCACCTGTGCCACATGGAGCGCACCGGCGAGCGTTGCGTCGAACGCCACGATTGATGTCACCGGACAGGGTGTCACCTGTGTCCGTTGGGTGTTCACCTCCACGGGTGATCCTGCCATCGGACCGGGCTGGGTGGCCTCCGGCCAGCAGCTCATCGGCGTGGTCAACGGCGCCCCCGCCGACCCGGGCACCGTGCTCACCAACTGTGTCACCCTCACCGGTGTGCAGGTGGGCATCAACGGCGATGCACCGCAGGACCGCGGTTTCGCGTGCGCCGATGTGAAGCTCGAGACGCCGAAGCCGCATCCGTCGATCGCCAAGTCGTCGTCGGCGCCGTCGGTCGAGCCGGGCAAGACGGTCACCTACACGCTGACCGCGGCCAATAAGATCGATGCCACCGGCGACCTGGTCAACCCCCAGATCACGGACTGTGTGCCGAACAGCGCGAATCTCACCGTCGGCAACGTCGTGTTGGGTGCCGGCTGGTCGATCGAGGCTGGCCCCACGCCGAGTAGCTGCACCCCCACGCTTCCCAGCGGCGCCAACACCGGAACGTTCCTACAGTTCCAGTACACCGGCACGCTCACACCCGGCCAGTCTGCCCCGGTCGTCACGTACGACGTCATGGCCGATGGGTTCGGCTTCCCCGGCGCGCTCGACCTTCCCACCCCCCCCGGCACGTTCACGAACACGGCTACGATCACCAAGGCCGATGGCGGCAGTTTCTTGCACTGCGTGCAGGCCAACTGTCAGGCCAGCAACACCGTGATCGTGCCGGTCACCGTGGAGTTGGAGTCGAACAAGCTGGTCAAGGGCGCGCTCGACGTCGCCTTCAACAAGGCCGGCACCACTACCCCCGGCGGCCAGGTCACCTGGAAGTTGACCGTCAAGAACATCGGCAACACGTCCGTCGACCACGTGCAGTACGTCGATGTCTTCGGCTTCGTGGGTGATAGGGGCGTACAAGTGGCCACCAAGCGCGGCTCCGAGTTCGCCTCGTTCCTGGTCGAGCCGATCGTCGCGCCCGCCGACTGGACGGTGGAGTACTCCCTGTCCAGCAAACCGTGCCGCCCGGAAGTGCTCGGGCCGAACACCGGTTGCGACGCACCTGGGTGGACCACCACCCCGGTGCTCGCCTCGCTGCCGCTGTACAAGTCGATCCGCCTGACCTACGACCCCACGAAGCGCATCGAGATCGGTGCGTCGCTCTCGTTCCAGTGGGGCATGGCGAGCCCTGTCTTCGACCCCACCTACGACACCCCCAACAGCAGCGCCAGCCCCTACGACCAACTGGCCAGCTGCACCATCCCCGACAAGACCCCTCCGTACGACCCTTCGGCGCCCATCCCCAACACCACCGGTCCCGGCAACTCCACGCTGACCGGGCGCACCGAGGTTGCGGGCTGGGTCGACAACGGTGCCGGTGGCGGCATCGCCGGTGACGGCATTCAGCAGGCGGGTGAAGGTGGGCCCACCTGCCCTCGTACATCGAACAGCTTCGCCTACGGCGTCAACATCCCCGCTGATCAACTCAACGGCCTCGGCGACCCTGGTCGCCTCGGTGCCGAGCCGCCCAAGGTCGACCTGCACGTGGCGGCACCCCCGCGCCTCAACTCGATCGGCAACCGGGTGTGGTTCGACTACAACCGTGACGGCAAGCAGAGCGCGAACCTCACCCTCGAGCCCGGCCTCGGTGCAATTCGCGTCGATCTGTTCACGCTGGACCAGTTCGGTGCCCCGGTTTACCTCGACACCACCTTCACCGATCCGAACGGCAACTACCTGTTCGAGGGCCTGCCTGACGGCAAATACTTCGTGCGCTTCTACATGCCCGACACCCTCGGCTTCATCTCGCCGCGCGACGTCACCGGCGTCGCCGGCGACCAGCCGCTGACGGTCAACAACACCGACGACGACTCCGACATCCCCGAGACACCGTCGGGCAGCACGCCCGCCATCGGCAACTACTACGACACCACCACCGTCACGTTGGGCAATGATCCCGGCACGTCGGCCGAGAACGATCCCACATGGGACGCCGGCATCTGGATCATCCAGCCCAAGATCGACCTGATCAAGTACGTCAACGGCCAGGACGCCAACACGGTCACCGGCCCCAACATCCCCAAGGGTGCGCCGGTCACCTGGACGTACGTCATCACCAACACCGGTAACACGTACCTCAGCAACGTCACCCTCACCGACCTGGTCACCATCAGCGGCCAGCCCAACCCGGTGCCGGTCTGCAGTTGGGCGACGTCCAGCGACAGCCTCACTCCGGCAGGCGTGCTCTCTCGCGGCGAGACCGTCACGTGCACGGCCACCGGTACCGCCATTACCGGTCAGTACGGCAACAACGCCACGGTGGTCGGTACCACCGTGCAGGACGACGGCGCCACGCCGATCACCGGCAAGCCCGGGGTTCCCCCCACCGTCACCGACAGCGATCCTGCCCATTACTTCGGTCAGGAGTACGACCTGGCACTGGCCAAGGTCACCGCTGCGACCAGCGTCAACCAGGGTGGCTCGGTCACGTGGACCATCCGGGTGAAGAACCAGGGCAACGTCGCCTCCGGCGTCTACACCATCACCGACACGATCCCGGCCGGCATGAGCTACGTCAGCTCCACCAGCCCGGCTCCGCCGACCAACCTGGGTCGCGCCTACTCCTTCGTGATGCCGAACCTCGCCCCCGGGGCGACCACGGAGTTCACGGTCACCACCAAGGTCGACGACATCACCAAGCGGCCGTTCCGCAACTGGGCAGAGGTCAGCGACGACTCGTCGGAGAACTACAACACCACCGACTTCGACTCGACGCCCGACAACAACACCGGCGATGACACCGGCGCTGGTGTCGGTACCAATCCCAACGATAGAGTGGTCGACAACGTTCTCGCCGATGTCGAGATCGACACTGTGCTCAACGACGAGGACGACAACGACCTCGCCGAGGTCGTCGGCACGGTCAGCTACGATCTCGCGCTGGTGAAGACCGTCAGCCCGGCCTCGTTGACGCTGATCCCTTACGACGGCGTCGCCACCTGGACCATCACGGTCAAGAACCAGGGTGACGTCGACTCGAAGGGCTACACGGTCACCGACAACCTGCCGGCGGGCCTCTCCTTCGAAGGCGCAGTCCCCTCACCGAGCGGCAGCGCCGGTCGCACCTACACCTGGACCATGCCCAACCTGGCCCCTGGTGCGACGACCACGATCGTCATCGCCACCAAGGTGACCGATCAGTCGAAGAAGGCGTTCCAGAACTGGGCCGAGATCTCGGCCGACGGTGCCAGCTTCTACAGCATCGCCGGCGACACGGTCACCGACAAGGACTCGACGCCCGACGCCAACCTGGGCGACGACCCGGGCGCCGGCCCCGGCCTGGGTACCACCAACGACCTCAACGTCGACCGCCTGCTGGCGACCGACGTCAACACCGACCTGGCCGTCAACGTCGACCAGGACGACAACGACCAGGCTTTGCTCGACTCGGGCGTGCTGTACGACCTCGCGCTCGTGAAGACGGTCGCGGCACCGACGGTGGCGTTCGACGGCACCATCACCTGGACGATCACGGTCAAGAACCAGGGCACCGTCGCTTCGAAGAAGTTCACGGTCACCGACACCATCCCGCTCGGTCTCGCTGTGGTGGGTGGCACGCCGGCCACCTCCAACGTCGGTCAGGTCTACAACTGGGACATCAACGATCTCGCCCCGGGAGCAACCACCACCATCACGGTGACGACCACCATCTCTGACATCACCAAGCGGCCGTTCCGCAACTGGGCGGAGATCTCGGCCGACTCGGCCGCGGCCTACGGCACCGTCGACGTCGACTCGACGCCCGATGCCAACACCGGTAACGACAACCAGGCCGGCAACAACTACGGCAGCACACCGAACGATCTGGTGATCGACCGTTTGCTGAACACCGACGTCAACACCGACCTGGGTGCCACCGATGAGGACGACAACGACTTCGCCGAGGTGAGCGTGCCGGTCACCTACGACCTCGCGCTGGCCAAGACGGTCAGCTCCACCACGGTCGCCCAGGATGGCATCGTCACCTTCACCCTCGTGGTGAGGAACCAGGGCAACGTGCCGTCGCGGTCGTTCGTGGTCACCGACCAACTGCCAGCGGGCATGACTCGCCAGGCAGCGGGTTCGACGGCGTTCACCTCCAACCCGTCGACCAACGTGTTCACGTACACGATCCCGGATCTGGCACCCGGTGCCACCTCCACCATTCTCGTCAACGCGAAGGCCACCGACCTCAAGTTCCGGCCGTTCCGTAACTTCGCCGAGATCAGCTCCGATTCGTCGGCCTACTACACGATCCCTGGCTCGCCGGCGGTCACCGACGCCGACTCCACGCCTGATGCCGACACGACCAACGACGGCAGCTACCCGGCTCTGGTCGCGCTGCCAGTGGCACCGAACGGGTCGACCAGCGACAACCTCGGCATCGGAGCCCAGACGGACACCACCGCCGGTTTCGCCGGCGTCAGCCCTGACGCGGAGGACGACGCCGACATCGCCGACGTCGGATCCAACGTGATCTTCGACCTGGCTTTGGCCAAGGTCGCAGAGACCGCCACGGCGAAGGCCGGCGAGCGGCCTACCTGGCGGATCCGGGTCTACAACCAGGGCAACGTGCGCTCCGGTGCCCTGCAGGTGAAGGATGAGCTGCCCACTGGGCTCACGTTCTTCCAGGGCGATGTATTCACGTCCGCCGGTCCGGCGTTGGTGGGCGCATCGTGCAACGCGCTCACTGTCACCTGCTCGATCCCCAACATCGAAGCCGGCGACTACGTCGACGTCGTCATCAAGAGCACCATCGACGGCAACAACCTGTCGACGGCACCGTGGCGCAACTGGGCTGAGATCAGCAGTGACTCCGCGCAGCTGCTCTATGGCGTCAACGACATCGATTCGTTCCCCGAGCTGGGTTCCGACACGGGCAGTGACAACACGCTGCCCACCAACGATGCCTACGTCGGTGTGCCGACGCTCGGCGCCACCTACCCGCCAGGTCCCGGCAACAACGGCCTGACCCCGGACCAGGACGACAACGATGACGCCGTCATCACCAGCTCGGGTATCTACGACCTGGCGTTGGCGAAGACGGTTAGCTCCAACGTCATCCTCTACAACGACTCGATCACGTACACCATCACGATTCGCAACCAGGGCAACCTGAACTCGGGTCTGTACAACGTCACTGACAAGTTCCCCGTCGGTCTCGTCGCCACCGGCATCGACGGTGGCACCTGGAACTCGATCGACCGCACGATCACGTGGACCAACTTGCCCAACCTGAAGCCCGGGGACGTCAAGACGCTCACGATCACGGCCGACATCGACGGAATGGCTGGTTTCAACAAGCGGCCGTACCGCAACTTCGCCGAGATCAGTCAGGACTCGGCCCAGCTGCTCTACGGCATCAACGACATCGACTCGGTGCCCGACACCACCACCACGAACGACGGTGCATACCCGGCGCTCGTGGAGTTGCCGGTCGTACCGAACGGTTCCACCAGTGACAACTTCGGTGTCGCTGGAGCAACCGACCTCACGCCTGGCCTGGCCGGTGTCAGCCCCGACGCCGCCAACGGTGACGACGCCGACATCGCCGACGTCGGTATCAATGTGGTCTACGACCTCGCGCTGTCGAAGATCGTGGACGCCACCGACCTCGCCACCAACGGCATCGAGTCCGGCAAGGCCACCTTCACCATCACGGTGCAGAACCAGGGCACGGTGCCCAGCCACGGTTTCACGGTCACTGACTGGGTGCCTGCCGGCATCGAGCCGGTGCTGCCCATCGCCAACAGCGGTGTGTGGAACTCGACCCTGCGCACCATCACCTGGACCATGCCCGACATGCTGCCCGGTGCCGTGCTGAACCGGGCCTACGTGGTCACGATCAGCGACATCACGAAGCGGCCCTACCGCAACGTCGCCGAGATCAGCGCCGATTCCGCCGGGGACTACTCCACCTCCACCATCACGGTGAAGGACAAGGACTCCATGCCCGATCTGAACAACGGCAACGACGGCACCTACCCGCCGGTGTTGTCGCTGCCCGGCGACGGTATCGACAACCTGTTGATCGATGATGCCGGTGTCCGCAACGGTGATCCGCAGGACGATGCGGACATCGCCGACCTCACCTACCCCGTGATCTACGACTTGGCGCTGGTGAAGGTCAACGACGGGCCGCCCGTCGTGCAGTACGACGACACCATCGACTACACGATCACGGTGCAGAACCAGGGCAACGTGAAGTCGCACGACTTCGTCGTCACGGACACGCTCCCGGCTGGTCTCGGGGTTGTCGACGCAGGTGGCGGCACCGTGAGCGGCGGCAAGATCACCTGGACGATCCCCAACCTGGACCCCGGTGCCATCACCACGCTGACCTTCACCGTGGAGATCGTCGACATCACGCTGCGGCCGTACCGCAACTTTGCCGAGATCAGCACCGACTCGGCCGATTACTACGACGCCCGTGGCATCGACGGAGCCGCGTTGATCAATGTGGAAGACATCGACTCGTCTCCCGACGCCGTCACCGGTAATGACGGCACGTACCCGCCGTTGCTGATGGTGCCGGTTCCCGGCGACGGCAGCGACAACCTCCTCATCGGTGAAGCGGGTGTGGAGACGGGCGACGCGCCGCCTGCTGGTCAGGACGATGCCGACATCGCTGATGTGGGTGTCGACGTCAAGTACGACCTCGCACTGGCGAAGGTGCCGTCGTTGACGTCGGTCAACCCCGCCGGGGCCGTGACCTTCACGATCACCGTCGAGAACCAGGGCAACGTGCCGTCGAACGACTACATGGTCACCGACGCGCTGCCAGCTGGCACCGCGGCAACCGCTGCGTCCGATGGCGGCGTGATCACGGGCACCACGGTGACCTGGAACCTGACCGATCTGGCGCCGGGCGCGACCCGCTCGGTGACCGTGACGGTGACGATCACGGACATCACCAAGCGGCCGTTCAAGAACATTGCCGAGATCTCGGCAGACGGTGCCGATGACTACGACACCGCCAACCCGGATCTGCCGGGTGGCGACGTGGAGGACGCCGATTCGACGCCCGACACCACCACCGACAACGACAACGGCGACGTTTCCGGCGACGGGTACGGCACGTTCGAGAACCCGACGAACGACCTCGACGACATCGCCGATGTGGACTCGATCATCAATGGCGAAGACGACGCGGATGTCGCCTTCTTCGATGCGCCCGTGCTCTACGACCTGGCGTTGATCAAGACCGGCCCAGCCGCAATCGATGGTGCGAACACTGCGACGTTCACGATCACGATCAAGAACCAGGGCAACGTGCTGTCGGGCGACTTCACCGTGATCGACGAGATCCCTGCCGGGTTGGTGGCAATCGCCGCCAGCGACGGTGGTGTGATCGCCGATCCGTTGGTCACGTGGAACCTCACCGGCCTCGCCGCAGGAGCCACGATGACGGTGACGGTGACGGTCAAGGTGGTCGATTTCAACAGTCGCCCATGGGTGAACGTGGCCGAGATCAGCTCGGATAGCGCTTCGGACTACAACACCGACGGGTACGAGAACCCGGCCGATGGTGTCGTCACGGATGATGACTCGGTGCCGGACAGCAATCTGGACAACGACGTGTTGATCGATCAGACGGTGCTGCCGTCGGATCAGTACAACGACCCGACCGTTGACGAGGACGATCATGACGTCGCCCCGATCACGGTGACGATCGATTACGACCTGGCGTTGGTGAAGGTGCTTCCGGCGGGTCAGTCGTTCAAGAAGGACACCCCGGTGCTGTTCCAGATCGTGGTCAAGAACCAGGGCAACGTCGACAGTGGGCCAGTCACGGTCCAAGACGTGATCCCTGCAGGGTTGTTGTTCCTCGGTGCCTCCGATGCTGGACTCAACGTCGGTCAGGTCGTCACCTGGGAGATTTCCAACCTGACGCCCGGCCAGACGATCACGTTTACCCTGACGGTGTCGGTCGACAACATCACATTGGCGTCGTACATCAACTACGCCGAAATCGTGGCTGATGGCGCCGACCAGTACGACATCCCGGGTGAGGACGTCGAGGACGCAGATAGCACCCCCGATAGTGACATCACCAACGATCCGCTGGTCGATACCGATGATGTCAACATCGATCAGATCCCCGGCGACGAAGACGATCACGACCGGGCCCTGCTGGACCCGGCCAAGGTGAAGTCCGACAACCCGAAGGGCGGCACCATCCCGTCGACCGGTACCGACAGCCTCCCGCTGCTGTGGGGTGCGGGCGGGCTGCTCGCAGCAGGCTTACTGGCACTGGCAGCAACCCGCCGCCGGCGCCGTACGGCCGCCTGACCGGACACACACCGAAGTAGTTGAACGAGCCCGGGGCCATGCGCCTCGGGCTCGCTCGCGTGGTGAGCTGAGTCAGCGGAGCGCCGCAACGAGGCGAACGACATCGCCGATCTGTGCCCGAGCCACTTCCAGCTCGGGCGCCGGAAACAGGCTGATGTCGTGCGCTCCTGCGTCGGCGAGCATCGCCAGGTGTTCGAGCGCGTCGTCGAAGGTGCCGATCGCGCCCAGCTGCAACCACCACTCGCGGGGCATCTCGGTCAATGCGGTCTCGCCACCGGCGAGCCGTTCTCGCAGCTCGTCGGCGTGAGGGTGCGCATCGATTGCAGGGTTCGGTGACGACAGCCATCCGGCCAACACCGGCGCCATCCAACGGTACGCGTCGCGGCGGTCGGCTTCGATGCACAACGAACTGAACACGCTGACCCGGAATGCCCCGGGGGCGGCCGCCTGCCGAACCGCAGCGCGTACGTAATCGGGGCCGGCCGCCTCGGCGAGCACGACGCCGTCAGCCACGCGTCCGGCGACGGCCAGTGACTTGGGACCGCGAACCCCGGCGAGCACCGGTGGCACGGTGGTGGGTGGCTGGTCCAGTTGCACGGCAGTGAGGTGCACCTCGCGACCTTCGCAGCTGACGCGCTCACCGCGCAGCAGTTGCCGCACGACAGTGATCACCTCCTCCAGCGTGGTGAGCGGGCTGGGCGTGCGTGCGCCCATCTGCTCCATCCAGCTCTGCACACCGTGGCCGATGCCGCCGATCAGCCGGCCAGGCGCCAAGTTGGCGAGCGTGGCCAGCTCCATGGCGGTGACCGCCGGGTTGCGGGCAACGGCTGGCAGGATGCCTAGCCCGACGTGCAGCCGTTCGGTGCGGGCCAGCGCGGTGGCGGCCAACGAGATACCGGCAGTGTAGAAGCAGTCCTCGATGACCCACAGTTGGTCGACTCCGCCGGCCTCCAATCGTTGCGCGAACTCGCTGATGGCACCGGCGGGGTAGCTGCGGTCGAAACACATTCCGAGTGACGGGCTGCTCATCTGGGCGAACCTAGTTGAGTGGTCGTAACGGCCGCTACGCATTGTCAGTGGGTGAACAGCTCATGAACGGGAGACGACCTGTCGATGACAAGGTGACGGAATCGCGTGTTGGCCGGAGACCCCGGTCCAGCGGTTCACGGGATCAGAGGCAGCGGAAATGTTGCACAATCACCTCGCGGACACCCGTGTCAAGGTGGCCTCCGGTCTGCTCGTACTGGTTGGCGCAGTTGGTGTGCCGGCATGGGCAGCGCATGCAAGGCAGCCCGCGGCACCCACCCCAACCGTCGCCTGCGCGGGCCAGTTGCACGACGTCTCGGGGCCTCCTGTCGACGATCCGACATCGGTCGTTGTCCGCGTGCCGGAGACGGCCATCGTTCAGGTCAGTAGGGACGGTCGGTTCACTGCAGCCATGTCGAACACCGGCTGCCCGCCGCGATCGGGCAGCGAGATCTACCTCGTCTGGCCCGATGGCACCATCACCGAGTGCACGACGCTGGACGCAGGGACCGTCCGCTGGGCTGGCGAGTTCCTTCAGCCCGGCGAGTTCGAGCCACAGCCCGATGGTGCGATGTGCCCGTGACTGGCTCAGCGCCGGAGTTGGCATTGCAGGGTGGGAGCAACGAGTTGAGTTCACGCCGAGATGAGTTCTTCGAACGAACCCCAGGAGTGCTGCTCAGTTGGAGAAGGCGTACGGGTTCAGGATCGGTCGCGCGGCAGCGTGTGATCCTCGGCCGCCAAGGAGGCTGTCCCGTTGCGCGCTGGTGAGGCAAGCTGCGTCACAGACCTCGTGCCAGTTCTCCATGATCACTGACACCTGATGATCAGCGATGTCTTGCCCTTCGTTCGCAGTGAGGTGGTAGATCGGGCTCGCGCCGACGAGCGACGCAATGCGACTGTCCCGCGTTCCGGAATCTCCGTACTGGGGATGCCGCGTGGTTTCGCCGGACCGCGGCTGGGGTGAAATGTCGTATGCCGGTGTCAGCTCGAGTTCGTCGACGACGTCGATGAAGTGAAACTGAAGTTTCCGCACGTGAGACAGAGGTGACAACCGCGTGTTGGGCTGAACACATGGCGTCATGAAAGTGGAGCGCTCAGAGCAGTAGCACTACCGCGACCACCGTGGCCGCCACGAACGCCAACGCTGCCACAGTGAGCTTCGCTTTCGTCGAGCGGTGGGGGATGGCGCCGTACTGCACCCGCAATGCTTCGGCGTCGCGGCTGATTGCAGCGTCGTGGAACTGCTGGGTCTGCTCCGACGCCCGCATTCCCAGCGCCTGCCACTCTGACCCTGGCGTCCAGCTCACTCGTCACCTCCAACGCTCGCTCTCACCATAGGCGCCGTCGGTTCAGGCGCGGTTTCATCACCCGGACACCCCACGCACACCTCGTATTCATCAACCCGTCAGACGCCACATTTATCGTCACGCAGGCATGGAGACCACCCCGACTTACGAGAACGAACCGTCTGGCGAGAACAACGCAGCGGTCGACTCCTTCATGGACACGCTCCGCCGCGAGCACGAGCGGATGCTGCAGACCATTGGTCATGCGCGTTCACTGCTCGGTGACGAGTCGGGTCAACTCGCGCACGTAGCCGCTATCCAGGGCCGGCTCACTCGCCAGTTCTTCGACGCACAGCGGTCACTACTCACGCATCGCGCCCAGGCGGATGTGGAGGTCGCACGGATCGGCCGTAAGGCTCGCCAGCACGTCTCGTCAGTGTTGACTGCCGCCGGCGTCGATGGGGCGTTTTCGCTCGAGCAGCCGGTAGTGCCACGAGTGGCTCGCCCGATGAGCCCGACCCACATGGCTGCGTCGGCAGCGCGGCATCCTTCGGTGCGCCAGGAGATCTCAGACCTCGGGGTCGCGGTCGTTCGCACGATGGCCGAAGTCGACTCGCTGGCGCAGGTGATCGATGATGCGTTCGAGACGGCCGAGCCAGACGGCGCGGTCGCCCAACGCCAGCTCACCGTCATGCTCGATGGCTGGTGGCGCGCCGAGCGGCAAGAGGCGCGGGCAGTGATCGACGATGCGCATGCACGTGCGGCCATGCGGCGTCACATTGCCGGCATCCAAGCGGCCGAGTTCGGGACGACCGACTCACCGACCAGTGACGTGGTCGATGAGGGGCCGCCGGCCGTCACTGTCGTGTCGGTATTGCCCGCTTCGATGCTGGCGGCGCTGGACGCGGCCGAGCCGAGCAGCCTGCATTCATTGCTCGACGGACTGCTCCAGTCGGTAGAGCCGGCACCAACAGCATCGTTCGCGGCAACGACCGACACCGCCGAGGTGCTGTTTCAGCTGGGGTCGCTGCCGGCCTGCCCGTCGACCCTCGACGTGGCTCCGGCGGAACAGTTCCGCACCTTCTGGGACAACGAGGTACCGCAGCCGCAGGCTCCGAAGCAGCGATTCCGTCTTCGCGCTGAGGTGCTGCTGCCGATCACGGCCGTGACCTCGGTGCTCGCGCTCGTCCTGGCCTGGATCGGCTGAGCGAGCCATGACGCCATTGAACGGCACGAGCTCGTGGGCGGAGTCGGCCCGCCCTCTCAACGGTCACAGCTCGGATGCGAACCGGTTGCGGTTGATCACCGAGCAGCACGGCGAGGACGCACAACCCGTCGCCACCAGCGTGATGCCGTCGGCGGCGTGGCCCGCACAAGAAGTTGACGACGTCGACCAGGAACGAGTTCGTCTGGAGTTGGAGATCGCGGCCGCCAAAGTTCGTGCCGCAGCCGCGAGGAACAGGGCCGAAGCTCGCGAGGAAGCGCTGCGGGTTGCGCTGCACGCCGAGCTACTCAGCTCCAACGCATCGCTCACCGAGATGGAGAGTGGCTACGAGGCGACGATCGCGCTGGTCCGCGACGCTGCCCGTGGCGAGGTGGACCGGATCCTGGCGGATGCCCGCCGACGGGTGTCGGGCATCTCCAGCTCCGGGCCATCAACCGCGCCATCGCCATCG
>Ga0105047_10000427_pt1 | contig 71258 bp, 59 predicted proteins | sample MAT04_FD_78384 | JGI IMG/M metagenome (GOLD analysis project Ga0105047, IMG submission 78384) | Freshwater microbial communities from Lake Fryxell liftoff mats and glacier meltwater in Antarctica - MAT-04 (megahit assembly) | ecosystem: Environmental > Aquatic > Freshwater > Ice > Liftoff... | reverse complement strand
TGTCGCGCTGGGGCTGGCGGTGTTCGTCCGCTTCGCCGCAGCGTTCCGGGGGGTAAATGTAGGCGGCTCTTCCTAGAGCCGCACCCGCCATCACAGCGGCTCTGGGAAGAGCCGCCTACAATTTTTGGCCTCAGACCAGCGCATCGAAAGTCGCCAGCAAAGGCGCCAAATCAATCACCTCGTTGGCCGATGTTTTGAGGCCCGATCCGAGGTTCTGCGCGACCGATGCCACTTCGACGCGAATACCGCGACGCCGGAGTTGGAGTGCGAGGTGGGCGAAGTCGGCGTCGCCGGTGACGAGGATCACCACGTCGGGCTCCATCTGTGCGGAGAGCTCCACGCCGTCGATCGCCATGAGCACATCGACGTTCGCCTTGTAATGCGTGCCGTCGCCAGGTGAGCCGTCTTTTTCCACGACCAGGAAACCGTGCGAGCGAAGCCAGAACAGGAACTTGTTTTTCTTGTCCCGCTCAGCCTGCCACTCGGCCATCGCGGGCGGCAGACCGGCATACACGACCATCTCGACCAGCTCCCGCTCCCGGACGAGATGCTCGCGCAACTTGATCCAGTCCAGCTTGCGGTTGGCGGCCTTGGCCGAGCTGGTGACGTTGGATTCATCCACGAAAATCAGCACTCGTCGTTTCGGCATGGAGTCGGGAAGGGTGCGTTTCATGGTTGGAATGAAAAGAGGTTTACACGGATCACTGGCGAGAAGCAGCGGCGTTTGCTCCGGCGGTGTCGGTCGGCCCGTCGAAGGCTGGGCCGCCGGCGGCGACGTAACCGCGGCTGGCTCCGCCGCGATCGGCGGCGATCCAAAAGGCGAACAGCGAACCCTTGCTCAACGAAAAGCGGAGCCGCACGGGCCGCTTCGCGATCGCGGCCAAGTCCTCCACGCCTTTCCAGCGCACTTCGACGCGAGTGCTGTCCGTGCGCACCGGCTCGCAGTTTTCTTTGGTGAAGGGCTCGATGACCTGGCCGTCACGATCGAGCACTTCCGCGCGCAACTCACCGCCGGTGGCAGCCGCGTTCACCAAGAGATGTTTGCCGGAGAAAGTCAGTAGGCGAGTCGTCAGCGCGCCTCCACTCGCAGCGGCGTTCATGGAGGCGAAGCCATCCCGGCGGAGGACGGCGATACCGGTGGCGCCGTGGCCATCGCGCGTCTTGCCGTCGCTGCTGCCCGCCCGCCCGCTGAAGTAGAACCAGAGCTGATCGCCGACGATCAGGCAGCCACCTCCGGCAGACTGCACGTTCCCCCAATTCCAATCGCCCTGTTTCTCGGAGACGGGAATGAAGGGGCGGCGATCTGGGCGGTCGAAATGGAAGCCGTCACGACTGAAGCCGAGGCAAACCGTGTTGGGTTTGGGACGGCCGGGCGGGATGTTCAGGTCGCCGCGCCAGATGGTGAAGAGCCCGAGCATGAGGCTCTCGTAGGCGACGGCGTCGAAGTTGTAGAGCTGCGGCTCGACCTGCAAATCCTCCCGCGGCGGGTCGAGCTTGTCCGCGGCCAGCCAGATCGGTTGTTCGGGTATTTCCTTCCACGCCGGGCTGGCAGCGAGATCCTTCACCTCCATGTAACGGCGGGTGCGCGGAAAGCCCCAGCCGTGGCGCATGCTGTAAACCCAGACTTTGCGGAAGGGGTTCCAGAAAACGGTCGAGCGGTCGGAGTGCCAACCGGTCCGCAGGACCCGCGGCCCCCAGTGGACTCCGTCCGCCGAATAATGCAGCGAGAGCCCGTAGTGTTTATCCTCGCTGTGCGCGCGCCACATCTTGAAGCGCCGTGCCGGATCGGGATCTTCCTGATCGAGCCACACCGTGGACGAGTCTCGTGGTTCGGTTTGCACGACATTGGTGCCGGCCCGCACATCGAAAATCGGCTTCTCCCAGCGCAAGCCATCGCGCGAAGTCGCCAGCGCCGTCTGTTTCCCATAGCCGGCCAGATACCACATCTTGAAGAGGCGATCGTGCGGATCGAACCAGACACCATCGCTGAACACCATCGCCATCGGCAGTTTCCCTTCCGCTTCGGTGGGCAAATCGGGTTTCACAACCGGATTGAGCGGATGCATTTCCGCGAGATGAAATTCGCGTTGCAGCGTGGTGGACTCGATGAGGAAATCATCGACGAAAAGCTGCCGGCCCAAGTCCACGGGAATGACGGCCGGCGGTTGCTTCAGGTAAGGCACCGGCTGGGGCTCGCGATTCTTGAAGGCCTCGATGCTGTCGTTGGGCGGCCATGATTCGGGCAGCACAATGCCGTTGTAGAGGACTTCACCGGCCATGGCGGGCAGCAGCACCAGGGACAGGGCGGGAGCGAGCAGGTGGGGGACGCGCATCGTCGAGAGTAGGCAGAAACGGAACGACTCTCGCAATGCAAACCACCTCCGCGTCGAACGTTGGTTCAGTTTGGAAAATAGAGCGGGGTCATTCTGAGCGGAGTGGGACGAAGTCGAAGGGCCGTCCCGCCGAAGGCGATCCCGTCGAACTTCCAACGATGACTGCACTTGAAAGCGGCGGGATTCTTCGACTCCGTTCCGTCCCGCCTGCGCCCGCACGGAACTCCGCTCAGAATGACTCGCTCCTTTCCAAGATTGAACGGCCCGCCGAGCAGCGCAGCCATAGTCTGGCCGGTGGTTTTCGTCCGCTTGCCGAGGGGAAAGAAAGGTTGCCATTTAGGCAGCGCGCGTTATCCACGGTGCCCCACCAAAAAGCCGGGGCTCGCGCCCACTAACCCACTATGCGTTCTTTTCGTCTCCTGACCGCCGCCTTGCTCGTGGCGGTTTGCTTTTCGGCCTGCGAGAAGAAGCCCGCCGCGGATGCCAACGCGCCGCTTACGCTGCGGGTCGGCCATTTCCCGAATATCACCCACGCGCAGGCGCTGGTCGCGGCGAACCTTACCCGCCAGGGCAAAGGGTGGTTTGAGGAGCGACTCGGTGCGGGAACGAAGATCGAGTGGTTCGTCTATAATGCGGGGCCGTCGGCGATGGAGGCAATCGCCGCGGATTCGATCGACCTGACTTATGTGGGCCCGAATCCGGCGCTGAATCTTTACGTCAAGGCGCAGGGCAGCGAGGTGCGGATCATCGCCGGTTCAGCGGATGGCGGCGCGGCGCTCGTGGTGCAGCCCGATGGACGGCTGAGCAAGCCGGAGGATTTTCGCGGGAAGTCCATCGCCACCCCGCAACTCGGCAACACCCAAGACGTTGCCTGCCGGGCCTGGTTGAAAAAGCAGGGCTACACGATCACGCAGCTCGGCGGTGATGTGAAGGTGGTCCCGACGGCCAACCCGGATCAGCTTTCGCTTTTTACAAGTGGCCAGATCGATGGCGTGTGGACGGTGGAGCCGTGGGTCTCGCGACTCGAACTGGAGGCGAGGGGTAGGATTTATCTCGAAGAGAAGGCCGAGATTACCACGGTTCTGATCTCGAGCGCCAAGCTGCTGAAGGAAAGAGCGGAGGTGGTGAAGAAATTTGCCGCCGCGCACGGGGAATTGACCGAATGGATCAACAAGAATCCAGAAGAGGCCAAGAAGCTCGTGAATGCGGAAATCAAACAACTGACCAAACGCGAGATGCCGGCAGCGTTGATCGACAAGGCGTGGTCGCGGCTGCACTTCACGAGCGAGATCAAGCGCGAGAAGCTGGATAAATTCGTCGCGGAGGCGCAGAGCGTGGGCTTCCTCAAAGGCGAGATTGATCTCTCGCAGCTGATCGTGAAGCCCTGATGAGCAGCAGCAGCATCACCAAAGAGCTGGAGCTCGTTAAGCCGCTCAAGCTGTCGATCAGCGGGGTCTCAAAGTGGTTCCGCGAGGGCGTGGTCGAGACGCACGCGCTCGATAACGTGAGCCTCAACGTGGACGAGAGCGAATTCGTCTGCCTCGTCGGCCCGAGCGGCTGCGGGAAATCGACGCTGCTCAATATGATCGCGGGGCTGGACCGGCCCGACGAAGGCTCGATCATGGCCGATGGGCGGATGGTCACGGAGCCGGGGCGCGACCGGATGATGATGTTTCAGGAAGCCGCGCTCTTTCCGTGGCTCGACGTGCTCGGCAATGTGCTCTTCGGGCTGAAGCTGAAGCCGAACTTGAACGACAAGGAGCGCGTGGAGGTGGCGAAGTTTTACCTCAAGCTGGTGGGACTGGAACGCTACACGCGCTCGAACATCCACGAGCTTTCCGGCGGCATGCGGCAGCGAGTATCGCTGGCCCGTTCGCTCGCACCGAATCCACGCGTGCTGCTCATGGATGAACCCTTTGCCTCGCTCGACGCGATGACGCGCGAACAGCTCTACGGCGATCTCCAGGAGATTTGGTCGGCGCGGAAGAAGACCATCGTTTTCGTGACGCACAACGTCCGCGAGGCCGCATGTCTCGGCGATCGCGTGGTGCTCTTCTCGCCGCATCCGGGGCGCATCCGCGAGCAATTCAAGATTGACCTCCCCCGTCCGCGCGACATCAACAGCCCCGACCTCGCCAAACACGCCACCGAGATTACGCGCGCCCTGAAATCCCACCGCGTCGCGCAGGAATCCGCGGAGTAAGCGGATGGACGCTCATTCAAAATATGAGTCATTCTGAGCGGAGCAGCCCGGTGGTGGGGGCGTCGGGGGTGGCGGCGCGCTGCGCAGTCGAAGAGTCCCGCGTGACCACGGGCGACTTCGCACAGCGCCGGGATCCTTCGACTGCGTTCCGTCCCGCCTTCGCCCGCGACGGAACTCCGCTCAGGATGACTCGTGTTTGGGAAAGCTTCATGGCCGCTGCCGGCAAAACTTGTTTTGTGCGAGCCTCAGGATGACGCGCTTTCTTAAATTTTCCTCCACCCTCCACCGACCGATGAAACGCTTCGCCACCGCCTTTATCTTTTTCGCCGCGCTGCTCGCCCTCTGGCACTTCGGGCGCGAATTCATCCCCGCCAATCGCCGCCTGCTCGTGCCGGACCCGCTCGATGTGTGGCGCTATCTGGCCGCAGCGACCGCGGACGGCACGCTCTTTGAGGCGCTCTGGGTGACGATGAAGCGCCTGCTGCTCGGCTACTTCGCCGGCGTGATCATCGGCGTGCCGCTCGGCCTGCTGACCGCCCGCTCGCAATGGGCGGCGGACACCATCGGCGTGCTCGGACTCGGCTTGCAAACGCTGCCCAGCGTATGCTGGGTGCCGCTGGCGCTGCTGGCTTTCGGTCAGACGGAATCTGCGATGCAGTTTGTCGTCATCATGGGCACACTCTGGTCGGTGCAGATTTCCACCGACAGCGGCGTGCGCAACGTGCCGCCGATCTATCAGCGCGCGGCGATGACCATGGGCTCGCGCGGCTTGCACACCTGGATCAAGGTCATCCTGCCCGCGTCGCTGCCGTTCATCATCAGCGGCGTGAAGCAAGGCTGGGCGTTTGCCTGGCGCTCACTCATGGCTGCCGAAATTTTTGTGACCATCCTCACCGGCTTCGGCCTCGGCCAGTTGCTCCACTACGGCCGCGACCTAAACGCCATGGATCAGGTCATCGGCGTGATGCTCGTCATCGTCGTCATCGGCCTGCTCGCGGACAAGATCCTGTTCTCGCCGTGGGAGCGCTTCCTGCACCGCCGCTGGGGGACGGTCAAGTCCTGATCCAAAAAGAAACTTGCTCGCAAGGGCACGCCTTTGCTTGAGTCGGTGCAGTTTCCTTGGATTGTCTCCCTCACTCTATGAAGAAAGCCCTCACCCTGGCGTTGGTCGCTCTGTCTCCGGTGGTCTTTGCGGAACCGCCGCCCCAGAAGATTCAGCTCCCCTCGCAATCCAAGCTCATCGACGATGTGGTCGTCCCCGTGCCGAGCGAAATTTTTGGCGTCCTCGACAAACTCGGCAAACCGAACTGGACGGCCGTCCAGCGCCCGAGCAAAAACGTGGCGGGTTCCATCGGCGACCAGCCGCAGAACGCGCTCCTGCTCGGCGCGGTGATTGCCGAGGGTTTCATCGCTGTCGAAGCTGAGGATGCGGCCGAGGTCAAACAGATCGGCAAGAGCGTGCTCAATCTCGCCAAAGTGCTCGGCGTCGAGAAATCGGTCGTCAAGCGCAGCAAAAGCATCATCGACTCCGCTGACAAGGAGGACTGGAAGACGGTTCGACGCGAACTCGATGGTGCGCTCGAAGACGTGAAGAAAGCCATGGCCGAACTCAACAGCGAGCCGCTCTCCCAGCTCATCAGCCTCGGCGGCTGGCTGCGCGGCACCGAAGCGCTGACCGCCGTGGTGCAGATGAAATACTCCAAGGACGGCGCGGAGCTGCTGCACCAACCCCTCCTGCTCGATCACTTTGAAAAGCGCCTCGCCGGCTTGAAGCCCAAGTTCAAGTCCGACCCCGTCGTCACCAAAATCCAGAAGGGCCTGCTCGACATTCGCCCGCTAATCGGTCTCGCTGAAGGCGGCGACATTTCCGAAAAATCCGTCAAGGAGATCAACGCCATCACCTCCGACCTCATCAAATCGATCCACTCCAAGGCGCAATAACTTACGATTCTCCTTCTGTGAAACGTTTCGCACCTCTCGTTTTTCTCCTGATGGTCTTCACGCTCGGCCTCGGCCCGGCGTCCGCGACCATCGATGACGCCCTCTCCTTCGCCCTCGAAGCCGCCAACCCCTACGTTAGGGAAGGCTTCACCGTGCGCGAGGACTACTGGGGCGGCGACCTCCCGGTCAAATCCACCAAGGCCATCGTCCACCAGCTCTTCAAGGGCAACGAATACTGGTTCTGGATGGGCACCGACCAGAAGAACGCCAAAATCTCCGTCCATATCTACGACAGCGCCGGCAACCTCGCGGAAGCCGAGGCCTGGCAGAAGCCGCACTTTGCCGCGGCGCGCATCGTGCCGAAAAAGACGGGCTCCTATTATTTGATCGTCGAGGTCGAGAAATCGCCCGACGAGCGGACCTATTGGTCATTGGCCTACGGCTTCAAATAGCCGCGGCCACCCTGCATGAGCCTGCCCGCCAGTTTGTGTCTGTGACCGACGCTCAGACGCTCCAGTTCGAGAGCGGGCGCGTTTTGCAATCGCTCTACGGGAACGATTTCGCGTTGCTCAAGACCTTGGAAAAGACGCTGGAAGTCCGCGTGACCGCGCGCGATGGCTGGCTGCGCGTCGAGGGTGCACCGGATCGCTTCGAGCAAACGCGGCGGGTCTTCGAGCAACTCGAACGCGCGCGCCAGAGCGGTGTGAGCATTCGCAAGCATGAGTTTCAGCAGGCGCTCCGTTCTGTCACCGAACCACGGGAAGCCAGCCTCGACGAGCTGATCGAGACGAAGATCCTCGGCTCCGCCAAACGCCCGCCGATCGTTCCCAAAACCGCCGGGCAGCGCGCTTACATCCAGGCGATCCAGACACACGATATGGTTTTCGGCATCGGTCCCGCCGGCACCGGCAAGACTTACCTCGCCATGGCCATGGCCGTCTCCGCACTCAAGAAGGAGCAGGTCTCGCGCATCATCCTCACCCGGCCCGCAGTCGAAGCCGGTGAGGCGCTCGGCTTTTTGCCCGGCGATTTGAAGGAAAAGATCATGCCGTATCTGCGCCCGCTGTACGACGCGTTGAACGACATGATCGAGCCCGAGGAGTTGCAGCGCTTCATGGAACGCGGCGTCATCGAAATCGCCCCCCTCGCCTACATGCGCGGGCGCACCCTCAACCGCTCCTTTGTCGTCCTTGATGAATCCCAGAACACCACCACCGAGCAGATGTTCATGTTCCTCACCCGGCTCGGCGCGGAATCGAAGGCCGTCATCACCGGCGACCCCACCCAGATCGACCTGCCCGCGAACAAACGCTCCGGCCTGATCGAGGCGATGCTCGCGCTGAAGGGCGTCGAAGGCATCAGCTTCACGCACTTCTCCGAGACAGACGTCGTTCGACACGAACTCGTCCAGTCCATCGTCCGCGCCTACCGACGCCATCGCGGCACGGGCGAGACGGAAACGAAGCGTTGATTTCCCGCCTGTCCGGTCCGACCCCACTTTCCACTTTCTGTCCATGCTCGGTTTTTTTGAAAGACAGCGCCTAGTCAAGAAGGGCCTGGCCTCCTCCAAGCAGCGGCGGCGCCGCACGGAGAGCGAACTGCTCCAGACGCTGGAACACGGCGGACTGGCCAAGATCGCGATCTTCATCGCCTTCATCATCGGGCTGGCGGTGCTGATTTATTCGGACGTGCGGGCGCAGCCGATGGAGAAGGTGTTCATCGCGGTGCTGATCTTCCTCACCGCGCTGGCCCAGCTTTGGATCAATCACCCGAAGACCTTCGAGAGCAATTCGCGGGTGCTGCTGATGTTCGGCGTCTTCCTGCTGCATCTCGTCATCGTGAAACTGGTGCTGGTAACAGCCGACAACCAGATCCTGAAAGGGGGAATCACGCTGCCCGGCATGCTCAGCCCGCTGGAGCGGCAGCAACTCTGGAAGCTCGCCGTGCCTTACGCTTTTGCGCCGTTGGTGCTGTCCGTCCTGCTCGGCAAGAATCACGGGCTGTATGCGGCCACCTTCGTCAGCTTGTGGGGCGCCCTCCTCTATCGAGGCATCGATTCGATTTTCCTCGTGATGAGCCTGATCAGCGGCTTCATCGCCGTCTTCGTGACGCTGGAAGTGCGGCGGCGCAATCAACTGGTGCGGGCGGGATTTTTTGTCGGGCTTTCCACCTGGATTCTCGCGCTCATCTTCGGGCTCATCGGGCCGATCATTTGGGAATCCTTCACGGGCACACATTGGACGATCATCGGCTGGCAGAGTGTGGTCGCCATCGGCAGCGGAATCGTCACGGCGTTTGTGGTCAGCGGCGCGCTGCCGCTTTTCGAGAGCGCCTTCCGCATCACCACGAACATCTCGTGGCTGGAGCTCGCCGATCTCAATCACCCGCTGCTCAAGCGGCTCGTCATCGAAGCGCCCGGCACCTATCACCACAGCCTCGTCGTGGCCAATCTCTCCGAAGCTGCGGCCGAGGCGATCGGCGCGAATCCCGCGCGCTGCCGCGTGTGCTCTTACTTTCACGACATCGGCAAACTCGTGAAGCCGGACTATTTCACGGAGAACATGCGGCGCGACCGCAATCCGCACGACGATCTGGCGCCGACGATGAGCGCGCTGATCATCATCGCGCATGTCAAGGAGGGCGTGGATCTGGCGCTCAAGTACAATCTCAACCAGGAGATCATCGACGTGATTCAGCAGCATCACGGCACCTCACTCGTGTTCTACTTTTACAAGCGGGCGCTCCAGCAGCAGGAAGACGCGCGGGCCGGCGGCAAGATCATGAACATTCGCGAGGAGGATATTCCCGAGGTGCGCGAGGAAAGCTTCCGCTACAGCGGGCCGCGGCCGCAGACAAAGGAGGCGGCGATCATCAGCATCGCGGACGCCATCGAGAGTGCTTCGCGAAGCCTGGAGCGGGTGACGCCGCACAAAGTGGATCAGCTCGTGACCGACATCATCGAGAAGCGCCTGCTCGATGGTCAGCTCAAGGAATGCGACCTGACCATGACGGAACTCGAGGAGATCGCGGAGAGCTTCAAGCGCACGCTGCAAAGCATGATGCACAGCCGCGTCGCCTATCCCGACGAACGCACCGAAAAGCGCGACACGCCGATGCCGTCCTCGCGGTCCACCGCCGGCCCGCCCATCTCGGCGGCTTGAAAATCAGCGTGCACAATCGGCAACGGGCTCTCCCCGTGCGCCTCCCCTGGCTGCGCGCGCTGGCCAGGGTCGCGCTGAACGATTGTGCGCCGTACTCGGCTGATGGGCGTTTCGCCCTGCGCGCGCTGGACGAAGTCGAGGTCTCCATTGTCTCGGATCGGGTCATCACGGACGTGCATGAGCGTTTCATGAACATTCCCGGTCCGACGGACGTGATCACCTTCGAGCACGGCGAAATCGTGATGAGCGCGCAGACCGCGCAGGTTTACGCCACGCGCTACGGCCACCCGCTCGATCATGAACTGGCCCTTTACATCATCCATGGCCTGCTCCACTTGAACGGATACGAGGATGCCACGGCGCGGGAGGCCGCAGGGATGCGCCGCCTCCAGCAGCGCCTCCTGCACGCTTGCCTCGCACAGGTTCCCCCCCTTTAAATCACCCCGCCATGCACCCCCGCTCCTTCCTCCCCACAACCCGCACGCTTGCCCTTTTCCTCGCCGGTCTGCTCGCAGCGCCGGCCATCGCTCCCGCGCAACAGGATGCGCCCGCCGTCGATGTCGGCCAGTTGCTTCAGGCGTTGCGGGCGATGCGCCAGCAGCAGGCGACGCAGATCAAGACCCAAAAGCAAACGGCCTGGCAGCAGCTCAGCGCCGTGGCAGGGAGCAACGAGCGCGCGACGGCGCTGTGGGAGGAGGCCATCCGGGCCACGCAGATGGAAGGCGCGGGAAAGGAAGGTACGCAGTTCAAGGCCTGGCGCGACGGCGAGGGCGAAGCTTTCAAGGAACCCCAGGTGCAGAATGCCGTCCGCCTGCATCTCCAGTGGCTGGCGCTCACTCTCAATCGTTCGGGCGGCGCTCCAGTGAAGGACTTGCTGCCCGCCGTCATCAACTACACCAGGGAGCTGCTGGCCGACGAAATCGGCATGGAAGCGCTCCAGGAAGCCATCAAGCAGGAAAAGGAAGCGGGCACGAATAACCCCAAGCGCGCCCAGCGCAGCCGGGAGGACGCCACCACCAAAAAGGTGCATGACGGGGTGCTTAACAAGAGTCTGACGGGCAGCATCGTCGTCCAATATCTCAAGCTCACTGACTTCCTGGCGGTCGAGAACTGGGAGCTAACCCCGGGCAACCTCGATGGCATCTACAAGAACGTCATCCTGCCCGAGATGCGCGCCCAGAAGGACATTCACATCTTCGAATACTGGGACATGAAATTGCGGAAGGAGGCGGACGCCGCAAGCAAGACGAAGCTCGCTTTCGAAATCGAAAAATTCAACATCCAGCGCCGGCCAACCCTCCTCTGGAACCGCTCGCAGGAATACGTCGCGCTGGGCCAGAAGAACCGCGCGGTCAGCGAAATGTTTGCCCTCATCAAGGCCTACCCCACGCATCCCGAGGCCGACGATTGGATCGACAAACTCGAAAAACTGCTCCTCCCCCCGGTGCCCGCCGCTCCGGCTGCCGATTCCGCCGGAGCGACTCCGGCGACGAGGACGCCCGCGCCCGCGCCCGTCGCGGTGCCGGGCCTGTAGTCTTTTTTGCGCCGTGACCGAAACCGTCATCGAGCAGGAAACCAAAAGTGGGACGGCCACCGATGTTCCTTGGAATGTCGTCGTCCACAATGATCCGGTGAACCTCATGACCTACGTCTCGCGGATCTTCCAAAATGTCTTCGGGTTTTCGCGCGAGCGCGCCGAGAAACACATGATGGAAGTCCACAAACTGGGCCGCTCCATCGTCTGGACGGGCGCGCGCGAGCGGGCGGAGGCTTACGTCGAGCAGTTGCACGGCCACCTGTTGCTCGCCACGATCGAGAAAAGCCGATGAACCGTGCAGATCACACGCCCTGACAAAAAGACCATCCTGCTCTCGCGGCTCGACGCCCTGCTCTGCCAACTGCTGCGCCGCATCGCCCAGAGCGCCGATCCCGGCGACAGCGCGGCGGCGCGTGCCCGACTCTACAGCGCGCCCACGCACGATCGCGACGAGGCCGATCTGATCGAGGACTGGCGCGATTATATCGAGCCGGAACTGGCACGGCTTTTCCTTTCCGCGCTCGGCGTGATCGAGAGCGACCTGCTCACCCTGCGCATCGACAAGAAGAGCGGCGAAGGCGCGCTTTCCATCCCTTTCCAACATCTCGAAAATTGGGTCCACGGCCTGAACCAGGCGCGTCTCGCCCTCGCCGCGCGTTACGATTTTTCCGAGGCCGAGATGGAACACCCACTGCCGCTCGACGGCGAGCCACGCGCGCTCGCCCTGCTCCAGATTCGCTTTTACGGCCTCCTCCAGGAACTTTTCCTGCGCGCACTCGAAGGCGATTGACGCCCCTTTTTCGGCACTGTTTTCTACCGGTCCACCCTTTATGAAACGCCTCCTGCTCCCCACGCTGCTCACCTTCCTCTTCGTCGCCCCGCTTTTCGCCAATGATGCGCCTGTCAATGAATTGGGCGACAAGGAAAAATCGGAAGGGTGGAAGCTGCTCTTCGATGGCGACGACGCCAGCCCGTGGTGGCGCGGTTACAAAAAGGACGGTCTCCCCGCGGCGTGGAAAGTCGAGAACGGCACGCTCGTGCTCAAGGGCAAGGGTGGCGACATCATCACCAAGGAACAATACGAGAGCTTCGAGTTTGCCCTCGATTGGAAGATCAGCGTCGGCGGCAATTCGGGCATCATGTTCAAGGTCAAGGAGACCGACGGCCCGCCGTGGGTCACCGGTCCCGAAGCGCAGATTCAGGACAACGTGAAAGGCCACGATCCGCAAAAGGCCGGCTGGCTGTATCAGTTCTACGCCGCCGAAGTCGATGCGACCAAGCCGGCCGGGGAGTGGAATCATTTCGTCCTGCGCTGCCAGAAAACCGCCGCCGGAACGTATCATTGCACGCACTGGATGAACGGGGTCCGATACGTGGACTACGAAATCGGATCGGCGGATTGGAAAGAGCGCTTGGCCAAATCGAAGTTCAAGGACAAGCCCGGCTTCGCCAGGGCGGACGCGGGGCATATCTGCCTTCAGGATCACGGCAACGAGATCGCCGTCCGCAATATCAAGATCCGCATCCTGCCGACGGCGGAGTAGCGGTCGAAAGAGGCTTCCGCTACCCCGGCGAATGAATTCGCCGCGCGCTTCAAATCAGCTTGAAGCGGGCGAGATCCTGCGAATCGACTACCCCGACCGGCACGTCGTTTTCATCCACGACGACGAGGTCGTCGATGCGGTGCTGCTCAAGGACGTGAAGCACCTCCGCGGCCAGCCGGTCGCTGCGGATCGTCACCGGATTCCGCGTAATGAACTGCTCGACCGGCGAGTCACCAAGAGCCGGGTTGAGTTGGAAGTGCCGGGCAAAATCGCCATGGGTGAAAATCCCGAGCAGTCCTCCGCCTTCGCCGACGACCACGGCCGCCCCGGCCTTGCGCTTCGACATCTCCTGCAAGACCTCGCGCACCACCATCCGCGGCTGCACCACCGCCATCTGCCCGGCACCGCGCATGATCTGGTGAACTTTGAGCAACAGGGTCCGCCCGAGCCGTCCGCCGGGGTGAAAGCGGGCGAAGTCTTCTTTCTGAAAACCGCGCGCTTCGAGGAGCACCATGGCCAGCGCATCGCCCAGCACGAGCATGACGGTGGTGCTGGAAGTCGGCGCCAGATTCAGCGGACACGCCTCCTGCTCCACGCTCACGTCGAGATGCACCTGGCTGTTTTGCGCGAGGAAAGATTTCGGATTGCCGGTCAGCGCGATGATCCGCACATCGAACCGCGAAAGCGCGGGAAGAATGTTGACCATTTCGTCCGTCTCGCCGCTGGAACTGAGCGCCAGCACTACGTCCCCATCCGCGACCACGCCGAGATCGCCATGCAAGGCGTTCAGTGAATTGAGGACCACCGCCGGCGAACCGGTGCTGGTCAGCGTCGCCGCGATTTTTTCACCGATGTGCCCCGACTTGCCAACACCCACCACCACCACCTTGCCGCGATTCTCCACACAACGCCGGATCGTCTCGACCGCCTCGACAAACGAGCCATCGAGCCGCGCGAGGAGGCGCTCCACTTCAGCCAGTTCTAGCGCGATCACGCGGCGGGCTTTTTCGAGATAGTCCATGGGAGCGCCGATGCTAGACCAATCCCCAGTCCGGGAGGGAACGATTTTCTCTCAGCCGGCTTACACCAGCCCGCTTTCTTCCTGCCGCCGAAACTCCTGAAGCAACTCCTCGAGTTGATCGAGCGCATTTTCCGCATCGGGCCCGATCGCCTCCAGAACAACCCGCACTCCGCAGTCGAGATTGGCGCACAGCACCTCGAGAATACTTCCGCCGGAGAAAGTCTCGTCCCCTTTCCAGATGGTGACCTCCGACCGGCACGCCTGCACACACCGCACAAACTCCGCAGCCGGGCGGGCATGCAAACCAAGTTCATTCACGATTTCGACTTCTCTCCGCATCATGGCAGCAGCATAAACGCGCCTGCCCATCCAGCAAGGAGCAGCGCGGGATTTCACCCGCTTTCAGAAAAATATACCTGAGCATGCCGCCTTCCGATTCGCGCCTTCATCCGACGACGACCAGGGAAGCGCCGGTCGCCGCGCAATACGTGGCCACGTTTCTCAAGCCGGAGATGCTGCACATTTACCGCCAGATAACCGCCTTGCGCGCCTTTCGACCCATCGTCTTCTGCCAGAAGCGCGAGCAGGCGGAGACGTTTCCCTTCGCCGACCTTCGCATTCTGCCCAAACCCCGCACGCACGCGCTGCGGCGGCTGTGGCAGAAACAAATCATGGGCCGTCCGATCACCATCTACCGCAGCGAGGCGCGCCGCATCCTCGACGCTCTGCGCGCCGGGCGGACGGAAGTGCTCCACATTTACTTCGGGCACATCGGCGTGCATCTCCTGCCGCTGCTGGAAATTTGCCCACTGCCCGTCATCGTCAGCTTTCATGGGGCAGACGCGGGCGTCGATTTGGATCAGGCCGCACATCTCGCGCCGACCCGGCGGATGCTGGAGAAAGCCACGCTGCTCCTCGCCCGTTCGGAATCACTCGCCAGTCGTCTGGTCGCCCTCGGGGCGGACCGCGGGAAAATCCGGCTGCATCGCACCGGCATTCCGCTCGCGGAGCTCCCCTTCGCCCAGCGCACCGCTCCCGCCGACGCCGTCTGGCGCTGCGTCCAGGCCTGCCGGTTGATTCCGAAGAAGGGCCTCACCACAGCCTTGCGCGCCTTCGCGGAATTCGCGCGCTCATTTCCCAAGTCCACCTTCACCATCGCCGGCGAGGGGCCGCAACTTGCCGATTTGCAAAGCCTCGCCGCGGCACTCGGCATCGGCGAACGCGTGCACTTTCCCGGCTTCCTGCCGCAGGAAAAACTGCGCGCGCTCTACGCCGAGTCGCATCTGTTTCTCCACCCCAGCGAACTTGGTTCCGATGGCGACCAGGAAGGAGTGCCGAACGCCATGCTCGAAGCCATGGCCTGCGGATTGCCGGTTGCCGCGACCTTGCACGGCGGAATTCCCGAGGCGGTCGAAAACCATGTGAGCGGTCTGCTCACGCCGGAGCGTGATCCCGCGGCGCTCGCCCATTCCCTCCTGGCCCTCGCCCGCGATCCAGCGCGCTATGCGGAAATGAGCACCGCGGTAGCGGCGCGAGTGGCCGGCGCCTTCGATCTCGAGGCGCAGACCCGCGTGCTCGAAGGCATCTATCGCGAAGCCATCGCGCTCAGTCCCCGCCAAAGAATTTCTTGAACGAGCGGAAGATGCTTTGGGGCACGGAGCGCTTTTGGCGGTCGTCGCGGGCATTGCCCCCTGCCAAAACGCCGCCGCGATGCACCGAGCAGGACTCGCGCGGCTGGCGCCCCTCGGGCAGGTCGATGCCGTACGCCGTCCCCGCACGATCGCAGCCGGAGGTCGCGAGTTCATTGGAAACGGAGCACACCGTGACGCGACGCAACGGCACCGGCGGGCTGAAGTCATTCGCCGGGTAGCGCTGGGGCGAAGCCGCCTTCATCACATCCGCCCAGATCGGCAGCGCCAGCGCCGCGCCGTAGCCGCGCGGCATGATCGTTTCGGGCCGATCGAGGCCCACCCACACCCCGCAGGTGAGCGACGTGGTAAAGCCCACAAACCACGCGTCGCGGAAATCATTCGTCGTCCCGGTCTTCCCCGCGGCGGGTTTGGTAAAGCCCATCGTCTTCACGCTCGCCCCCGTCCCACGCTCCATCGCCTTGTTCAGCGCGCTCGTGACCAGCCAGCTCACGCCCGGATCGAGCGCCCGCGCCTGGATGTGCGCGGCGCGATAGATCGTATCTCCGGCGGCATCGTCGATTCGTTCGATGATATAGCTCTGCTTGCGCACGCCGTTATTGGCGAACACCGTGTAGGCGGTCGTCAACTCCGCGACATTTCCCTCAAACGCCCCCAAATACACGGCCGGCATCCGCGGCATATTTTCGATCCCGACCGTCGCGGCGACACGCGCGATCTCATCCAGCCCGGCGCGTTCCCCCACCCGCACACTCATGGTATTGCGCGACAAAATCAGCCCCTCCTCCGCGCGCATCGCCCCCTTGTAGGTTCCGTCCGAGTTCTCCGGCGTCCAGTTCGACGCCAGCCGCACTTCCCCGCGCCCGATCGGCCCGTCATCGATCGATGCCCCCGGCAGCATCCCGCGACCGTAGGCCGCCGCGTAAACGAACGGCTTGAAGGTCGAGCCCAGTTGCCGCGTCGCCTTGGCCACGACCGCACGGTTGTATTTGCTCTCGGAAAAATCGCGTCCACCGACGAGCGCGCGGATGCCCCCCGTCTTGTTGTCGATGACCACGAGCGCGCCTTGCAGATAAGGCGTCTCCTGCTCGTCGGCCTTCGCCTCGGCGGAAAAGTCCGCCTTCTTCGGATGTTTGTACCCCGGCCGCCCCTCGACCTTGGTCAGTTCCATATTCAGGGAGCTTTCCGAGACCTTCTGCAACGCCGGATCGAGCGTCGTATAAATCTTCATCCCGCCATCCTGCCGCTGCTCATCCGTGAGCAGTTCATTCAACTCCCGCAGCACCAAATCCATCGCGTAATTCTCCTGCGCAGAAAAAGACCGCCGCTTCGCCAGGGTGACCGGCGCCCCCTTGGCGGCCGCAGCTTCCTGCGGCGTGATCTTCTCCAGCTTGACCATCCGATCGAGCACCGTATCCCGTTCGCGCGTCGCGCCTTTCAGATTGCGAAACGGGGAAAAATGCGACGGCGCGCGGATGATCCCCGCGATCATCGCCGACTCGCCCAACGATAGATCCGCCGCCTTTTTCCCGAAGTAGGTCTGGCTCGCCGTCTCGATGCCATAGACCGTCGAGCCGAAATAGATGCGGTTCACGTAGGCCTCGATGATCTCTTCCTTCGTGTATTGCTGCTCGATCCGCGCGGCGACAAACGCTTCCAGCATTTTGCGATGGATGCTCTTCCGCGAGCCCAGTCCCTCGGGAAAACTATTCCGCGCGAGTTGCTGCGTGAGCGTGCTCGCCCCTTCCTTGGCCGAGCCGTGGGTGAGATTGCGGAAGATCGCCCGGACAATGCCCAGGGGGTCCACGCCGCGATGCTTGTAGAAGCGCGAATCCTCCCGCGAGAGCAGCGCCTTCACAAAGAACGGAGAGACCTGGGCGATCTTCACCGTCACGCGATTCTCCCCCTGAAGCCGCGAATACACCTTCCCGTCCATATCCAGGACCGTCGAGCGCTCGGCCATGTCCTGGACTTTGCGGATATCGAAGGACGACGCCCAGAAGCCGTACACGAGGCAGACGATCAGCACGGTTACGAACGCGCCGAGGCCCAGCCACAGCAGCCAGCGCCGGCGCGATCGTGTCTGGCGTTTGCCGGATTTGTTTTTGTTCTTTGCGGGCTTCACCACGGAGCGAACTATTCCTCTTTGCCGCGCGACGACAAGCGCGCCTTCATCGCTTCTCGCCCATGCGCATCGACATCCTCACGCTCTTCCCCGCCATCGCCGCCGCACCGCTGGCTGAAAGCATGATCGGCAAAGCTCAGCAGCGCGGTCTCGTCACCCTCAACTGCCACAATCTCCGCGACTGGGCGCGCGACAAACACCGCACCACCGACGACGCGCCCTACGGCGGCAGCCAGGGCATGGTGCTGAAGTGCGAGCCGATCTTCGAAGCCATCGAGAGCCTTCGCACACCCGCAAGCCGCGTGCTCCTCATGACCCCCGGCGGCCGCCGCTTCGACCAGACGCTCGCCAGCCACTACGCGCAGCCCGGCACTCACCTCATCCTCCTCTGCGGCCACTACGAGGGCCTCGACCAGCGCATCATCGACCATCTCGTGGATGACGAAATTTCCATCGGCGATTACGTCCTCACGAATGGCGCTCTCGCCGCCGCCGTCGTCACCGACGCCCTCGTCCGCCTCCTCCCCGGCGTTCTCGGCGATGCCCAGAGCGCGCCCGACGACAGCTTTGCCAGCGGCCTCATCGAAGGTCCGCAATACACCCGCCCGGTCGAATATCGCGGCTGGCGCGTCCCCGACATTCTCCTCAGCGGCAACCACGCCGCCATCGCCGCCTGGCGTCACGAGCAGGCACTCCAGAAGACGCGCCGCATTCGCCCGGACCTGTTGCCCTGACTCTTCCCGCCGTGAACCTCCCACCTCTTGCCACAACGCTGCTCGCATTCCTGCTCGTCGCCTGTGCCTCCACTCCATCCGCCCCACGCCGCTGCTCGCCGCACGCCTTTCGCCCGCTTGGTTATCGGGGGCAAAGCGCGTCCAGGCCGGAAGCCGGGGCATCTATTACCGGGGCGGCGTCCACCATTCCCGCGGCGTGGAAGGCGCTCGCTGGAGCGGCACGGTTTCGGGCGACATCCCCGCCCTCGATGCGAACAGCGCGATCGTCGTTACCGGGGGCCGCCTGACCATTTCGCCCCATCAAGCGATCCGCGTCGCCGGGCAAAATGAGGTCGTCACTTCCGAGGCACCGGCGTGGAAGCATTTGCTCACGCGCTAGACGCTCGTTGCCAACCCCGACCGCCATCCATTAAATCACCCCGATGAAAGACGAAATGATCCTGGTCGTGCGCCGCGCGCTCTTCGATGAATTGGGCGCCTTCCAAGGGCTGAACTTCGACATCGACCGCTATCTCCCGGCGCTGCTCGCGCGGGAAAACAATTTCTTCACCCCGCGCCCGCCGGCGGAGACGAACCCGGAGCTGAAGCAGATCATTCCCTACGTGCTGCTCGTGCACGAGGAGCGGGTCTTGCATTACGTGCGGGGAAAGAAAGCGGGCGAGCAGCGGTTGGTGGCCAAGGGCTCGATCGGGATCGGCGGGCACATGAACGATCACGATGAGGGGCTCTTCGCGCTGGATCGTGCGGCCTACGATGCGGCGGTGCAGCGCGAGGTGGGCGAGGAGCTGAAGCTCAACGCCCGCTCCACGAATCACGCGGTGGCCTTGCTGAATGACGACGCGAATGAAGTAGGCAGGGTGCATCTCGGCGTCGTGCACATTTTCAATCTGGAGACGCCCGATGTGGCCAAAGGTGAGGCGATGATCACGGAGCTGCAATTCCTCGACCGCCCGCAACTCGCGGCGCGGCGGGAGAATCTGGAGAGCTGGTCGCAGATTTGTTTCGATCATCTGGATGAGTTGCTCGCGGCGGCGCGCTGATTCACACCATGGAAATCCTGAACCGCATCCTCGAAGGAGCCATCGCCGCCGGGGCGTCGGACGTCCATTTGAAGCAGGACGCCCCAGTCATCTTTCGCCTCCGCGGAGATCTCGTGCCGGTGGAGGCACCGTTGCCCACCGCGGAGTGGCTGGCCGCGGTGCTGGCGCAGATGGTGCCGGCGCATCTGCGGGAACGGCTGGACCAGGAGCACGAGGTGGACTTCGCCTACACTTCGCCCGGGCTCGGGCGTTTCCGCGCGAACGTCTTCCAGCAACGCGGCGGGCTGGTGATGGCGCTGCGGCTGGTGCGCGGGCTGGTGCGGTCTTTCGAGGAGTTGCGGTTGCCGCCAATCATCCGCCGCATCGCCGAGGCGCCGCACGGGATCGTGCTCGTGACCGGCGCGACGGGCTCCGGCAAATCGACGACGCTGGCGGCGATGATCGAGCACATCAATGTGACGGCGCGGAAGCACATCATTACCCTGGAAGATCCGATCGAGTACCTCTTCGAGGACAAACAATCGGTGATCGAGCAGCGCGAAGTCGGGCTCGATACGGTGAGCTTTGCCAGCGGTTTAAAGAACGTGCTGCGCCAGGACCCGGACGTGATCATGATCGGCGAAATGCGGGACTCGGCCAGCGTCGCGGCGGCGATCAGCGCGGCGAATATCGGGCATCTCGTGATCGCCACGCTGCACACCGTGGACGCGGCGAAGTCAGTCCAGCGCATCCTCGAATTTTTCCCGGGTGCGGATCGCGAACCGGTGCGGCAGCAGCTTGCCAATACCCTTCATTCCGTGATCTGCCAGCGCCTCGTGCATACGCCCGCCGGTGAAATCATCCCCGCGACCGAGGTCATGCTGAATAGCGCCTCCGTCATGAAATTGATCCACGGCGGCCAGCTCGAAAAGCTCCCGGCAGCGATGGAACTCGGCGCAGGCGACGGCATGCAGACCTTTGACGAGGCGCTCTACAATCTGGCGCAGGACGGCGCGATCACGCAGGAGGAAGCGCTGCTCAACTCCCCCACCCCGGAGGCTCTGAAGATGCGCTTCCAAGGCGTGGTGCTGAACGAAACGCGCCGAATCCTCAGCGCACGGAGCTAGCCAAAATCGGCAGCGTCAGGCGACGGCCCGGTCCTGGGCAGGAGCGGTCGCCTCCGTCCAGTCGAGGACGAGTTCGACGTCAATCCCGCGGGCGCGCAGGGCGGCCAGGCAGATCGCCACCGGTGCGGAATTCGAAACGGCCTCGATCCGATCGCCGAACGCGGCCACCCAATGCCCGTTCTTTCGCTGCATATGCAAAGTATCGAGGTCGGAACTGAGTTGCTCGACCACTTCCCACGCGCAGTTCAAGTCCGAGGAATAAGCGCGAAATTCTCGCACTTCGGTGAGCGAACTATGGGGGCGGGCGTCCTTGGGAATGAACTCCTGGAAATACGGATCGTGCATCGCCTCGAGCGCCTCCTCGATCGAATCGAAACGCAGGCAGACCTGTTGCTCCTCCCAGAAAACCTGGGGGGTTTCTTTGGTCAAATACTTGCCGACCAAGGCATCCAATTCCTTAAGTGTCGCGACCCGGAGCCGCTCCGTCTGGGGTTCTTTCCTCATATACAACTTGCTTTCGTGCCGAGCTGTAACCTCTTCGCCACGTTCCCGAAAGCGAAAATTTCGCTCTTTACCGCCGGCTCATGCGGATGAAAAGCCACCCACCGAGCGCGAGGCAGAGCACATTGGGCACCCACATGAGGAGGTGCGGGTGCCAGTCCGGTTTTTCGCGGACGCCATTGGCGATGATGATGAAAAAGAAATACGTAACCGCCACCATGAGGCTGAGCAGGAAACCGACGGAGGTTTCCTTGCGATGGGCGGTGATCGCCAGGGGGACGCCGATCAAGGCAAAAGCGAAGGAGGCCAGCGAGAACGAGAAGCGTTTGCTCATCTCGGTTTTGGCGGCGGAAACTTCCGCGGCCCGCTCTTTCCCGGTCATGTGCGCCTGCCGCTCCTCGGCGTTCAGGCGCTCCAGCAATTCACCCGCGGTCATGCTGCCGATGCCCTTGCCGCGCTTCGAGTGCAGGGCCTCGATCGAGATCGGCAGGGTGGTTTCCTGCATGGTGATGCCCTGGCGGATCTTCAGCAAATTTTCCACGTCCTCGCTGTCGCGCTCCTCGTAGCGGGCGTCGAAAATATGGAGCAGCAATTCCTTCTTTTCGCGGTTGGTCTCGAGCAGGCCGCGGTGGGCGAAAATGACCTGCGTGGCCTCGTTGTCGTCGTTCAGTTTATAGACGAGCAGGTTGAACAATTCGGCACCCTCGTTGCGCTCCACATAGATTTTATTCCCCGGGAAATCACTGATGATCTTATCGCTGCCGAACATCGCCATGGGGTTGCTCGTGACGATGTTGTAGAGCGCTTCCTTCATCTTGGCCTGGGCCTTGGGCGCCACGTCGATATTGATCCAAAAACAAATCCCCACGCACGCGAGCGCGAGCCCCAGCACGGGAAGGCAAATGCGCGGGACGCTGACGCCATTGGCGCGAAAGGCGATCAATTCATTTTCGGCGGACAACTTGCCAAAGACGAGCAGCACCGCGGTGAGAAAGCCCCACGGAATCGTGAAGGCGAGGGAGAACGGGAGGATGTAGGCGAGGAAGCTGAGGACGAGTTCCAGCGGGGTGTCGTTCTTGACGAGCAGTTCGAGCAGTTGCTTGAAGACATTGCCCAGCACGAGCACCACGCTCAGCACGGTCACGGCCAGCGCGGAAGTTACGAATAACTGCCAGCCGACGTAGCGATCGATCAATTTCACGGTCGGGAGATTCTTCGCGGCACTGCCGGTACTGGCAAGCAGTTTGGCCGCCGGGCTTTTCGCCCCGTCACGTCCCGACCGCCTTCGCCGTCTCGCGTCCCGCCGGGGTGGAGCGCGGCAAAGCCTCCGGCGTCGGCCTACGCGCAAACCAACTCCGCCACCCTTCGCGCAATTCCAGCAGCCACCACTGCACCATCGCCCGGCCGACGCGCGGCAGATCCTTCGGGCTGATCGAGAAGCTCTGGAAAAGGTAATGCTCCGCCGAGTTCGCCCGGCCCCACGTCCGCCGCTGCCGCCGCGCGCGGGCGATGGCGGCGAAGCGCCTGTTGTAGAGGCTCATGAAGCGATACACGGGCGTCGAAACCTTGGGCGAGAAGGGCGGGATGGCGAGGGACTTGGCGCCGAACTTGAAGGGCTGCGAGACGATGCCGAGATAGTAGAGGCCGAGGTCCATGCGGAAGGCCAGGCGCATCAGGTCGTATTCGCCGAGGTACTCGTACTTGTCCTTGTAGATCGCCTCGAACCACCGCTGGTAGCTTTGGGTGAAGGCGGTGTTGTGCTGATCGAGCAAGGGAGCGAGCGGTTCGCCGCGGCGTTGTGCGGCGATGAGCGCGGTCGTCGCCGTCGTGGTGAAGGAAATCCAGTCCATGCCGGGGCTGTAGAGCGGATCCAGAAAGGCGCCCGCATCCCCCACGATGGAAAAGCCATCGCCCGCAAAAGTCCGGGTGCAGTACGGGAGATTCTTCCGCCAATGCGCGTCGCCCTCAATCCACTCCGCATCGGCCAGCATCTCGCGCGCGACCGGATGCCGGTCGAGAAAATCGCGGAGCCGGTCGCCGAGCTTCGCTTCGCCCTGCGGGAAAGACACGAGTCGTTGATCGAAGACCACGCCGACACTTACGTCGCCGCCTTTGAGAGGAATCCACCAACTCCACCAGCCATCGCCCACGATGTGATTCGTCGCCGTGTTGCGGGAACCCAGACAGCGCTTCGACCATTCGGGAAATTTTCCCCCGAGTTCGCGCCCATCCCAATCCTTCACCCCGCGCCAGCGCGCCCAGGCCGATGCCGTGGGATGCGCGGTATTCGGCTCCAGCCAGCCTTCCTGGCGCGCGAGCAGCGCCGCCACGCCCGAGGCATCGATCACCCAGCGGCAGCGAATCGTCTCGCTCTCTGCCCCGATTTTCACCTCCACCTCCTGATCCCCACCCGCCGACAGCCGCACGCCCGTGACCTGCGCGGGACGCCGCAATTCCGCGCCCGCCACCACGGCGCGCCGCAGGACTTCCTCATCCACCACTGCCCGATCGAGCTGCCACGAGGGCAGCCGCACATGATATTTCGGCCCGATCTCGCTCGAGTCCGCCAGCGTCTGCGTGTCTTCGTTGGCAAACCAAAAGCGCATTCCCTGCTTCACCAGATGATGCTCGTTCAAATGCTGGGTGAGCCCGAGCACCCGCCCGAGAAAGTAGCCGCTGATCTCGACCGTCGCCTCGCCCACGCGACGGCCAAACTGCGCGGATCGCTCGACGACGAGCACGCGCATGTCCGGGCATTCCCGCAGGAGCAGCGTCGCGGACGCCGCGCCTGCGAGCGAACCGCCAATAATCACGACATCGTAATGCATGCGGGGCAAATCTGTGCGCGCCTTCCCTTCGCGCCAACTGAAATTATTTCGATTGCGCGCGCGCCGTTTCCCGTCCGAACCTCCGCCCTCACCGATGCGCCTGTTGCTTCCCCTCCTTCTCCTCGCCCTCGCCCATGCCAACCAGGCCGCCGAGCCGATGGATCTCGCGCCGGTCAAAAAATGGATCGCCCGGCAGGATGAATTTCGCAGTGTCCAGGCCGACTTCACCCAGACCCGCGCCCTCCGCGCCCTGCGCAGTCCCGTCGCCAGCCCGGGCCGCATCACCTTCGCGGTGCCCAGCTTGTTGCGCTGGGAACTCGGCGAACCGGCGAAGACCATCGTCATTCGCAAAGGCAAAGACTATTTGCTCATCCAACCATCGAAGAAAAAGGCCGAGCACATTCCCGCCAGCAACATCGGGCAGGAAGGCGGGGCGAAGGGTTTTGCGATGATGGAATTCCCGCTCGCCACCGACTTCCCCGACTTCAACCGGAAGTTCGAAATCCTCGCCGTGAGCACCGAGGGCACGCGCTGCCATCTCGAAATCCTGCCGCGCGACGCGCAGGCGCGGAAGTTTCTCAGCGCGCTGAAAATCGACTTCGATACCAGGACCAGCCACATGATTTCCTTCGAGATGGTCACGCGCGACGGCTCCTCGATGCGCAATGAATTCTCCAATGTGCGCGTGAACGAGAAGATCGACCGGCGCGTGTTCGAGTTCGATCTCACCGGCTACGACGTCACCGATGCCAGGAATTAGGCTGGGCTGGATCGCGCTCGGGGTGGCGCTGGCGATGTTCGTCGCCGCCGGAATTTCGCGGATCAGCTTCAATGTCGATATTCTCAAACTGCTGCCCACGCACCTGCCGCAGGTCGAAGGCCTCTCGCTTTTCCTCAAACACTTCGCGCAGCCCAATGAGCTGATCGTCACGGTCGAAGCGCCCGACTCCGATACCGCGGAAGCCGCCGCCGACACGCTCGCCGCGCATCTTGGAAAACAGACGGCGCTGGTTAAACGCACCGTCGCCCGCGCGCCGTGGGAGAAGAATCCTGCCGACCTCTCGGAACTGCTTGCCTTTCTCCTGCTCAATCAGCCGCCGGAAAAAGTGCGCGAAATCGCCGAGCGACTCACGCCCGAAAAAACCGCCGCGACCTTGCAGGAAACTCTGGAGAAACTCACCGACTCCATCTCCCCGCAGGAAGTCGCGCTGCTCAGCTACGATCCCTACAACCTCGCCGGTACCCTCGCCAGCTCCGGCCTGATGTCCGGCGCTCAGCAATCCGAGTTTTCCTCGGCAGACGGCACCTTTCGCGTCATCTACGTCGAAGCCGCGCAACCCTTTAAAAACTACAAGGACACCATCGCGTGGATGGAGGAGATCAAGCGCCACGCGGCGGAAGCGCAGTTGCCCGCGAGCGTCCGACTCGGGTTCACCGGCGAGCCCGCCTTTGTCGCCGACATCTCCGGCAGCATGGAGTGGGACATGCAGTCGTCGGGGATTGTGACCCTGCTCATCATCGCGCTCATCTTCTGGGCCTGCTATCGGCGGCTCCGACCGCTCCGCGATTTGCAGGCGATGCTCGTGCTCATCTTTCTGCTGACGCTCGCTGCCGCCGGGCTTTTCCTCAGCCAACTCACGGTCATCGGCGTCGGTTGCGCGGCGATCATGATCGGGCTGAGCGTCGATTATGGTTACTTCGTCTATCAGCGTTCGCTCGGCCATCGCGGCACCGTGCGCGAGTTGCAAAAACAGTGTGTGCAAAACATCGCGTGGACCGCGACCAGCACCGCCGCCGTCTTCTTCGCGCTGAACCTCAGCAGCCTCCCCGGCCTCTCGCAACTCGGCAACCTTGTCGGTATCGGCGTCGTCATCGGCGCGGTCGTCATGCTCACGATTTTCGCGCCGCTGACCATGCGCTTCCACCGGCCCGAAATCGCACGTCCGCTGTCCTTCATCGAGCGTTTGTTCGAGTCTCCGCGCTTTCTCCGCACCGGCGCCTGGCTGACCCTCGCCCTCGTGGTCCTGCTCCTGAGCACGCTGGTCGTGAAGGGCCTGCCGGAAGTGGATTTCTCCGCGCGCACTCTCCGTCCGCGCAAGAGCGAGGCCTACACCGCGCTCGATCGTCTGCAGGCGCGCCTTATCAACGATCGCGACCTGCTCAGCCTCGTCGTCAGCGGCCGGGATGAAAACGACGTGCTCACCCGCCTGCGCGTCGCGGACACGAAACTCGCCGACGCCAAAGCCCGCGGCGAAGTCGCGAGCTTCCGCACCGCCCTGCCCGTCTGGCCCGTCGCGGACAACCAACGCGCGAATCTTCCCACTCTGCTGCCACTCCTCGCCGAACTCCCACGCCTCAAACAGGCCGTGTTCGACGCCGGCTTCAAGGACGAAGCCTTCGCCCTCACCGAAGCCATCGTTAACCAGTGGTCCGTGTGGGCTGCGCAGCCGCCGCCAATCTGGCCCGCGAACGAAGCCAGCCGCTGGATCTTCCGCCGCATCGCCAGCCGCGGCGACGGGCAGTTTCTCGCCATGGGCATGGTCCAGCCAAACGCCGGCCACGAGGACGCACTCGCGGCCAGCCTTCAGGGCCAAGGTGTCTGGCTGGTCAGTTGGAACCAGCTCGGGCGCGAGTTGAGACGAGTCATCCCCGCGGAATTCGTCCGCGTCATCGTCGTCCTCACCGGTATCTTTCTCGTCATCGTCAGCGTCGGTTTTCGGAGCATCCGCGCCGTCGGCCTGTTTGTCGTCACCACCGGCCTCGTCCTCGTCTGCCTCGCCGGTGCCATGTCGCTTTTCGGCATGACTTGGAATTTCTTCAACCTCGCCGCCCTGCTTCTCCTCCTCGGCACCGGCACCGACTACAGCATCCTGCTGCTCCTCGCGCTCCAGCGAAATGGCGGCGACGCCCCCGCCGCGCAGCGCGAACTCAGCCTCGTCATCTGCCTTTGCGTTTCCTCGGCCGCGGCGGGCTTCGGCACGATCAGTTGGGCCAACCACGCCGGTCTCGCCAACCTCGGGCTGACCTGCGCCATGGGCCTCCTCATCGACGCCCTCATCTCGCTCTTCCTCCTCCCGCGCGCCTGGATGCTCCTGCATGGGAAAAAGCAGCCGGCTTGAATTTCGTGGCGAGTCATGGGGGCAAAAAAATACTGCCCCCCGCAACCGAATGGCTGCGAAGGGCAGTTGTTCCCCCCAGAACAATCTTCTAAAACTGTAGGTTAGTTACCGCACGTCAGCCAAAGCGCAAGCGGTTCACACAAATGTTGCATTCCTCTCTATTCCCCCGCCCCCATCCTCTTTGTGAACCACCCTCGCCACCGAGTAGAACCCGAACAATGTGCATTTCACCGGCCCCAGTTACGCCTGGCGAGCAAGTCGCGGCCGAGATCGAAGCCGCTTGCCAGCAAAGCGGGCTTTTCCCTAACGAATCGACGGCGGAGTGGCCCGCTGGCGGGCTCGTTGGACGCCCCAGACGACAGCCCCCACCGCTGCCAGGAGCAGCGCACCACCGAGAAGCGGGCGCACGGCCAGCCACGCGAGAGCGATGACGATCAGTGACCCGGCGAATGAAAGGACGGCGGAAATAAGGCCCGTCCCGGCGCCGACCATGTTACCGAGAAAGGGCACAAAATCGGCGACGACGCCGAGCAACTTCAAGATCATCGAGCACCCGAGGAACATCAGAATAAAACCCCCGATGCGCGCCGCCCAAGTGAGGATGGTGTTCTCGCGATGGGCGCGCACGAACATGAGATCGGCCCTGACCGTGCCGGATTCCACGCGCTGGATTTCGCGACCTGCTTTGGTCAGATAGGGCTCAAGAGTTCGGCCCGCCTGTCGCGAAAGGACGCTGAAAACGGCGGGGCCGAGCATCCGAAAGGTCACGCGCTCATCGCCAACCTGCGGCGCAGCCGGGTCCTGGCCGAAATAAACGATCTCGCCGTCCAACTTCACCTTGTCCTTCCACTCGTCCGGGACATTGGCCAGTGCGGCCGCGGTGGGGCGCAGCGGTTGGTCGCCGGGCATCTTGCTGATGAGGTTTTCGGGAATCTGGAACGCACCGAGCGTGGCTTTGGAAGTGACAAAGGAAGTGGCCGGGACCGGCATGGTACTGGGATTCAGATGCCCGTCGGGCTGCTGGAATTCGCTGGAGCGGATAAGTTTTCCCGACCAACCCCTGGTGTATTCGTAGCGGGTCGTGGTTTCCTCGCTGCCGCCCATTTTCTTGCGCGTCTCGGTGGTTTTTTCTTCCTGCCATTGATACATCTCGACCCGGCGTACGAGCCGGAGGGCGATGGCTTCGATGCCAAAAACAGGATCGCGCAGCGTCTCCTCGGTGGTCACCTCCCCGCTCAGGTGGATGAGCTTTTGGTCATTCGCCGGAAGAACCTCCGCGCGCGGGACCGAGACGACAGCGGCGGCGGCCTCCTTGAGGCTGTTCGCGGTGGTGACGGCCCGGCCTTCATTCCAGCAAAGCAACCCAACGGAGATCGCGAGAAAGCCGAGTCCAAAAACGATTCCCTTGATCGAATGGCCAATGCGACCGAACCACGATTTGGAATTTCGTTCGCAGAAGATGTCGGCCATGGCGGCGGCAAGCGGGATCGAAGTCGGGAAGGCGGGCTGGAGATTCAGGCGATACCGAGGGCGGCCTGCCAGCGGGCGAGTTGAGCGGCGACATTCTGCGGACTGGGCGCGCCGATGGCCTGCCGCGCGGCCATGCTTTTTTCGACGGTGAGAATGTCGAAAACATCGGCGGCAAAGGCGGGTGAGAGCGCCTGGTAATCGGCGAGCGTGAGCTGCGGCAGTTCGCACTTCTTTTGGCCGCACCGCGCGACGGCTTTCCCGATGACTTCGTGCGCCTGACGGAACGGCACTCCGCGATTGACCAAATAATCGGCGAGGTCGGTGGCGAGGAGCATCGGGTCGGCGACCGCGGCGGCGCACGACGCGGCATTCGCCTCGATCCCGTGCAGCATCGCGGCGAAAACGCCGAGCGCGGCCCGGATGGTGTCGAGGCTGTCGAAAACGGGTTCCTTGTCCTCCTGCATGTCGCGATTGTAGGTCATGGGCAGACCTTTCAGCGTCGTGAGGAGCGAGACGAGCGCGCCGATGACGCGGCCCGATTTACCCCGCGTGAGTTCGGCCACATCGGGATTTTTCTTCTGCGGCATGAGCGAACTGCCCGTGGTGAAGGCGTCGCTGATGGTGATGAATTTGAATTCGCTGGAAGCCCAGAGAATGACGTCCTCGCTGAGCCGCGAGAGATGGATCGCGATCAGGGCGAGGCCGGCGAGGAGTTCGACGGCGAAGTCGCGGTCGCTGACGGCGTCCATGCTGTTTTGGGTGACGGCGGGAAAGCCGAGTTCGCGGGCGACGAGTTCACGGTCGAGGAGGATGGTAGAGCCGGCAATGGCGCCCGAGCCCAGCGGGCAGACGTTGATCCGCTTGCGGGCGTCGCGCAGGCGGTCGCGATCGCGGTGGAACATCTCGACGTAGGCGAGCAGATGATGCGCGAAATAGACGGGCTGGGCACGTTGGAGATGGGTGTAGCCGGGGATGATGACCTCGCGATGCCGCGCACCGAGATCGACCAGGGCGCGCTGCATTTCCGCGAGGAGGTCGTCGAGTCCGTCGCAGGCGTCGCGAAGGTAGAGCCGAAGATCAAGCGCGACCTGATCGTTGCGGCTGCGTCCGGTGTGGAGCTTCGCGCCAGGGTCGCCGATGCGCCGGGTCAGCTCGGCCTCGATGTTCATGTGGACGTCTTCGAGTTCCGTCTTCCACTGGAATCTCCCGGCCTCGATTTCTCCGCCGATCTCGGTCAGTCCGGCGATGATTTTTCCCCGCTCCACCGCAGTGAGCAGGCCCGCTTTCTCGAGCGCCGCAGAGTGCGCGATGGACCCCGCGATGTCATGCCGCCAGAGCCGCCAGTCGAAGCTGACGGATTCGGAATACTGCTGGAGCAGTGCAGAGGTTTCTTCCTGGAAGCGGCCTTTCCACATGGTGGGAAAATTTGGGATTTAAGATTTTGGATTTAGCATCTGGCCGGAGCCAGGCGGGCGCGGGTGGGAGCTTCTAAATGCTCAATCTTATTTCCTAAATCCTAAATTCCCCCCGTCTTGCGATTCTTGCATTCACCCGACTGCCGCAGCTCGTCGCAATTCGCCTCGATGCGGAGATTCTTCGAGGCGAGCGAAAAGCCGAGACGCTTGGTGATGCAGCTTTCCAGGAGGTCGATGTGCTGATCCTCAAATTCGACGATCCGGCTGCAATCCACGCAGATGAGATGGTTGTGCGTCGGATGCTCAAGATAGTTCGGATCGTAGAACTTGTAGTCCTTGCCGAAGTCCATCTCCTTGAGGACGCCGCATTCGACGAGCAGCGGGAGGGTGCGATAGACGGTGGCGCGAGAGACGGAGGGATCGACCTTGCGCGCCATGAGCAGCAAATCCTCCGCGGTATAATGCTCCGTCGTGGCGAATGCGGCCTGAATGATGGCATCGCGCTGCGACGTCTTGCGAAGACCTTTCTCGGCAAGATAAGCATGAACGCGTTCGTGGATTCCGGGTCGCATGCGCGCAGTATGCGGGCGCGCGGCGGAAGCGTCAAACCCCGCGCGGCGGCTCAGCGTGGCGATTGGACGCGGGCGATGAGGTCGGTCTCCGCCGCCGGCAACCAAACTCCGCCGCCATTGAACTCGAGCCCGACTTTGTCGTCCTTGATCGAGACCAGATTGGCCTCCGTACCCGCTGGCGCGACGAGCGAGCCGACGATTTTTCCGTTGAGCACCGCGGGAAAGGTGGCGGCTTTGATCAGCGCCACTTTCTTCGGCCACAGCGTGCGATCACCGGCGATCGTTTGCAGGTCGGGGGCGGGAGCGACCGATGCCGGGCTCGGCTCGACGACGGCCACGGGCGGTGCGACGGCCTCGGGCGCTTTGGCGGGCGCATCCGGCTCCCTGGCGGCGGGCTCACGCGGCGGCCTGGCCTTCGCGAAAGCCGGATCCTTTTCTCCCGGCAGGGTGATAATTTCCACGCCCGACTCCTGCACGAAACGACCGAGAAGATTGCGCACGACCGGCGTGCGGGCATCCACGGCTTTGCGCACTTCGGGCATCTTTACGTAATAGACGGCAGCGAGGAAGACGACCGACAGGGGCAGGGCAAGACTCCAGATTCCACTCTTTTTGTTACTCATTTTATTTTCCTTTGGTTTGGGGCGTTCGTTCCAGGGGTAACACGCGGCAAACGGGAATTTTTAGCGGAGATACTTCCGCTTGGGGGCGGCGACACTGCACTCACTGACCGCTACGACGTTTCAAACCGGAAATTCTTAGTGCCCGCAAGCAGGTTTTCGTCGGCACAGAGAAAAGACAACATTGCCGGGTCATTGCGGACGCAGCAGCAGCGCGACGGCTTCCGCGATGCGGCCCTGGCGCGCGAGGGCGTGCGCCGTTTTCTCGACGAACCACGGCGGCGCCTTTTCCCCGGTCGCGACGGCGAGCAGAATTTCGTCCCGACCCGCCAGGTCACCCGCGGCGTCGCGCACCTGGGCGAGCTGTTGGGCGTTGACGAGATTTTGCGGCGTCGTCCGCCAGGTGGATTCGAGTTGGGCGCGCGGGACGGTGGACATATTTCCGGGAAAAGCGGGCTCGGCGGTGTGCGCGGCGAGGAGCGGCCAGGCGCGGGCATCCCCGCCCCAGGTGTGCAGGAGGGCGGCCCAGTGGCGAAAGTCGCGGGCTTCCCAGGCGGCGCGTTGGCTCATCCATTCGTCGAGTTGTTCCGGCCGGCCGAAGCGTCCGGCGAGCGCGTAGAAGTCGCGAATCTCCCCCTCGCTGAGGTCGGCGGCCTGCCCCCGCAGCTTCCACCAGCGACCAAAATAATAACCCGCCTGCGTCTCGGGCAGGAGTCGGGCGTAGGCCAGCAGCAATTGCGGATTGGCCTCCGCATAACGTCCCCAGGTGGCGACGGCGAGCGGCGAAGCACCCGTTTCCCGGTAGGCATTGCCGAGGATTTCTTCGCGATAGGGGCCGCTGCGGGCGACCGACATCTGCCAGTACGGCAGGGACATGATCACGGATACACGCTGTACCGCCTGCGCCTGTGCCGTGGTCAGAAACCACGAACTCGGCACGAGCCGCGCGGCGATGGCAAAATGCCGCTGCCACGCGACCGGAGCTTCCCGTCGATTGAGTTGGAGCAGTTGGAAGCCGGCGCTCTGATGGAGGTGGGGGTTCAGGGCAAACCAATGCAGGCTGGCTTCCAGTTCCGCCAGCGACACGCCGGGGGGCGCCGCCTGGCGGGAAATGAGGCGGTTCAACGAAGTCGGCGACCAGCGCGGCACATCCCACAGCAAAGGGAGCGCCCAGCAAACCGCCACGGCCAGCGGCACCAGCGCGGTGAGCCGCGCCTCGCGCACGCGGCGCCCGGCGATTCGCATCGGGCAGGCGATGGCCAGCGCGGCGAGGGCGAATCCGGCGATGCTCCAGCGATGCGCCGGCACATCGATCAGCGCGTGGGCGAGGAGCGCCGCGAGCGCCGCGAAGGCACCCGCGCGCAGAAAGAAACTGCGATGGCGGGAAAAACTTTCGCGGAGGTGGCCGCGGAGAAAAAGCACCCCGGCAACGACCGCCAGCAGCAGCGGCAGCGCGCCGAGTTCGGTGAGCCATTGCAACCAACTGCTCTCGGGGTGGATGACCATCTGATTTTGCAGCTCGATTTTTTGATAGAGCGGGAAAATCGAGGCAAACGCGCCCATGCCGTGGCCGAGAAGCGGCGCATCGCGCCACATCCCAAGCGTGTCCTGCCAGATTTGGACGCGGGTAAGATTGGAGACTCCGCCGCCCTGGTGCGAATGAAAGCGGGCAAAAACCTGCGAGCCAAAGGCGAGCGCCATCGCCCCAAAGATGAGCGCCCCACCCGCGGCGGCCCCGAGCACGCGGCGGTTGCGCACCTTGAGCAGGCAGAACGCGAGGTAGGTCACGAGCCCGATGACGAAGGACAGCAGGCCGCCGCGCGATTCCGTGACGAGCAGGGCGATGACGAGCACCACGATCAGCGCCCCGCCGAAGCCGACGAGGAACCAGCGTCTTTTCAACCAGGCCCACGTCAGGCAGCCGCAACCGAGCACCGCCGCCATGGCAAAAAAACTGGCGGAATGGTTCCGATTGGGAAAAGGCCCGAAGCCGCTCCAGCCGGGCGTGTAGCGCAGGCCGTAGATGGCCTCGGACTGGGGATTGCGGGTAAGGAAGGAAACCACGGCGACGACGCCTGCGGCAGCGAGGAGAATCCACGCCAGCAGCGGACGATTCTCGCGTTCCGCGGCCAGCCTCCGCACCCACAGGAACCAGATCACGCCGACCACGCTGGAGAGCATTCCTTCGATCGCGCGGCCGGGCTCCGGGTGATGGGTGGAGGGCAGGTTGAGCGCGAACTCGCTCGTCAATGCGGTGCGCCACACGGTGGTCCCAAACCAGCCCGCAGGTGCCAGCTCCTTAAATACGAGGAGGGTCACGAAGGCGATGGCGAGACGATTGCCCCAGCGGCTCAACGGCACGACCACGGGCGGCTGAGCGAGGATGCCGATGAGCAACAGCAAAAGCAGAACGATCTGCGGCAGACGGTCCACCGCGCCGAAGCACAGCGGCGCACCCCCGGCCATCAGCGCAAAGACGCCCAGCGCGATCAGCCGGTTCGCCGAAGGCGCCCGTTCGGTCCGCGCCGCGGGGGTGCGCTCGTGTCCGCTCATGCGCGCCACTTCTGCTTCGCCTTGGCGATCACGGGGCCGAAGCATTCGGCGATCCGCTGCCATTCGATGTCGGTGCCCTTGTGCTGCGGCGCGTAGAGCGTCCATGGGGTGCTGCCGTTGTACTTCACCTGAATGTCATACTCGGCGTCGCACTCACCCTGCTCGACGAAGCCCACGCGGCGCAGCGTGTGCTCGAAGATCGCCCAGAATTCCTGCGCCGACTGGCAGCGCTCAGTTTCCAGCTCGAGCACCTGCGCCTGGAGGAGCGCGTACTGCACGAGATGGCGGCGGCGGACCACGCGGGAGAACTTGCGCCGCACATCCTCCCAGCTCTTGAGGTAGTGGAAGTAGCGCAGCGCGAGCAGCGCGAGGAGGAAGAGCACGCCGATGGCGATGGGCAGCGTGCTGCCCTGGCTCCAGATGATGCTCAGGCCAAACAGGCTCAGCACCAGACAGATGCCGTAGAGACCGAAAAGGATGCGCCGCTTGGAAAAGCCCAGCTTTTCCAGCCGATGATGGAAGTGCTCGTCATCGGCGTGAAAGATCGGGTAGCCGCGCAAGCCCCGCCGGAGCATGGCAAACGTGGTATCGAGGATCGGCACACCCAGCGCGATGAGCGTGACGAAGAGCACCTTGGCCACCGAGCCCTTGTTCGAGCTGGTCAGCGAGAGCGCGGCGATGGTGAAGCCGATCAGATAGGCACCGCCGTCGCCGAGATAGATTTTCGCGGGCGGAAAATTGAAGACCAGAAAGCCGAGCAGTGCGCCCGCCATGGTGAAGGCGTAGCAGGCCACCGCGAGTTGCTGATTATTGATCGCGACGATGCCCAGCGTGACCGACATGCACAGGCCGAGCCCGCCGGCGAGGCCGTCGAAGCCGTCGATGAGATTGACGATATTGGGCACGGCGATGAGCCAGAAAACGGTGACCGGCAGGCTCCACGCGCCGAGTTCGATGCTGCCGACCCCGGGATAGGAAAACTTCTCGATGTTCAGCCCGAGGCTATAAACGAGACAGGCCGTGGCCAGTTGACCGACGAGCTTTTTGCGGGCGCCGAGCGGCTTCAAGTCGTCCCACAGACCGAGCCCGTACATGAGCACGCTGCCGAGCAGGATGGGAAACCAGTTCGTCGCATTGGTCGGACGGAGGGCGAAGATGACGAGCAGCCCGAGCGACATGGCCATCATCAGCGGCATGCCGCCGAGCCGGGGAATGGGCACCTCCTGCTTTTTCCGCGACTCGTGGGCGTAGTCGAGACCGATGCCCCGCTGCGACAGGCGGATCACCCACGGCGTGCAAAACACCGAGACGACAAAGCCGAGGACAAAAAAGAACAGGGTGTAAATCATGCCAGCCGGCCTCCTTTCCCAGCAGGGCGGCGGTCGCAAAATCTGATGCTTCGGACTCTCGACCGTGATTCCGTGGTTAACATGAATGGCAGGCGTTCAAGCACCATGAATGCCATCGCGCTGGCGGAGCGGCAAGAGTTCAAGCGAGACGTTCGAGGAGAAACTGCCAGGCGGCCAGCCCGGCGGTGCGGTGCGCCGCGGGATCGATGGCGGGCGGAACCGGGTGGACTTCGCCGTGCTGCGCGAGCAGCCAGGCGGCCACCTGCGCCGCTTCGCCGGGAGCGAAAAGGCCCGCCCGCGGCAGCGGCCGGAGCAGGCGCGCGATGGCGCCGTCCGTCGGGCCGACCCACAGAATCAGCCGCGGCAGGCTGAGGATCAGCCCGAGTTTGCTCGGCCAAAGCAGACCCTGCGCAGCGGGAAGCTGCGTCACGACCAGGACATTCGCCCGGAGCAGCGACGCAGGCAGTTCCGCTTCCGCGACGTAGTCCGCCCACTCGCATTCCTGCAAACCCAACGCCTTGGCATGCGCTTCCGCCGCGGGCCGCGACGGACCTCCGCCTTGGAAGAGCAACCGGATTCCGGCCCCGCGCTTTTCCAGAATTGCCTGCGCTGCGAGCAACGTCTCCCATTCATGGGCGCGTCCGAGATTCCCGGAATAGATCCACGTCCAGGGCTGCTGCGGCGGCCCTTCCGTGCGGGCGAGCACGTCCAGAACGGAGGAAAAAACCCACGGGCGGATGCTGCCCGCCGTCACGCCGTAAGTCCGCAAACGTTGCGCCATGTCTTCATCCAGCACGATCACCGCCGCCGCCCGCCGATACGCCCAGCCCATCATCTTCTGCAAAAAACCAGCGAGCCCACCGGCGCGAATCTCGCCGAGCGCCACGGCGATCTCGGGATACAGATCCATGATCCAATGCACCGACTTCGCGCGATGCCACGCCGCGAGGAGCGTGGCCACGAGGAGCAGGCACGGCGGCGAAGTCGCCGACAGCACCACGTCGGGCCGCGGGCGGCGCAAGCCATCGAAGAACATCCGCGCCAGCGCCAGCGCCTCACGCACCATTCGCCCGCCCTGCCGCTGCCCCGCCCGGTAGTCCTGCCGCGCAGCCACGAAATCGACCGCATGCCCGGCCGCTTGCAGATGATCGGCCAGCTCCTTCAGCAGCACGCCGGTGGGAGCCGGATCGGGCGGAAAATACTGGTTGAGGAAAAGAACGCGCACCGGACTTAGTCGAAGCGCTTCACGACCTTCGCCGGGTTGCCCTGCACCAGCGACTTGGGCGGCACATTTTCCAGCACCACGCTCCCGGCCGCGACCATGCTCTCCGCGCCGATCTCGACGCCGGGCGCGACGAAAACCTGAGCCGCGATCCACGAACCGGCGCGCACCGTGATCGGCTTGACCACGAGGTCGAAGGTGGGTGCCCGAAAATCATGCGAGCCCGTGCAGAGGAACGCGCGTTGCGAGAGGCAGACGTTCGATTCCAGCGTCACCGGCGCGAGGCTGAGGATGATCACTTCCTCGCCGATCCAGACATCGTCCCCGACCGAAAGGCGCCACGGAAAAGTCACATTCACCTGCGCCCGCACGATCACCCCGCGCCCGATCTGCGCGCCAAAAGCCCGCAACAATGCCACCCGGAAACCTGACGGCCAAGGCACGGGAGTGAGAAAGAAGAGGCACTTCACCGCCATCCAGAGCGCCTCGAACCAGAGCGGCTGGCCGCGGTCGAACGAACCGGTGGTGTAACCCGCGAGACGGATCATCGGCGTGACCGCCATTCCCGGGCACAAGCTCTGCTAAGTTGCACTCGCGAGCTAATCGACATAAGGCCGAGGCTGGCGTTGCTTGCGACAGTTTTGCACATCGACCAGCGAGCATTCGCGTGGCATACCGCGCAAGCAAACAATTTTCATGAATCACGACCAGTCCCCGCTCCCGCAGCCAGCTTCCGATTGCCCGGCGAACCCGGGTCGGATGAGCGACGACTCCGTCAGTTTCTCCCCGGCGACGCTGCTCCGCTGGAATGAAGCGACGCGTTCGTTTCCACCGGGCGAAACGTTGCACCACCTTTTCGAAGCTCAGGTCGAGCGCCGGCCCGACGCGCCGGCTCTGACTTTCGCGCAGCAAGATCTCAGCTATGCGGAATTGAACACCCGCGCCAACCAACTCGCCCATCATTTGCGCGCGCTGGGCGTCGGGCCGGAAACGCTCGTCGCGCTCTGCCTGGAGCGCAGTCTCGATCTGGTGGTCGGCATCCTCGGCATCCTCAAAGCCGGCGCCGCTTATGTCCCCTGCGATCCCGAGGTTCCCGCCGAGCGCCTCGCATTCATCCTCGCGGACACGCAGGCCGCCGTGCTCGTCACGCAGGAGAGCCTGCTGCCCCGGCTCGGAACCCCGGCGACTCCGCTCGTTTGTCTGGATCGTGATCGCGCCGCCCTCGCGCGGCAGCCGGTCTCGAATCTGGATTCCGCAGTCGAACCGCACCACGTCGCCTACGTCATCTACACCTCCGGTTCGACCGGCCAGCCAAAAGGCGTCTGCGTGACGCACGACAACGCCGCCCGCCTTTTCACCGCCACCGAGGATTGGTTTCATTTCGGCCCGCAGGATGTCTGGACGCTCTTCCATTCGTTCGCCTTCGATTTCTCCGTTTGGGAAATCTGGGGCGCCCTGCTCTACGGCGGCCGGCTCGTCGTGGTGCCGCATCTCATCACCCGGACGCCCGACGGTTTTCTCGATCTGCTCGCGGAGGAAAAAGTCACGGTCCTCAATCAGACGCCATCCGCTTTTCGCCAGCTCGTCGCCACGGAAGGCGCGGCGCCCGCGCCGCGAGCGCTCGCCCTGCGATACGTCATCTTCGGCGGCGAAGCGCTCGATCTCGCAGCTCTGCGCCCTTGGTTCGACCGCCACGGCGACCGCCAGCCGCAGCTCATCAATATGTATGGCATCACGGAGACGACCGTCCACGTCACCTACCGCCCGCTGACCGCGGCGGATGCGCGCGAACGCGCCAGCGTGATCGGACGCCCCATTCCCGATCTCGACCTCTACGTCCTCGACGCCGCGCTCCAGCCCTGCGCGGTGGGCACGCCCGGCGAACTCCACGTCGGCGGAGCCGGCCTCGCCCGCGGTTACCTGCGGCGCCCCGAACTCACCGCCGAACGCTTTTTCCCCAATCCGCACAAACCCGGCGGCCGGCTCTACAAGACGGGCGACCTCGCCCAATATCGAGCCGATGGGGACATCGAGTATCTCGGTCGGATCGATCATCAGGTGAAGATTCGCGGTCATCGCGTCGAGCTGGGCGAAATCGAAGCCCGCCTCCGCGAATTTCCCGGCGTGCGGGATGCCGTGGTCTTGCTGCGGGAAAACGACGGGGATCAACAATTGCTCGGCTACGCCGTCGCGCCGTCGCTGGAGATCGACGCGTTGCGCGCGTTCCTGAAAATCACGTTGCCGCCTTATATGGTGCCCGCCGGTCTGGTGCGCCTCGATCAACTTCCGCTCACGGTGAACGGCAAACTGGACCCGCAGGCGCTCCCACTTCCCGAGCGCAACACCGCCGCGCGTCCCGCCTCCGCGGCTCCGCAATCGCCGCTGGAAAAACAGCTCGCGGGCATCTGGCAAAGCGTGCTCGGGATCGAGGCCGCCGGACTCGATGACAATTTCTTCGACCTCGGTGGCACGTCGCTGCTCATGCTCCGCGTTCATTCGCAAATCCGCCCGGTCACCGGCCGCGACTTGCGCATCGTCGAACTTTTCCAACACCCCACCCTGCGAAACCTCGCCCGACATCTCGAAGGCGCCGCGCCCGCAACCTCTGCGGTCAATCGCGCGAAAGAACGTGCCGCGCTGGCACGATCCCGGCTAATCCCACGCTAGAAAATGTCTGTCCCTGAATCTGTAGCAGCAGGAATCGCCATCGTCGGTGTCGCGGGACGTTTTCCCGGGGCGCGCGATGTCGCGGAGTTTTGGCGCAATCTGGTCGGTGGCGCCGATGGCATCACCCGCTTCACCGACGAGCAACTCGCGGCCGCCGGCTACGATCCCGCGATGCTGCGCAGCGACCCCGGTTTCGTCCCCGCGCGCGGGGTGCTCGATCGCCCGGAATGGTTCGACGCCGCCTTCTTCGGGATCCAGCCCAAGGAAGCCGAGGCCATCGATCCGCAGCATCGCGTTTTCATGGAAACGGCCTGGCATGCGCTGGAGGATGCGGGCTGCGATCCGAGTCGATATCCGGGGCTGATCGGCGTCTTCGCCGGGATGAGCAACAACACCTACGGCCGCTTCGTCTATGCGAAGCGCGAACTCGTGGAAGCGGTGGGCGAGCTGACCGCGATGCTCGGCAACGAGAAGGATTATCTGACCACGCGGCTCGCCTATAAGCTGAATCTCCGCGGCCCCGCGATCAGCATCGCCACGGCGTGTTCGACCTCGCTCGTGGCCATCGCGCAAGCCTGCCAGAGCCTCGCCGCGTATCAGTGCGACGCGGCCATTGCCGGTGGCGTCTCGATCACTTTTCCCCAGGAACGCGGCTACTTTTTCCGCGAAGGCGGCATGACCTCACCCGATGGAGTGTGCCGCCCGTTTGACGCGCAGGCTGCGGGCGCGGTGTTCAGTCACGGCTGCGGCGCAGTAGTGCTGAAGCGCCTCGCCGACGCCCTGGCCGACGGCGATCAGATTTACGCGGTGGTCAAAGGCTGGGCGCTGAACAACGACGGCGCGGGCAAGGTGAGCATTACCGCGCCAAGTGTGGACGGTCAGGCCGAAGTCATCGCGCTGGCGCAGGCGCTGGCCGGCGTGACGCCCGAGAGTATCGGCTACGTCGAGGCGCACGGCACGGGCACCCCGATGGGCGACCCGATCGAAGTCGCCGCGCTCGCCCAGGTTTTCTCGGCGGAAACGACGCGCCGCCAGTTCTGCGCGCTCGGTTCGCTGAAGTCCAATATCGGCCATCTCGAAGCCGCCTCCGGCGTGGCGGGTTTCATCAAGGCCGCACTCGCCCTGCGCCACGCGCGCATCCCGGCGACGCTTCACTTTCAACAGCCGAATCCCGAACTGCGGCTGGAGGAATCGCCCTTCTACGTCGCTGCGGAAACGGCGGAGTGGCCGCGTGGTGCGGAGCCGCGGCGGGCGGGCGTCAGTTCCTTCGGAGTCGGCGGAACGAACGCGCACGCGGTGCTCGAAGAAGCACCCGAACTTCCTCCGACCGCTGAAGGTCGTCCCGCGCAGGTCTTCACCCTCTCGGCCAAAACCGCGAGTGCGCTAAACCAGGCGGCGACCGATCTCGCCGCGCATCTCGCAGCCCACGCCACGCTCCCGCTCGCCGATGCCGCGTTGACGCTCCAAACCGGTCGGCAAATTTTCCCGCACCGCCGCGCCGTCGTCGCCCGCACGGTGGAGGAAGCCGTGGCCGCCTTGTCCGCTGCTCCGAAAAACGCCCGGCACGACGACCGTCACGAAACGCCCGTCGCGTTCATTTTCCCGGGCCAGGGCTCGCAATACCCGCGCATGGGCGCGCAGCTCTATGCGAGCGAACCGGCTTTCCGCGCGGCGTTCGACATCATCGCGGATCTTCTCCAGCCCGAACTCGGGCTCGATCTGCGCGCGACGATTTTTTCCGGTGACCCGGCCGAACTGCGACAGACCCGGCTCACCCAGCCCGCACTTTTCGCCATCGAATACGCGCTTGCGCAAATGTGGATGTCCTTCGGCGTGCAGCCTGTGGCGCTGCTCGGCCACAGCGTGGGCGAATATGTCGCCGCGACGCTTGCGGGAGTCTTCTCGCTTGCGGATGCCGCACGGCTCATCGCCGCGCGCGCCCGCCTCGTGCAGGCACAACCCGGCGGCACGATGCTCGCCGTCCGCCTCGGCGAAAACGAAGTCCGCGAATACGTCTCCGGTCAGGTTTCCATCGCCGCGATCAATTCGTCGCGTCTCTGCGTGCTCTCCGGCCCGAGCGAATCGCTGGCCGCGATCGAGGCGCAACTGACGACCCGCGCAGTGCCGGTGCGCCGCCTCGCCACGTCCCACGCTTTTCATTCGGCGATGGTCGAACCGGTCGTCGCGCCTTTCACCGAACTGGTCCGCGGCGTCACGCTGCACCCGCCGCAGATCCCCTTTGTCTCGAATGTCACCGGCGACTGGATCACCGCGGAGCAGGCCACCGATCCCGCGTATTGGGCGGGCCACGTCCGCGCCGCCGTGCGCTTCGCCGACGGCCTCGGCAGGCTGCTCGAAGGCCCGCCCCGCACCTTGCTCGAAGTCGGCCCTGGCAACACGCTGACCCAGCTCGCCCGCCAGCACCCGGCCAAAAACGCCGCGCACGAATTTGCCAGCACCATTGCCGGAGACGCCGATGAAGCCAGCACGCTGGCCACCGCGCAGGGCCGGCTCTGGACCGCAGGCGTCCCGCTCGATTGGTCCGCCATTCACGCGGGTGAAATCCGCCGCCGCATTTCGCTCCCTGGATATCCGTTCGAACGCCAGCGCTACTTCGCCGACCTCCCCGCCGGAACCCCGCTCCCCCTGACCGCCGTCGCGCAGGACGGCGAGCCGCTGGTGGAAGCCGCCGCGAGCCGGAACCTGCCCGTCGCTCCGAGTTCGGAATCCTCCTCTGCGACGGCCACACCTGCGGTCCCACCCGTGGTTGCGGAAGCCGCGCTGCCGCGACTCAAAGCGCTGATCAACGAACAATCCGGCCTCGACCTCAGCACCGCAGACGCCTCGACCACGCTGCTCGATCTCGGCTTCGATTCGCTCTTTCTCTCGCAGCTCATCATCTCGATTCAGAAACGTTTCCGCGTCCGCGTCACGCTGACGGAACTCTTCGACGACTTCTCCACCCTCGGCGCGCTCGCCGCCCATTTGGATGCGAAAGCGCCGGCGCTGCCAAACACCTCACCGGCCGCTCCCACCACGACTTCCGCCCCCGTTCCATCATCGGGCACCGCACCGCTCAAGAGCCATGGCCCTTTCCGCCCAGTGCAGAAAGATCTCGGCGCCAGCCTGAGCCCCTCGCAGCAGCAGTGGCTCGACGATTTCCTCGCTCGCTATACGCAGCGCACGGCGGGTTCGAAGGAATACACGCAGCGGCACCGCGCCCGGCTGTCCGATCCCCGCGCGGTCTCCGGCTTCAAGCTGGCTTGGAAGGAGATGATCTACCCGATCGTTGCCGGTCGCTCCGACGGCTCGAAGATCTGGGATATCGACGGCCACGAATACATCGATATCACCCTCGGCTTCGGCGTCGGCATGCTCGGCCATCGCCCGCCGTATGTCGTCGAGGCGGTCAAGGAGCAGCTCGATCTCGGCTTCGAGATTGGCCCCACCTCGCCACTGACGGGCGAAGTTGCCGACCTTGTCTGCGAGCTGACGGGCATGGAGCGCGCGGCCTTTTGCAACACGGGTTCCGAAGCGGTGATGGGGGCGCTGCGCGTCGCGCGGACGGTCACTGGACGAGACAAGGTGGTGTACTTCACCGGCGCGTATCACGGCATTTTCGACGAAGTGCTGGCCCACAGCGTCGTCGTCAATGGCCAGCTCCAGACGCGCGCCATCGCGCCCGGCATTCCGCAAGAGTCGGTGAACAACGCCATCATTCTCGACTACGGCGATCCGCGTTCGCTCGAATATATCCGCGCTCACGCCGACGAAATTGCCGCGGTGCTCGTCGAGCCCGTGCAAAGCCGCCGCCCGGATTTGCAACCCGGCGAGTTCCTTCGCGAGCTTGGTGCGCTGACGAAAGAAACGCAGACGGTTTTGATTTTCGATGAAGTGGTCACCGGCTGGCGCTGTCATCAGGGCGGCGCGCAGGCTTACTTCGGCGTCCGCGCCGATCTCGCGACCTACGGCAAAGTCGTCGGCGGCGGCATTCCGATCGGCATCATCGCGGGGCGGGCGGATCTGCTCGATTCCTTTGACGGCGGGCCCTGGCAGTTTGGCGACGACTCGGCGCCGGGCGCGCCCGTCACCTTCTTCGCCGGCACTTTTGTCCGCTGGCCGCTCGCCCTCGCGGCTGCGAAAGCCGTCCTGCTTCATCTCAAAAAGGAAGGGCCGCAGTTTCAGGAAAAGCTGACCGAACGCGCCGCCGGGATGGTCGATCGGATCCGCGCCATTCTCGCCGGTACCCCGTTTGAAGCGCCGCGCTTTACCTCGAATTGGTATCTGCGCCCGCAGCCGGACTTCAAATTTTCCGCGCTCTTCTTCGCCCTGTTGCGGTATCGCGGATTGCACATCTGGGAGAACCGTCCGTGCTTCCTCTCCACCGCGCATACCGATGCGGACATCGACCGCGTGGTGACGATCTTTGAGGAGAGCGTCGCGGAGATGATCGAGGCCGGCTTCTTCATCCGCCAGGAGGCGCTGCCGGAAGGCGCGCTGCCGAGCGCCGAAGCGCAACGCGAAGTCTGGCTCGCCTGCCAGCTCAGTCCGCTGGCCAATGCCGCGCTCAATGAGACCTGCACCATTCATTTCGCGGGTGAATTCGACAGCGCGGCGATGCAGCGCGCGATCCAGATCGTGGTCGATCGGCACGAAGCGCTCCGCACCACGTTCAGCAATGATGGGACGCTCCAGATCGTCCTGCCCGCGCTGACGCTGGAAGTGCCGGTGACCGATCTCTCCGCATTGCCCGTCGAGGAGCGCGCCACGCGGCGCGCGGCCTTGCAGGCGGCGGAAGGCCTGCGGCCGTTCGATCTCGCCCGCGCCCCGCTGGTCGCGCTGCAAATCCTCCAGCTCGACGCCACCAGCCACGACCTTATTTTCACCGCGCATCATATCGCCTGCGACGGCTGGAGCTACGACGTCGTGCTGCGCGAACTGGGCGTCATCTACACCGCGCTGCGGGAAGGCCGGCCCCACGACCTGCCGGCGCCCATGCAGATGCGCGACTACCAGCGCTGGGAAACGGAGCAGCAGCGTGGCGCCGACTTCGCGGCCGATCAGGCGTTTTGGCTGGAACGTTTCCAGACGCTGCCGCCGCCCCTCGATCTGCCCGGCGACCGGCCCCGGCCAGCGCAGCGTTCCCACGCCGGTTCGCGCGAAATCGCGACGCTGCCCGCGGAGCTGTACCAGCAAGTCACGCAGACGGCCACGCGTCTGGGCTCCACGCCGTTCGTGCTCTTGCTGGCCGCCTTCAACGCGCTCCTGTACCGCCTCAGCGGGGAACGCGATCTGGTCGTCGGAGTTCCCGCCGCCGGACAAAATCTCGCGGGTGGGGCCGATCTAGTCGGCCATTGCGTCAACCTGCTCGCGTTGCGTTCGGCCATCGAGGATACGGGGCGGTTCACCGAATTTCTGCGCGCGACGCGCAAGAGTCTGTTTGCGGCGGTGGAACATCAGCGTTTCAACTTCGGCCAGCTCGTCCGGCAGCTTCCCCTGCCCCGTGATCCGAGCCGCATGCCGCTGATCAGCAGCACCTTCAATCTCGATCCTCCGCTGAGCGACATTCGCTACGGTTCCCTGCGGCACGAAATCGCGCTCAACCCGCGGGCCGCCTACCAATTCGACCTCAGTTTTAATTGCGTGGAAGACGACGGCGCGCTGGAAGTGCAGTGCGACTACAACACGGACCTTTTCGACGCCGCGACCATCCGGCGCTGGCTGGCGCATTATCGCACGCTGCTCACTGCCATCATCGCCGCACCGGAAACCCCGCTGGCCCAACTGCCCTTGATCGACCCGGGCGAGCGGGCCGCGCTGCTCGAACTCGGGCGCGGTCCGGCCAACGACTTCCCGGCGGACACCGGGCTCGCGGAATTGTTCAGCCGCCGCGCGACCGCTCAGCCCACCGCCATTGCGGTCGTCGAAAGCGAGCGTCGCTTCACCTATGCCGAAGTGGAGGAGCGCGCGAATCAGGTCGCAAATCACCTGCTCGGAATAGGTTTGAAACCCGGCGAGTTTGTCGGCCTGCGCAGCGAGCGTTCGGCGCGTTTTATTTGGGAAGTCGTGGGCGTGCTCCGCGCGGGCGGAGCCTACGTGCCGGTGGCTGCTGACGAGCCGGTCGAGCGAATGAAGATGATCGAGAAAACCTGCGCGGTGTTGCTGCTCGCGCCGGAGCCGTATGCGACGGCCAGCACTTCGCCGGTGGAGTTGACCGTCGATGCGGGCGGTCCCGCCTACCTGCTTTTCACGTCCGGGTCGACCGGCATCCCCAAGGGCGTCGTCGTCCCGCATCGCGCCGTCACCCGCCTCGTCTGGAACACCAACTACGTCGAGTTCCGTCAGGACGACGTGGTCGCCTTCGCCTCGAATCTGAACTTCGACGCCGCGACTTTCGAAATCTGGGGTGCGCTGCTCCGCGGTGGTGCCCTGCTCGTCACGCCGCACGAAGTCCTGCTTTCGACGGCGGCCCTCGAGGCGCATCTCACCAATCATCGGGTGACGATCCTGTTTCTCACCACGTCGCTCTTCAACCGCACCGCTCAAGCCGCCCCCGCCATCTTCCGCCAGCTCCGCTACATGGTCTTCGGTGGCGAGGCGGCCAACGCGGAGTCCGTCCGTCTCGTTCTGGAAAACGGAAAGCCCGGCCACCTGGTCAACGGCTACGGGCCGACCGAAACGACGACCTTCGCCATCTGCCACGAGGTCACGCAGGTGGACGGCGCGTTTATCCCGATCGGGCGCCCCATCGCCAATACCGACGCCTTCATTCTCGATGCGCAGCGCGAACCCGTGCCCCGCGGCGTCGCGGGAGAGATTTACCTCGGCGGACCTGGCCTCGCCCTCGGATATCATCACGACCCCGAACTCACGGCGGAGCGTTTCCTGGAGACGGTTTTGGGCCGGCTCTACCGCACCGGTGACCTCGCCCGCTGGCTGCCGGATGGCACGATCGAATACCTCGGCCGCCGCGACCAGCAGATCAAACTCCGAGGCTACCGCATCGAGCCCGGCGAAATTGAGACCGCGCTGAAACAACTTCCTTCGATTCGCGACGCCGCGGTCGTGCTCCGCCAGGATCATGACAACCCGCAGCTCGTCGCCTATTGCGTGCGGCGCAAGAGCGACCCGATTCTGCTCTGGCCTTCCACCCCGAGCGCCGGTGGTGAGCAGGAGTATGACGACCCGCTCTACTGGGCGATGAGCAACGACCATGTGCGCAACGAGTACTTCAAAGCGGCCTGCGCGCGCCATGTCCCCGGCAAAGTCGTGCTCGACGCCGGAACGGGGAAGGACGCCATCCTCGCCCGACTGGCCGTCGAGGCAGGCGCCCGCAAAGTGTATGGCGTGGAGTTGCTGGAAAAGCCCGCGCAGCAAGCAAAGGACCTGATCAAGAGCCTGGGCCTGGAAGATCGCATCACCATCATTCAGGGCGACCTCCGCGAGATCGAACTCCCCGAGCTGGCCGACGTGCTGGTTTCTGAAAACCTCGGCCACATCGGCGGTGCCGAAGGCTGGGACTTCGTCCTCAATTACACCCATCGCCATCTCAAACCCGGCGCCCCAAAAATTCCTCCGCGCGCGTTGACCTGTCTCGCCGCCGTTTCGCTGCCCGAGGAATTTCTCAAACAACCCCGCTTCGCACCGCTGGCGAAAAACTATGCCCAGCGGCTGTGGGACACGGCCGGTTACAAATACGATCTGCGGCTGATGCTCTCGGGCACGTCGCGGGCTTTGGTCCGCTCGACGGAAGACGTTTTCGAAGATCTCGATCTCGCCGGTCCCGTGAAGGCCGAATACGAACGCCCGATCCGCCTCGAAATCACTGAAGACACCAAAATCGACGGCTTCCTGCTCTGGCTGCGGATCGAGATGACCGAGGGGCTATACCTCGACTGTCTCGACAACGCCGTCTCGTGGTATCCGGTGTATCTGCCCGCGTTTTACCCCGCGATTACGGTGCAAAAGGGCGACGTCATCCGGGCGACCGTGCGGGGCCTGCTCGCGGAGAACGGCTTCAATCGCGACTACTTCATCGCCGGGGAAATCATCCGCGGAGACGGCCGCGTCACGCCGTTCGACTTCAAGTCCTACCACTACAAGGAGAACTACAAGACGAACGCCTTCTACGAAAAACTCTTCGCCCGTGACCGCATCGAAACGGGAGAGGAAGGCGCCGAAAAAGTTGTCGATCTCGCCGTCGCGCTGCGCTCGAAGCTGCCGAAGTTCATGATCCCGTCGGCCTTCGTCTATCTCGAACATCTGCCGCTCACGGCCAACGGCAAACTCGACCGCGACGCGCTGCCCCCACCGCCGCAACAACTGGCCCGGCCAACTTCGCCCGCAAACCCCAACGCCCCGATGAATCAGGCGCAATCGGCGCTGCTCGACATCTGGCGGGATTTGCTCAAGCACTCCAACATCGGCATCCGGGATAACTTTTTCGAGATTGGCGGGAACTCTCTCCTCGTGGCGGTCATGCTCGATCGCTTCAAGCAGCGCATGGGCATGGCGATCGGCTTTGCGGAAGTGCATGATCATCCGACCATCGAAGGACTGGCCGAAGTGCTCTCCCGGCGGGACCTGAGCGAACGTGAAAAGAGCCCGGTGGTGGAGGTGCAAACCTCGGGTGCGGGCAGTCCGTTCTATTTTTTCCACGGGCATCTTTTCGGCGCGCGCGCCTTCTGCAATACGCTGGCCGCGGAGTTTGGGGAGAGCCGGCCGTTTTATGGAATCAATCCGCACGGAGTCGATGGCGAGCTGCCGCCATCGACGATCGAAGCCATGGCCGAAAGCCGGATGCAGGCGCTGCGGAAACTGCAACCGAAAGGGCCCTACTATCTCGGCGGATACTGCAACGGCGGATACGTCGCCTTCGAAGTGGCCCGTCTGCTCGAGGCGGCCGGCGAGGAGGTGGCGGCGGTGTTGCTCCATGGTGTCGATGGTTCCAACGTCCACTTTGACTGGGTGCGGCGGCTGACCGACACCGTGACCCGGTTTCGTGGTGAAAGTGGCGACGCCCAGCGCTCCACGTTCATTCACTGGCGCGACCGACTGGCCTTTCTGGGAGAAGGATCGCACGCGTTCCGAGTCTCCCCGGAATTGCCCCTGATGAAGCGAACGATCGATCGCGCCCGGAAAGCAAAACGGTTCGCCATGAAGGTCGTGGACGCAGTCGCCAAAACTCCGGTCAATGGCGGCCCGGTCGATACCGACCCCTTCACCCAGATCGTCGATGCCGCGTGCAACGCCTACATTCCAAAATCGCTCCGTGCGAAAGCGGTGGTCCTCTGGCCGAAGGACCAGCCTTCCCCGACGCCCGGTGACCCCTCCGCAGAATGGCGAAAGGTGTGCTCCGAGGTGGAGGTGAGGCGGATTCCCGGCGGCCACCGCACTTCCATCACCGAACCCGCCAATCTGCGCAGCCTCGGCCGGGAAATGCGGGACGCGCTCGATGCCCTCGAAAAATCGCGGAACCGCCAACGACCATGAATATTGCCCCTGCCATGCTTTGGGCGCCAGCCGCGCAGCCGCCCGAGTTGCGGCCCAACGAACTGCATCTCTGGCGCGCCCTTTGCCCGCAGGATGCCACCGGGATGTCGTCGCACCTGTCGCCGGAAGAATGGCTGCGGGCCTCCCGCTTCGTTTTTGAAACGGATCGGCGACGCTTCATCTTTGCCCGCGGCATCCTTCGCACCATCCTCGGACGTTACCTGGACTGCCCGCCGGCCGCACTGCGCTTTACCACCGGCCCCAACGGCAAACCCTCCCTCGCATTTCCCGAGTGCGCGCTCCGGTTCAATGTCAGCCATTCGGAAGATCTCGTGCTCCTCGCGGTCGCCCACCGGCAGGAAGTCGGCGTGGACGTGGAATGGATGCGCGAGAACATGCCGTTCGAGGATCTCGCGGAACAATGGTTCGATCCGCGGGACGCGTGGCAGATTCGCATCCTGAGCCGGCCGGAAAAAAAGCGCCGGTTCTTCGAGTCCTGGACCCTGCTGGAGGCGGGCGTAAAAGCCACCGGCGCCGGTTTGGGACGCGCTTGGGAAACGCTCTGTCCATCGCGCTGGTCGCAATTTGCCTTTGCCCCGGAGGAAGGCTTTGCGGCGGCGCTGGCGGTCGAAGGCCGGGACCATCATATTCGATCGTACACATGGCAGAGTTAGAATCGCCGCCTTACGAATTGGTCCTCGAACCCTCGCGCGGCGGCTTCCGCTTTTCCTGGCGCGAGTTCCTGGAATATCGCGACCTGCTGCGGCTTCTGGTCGAGCGCGACTTCATTTCGCGTTACAAGCAGACCGTCCTCGGCCCGGTCTGGTTCATCTTTCAGCCGATGCTGACCACCGCGGTCTTCGCGCTGGTTTTCAGCCATATCGCCGGCATCTCCACCGGCACTGTGCCGGCACCGATCTTCTATTGGAGCGGCCTGCTCGCCTGGAATTACTTCGCGCAAAACATCGCGATCGGCGGCAATACTTTCACCAACAACGCCGGGCTTTTCAGCAAGGTCTATTTCCCCCGAGTGATCGTCCCGCTGGCGGTGGTGATCGGCAACCTCGGCACCCTCGCCATTCAGTCGGTCGCCTTTGCGGGGCTGGTCGCCATCTATGCGCTCCAGGGGGCGGCCACCAATCTGCATCCGGATTGGCACCTCCTGTTGCTGCCGCTGGTCGTCGCCCAATTGGCCGTGCTCAGCCTCGCCTTCGCGCTGATCTTCTCCGCCTTGACCGCCAAATATCGCGACTTGTCGCACCTCAACCAATACCTCGTGCAACTCTGGATGTTTGCCACGCCGATCATTTATCCCACCACGCAGATTCCCGCGAAGTGGCATTGGGTGATGCTGGCCAATCCGGCGGCGGTGCCGGTGGAAATGTTTCGCGGCTTCCTGCTCGGGCAAACCAATCTGCAGGCCGGGGAGATTGTCTTTTCCGTGATCCTCACGCTGTTGCTCTTTCTGATTGGGATGGTGCTGTTTCAGCGCGTCGCCCGGACGGTGGTGGATACCGCATGAAGCCGATCATCGAAGCCGACAGCATCTCCAAGGTCTATCACCTCGGGGGCATCGGGGCGGGAACGCTCCGGGATTCCGTCGCGGATTGGTGGGCACGCCGCCGCGGTGCGAACGGCCGCGCCACGCCCGCCTCGGACGATGCGCCTACCAGGCGGAACGGGAAGGACTTTTGGGCGCTGCACGATGTCTCCTTCAGCGTGCAGGCGGGCGAAGTGGTCGGCTTCGTCGGTCGCAACGGCGCCGGCAAATCGACGTTGTTGCGCATCCTGTCGCGCATCACCGAGCCGACCAGCGGGCGGGCCGTCCTGCGCGGCCGCGTCGCCTCGCTGCTCGAAGTCGGCACTGGTTTTCACCCGGAGCTTTCGGGGCGCGAAAACATCTTCCTCAACGGCGCCATCATGGGCATGAAGCGCGCGGAGATCGCCCGGAAATTCGACGAGATCGTCGCCTTCGCCGAGATCGGCGGATTCATCGATACGCCGGTCAAACGCTACTCCAGCGGCATGTATGTCCGCCTCGCCTTTGCCGTCGCCGCGCATCTGGAACCGGAAATTCTCATCGTCGATGAAGTGCTCGCGGTCGGCGACGCGGAGTTTCAGAGAAAGTGCATGGGCAAGATGCGCGATGTCGCTCAGGGGGAGGGTCGCACGGTGCTTTTCGTCAGCCACAACATGAATGCCGTCCGCAAACTGTGCAGCCGCGCCATCCTGCTGGACGGCGGCGAGGTGCAGCTCGCCGGGGAGACCAGCGCGGTCATCAATCGCTATTTTTCCAGCGCGCTCAGCCAGCCCAGCACCGAACTGGAGCAGCACCCGAATCGTTCGGGCGGGCTGACGCCGCACCTGCTGCGCCTCGAAATCTCCGGCGCCGACGGCCAGCCCGCCTCCTGTTTCGCGCCCGGCGACCGGGTGCGCATCACGCTGCATTTGCGCTGCGCCCAACGCATCCTCGACCCGCGCATCGGCATCGGCTTTACCGACGCCGCGGGTGAGCGATTGTTTGCGGTGGCCAATTATCTCAGCCCCTGCGTGCTCGATCCGATCGAAGGCCAGACGAACCTGGTCGCGGAATTCGAACTCCCGCCCGTCCTGCCCTCGCGCTACCTGCTCGACATCGGCCTCACCGACGGAGCCGGCAAACGCTACGACGAAATCTACGGCGCCGCCGCGCTCGACGTGACGGAGAGCAACTATCTCGGCACCAGCCACCCGTATTTCCGCGAGATGGGACACATCATGGTGCGCTCCAACTGGTCCCGCGGATGAGCACCCCCCTCTCCACGACCGCCTCCGCGGAACACGTCCGCGGCCTGGTGGAAAACGAAATCGATCCGCTGCGCTACGGCGGTCAGTCGGACGATCCCAAGGAATCGCCGGGCATCGTGCTGAGCTACATTCCGAAGGGTGCGCGGGTCCTCGATGTAGGCTGCGGCACCGGCTCGATCACGCGGCTCATCCGCGACTTGCGCGACGCCCGCATCATCGGGCTGGAACCGAATGCCGACCGGGCGCAGGCGGCGAGGGAAAGCGGTCTCGAAATCATCAACGATGTGTTCACCCGCGAGACGGTCGCCGGTTTGCCGCCCTTCGATGTGGTGGTGTTCGCCGATGTCCTCGAGCATCTCGTCGATCCGGCGGCCGCCTTGGAAGTGGCTTGCACGCTGCTGGCGCCGGGGGGCGCCATCGTCGCCTCCGTCCCGAACGTGGCCCATTGGACGGTGCGCTACGAACTTCTGTGCGGGCGGTTCGATTATCGCGATCTTGGGATCATGGATGCCACGCACCTCCGCTGGTTCACCGCCGGGAATCTCCAGCGCCTCTTTCGTTCCTGCGGATTGCACGTCGAACGCTACGCAGGTTCCGCTGGCTTGTGGATGAACGAATACCGGGACCGCCGGCCTTTCACCTGGTTTCACCCGGAACGTCGTGAGCAGTTCGTGCTCGCCGGGGTGCGCCGCTGGCCGGGCCTGTTCGCCTGTCAGCACGTGGTCCGGGCCGCGTTGCCTCCATGAGTCCTCCGCGCGTCAGCGTCATCGTCCCCAACTACAATCACGCGCGTTTCCTGCGGGAACGCCTCGGCAGCGTGCTCGGACAAACGTTTACCGACTTCGAACTCCTCTTCCTGGACGACGGATCGACCGACGGAAGCCGCGAGGTCTTTGCCGAGTTCTCTTCCGATCCGCGAGTCCGGGCGATCTTCAACGAGCGGAATTCGGGCAACACTTTCGTGCAATGGAATCGCGGCCTGAGAGAAGCGCGCGGCGAGTACGTGTGGCTGGCCGAATCCGACGACTACGCCGATCCGGAATTCCTCGCCATCCTCGTCGCCCAGCTCGATGCGCATCCCTCCGTCGGCCTCGTTCACTGCGGATTGACGGCGGTGGGTCCGGAGGGTGTGCTCGCCCTGCCTGATTACCCGGAAGATCCGCGCTGGAAGACGGATTTTGTCAGTCCCGGCGCGAAAGAATGCGTGGAGCAACTGCTCTTCGACAACCCGATCTCCAACGCCAGCGGCGTGCTCTTTCGCCGGCGCATTCTCGAACAAATCGGGGGCGCCGATGAGTCGCTGCGGCTCTGCGGCGACTGGATGGTCTATGCGAAAATGCTCACGGTTTCCGATGTGGCCTATGTCGCCCGGAAGTTGAACTTCTTTCGCCGCCAAGGCACCTCCGTCAGCGGAAAGCTGATGCATTCCTACTGGTTCGTCCTCGAGCGTTACGCCGTGGCGGAATTCATTCTGAAAAACCACAAGATTCCGGACGCGACGCGCCGGGCGATTTGCGCAGCTCTCGCGGATGGCTGGTTTACCTGCGCGCGCAGCCCGGCGCCGGCGAAGGATTGGCATTGGCGCATTTACCTGCGCGCCCGCCGGATCGATCCGCAATTGCACCAGCGCGCCTGGGCCAATGCGCTCCGCCCGTGGCTCGGCCAGATGAAAGACACCGCCCTCCACAAGCTTGCACTGCGCGCCAAACCCTGACGTTCTTTCGCATGCTCACACCCGAATTAAGTGTGGTGATCTGCACCCACAATCCGCGGCCCGAATATCTCTCCCGCACCCTGGCGGCTCTCGCCGGGCAGACGCTGGATCGTGGCGGGTGGGAACTGCTCGTGGTGGACAATGCTTCGGCGGCGCAGGTGGCGGAACGCTTCGACCTTTCCTTTCATCCGCGGGCCCGCGTCGTTCGCGAAGACACCCTCGGGCTGACGCCGGCCCGGTTGCGCGGCATCCGGGAGACGACCGGGGCGACACTCGTGCTCGTCGATGACGACAATGTGCTGGCCGCGGATTATCTCGCCGGCGCCCTGGCCCTCGCGAAGGAATGGCCGCGGCTCGGCGTCTGGGGCGGCCAGATGCTGCCGGAATTCGAGGAGCCGCCGGCGGAATGGACGCGCCGATATTGGAACTGGATCGGGCTGCGCAAGCTGGAGCGCGACCTTTGGTCGAATGTGCCCAACGACTTGCAGACCTCCCCTTTCGGAGCGGGCATGTGCGTGCGGCGGCCCGTCGCCGAAGAATACGCCCGCATCACCGCGTCGGACCCGCTGCGGCGCTCGCTGGATCGCACGGGTGGAAAATTGTTCGCGGGAGGGGACTCGGACCTGGCCCTCACCGCCTGCGATCTCGGACTCGGCAGCGGCCTTTTTCCGCGGCTCACGCTGACTCACCTCATGCCCCGAGGCCGACTGACCGAGGACTATCTTTTGCAACTGACCGAGGCCATGACCTATTCGAGTGCGCTGTTGCGCTTCATTCGGGAGGGTGAGATTCCCGGCACGATTTCGCGTTCCGATCGGCTGCTGAAAAAGTATCAGTCGTTTTTCATCCCGGAACGCGATCGCCGTTTCGACCGGGCCAAACAGTCCGGGCGGGAAAGCGCACGGCGGGAAATCGAGCGGCTTCAGCAAGCGAAAGCCACGCTGGCAAATTCTTCCCGGTCATGACTAGCGTCGCCCAGCCCGCCACGCCCGCGACCACCGATGCTTCCGCCTCCGCGGAAGCCGCCGCCCGGCTGACAAAACTCCTCGAGGAAAATTCGGCGTTTTCCTTTCTGCGCCTTGGCGATGGCGAACTGCGAATGCTGCTCGCGCACCAGAATCAGGAGTCGGTCCCCACCCATCCCGACCTGCGACCTTCCTGCGAAATCGCCTACGGCAGTCCCGGTCTCGCCCGCCAGCATGGCGCGCGGCTGTTGCGCAGCTACGAGGAATGCAGCTTCCTCGATCTCTACGGAGAGCTGCCCTACAACCGCGCCAATCTGCCTCGGCTGCGCTGGACGCGCGCGGCGAACACCCTCGGCACCGCCTCCTCCGGTGAGACGGGCCTGGTCTTCAGCTGGGTCTTTCACGAGCTTCGCCGCTATCTCGCCGCGCACCGCTGCGTCGTCTGCGGAGCGGAAGCTTCGCTGCTCCGCGAACTGCATTCCGAGCCGGCATTTCGGACGCTCGCCGCGCCCTACTGGCCGGAAAATGCCGCGGTCTCATTCCTTCAGCCCCGCGGCGACGGCGCGCGTCTCGCGGAAGATCTCGATCGGATCAAGGATGATCTCCGGGAAGCGGTGCGCGCGCAGCGCGCCGACACGCTCTTCCTCTCGCTCGGCGGTGGCGCGAAAATCCTCGCTCACGAACTGGCGCAGGAACTCGGCATTCGCACGATCGACTTTGGCAGCGCCCTGCGCGCGCTCACGTACTCGGGCAGCGATGGCCAGGCCTCCTGGCGCGCTCCGCACCATCCCTTTCTCCTCCGCGTGCCTCTCGACCTTTTTTTCGGCGCTCTGCGTCGCGCCCATCCCACGCTCAGCACCCCGGTTTTGCTGGCCAAGGCGCACGCCCAGCTCTGTCTCGAGTTGCAGCGCAAGGAATTGCTTCAGTCCTGCACCAGCGACGCGAATGATCCGTCGGTCTTCGATCCCTCGCCGGAAAATCTCCGGCACTTTGGCGAAAGTTTCCGCTATTACCGCAGCAAGATCGAGCCGCTCGCGCGCGGTGACGCCGATGCTGAGGCGCTCGCCCGCGAGTTCCGGGTCTGGCGCCGCAAAAAGGGCCTTGGCCTGGATGGCCGCCTCTTCCGGCTCGGCGTCGCTGCGAAAGGCGCACTCCGCCGCGCCGGCCTAATCTCCAACGCTCCATGATTTCTCCTGGCCGACTTTGGTGGCTCCTGCGCCGCGACTGCAAGCGAGGTTGGGACGCAACCCGACACCACTACAAAACCCTGCCCCGGATCAACGGGTGGTCCTGGTCCTTTTGGAATGAAGCGCCGCAGACCACGCCGATCCACATCCTCACCGGCAAAGACGACTGGCAACTCGCCGCGTGGATGCTCGCCAGTTGGTTTCATTTCACCGAGCACGCCTGGCCGATCGTCGTCCATGACGACGGCACGTTGACCGAGGAAGGCCGGGCCACCTTCCGCAAGCTCTTCCCCTCCGTCCGCCACATCAGCCGCCGCGAAGCCGACACAGCCCTCGAAGCGCTCCTGCGCCCGTTTCCTTTTTGTGCCGATTTCCGCCGCGCGCACCCCCTTGCGCTCAAGCTCTTCGATATCCCCCATTTCGCGACGAGCCACCGTTTCCTCATCTTCGACAGCGATCTGCTTTTCTTCAGCTACCCGCGCGAAATTGTGGACTGGGCGGCGGGCACGGAGGACGAGTGCTGGTTCAACGAAGACGCGCAGGAAAGCTCGCTCATCACCGCTGCGGAAGCGCGCACCGAACTCGGCGTGAGAATCTGGCCGCGGGTCAACACCGGCCTCTGCCTGCTCACGAAAAGCGTCATCGACCTCGATCTCTGCGACCGCGCCCTCGCGCAAACCTCCATCCCGCGCGGTCATCCGGGGCGCATCGAGCAAACGCTCCTCATGCTCTGCGCCGCGCGCCACGGCAAGGGCGGGCTGCTTCCCCACAAATACGAAGTCTCGCTCGGCAAGACCGCGGCTCCCGACGCCATTTCGCGCCATTACGTCGGTGCGGTCCGCGACCGTTTCTACGCCGAGGGCCTCGCGCGGCTGAGTCCCATCCTTTTTCCCCAGGAAATATAGCGCCCGCGTGATGGACGTTGTCTTCGCCCCGGACTGGCGCCAAGGCGCGCCCTACCAGCGCCTGCTCGCGGAGGTGCTCGGTGCCATCGGTCTGCACGTCGGCTTTCTCAGCTCATACCGGCGCGTCCTTCCGCTGACTCGCCTCCTCCGCCAGCAACCCGCCGATCTGCTGCACCTTCACTGGCCCGAAGTCTAGTGCCCGCCAAAGCGCGACCGCTGGGATCTCTTTCACCGCGCCCGCTACATCACCGATCTCACGCGGGCCACCCAGCACACGCCGTTCATTTCGACCGCGCATCATCTCCCCGAACTCCATCACGTCGCCCACGCGAACTATGCGCTGCCTATCGCCGCGCGCGGCTCGTCTTTGCCCACTCCGCCGCTGCACGCGACGCCCTCTTTCGCACCTACCGATTGGCTCCGGAAAAAATTCGGGTCATTCCCCATGGCGAACTTTCAGCGGCTCTGCCACCCCCACTGCCGCAGGCGGAAAAGCTCACCGCCGCTGTGGCGGTGGCTGCGGATTACGGTTCGGCGGCTTCCTGGCGGGTGCAGACCGCATGGGCTCGCGGCGCGGACTTGACGGCGGCCGGATACCGGGAAGTGCTCGGCGCCGGCCGCTAGACGATGGAACTCGGAGCCGCGCCCTTCGACTTCTGGCCCGAGCGGAACGGCGCCACTTTCACGACGTTTTCCGGATCGTGGTCGATGAGTTGCAGCCAATCCTCCGTGAGATCGTCGGGCGGGAAGATGTCGTTTTCCAAATACTCGGCATCCAGGGAGGCGCGGAGGTCGTCGAGGCTGATCCCCTCCTCCAGCCCACTCGAAATCGCGCGCTTGATGGCGAGGCCTTTCGCGCGCTCGACGATACTGGCGATGATCGCGCCGCTCACGAGGTCGCCGCGGTAAAGCGTTTCCTTTTTCCCGCTGCGCAGCGTGATCGAGAGAAAGCGGTTTTCGTCGCGATGCGAAAACTGGAGGTCGATCAGTTTGTCGATGAGCAGACTGATGCCCGCGGCGACGCTGCCGGCTTCCTGCACCAGCGCGGGGTCGTAGGGCAGGTGCGGCGCGAGATAGATGCCGTAAATTTCGCGGGCGCCGTCCCTGGTCGGGCGGGCGACCTTGATTTTGCGGTCGATGCGGCCGGGACGCAGGATCGCCGGGTCGATCAGATCGGCGCGATTCGAGGCGAGGATGATGACGACTTCGGCCAGCGATTCGATGCCGTCCATTTCCGTGCAGAACATGGGGACGAGCGTGGAGAGGATGTTCGAGAAGCGCGACGCGCGGCGCGTGCCGAGGATGGATTCGGCTTCGTCGATGAAGAGGAACGGCAGGTAGCCTTCGCGGCGTTTCTCGCGGGCGGTGGCGAAGATTTCGCGGACCATGCGCTCGCTCTCGCCAACCCACATATTGAGGATCTCCGGCCCTTTGATGTGCATGAAGTACTCGCGCATTTCCTCGCCGGTCTGCTGCTTGAGCTGTTGGGTGAGATTGTAGGCGGTGGCTTTGCCAATCAGCGTCTTGCCGCAGCCGGGCGGGCCGTGCAGGAGAAAGCCCTTCGGCGTGGAGTGCTGGAAACGTTTGAAAAGATCGGGGTGGAGCAGGGGCAGCTCGATGGCGTCGCGAATGGCGCGCAGGGCTTCCTGCTGGCCACCGACTTTCTCCCACGGCAGTTCCGGCACGGTGTCGAGGTAGTATTCGTCGGCGTGCGGGCGCGCGAGGACTTCGATGGCGACCTTGTAGCTGGGGTCGGTGCGGACTTCGTCCCCGGCCTTGAGCTTTTCTTTGAGCAGCAAGTCGCCGCGCTGGAGGACGAGGGATTGCATGCCGTGCTCGGTGCCGACCCGCAGGCGGTCGGGGCCGAGGACTTCGGCGATCTTCACGACCGGACCGCTCTTGTCGAAGCCGAGATCGCCGACGATGACGTACGCTTCATTGACGAGGACGCGGGTCCCGCGGCGCAGGGAATCGACGGGCACGCGGGGATCGACATTGCAGTAGTAGTCGCTGCCGCCGACCACGATTTGCGCGGTTTCGCGGTTGGGGGTGCCGAGGAAAGTGCCGATGCGGTTGGCGGGCGAAGTGACCTTCTTGATGATCGCATCCATCTTCTCGATCGCCTGCCGCGCCTCGGCCACGGTGTCTTCGAGATCGGCAAATTCGACGCGCAGGTCGAGCAGTTCTCCGCGGATAAGATCTCCCGGAGGCAGCGAGGCGACGAGCCGGTCGAGGCGCTCAAGAGGGCTGAGTGGTTGGTCTTCCTGGTTGCTGAAGTCGAAGGCGTCGGCGTCCATCGGTGCGGTTTGCCCGACGATACGCCACGCGCGCCTGACCGCAAATTGAGCGTGGATTCAAGCCGCCTTCGGGACCGGTGCGCCGCCGGCCTTTTGGCCAGCGCTATTTCTTCTTCAGGTTCTTCTCCGCCGCTTCGGAGGACGTTAATACGCCCCGGACTGCCGGGGTATAGTTGGCCACGAACGTCTTGAACTCCACGTCCTGCAACGACCGCGCCGCCGACTCGAAATCCTTGTCCAGTTTCTTCGCTTCCTTGACCAAAGTTTCGAGCCACAGCTTGGCGAACTTGTCGTCCTTGAGCTTTCCGAGCCGCTCGATATCCGATTTGTCCGCACCGACCAATTCCCCGGTCATCTTTTCTCCGCGAACTGTGGCAATTTTGTTCAGCGCTTCCCACGTCTTGTTCATATCCTTGATCGTGGTGTCGCGCAGCTTGACGAGCGGATCTTTGGGATCGTTGAAGACCGCCTTTGCGGCACTGGACACCTGGACCAGGAAGTAGGTGGATTTGCCGACGTTTTTGATGAAATTCTTTTCGCTGACGCCCAGAGGTTTCGGGGCCGGAGTCGCCGCCGGTGCCGTTCCCGGAGCGGCCGGAGCGGGAGCCTGGGCCAAGGTGGAGGCAGTCAGCAACGCACAGGCAGCAGTCGTCGCGAGCGCACGAAGAGGAAGCGGGAGAAACAAATTTTTCATGAGGATCCCGCAATATGCACCACGATCACCCATCGTGGGCAAGCGGGATTAACGCGCTGCGACAAGCGGCTTTCCATCCGCCCGCGAAGTCGGATAGACCTTCCCCCTCCCGTGAAAAAATCTGTCTCCTTCCTCGTCTGGCTTGGCGTCGCCCTCCTCGGGGCCTTCGGTTACTGGACCATCGCCACGCAGCGCCACGAGCCGGTGAACTCCGGCTTCATCCTCATCGCCGCGCTCTGCACCTACACCATCGGCTACCGCTTTTACTCGAAGTGGATCGCCGCCAGGGTGCTCGCCCTCGACGACCGCCGCGCCACGCCCTGCGAGGTTCACGAGGACGGGAAGGATTTCGTGAAAACGAACAAGTGGATTGTCTTCGGCCATCACTTCGCGGCGATCAGCGGGCCGGGGCCGCTCGTCGGACCGGTGCTCGCGGCGCAGTTCGGCTACCTGCCGGGCACGCTCTGGATTCTCATCGGCGTGGTGCTCGGCGGCGCGGTTCAGGATTTCATCATCCTGTTCTCGTCGATGCGCCGCGACGGTCGCTCGCTCGGGCAGATGGTGAAGGACGAACTCAACGCCGCCGCCGGCTTCATCGGCGTGATCGCCATCCTCGCGATCATGATCATCCTCCTCGCCGTGCTCGCGCTCGTCGTGGTCAAGGCGCTCGCGGAATCGCCGTGGGGCGTCTTCACCGTCGCCGCGACCATCCCCATCGCCATGCTTATGGGCGGGTATTTGCGCTACCTCCGGGTCGGGAAAGTGATGGAGGTTTCCGCGATCGGCGTCGTCCTGCTCTTCCTCGCGGTCTGGGGAGGGCAACTCGTCCACGCCAACGCCACCTGGCACCACCTCTTTCTCCTCAAAGCCGAGCCGCTCGCCTGGTCGGTCATCTTCTACGGCTTCCTCGCCAGCGTGCTCCCGGTGTGGCTGCTCCTCGCGCCGCGCGATTACCTCAGCACGTTCATGAAGCTCGGCACCATTGGCGCGCTTGCCATCGGCACGCTGCTCGTGCTGCCCACGCTGCACATGCCGGCGATCAGCGAATTTGTGGACGGCAGCGGGCCGGTCGTGCCAGGCAAGCTCTTTCCGTTCTGCTTTATCACGATCGCGTGCGGCGCGATCAGCGGCTTCCACACGCTCATCGCCAGCGGCATCACCCCGAAGATTATCACGCGGGAAAGTCACGCCCGCTCTGTCGGCTACGGCGCGATGTGTCTCGAATCGCTCGTCGCCATCATGGCCATGATCGCCGCCTGCACGCTCGATCCGGGCGTCTATCTGGCGATGAACATCCCCGGCGGCGATCCCGTCGCCACCGCGCAAGCGGTCGCCGCGAGCGGCCTCACCCAGCTCGCGCCCGTGGCCGACGCCGCCGGCCAGTACGCCCGCGTCGGCGTGACCGTCGAACCCGCGGAGATGAAACTGCTCGCGGAGCAAATGGGGGAGGTCACGCTCTTCGGCCGGACCGGCGGCGCGGCCACCCTGGCCGTGGGCATGGCGATGATCTTCTCGCAGCTGACCCAGGGGCGCTGGCTCGATCTTTGGTATCACTTCGCCCTGATGTTCGAGGCGCTCTTCATCCTCACGACACTCGACGCTGGCACCCGCGTGGGCCGCTACCTTTTGCAGGACGCGGTAAAGAAACTGATCCCTCCGCTCGGCAATGTGAAAAGCACCTGGGCCGGGGTGGTGGCCAGCGCGCTGATCTGCTGCGGCTGGGGATTCTTCCTCATCATGGGCGTGCGCGACCCCGACGGTGGGGTGAAAGCGCTCTGGCCGATCTTCGGCATCGCCAATCAACTCCTCGCCAGCATCGCCCTCTGCCTGGCCACGACCATTCTTCTCAAGATGCAGATCCAGCGGGAAAGAACGCCGGCCGTCGTCCTCGTCACGCTGCTCCCGCTGGCCTGGCTGCTCACCGTCACGCTGACCGCCGGCGTGACAAAAATCTGGGACCCGAGCCCGAAGATCGGCTTCCTCGCTTCCGCGCGCGCGGCCGAAGGAAAAATTCCGGCTCTCGAACAAGCCCTCGCCACCGCCCGGACCGGAGGGGACGCCGCCATCATCGCCACCGCCACCAAGGCCGCAAAAGCGCAGCGCACCATCCGCTTCAACAACACCGTGGACGCCTACGTCACCGGCATTTTCCTCACGTTGGTCGGCGCGATTGTCATCTTCAGTATCTACGAATGGCTGCGCCTGCTCTCGCGGGCCAAGCCCTCCCTGCTCAGCGAAACCGAGCCCATCTGGCTTCCCGCCAGTGCTCTCGTGGAGTCGCGTCCCCTGCCCGTCATGGGCCTGGCCGTGCTGGGCTTCACCCTGCTCAAGGAAATCTCCGGCGAAGCCGCGATCGACCGCGCCCAAGCCTGCGCCTGCGCTCAGGCCACCGAATCGGAGCAGCCGCAGACCGCGAAATATCGCCGTCAGAATGCATTCCTCACCGCCACCGAGCATCGCTTCACCAACGTGAACCGCTGCTGCTGACCGGAGGGACGCACTCCCGCGCGTCCGAAACTGGGCAGAAGCGGAAACCGGGACTCGCCGGAGCGTGCGCCTCCGGGCGGGATTTTACATTCCATTCACCGCGCGCGGCCCGAGCACAAACTGCTCCCCTTCCCGCGCCGCCTCCACCCGCATCTTCGCGCCCGCCTGCAATACCAACTCGCGCGCATGCATCAGCATGTTGGAAATAGCGCGGTCGTCGTGGCGCGGATCGTGGTGAAAAAGGAACAGCCGCTTCACCCGCGCCTCGATCGCAAAGTACACCACGTCGTCCACGCAGCCGTGTCCCCAGCCGACGTGGGACTGGTATTCCTCGGCGCTGTATTGCGCATCGATGATCAGCACGTCCACATCCTGCACAAACTCCCGGAGATTCTTCTCGATGTTGCGCGGGAGCGTGCCGCCATGCACCTCCGCGGGATGTCCGCTGAAGGATTCATTGTCCGGCAAATAGACGAGCGTCCCACCCGCGGTGAAGAGCTTGAATCCGACGCACACGCCGGGGTGATTGGAGAAGCAGGCCTCCACCCGCACCGAGCCCACGTGGAAGACCATCTCCTTCAACTCCTCAATGACGATATTCCCCGGCATTTGTTTCAGGGCGATGGGGAAATACGGGCTCTCCATCTGCCCGGCGAGCGTCGCCGCGAGGCCGTCGCGCGCGCCTTCGTAGCCGAGGATGTGAACGCGGTTCCGGGAGTCGTAAGCGGGCAGGAAAAAGGGGAAGCCCTGGATGTGATCCCAGTGCGTGTGGGTCACGAGCAGATTGATCTCGATCGGCTGGCCGGCAAACTCCGCGGCCAGCGCCTCGCCCAGCGGACGAATGCCGGACCCAGCGTCGAGAATGATGACCTCGCCATCCGCCCGGACCTCGACGCAAGCGGTGTTGCCGCCGAAGAATACCGTGGACTGTCCCGGCGTCGGGATCGACCCCCGCACGCCCCAGAATTTCACCCGCGTCGTCTGATCGGCGACCGGTTTCACGCTGGGCTCCGGAGTTGGTTCCGCCGCCTGCGTCCCGGCCGGCTGCGCCAGGGAGGGCTGCCGCAGCGTCTCGATCAGCGTCTCGAATTCCACCGGCTTCAGCAAAAACTCGGTCGCCCCCGCCTCTTTCGCGCTCACCCGATCTGACTCAAAATCGCGTCCACTGATGACAATGATCCGCGTATTCCGCAGGTCGGGATGCTCCCGCACGGTCCGGCAGACCTGATAGCCATTGACCCGCGGCATGAGCAGGTCGCAAAGAATCACGTCGGGCCGGTGCAGGATCGCCAGCTCGATCCCGCGCTCGCCATCCTCCGCTTCCACCACCTCCCAGCCGGCGCGCTGGAGCATCTTTGCCGCGGGTTTCCGGCAGAGTTCGTCATCATCGATCAGGAGGATCGTCTTCATCAAATAAATGCCGGGCAGTTTCTTCTTCGTGGGGACGCAACATGCCACTTGGTGACGGTTGTCATCCGAGGAGAATGAATCCGTCCCCCTTCGTCCAGTCCTCTTTTTGGCCTTTGGCATCGGGCTTGTCGCGGGAAAACCGGGCCGCTACTTTCCCAGCCATGAACGTGCCCAATCTGCGCAGCCCTCGCATCCAAGTCGGCGGTCTTTATTACTTCCCGCGCATGCTCGACAAGATCCGGCTCCACGCCGCCAGCCAGCTTCCGCAGGAATATCAGGCGAATCTGGGCGGCGGCTTCGATGGACGGGCGGTGAGCTTTCTCTGGATCGAATATCCGGCGCTCGTCGAGCGCGTGAAGCAGGGCGGCAGCGACGAGGACATCCTCGCGTGGGCCTTTGCCCAAGGCCGCCAGCCGAGCACCGAGGAAATCGAGATCTGGAACGACTTCATGGTCAAACGCGGCTGGAACGACGAATCCACTCCGCGGCTCGCCATGCGGAAAAAGGAGAGCAACCTCGACGCCCGGGCCGACATTCAGACGTTCTTCGATTACATCGACGCCGACGAAGGCCGCTAGCTGGCAGAAACGGACCGACACGCTCAGTGGCATCCGCAACCCTGCCCGCAGCCGCCCTCGCCCATTACGCGCACTTCGAGATTGATGCCCTGAAAGGCGATCTGCTCACGCACCGCGCTGAGAAATCCCACGACATCCGACCCCGGCAGACCCGCGCAGTCGAGTTGCAGCCGGATCTTCCTCGCCGCGAATTGCGGATACGCCTCCGCCATCTCGCCATCGAGCGCGAAAGAGAGATAGGCGTTGATCTTTTCCTGGAGCTGAAACAGGCGCAGCTCCGATCCGTCCCACGGGCGTTCCTCCAGCATGATCAGCGCGACCTCGCCGGAATTGCTGTCGTCGGCAATCAGATCAATGACGTGCGCATGCTCGACGCCGCGCACCGGGGCAATGTTGGTTTCAGAACTCACGGGGCGAATGAATTGCTCATGCCGCGATGCATGTCAAAAGTAACAACACGATGAAAGCGATCCGCGTGCAGAAATTTGGCGGACCCGAGGTCCTGCAAATTGCCGAAGTCCCCGCTATTGCCCCCGGACCCGGCCAGATCGTCGTGCGCGTTCACGCCGTCGGCGTCAATCCCGTCGAGACCTACATCCGCTCCGGCAAATACGCCAAGCTCCCGCCGCTGCCCTACACCCCCGGCAGCGACGGCGCCGGCGTCATCGAACATTTGGGCGCTGGGGTAAGCGAATGGCGCGTCGGCCAGCGAGTCTATATCGCAGGTGCTCCCAGCGGCACCTATGCCGGGCAAACCCTTTGCGAACCCACTCAACTGCATCCCCTGCCCGACGCCATCTCCTTCGCCCAAGGCGCCGCCCTCGGTGTGCCCTACACCACCGCCCACCTCGCGCTCTTCCATCGCGGGCAGGCGAGGCCCGGTGAAACCGTCCTCATCCACGGCGCGACCGGCGGCGTCGGCCTCGCAGCATTGCAACTCGCCCGCGCCGCCGGACTCACCATCCTGGCCACCGGCGGCAGCGAGCGCGGTCGCGAGTTACTCCGCCGCGAAGGCGCCCACCACATCTTCGACCACCACAACCCCGACTACCCCGCGGACATTCTCGACGCCACCAACGGCCGCGGCGTTGACCTCGTCCTCGAAATGCTCGCCAACGTAAACCTCGGGCACGACCTCCCGCTGCTCGCGCCCGACGGTCGCGTCCTCGTCGTCGGCAGCCGAGGCCCCGTCGAAATCAACCCGCGCGACCTCATGGCCCGCAACGCCGACATCCGCGGCGTCATGCTTTTCCTCGCCCCACCGTCTGTTACTGCCGACATCCACCGCGTGCTCGTCGCTGGTCTGGAAAGCGGCGCACTCCGCCCGATCATTTCCCGCGAATATGCGCTCGCCGAAGCCCCTCAAGCCCACGGCGCCGCCATCACCTCCGGCGCCGCCGGCAAGATTGTGCTCATTCCCTGACCGGTTTTGCCGATGGAGAATTCCGCCGGGTTTCCTCCAGGCAACTCACGAAAAGCCGCTTGCCGCCCCAAAATTTTCTGCGATACCTTCCGCCCTCGCATTTCCGCGACCAAGCCAGTGTAGCTCAGGGGTAGAGCAGCTGTTTCGTAAACAGCAGGTCATGGGTTCGAATCCCATCACTGGCTCCAGCTTGGAATCCTTTATCCATCAAGGTTCGCAAGCGATTGACCTTCACGATCACCGGGTAAAGTTTTCTTTGCTTGGACACTTCTTGGACACTTTCTCGGTTTCAGCCCTGCTCTGGCCTCGCGCGCACGGCGGATTCTGAGCAACCTTCGCGCGCGCGCCCGTGTGCGATGCAGGCTGAAACAGCCAAGCAAAGTCGTTCCTCGCGCGCGCCCGCGCCTGCGACGCGTTTATTTAATGCCGTCCGCTCTCGGCTGTCGCGGCGAGAAACGCCTGTGCTTCTGCCATGCTCAGTCGGAGGTGATCGCCCTGCCATGATTTGCCGAGCAGCACAGCAAGCCGCTCCTTTTGGGCCGACGTGGGCAAGCGACGCCACTGCTCGCGAAAGGTAATGGTGTAGTCCGCATCTTTGGGTGTGCGCTTCAAGACCACTGCCCATTTGCGCCCGGTGCGCTGCCGCAGCACGACGCGGAGGCTGGCTTGCACCGCCCACCGCTCGGCTCGCCCGTTGTAATTCGCACGGCAGACACTCCGGGCTACCGACTTCGCCCGCATAGCGTCGAGCCTGCCTTGCAGTTGGGCGCGCATCTTCGGGCTGAATTTTCTCAGCCAGGCGTCGTCGGTTTTTGGCATGACAGTTTCTTGAGGCTTCACGACGCCCCGGTTGCTGCCGCCAGCCGCCACTCACGCGCAGCCCGCACCCTTCGCCATCAGTACGGCTCGCCTCTCCTCTGTGAGCACGTACCCATTCCCCGGCGCATTCACCGCCACGCTGGCGATTGCTGTGTTGCCCTTGAGTTCGCCGGCCAGCCTCGCGTCCAGTTCGATGGCGCGCAGCTTGTCCGGCATCGTAATGTGCAAGCCGCCCTTGGTGCGCCGGAAGAACTGGCAGAGCGGGCTGGTCTCATCAACCCGGCCAATCGGCGTTCGCACGATCGCCGCCAGAAAAAGACGCCTCTCCTCCAGGCTCATTACCGCTGCCGTCGCCGCCGCCGTTTGCAGCTCCGCGACGCGCTGCCGAACCCTATCATTCCTAGCAGCCGCGAGGCGTTCGCCTCTGCGCTGGCGCCGCGGGCGCGGTAGCATGACCGGTAGGCCGCTGCGCCGCTCTGGCCGGTGGCAATGAGAGCGGCAAATCGCTCGTGGCGCTGATTAGTGAGAATGATCACGGCCGCGAGTATGCCATTGCCGCCGGCATTGGGAAATGAGGAAGTGTTCGTGCGAACATATCTTGCCGCCAGCGCTTCACGGGTTCATCACGGAATGCCCAGAGACGCCTCATCGGTCAGTTCCTCAATCTCCTTCGCCAGATCATCCGCCTGGCTTTGCAGCAGCCCCAGTTCCGTTTCCAACCCTTCGACCTGGCGTTTTACCGTTTCACCGAAAAACGCAAGGCGTCTTCTCCGTCAGCCGATACAGCTCGTAGTCGGGACTGCCGTTGAGGTCGTTGAGCGCGTCAAGGACTCGTATGATTTCCAACTCGATGCTTTCCCAGAGTCGGCGCAACTGCGCGATTTCGCGCTCCTCACTGAAATCGAGCGAACCCCAGCCCTTGCGCAGCATGAAGCCGTTCGGGTCTGCGCCGATTTCCCTCAGCGTCTCGAGATCGCCAGCATCCCTAGCGCAATTGATAGCCGCCGTAAGCTTTTCCAAAACCTCATACTTCTTCGGATCGTTACGGAACGGGTCGGGATGAAACAGCTTGACCAGCTTCAGCCAGAGCTTGCTGACCTCGGCGGTTTCCTCCGCGGAAAGCTCCTTCTTTTTCGCCAGCGCCGTTGCCGCCTGCTTGTATTCCTTTTCACTCTGCGCGCTCGCCTGCCGAAACTCTTCCTCGATCTTCGCGGCTTCTTCCTCGCAGTGCCGGACGAGGAAATCCAAATACTTCTGCCGATAGCCGATGACGATGCGCAGCCGGTCCCGACGCTGGAAATGCTCGCGCAGGTGGGCGAACATCCGCGCCCTCATCGCATCCACCTTTGCCTTTTCAACGGTGAAGCTCGCTTCCAGGCGCGCCAGTCGCTCCCGAGCCGCATCCGCGAGCGCGGCCAAGCGCTGCAATTCCGGGTTCACATAAAGCACGAGACTCCCGCCGGAGAGGGGCACGGCTGCCGCGCGATCCGCGTTTTCCCAAGCGACGAACGGCGCCGCTTCCGGTGTCTCCTCCAAGCGGCGCATATACCAGCGGCCCATACGTGCATTGCGGGCGTTGGACGAACGCGCCAGCCCTTCCAGCCACTCTCGCAGTTCCCGACTCTCAAGCGCCTCCCACACAGACTTGCCCTTGTGTTTTCCGAAGGCGATGCGCGAAGGATACCACTCCTCCCCCGCATAAGCCGTGATCGCCGCCCACATCTCCAGCCCGCGCTGCTCCGCAATCGGACGAAGCACCTGCGCGAACAGGTCCGCAACCGTCAGCACATCGCCCAGGGCAGTGTGTGCGCCGCGCTCGGGCAGTCGGTAATACTGGCGCAAAGATTGCAGCTTGCAGTTCCCAGCGGGCACCGGATCGAGAAGCCGCTGCGCCAGCCGTAAGGCGCAAAAGCCCGCGTTCCCAATGGGTGCGACGCCCAGCCGCCGCCACTCCGGCCTTAGCACGTCATCCAGATCGTAGGCAGAATTGTAACTCACCAGTGGTAACTCTCCCACATACGCGCGCAGCGCTTCATAGACCTCCACAGCCGGTTCGCCGTCCCGCTCCAGAATCTCCCGCGTGTAGCCATGCAGGCGCGATGCTGCCGGCGGAATTTCCGCATTCTGATTCAGGAGCTTTCGGAAAGAACCGCCCTCCGGTTCCCATCCGCACATCCGTCGCGCAGCAATTTCAACTACGAAGATCGGGGCGGCAATCCCCGTCGTCTCCGTATCGACCAGAAACCATTGTGGGTTCGTCATCGAAGGTTAGTCCCGTTTCAATCTCTTCGTCCTTCCGAGTCGAAGTCTTGTTTTAGTCGAGGCTTCTGTAAATCGCGTCCCAGTTATCAGTGCTGGGTCAATACCGGAGGCGCCCGAGCACAAAACGCCGCCACAGTCCGCGCCGCGCACGGATAAGCCGGGCTCACAGTCTCGCGCAATAAGCGGGCGTTGGAGCGTGAAGCGACGGTGATGAGTTACGACCAGAATCACCTTCGCCTCGCGGCAATCGCGCGTTCCAACCACCGCCAACCGCGAGCCACCCCCGCACGTATCGCGCCCGCGAAGCGTGCCGCCCTCAATGCCACGCGAAGTGCAGTGGAAGAAGAAAAACGCCGAACACGCGGAGCTGAAGGATTGCATCATCACGGACGTGCTGCCGGATGTGCCCGGCCTCGACCTCATCCCGCCGCATCTCTCGCTCACGCTTCCTCGATCTCGATCTTGCCGCGCGCCCCGGTCGCGAGCGCATCTTTTCCAGCAAGATCGAAAAGGTCCGCGAGGAGTATGACCTCATTCTCTGCGACTGCGCGCCGAACCTCATGACCGGCACGCAAAACGCCCTCTACGCGAGCGCCTGGTACTGCATCCCGATGCAGCCCGACGTCCTCAGCAGCGTCGGCCTCAACTTGCTCCAGGACCGGCTCGGCTACTTGAAGAGGGAACTGGAATTCAAGATCCGCTGCCTCGGCGTCGTCTTCACCCGTGTCCGCCACTGGCTGCGTTATCATCAGGAAACGATGGAACGCTTGCGCGAGGACAAGGCGCTGAAGCGGCTCCATTTCTTCAACGCCTTCATCCCCGAAAACATCAAGCTGGCCGAAGCTCCGATGGAGGCGAAACCCATTGCCCTCCACGATGCCAGCGCCACGGGTGCGGAAGCCTTTCAGGTTCTCACCACCGAGTTTCTCCTGCGGCTGAAAGGCTGAAGCTCAGCCCGCCCAGTATTTCGTCAGGAATTCAAAAATCAGCTTCAGTTTCTCGACGGTGACGAATTGCGGACCGCCGTGGCCGGCGCCTTCGATCACGTCGAGCGTGACCGGCGCACCGACGGATTTCAGCTTGTCGTAGAGCCGCTGGCTTTGGTCGAGCGGCACGAGGGGATCGTTCGTGCCCTGCATGATGAGCAGTGGCGCGGCTTGCTTCGTTGCCCACGTCACCGGGCTGGCGCGTTTGGCCAGCTCCAGTTTTTGCGAGACCGGCCCGCCGAAGAGCTGCGCCAGCACCGAAGCAGGATTCTCCCGTTGCACCATCGGCGTCGGCAATTTTTCGTCATAGCCGGGAAAATCCGCCGGGCCAAACCAATCGATGCCGCACTGGATCGCGCTCGACTGATCGAGGTGCGCGCCGACATCGAAATCCTTCACCTCGCCCGTGACCGCGAGCAAGGCCACGAGATGCCCGCCGGCGCTGGCCCCCCAGGCCGCCACCATTTCCCGCTTGTAGCCGTAATCTCCGGCGTGCGCACGCAGCCAGCGGATAGCCGCTTTGCAATCCTCGATCTGCGCGGGAAAAATCGCGTGCTGGCTGAGCCGATATTCGATGCTCGCAACCGCCACACCCTTTTTCACCATCGCCAGGCCGGGCGGGTTCCCCTTCCCTCCGGCCCGCCAGCCACCTCCGTGGATCCAGACCAGCAGCGGCCCCTTGGGCTGCGCGGGCAGGTAAAGATCGAGCTTCTGCCGCGGGTGGCCGTTTTCCACGTAAGCGAGGTCGCGCAAAACCCGCGCGTCGGCGGGCAGTTCCTTCGCGCGCGGAGCTGGACTTGCAGGCGCTTCCTGCGCCGGAGCGAAGGCGGGCCATGCGAATAAAAAGACCAGAATCGAAAGCCAGGTGCCCGACGACGGCCAAGAGGTGCGGAGAGGTTGCATGGGCGGGGTAAACAAGGGAAGGCTCGGAAAGTTGTGCTTCACCCGCCCCCCAAGGCAACCGTTCGCTTTAGTTTTTTTATCAGCCCTCCACCCGCCAAATTCCCAATCCTGCCCTGTGACCATTTTTTTATTATCCATGATCCAAACGCCGTGTTATAGACAATGTATGCCCCCACTTAAATCCGCCTCCCGCGCCCAGAAAGCCGTGCAAATCCGACCCCTCTCCGAGGGGTATGCCGTGCAGATTTATGGCCAGACGGTCATTCGCTCGGTCTCCCATCGTGATGCGTTGCGTCTCGCGGTCGAACTGCGAAACGCCCTCCGTTAATCCCCGTCCCCCGCCTACACCCCGGCTCCTCGTCTGACGAGGGCCGGGGTTTGGCTTGCGAGATGCTGGATGGAGATGAGGTATGACGGCGAACCTCACCACTCTCATCCTGCTCGGCCTCGGCGCCCTCGTCGCATTCGCCGGCGCCCTGATCCTCCTCGTGGCCGCCTTCCGCCAGAGTGTCGTTTGGGGACTGGTGACGCTGTTGGTCCCCTTCGGCAATTTGGTCTTCATCTGCGTGCATTGGACGAAAGCGAAGACCGGGTTCCTGACTAATCTTGCGGGTGTCCTCGTCTGCGTCGGGGCGCTCTTCACCATGCCGGATGCCCTGGCCATGCTCCGGCAAAAGAGCGGCCTGCCGTTCGCCGGGGCGGCAACGCCTGCCCCAAAAGTGGATTTGAGCGCGCAGATTCAGCAGCAGCGAACCCAACTGGAAGGATTGCAGGAATCCTTTGTGAACTATGGCCGGGATTTGCCGGGGCAATATCAGGAGTTGGAAAAGCGGCGCAAGGCGCTCAAGGCGGGCGACGAAGCGGCCATCACGCAATTCAATCAGGAAGTCGCCGCATATCAGGCCCGCAATGTGCGTCACAGGCAGATACAACAGGAAATCGAGGGCACCCAGCGCGCCCTCGACGCCCTGCTGGATGCGCGTTCGCGGGCCGCGGTGACCACCAGCCCGGGCGGCGGAAAGCAGGTAATCATGTACACCACTTCGCGTTGCCCGGCCTGCAAGGTGGCCAAGCAGTACATGGCGCAGAAGGGCATTCCCTATCAGGAGATCGACGTGGAGACGTCGCGCGAAGGGATGGAAGCATTTCAGAAGCTCGGCGGACGCGGGGTGCCGCTGATCATGGTCGGAAACAAGCGGATGGAAGGATTCAACTCCCAGGAGTTGGAGCGCATGCTGCTTTAGGTCGTGGCCACGAAATCAGGGTGCAGGGAGGTTCACGCCTTTGATTGCATCCAGGGATCATTCGACTCCGTTCTCCCCACTCCCGCCCTCGAAGCACTCCGCTGCCGATGAACCGCCCCAAAGACTCATTTCCGCCAACAGCAACATTCCGTTTTGTGAGTGCCTCAGGATGACCGGTCCTTCATCCGGAAACGACTTTCGGCAAATGCTCTGGAGTCTGGCGGGACTTCCGCGCTGGCTTCTCTTTGCCGGAACGATGCAGTGGGGTCTGACTGGCAAGGGAGAAAACGCAGAGACGCAAAGGCGCGGAGAGCGCAGAGGCCGCGGCCGGAAGCCGCACAGAGATGGTTTGCGGGCATTCGTGTGAGCGGTCCCCTCTGCGTCCTTGGCGTCTC
>Ga0105047_10000424_pt1 | contig 71509 bp, 63 predicted proteins | sample MAT04_FD_78384 | JGI IMG/M metagenome (GOLD analysis project Ga0105047, IMG submission 78384) | Freshwater microbial communities from Lake Fryxell liftoff mats and glacier meltwater in Antarctica - MAT-04 (megahit assembly) | ecosystem: Environmental > Aquatic > Freshwater > Ice > Liftoff... | reverse complement strand
CCGCGTCAAACGCTTCCGCCGGATCAGCACGCGCTACGACAAGCTGGCCGTCACGTTTCTTAGCTTCGTTCAGTTCGCCGCCGTGCTCGATTGGCTCACTCATAAGGTTTGAAAACACACCCTGGTACACTTGGGAAGTGTGCTCCCGTTCTCCATCGACCTCAAGCTCGGCCTGCCGGTCACGGAGCAGATCATTTTCGCCGTTAAGAAAGCCGTCGTTGCCGGCCAACTCCGCCCTGGTGACCCGTTCCCCTCGGTCCGCGTGCTTAGCCAGGAGCTGAAAATCAACCCCAACACCGCCCACAAGGTCACCGCTTTGCTCGTCGCCGAGGGCGTGCTCCTCACGAAGCCCGCCATCGGCAGCGTCGTGGCGGAACCCGAGGCCGGCGGCCGCCGCGAGCGCGCTGGCCTGCTCGGGGCTGAAGTCGAGCGCCTGGTCGTGGAAGCCAAGAAACTCGGGCTCGACCAGGACGAACTGCAGGCGGCCGTGGCCGCGCATTGGGCGAAGCTCAGCCGAAACGAGCGCCAACCTTCCTCAAAATGAACATCATCGAAACCTCCCTGCTCAGCCGCCGCTACGGTCGGGCGGAAGCCTTGCACGGCCTCACTCTGAACGTCCCCACCGGGAGCATCTTTGCACTCGTCGGTCCCAACGGAGCCGGCAAGACCACCACGATCAAGATCCTGATGAACCTCATCGCCCCGACCGGGGGCGAGGCTCAAGTCCTCGGCGTCAACTCGATCAAGCTCACGCCCAAGGAACGCGCCCGCATCGGTTACGTCTCCGAAAACCAAAAGCTGCCAGAGTGGATGACCGTGCAGCAATTGCTCGATTACTGCCGCCCGTTTTATCCGCCGTGGGACCGAGACCTCGAGGCCAGTTTGCTCAAACAATTCCAGCTGCCGCCCGACCGCAAGATCGCGCATCTGTCGCGCGGTATGATGATGAAAACCGCGCTGCTCTCCTCCCTCGCCTACCGGCCCGAGCTGCTGGTGCTCGACGAACCATTCAGCGGCCTCGACCCACTGGTGCGCGACGAACTCATCCACGGCGTCCTGGAACCGTCGCAGCAGGACATGTGGACGATCCTCATCTCCTCGCACGACATCAACGAAGTGGAACAGCTGGCCGACTGGGTTGGCCTGCTTGACGGGGGACGGCTGGATTTCTCCGAGCCGATCGAGTCCCTGCAGGCCCGGTTTCGCCGCGTGGAGTCACGCTGAAACCCGGGGCCGAGGGACTGACCAAGCCGCTGCCCACGTGGCTGGAAGTTGGGCGTTCCGGCAACCTCCTCCGATTTGTCGAAAGCCAGTTTCCCCCGTCCACGAACGAACGCTATTGCCACGAATTCCTCGGCAACGCGGAAGCCGTGATCCGCCCGATGACGCTGCGTGAAATCTTTGTCGTCCTGGCCCGCGCCAACCGCAACCGCTCCGCCCAAACGGCCGCATGAGACTCGCGTGGCACATTGCGCGAAAGGACCTGTTCCGTCTTCGAACGATCCTGCTGCTCTGGGCCGCCCTGCTCACGGGCCAGATGGGGCTCGCGCTAATTCAGTCCAACCTCGACGCCAACGGATACTTTCCGTTCTTGATGGGCGCCTGGGTCTTCAGTGAAATTTTCGTGCCGCTGCTCGGCTTGGGCATCGTGATGGCGGTCTTGCACGATGATTCCGCGTGCGATTCCGACGCCTTCTGGCTCACCCGCCCCATCGCCGGTGGATTGCTACTCCGCTCCAAGCTGATCGTCCTGTTTATCTTGGCCGCGTTTCCTGCCTTGGTCCTCATGCCGTGGTGGATCGCCCATGGCTACGAGGCCGGGCAACTCGCGCGCGCCGTGGTCCACACCACGTGGCAGCAGCTCGCCATCACCCTCTTCGCGCTTCCCCTCGCCGCACTCTCCGCCACAACGGCCCGCTTCGTCATGCAGGTCTTTGTGGCCGCGGTCATTTTTGTCCTGCTGTCGCTGGCCTACGTCTCGCTTGGAGAGAACCATGTCTTCACCCTTTCACCGCTCAATGCCTCCGTTGGAGGTAGGGTAATGGTTTCCGCTTGGTTCGCCAGCGGAGTGACCGTCGTTGTGCATCAATATCTGACCCGCCGGACACGCCGCTCGTTCCTCTTGGCCGTGGGCGGTGTAGGGCTCGGATTCGTGGGGAGCGTGTTCCTTAGTTCTGTCGCTTTCTCGTCCACGCACAGTGGCCCAATTTCGGTCCCCGAGATTCCCCAACTCGTGGCCATGCTGCCGTCCGACGTGGGCCGCACCTCGCTGAATCACGGTTTCAGACTCCGCGTGAACGAATCATATCCGCTGTACCCACAGAGTTGGGTCATGTCCGTCAACGAGTCGTCACCCGTATTCACCGCGCCCAAGGGGATCACCGCTCCACTCACGGCGGTGCCTGCCGGCCACGAATTCTACTTCCTCGTCAATCGGAGTGACGGACGGGCTGTGCGCGCAAACGTGGGTTCTTCCAGTGAAACGCTCAACGAGGGCGCGTTGCTGATCGGAACGCTGGGCTATTCCCGACGTGAATTGTCGTTCCTCATGCCAGGCTGGACGCGCGACGCCTCGGATAGTTTCAAGGCGTGGGTCGCCCATGCCGACTTGGTAAAAATCATCGCCGACGCCGACTTGAAGGATTTCCCCAGCGAATTTCACCCCCTCTCTCCTTCACCCTAAACATGCACCTCACCTGGCAAATCGTCCGCAAGGACCTGATCCGTTTTCGTTTTGTCTTCCTCGGTTGGTTGCTGCTCCTGGCGGGAAAATTCCTCTTCTTTTCGATCATCTCCGGGGTGTTTGGGCATCCCAGCGTTTATTGGCTCAGCCAATATTATCCCATGACGTCGTTTTTCGTCGCGAGCATTGGCGTGCCAGCGCTGTTCGCGTATTTCCTTCTGGCAGCCTTGGTCTCTGAGGATTCGCCCAACGGTCGCGATCCATTCTGGGTCACGCGGCCGATTTCCGGGACTCAGCTCCTCGCCGCCAAGTCGCTGCTCGCACTGCTGATGTTTGTCCTCGTCCCGCTGCTCGCGGCGCTGCCGTGGTGGCTGGCCTGTGGCCTCGATTCGGCCGCGCTTGGTTCTCTTATTGCCACCACGGCTGCAGCTTACCTGCTGCTCGTGCTGAGTGGGCTGGCTTTGGCCAGCCTGACCAAAGGTTATCCACGGTACATCGTCTGGACCCTCGCCGCCATCGCCATCGTGGCGATCGCGAATTCTGCGCCCCTCATTTTCGGTGCGCCGGGAAAAATGCCCACCGCCTTCTACGTCTGGATGCTGGCGGCCTGCTTCGCCGCCCTCGCGATCGAAATCATCTGGCACCGGTTCGTCGTGCGTCATTTTCGATTCGACCTCTTGATCGTGGGTGGCCTCACGCTGGGCGTCAGCGTTTGGCTCGTCAGTTCCCCACCCGCCAGCCTGCAGCGGTGGTTCCTTCCCCCCGCCGCAGTCGTTCCGACGCCGGAAAATATCCGGGTCACGATCACGGGTGATGTGCGCGCCTTCCTCAACGGCGGGCTCACCCTGCCGCTGCGGATCGACGGTCTGCCCGAAAACAGCGTTCCGCTGATTTGGATGGATGCCCGATGGAAATCCCGGGATGGCAAGGTCTGGCCCACGCGCGGCAAACCGGTCGGCAATTTGCAGCCGATGCGTCGCGTTGCGCGACAGATCCTGCACCTCCCGGCCGATCCGTCCGCCCCCATCGTTGATCACGTCAGCTTCATCCTGGCTTCCAAATATGCCGATCGCATCGCGGCCGAGGCGGCCACGGTGGAGGGCAAGGCGCGGGTTAATTTCTTTGAATTGAAGCCGGTGGCCGAAGTGGCGGTGGGTAATACCATCCAGCATTTCCCCGGCGGGTCCTTCACCGTCAGCGACTATCTCGAGCGCGACCGGGAAATCAGCTTCCTTATCACTGCGCGGGTCCCGGCCACGACGGACCGCGAATATCGTGGCGTCACCTACGTGGCGTTGGTGAACCACCGGACGGGAGAAATCATCGAGCCCTTCTTCGCCGATTACCGGACCGGGGGCCAGCCGATGGTCAATGATGTCGCCGTGCTCGCCGTCGGGATGCAGTTCAAGATTGCTGACCCCGCGTGGTTGCGGGAGGCGAAGCTGGTCTTTCTCGGCATGGGTCCTCGCCATGAAATCATCTGCGACGTGCCCGCCTTCACGCGTCCGGCCAACCGGGCCGCTCCCCTGCAACCCACCGGAGTCTCTGTTCCCGCGGAAACGCTGAGCCAGTATTTCGGTACGTACCAGCCGAGGCCGGGCGCTACATTGACGATCAGGCAAATGCACGGGGTCCTCATCCTGAAGGAAGGCAGCTCTCCCCAAGTTCCACTGACCCCGAATTCCGAGACTCGATTCCATGTGGCCTACGCCAGCTGGATCTTCGCCAGCGATGGCTATGACCTCGAATTCGTAAAGAACGCCGAAGGTCGCTTCACCCATTTCGTGGTCCACCAAGGCGGACACGACTTCCCGGTTCCGCGCATCGAGCCAGCCGTCAAGATCGCCCCGACCCCGGTCGAACCATCCCGCTGATTTCTCCCGAGTATCCGCCTCCTAAACTCGTCCCCATGTTGACCGATATCCGCCTGGCCGTCCGGCAGATTTTCAAAAACCCGGGATTCTCCCTCATCGCGATCCTGTCGCTGGCCCTCGGGATCGGCGCCCCCACCGCGGTGTTCTCCATCATCAATGGAACGTTGTTTGGCTTCATGCCCTACCGGCAACCCGCGCAATTGGTGTTCGTCACTCCCGAAAAAATTGCAGGCGGCGCCACCAATGCGACCGTGGGAAGCCAGCAATTCGAGGAATGGGCCCTGCAAAACCAGTCGTTCGAAGGAATCGCGGCGTACGTTTGGACCTTCGATTTCCTGATTCACCCGGATGGCAACGAGTCCGTGGAAGGCATGATTGGATCGGCGGCGCTCTTCCATGTCCTGGAGGTTCAGCCGTTGCTGGGCCGCACGTTTACGGATGAGGAAAATTCGGTCGAGCAGTCCCCGGTGGTGCTCATCGGCTACGATCTTTGGCAGCGGCGGTTCGGCGGCGATCCCGCCATCCTCGGAAAAACCATCCACTTGAGCCGGCTCCCCCCGCTCACCGTGGTGGGCGTCGTGTCTCCCGGCCTCCGGTTTCTCCCCTCGCGCGGCGAAGCCAATGCCCCGAACTACAATGTCCATGCCCTGGTTGACTATTGGCTGCCCGGGACGCCTCAGCCGACCCGCGGAGGACGCTGGAACGCCGTGGCCCGGCTCAGGCCAGGCGTTACCCTGCCCCCAGGCCAAGGCCGATCTGGCGCGGATCGCCGCCGTCCAAGCCCAAGCAAATCCGGGCTTGGCGGGTTTGACCGCCGACGTGACACCCATCCGCCAAGCCTCGGACAGTGATATTCGGCGGATTCTGCTGCCTTTGTTCGGGGCCGTTTGCCTCGTGCTGTTCATCGCCGGCGCCAATGTCACCAGTCTCCTCCTCGTGCGTGGCCTGTCCCGGCAGAAGGAGCTGGCCATTCGCACGGCACTGGGCGCCCGCTGGCCCCGGTTGCTTCGCCTGACCTCACTGAGAGCCTCCTGCTGGCGATGATCGGCGGAGCGATGGGCATCCTGCTGGCCCTGGTCAGCACAAAAATTCTGCTGTGGGCCGCGCCCACTTCAATTCCCCGACTCGAGACCGTGAGTCTCGACCTGCGCGTGTTGGGCTTTGCGGTCGGAGTGTCGCTCTTAACCGGGCTGAGCAGCGGCGCACTGGCCGCCTGGCAAGTGTTGCGTCCGGATGTGAATCACGCGCTCAAAGCCAGCGGTACCGGGGGAAAGCAGGGCCGCTCCGGCCGCCGTTTGCTCAGTGGCCTAGTTGCGGGCGAGGTGGCGCTGACGTTCATCCTCCTGATCGGCGCCGGGCTGATGCTCAAAACGATGACCCGGTTTACGCGGCTCAATCCCGGTTACGAGACGCACAAAATCGTTACGATGGTCGTCACCTCCCTCGCACCCAACGTGATGGAGTTTCACCGGGAAGCCCTGAAAAACATCTCGGCGCTCCCTGGCGTCACGTCGGCGGCGTTTGTCTGGGGCCTGCCGCTCACGGGCAATTTTTGGCAGGTGCCCATCTCGATCGCCGGCCGGCCGGCCGCGGTCAACCCGCAGGACCGGATCTTCGTTCCGCTCCGGGCTGTCACCCCCGACTATTTCAAACTGATGGGGATCGGGCTCAAACAGGGCCGCCTCTTCAGCGACCGGGACCAAACCGGCGCTGTCGCTGTCGCCCTTATCAATGAGGAAATGGCGCGGCGGTACTTTCCGCACGAGGATCCTATGGGCAAATCCGTGAGCTTTGCGCCCGGCAAACCCCTCGAGCTCGTCGGGATCGTCGGCGATCTGCGCAACCGGGCTCTGAACGCGCCACTTGAAGCTGAATTTATCTGCCATTCTTTCAGGCGCCCGCCTTTTCTAAACATTTGGTGCTGCGGACGGAAATCGACCCCCTGGGCGTCGTGGCCTCGGTGCGGAACGAGCTGCGGCGAATCGACCCCGGTGTCGTGATCGAGAAGGTCAAGGGCATGGATCAAATCCGGGCCGATTCAATTTCCGCGCAGCGCTTCGCCATGGTGCTCATCCTGGGCTTCTCCCTGGTCGTGCTGGTGCTCGCCGTCGTCGGAATTTATGGCGTGATCTCGCACTCCGTCCTGCAGCGCTCCCATGAAATCGGCGTGCGCATGGCGATAGGGGCGCAATCGCGTGATATCCTTCGCTTAATTCTCGGTCATGGGCTGGCCCTCGCGTTGTCGGGGATTGCGCTGGGACTGGCGGGCTCGGTCGCATTTACGAGGGTGCTGCAGAGCCTCTAGTTCGAAGTCGATCCCCTGGATCCCGTGATCTTTGCCGCGGTTCCGCTGCTGTTGGTTATGGTGACGTTTTTGGCCTGCTGGTGGCCCGCCCGCCGGGCGACAAAAATCGTCCCACTCGTGGTGCTCAGGAGCGAGTGACCCAACCCCGGCGGGCCTGAGTTGAACTGCGGCCATTTTTCACCCTGGCGCACTGGGGTTCCCATTCCCGATTTACCGCGGACTAAAGTGGAATGCTTTAGTCGCTTCATGTAGCCGCACCGCGACGGGCTTTTTCCTTTTGCTCTCCGCCAATCCCGCGCACGCTGCCGGCCCACAACATGACTACGAACCGCCCCTCCCTGTTCGGTGCGTTGCTCGCCACCGCGCTCCTTGCCCTCAACCCGCCGGCCTTGCCCGCCGCCACCCCGCCGCAAATCCCGCTGGACGTGCTGTTCGCAGATTCCCAGATGCGCTCGGTCCAACTGTCCCCAGATGGCCAGCACCTCGGCTTCCTCACCACTCTCGGGACCGGCAAGATCGGCATCGCCCTGATGAACCTCCAGACCGGCAAGATCGAACCCCTCGTCGCGGCCAAGGATGAGAACATCAAGTTCTACAGCTGGAAGGGCAACGACCGCATCATCTACGGCGGAGACCTTGGCGGCAACGAATCCAGTGCCCTCCGCTCCATCAGCCTCTCCAAGCGCAAGGTGGTCGAACTGGCCAATTCCCACTTGGCCAACGTCGATGACAACGCCGATACCGCCAGCATCCTCGACAACCTGAAATTCGACAACCAGCACGTGCTCATCGTCGGTCGCAAGGGCGTCGGCACCTGGACCGGTGGCGTGTATCTGCTCGATGTCCAGTATGGCGACCGCAACAAGGCGCCCGGCGCCGATGTCCAGGGTGCGTTCGGCCTGATGGCCGACAATACCGGCGTTATCCGCTGCCTCGATCGCCTCCAGGACAAGAATGTCGTCCACTATATCCGAACGAACCTGAAGTCGGATTTTACGAAGGTCGCGTCGTCCCCCGCTGACACCGCCATCGAGGCTCCGACGTGGCAGCCACTCGTCTTCGGCGCGGACAACCAGACGCTCTACGTCATCACGCGCGAACGCGGGCATACCGACCGGCTGCGGGCCTACCACGTGGCCAACCGGGCGTTTCTCCCGGAGCTCGATTACCCGCTCGAGGGTGCCTACGAGAGCCTCGTGATGTCGTGGGACCGCTCCAAGCTGCTGGGTGTTTACACGACGACCGAGAAGCGGAGGGTGCATTGGTTCGACGCCGGGCGCGCCGCCTTGCAGGCGAAAATCGACGGCGCCCTGCCTGGCACTTTCAACTTCATCACCAGTTCCTCCGCCGACGACCAGGTGCACACCCTGGTGAGCACCTCGGATCGCCAGCCACCCGTTTATTACATTCTCAACCTGCAAAACCCCGCGAAGGGCCGCCCCGCCATCATGATGCTGGGCTCGGCCAATCCCAACCTTCGCGCCGAGGACCTGCGGCCGCAAACCCCCATCAGCTACCAGGCCCGCGATGGGCTGACGATCCATGGCTACCTCACGCTTCCCGCCGGTGCCGAGGGCAAGCGGGTCCCGCTCATCGTGCACCCGCACGGAGGCCCCTATGGCATTCGCGATGAGTGGGGTTTCGATCCCGAGGTCCAGCTCTACGCCAACCGTGGTTACGCCGTGTTACAGCCCAACTACCGCGGCTCGGGTGGTTACGGCACGGAATTCCTTCTCGCCGGCCGACGCGAATGGGGTGGGAAAATGCAGGACGACCTGTCCGATGGCGTGAAATGGGCCATCGCCCAAGGCTATGCCGACCCCGACCGCGTCGCCATCGTGGGCGCCAGCTACGGCGGTTACGCCGCACTCGCGGGCGTCACCTTCACTCCCGAGTTGTATTGCTGCGCGGTCAACTACGTCGGCGTCTCCGACCTCACGATCATTACCAGCCACGCCCGGATCGCGGGCGGCGAGCGCATCTTCCAGAAAGACTGGATCGGCGACGATCCCACATATCTGCACGACCGCTCCCCGGTGAATTTTGTCCAGAACATCCGCGTGCCGACGTTGCACGCCTACGGTGAAAACGATCCGCGCGTGGACATCGACCACTGGAAGCGGCTTAAGGACGAGCTCGACCGCTATCACAAACCCTACGAGTTCGTCCGCGAGGGCAACGAGGGCCATGGTTTCGGCAACGAAAACGCCCGCGTGAAATTCTACCGCCAGGTGGAGGAATTCCTCGCCCGCAATCTGGCCAAAGCCCAAGTCAAGGTCGGCCCGACCGAAGTCATCGACCTGCCCGCCAAGGCTGCCAACTGAGCGCTCCTATTGGGGATGCGGCGCCCTCGCCGCGTTCCTCCCTTAACCGCGGCGAGAGCGCCGCGGCTCCAGTTTTCCCCCGACCGCCCCATTTTGGGGCGTTCTTTTTTTACCCTTCCCCTTTGCTGCCCCACCCTTCAGAACCGGACCTCGTGGCCACGCCAAAGACCATTGGTTCGGGTGAGATACACGCCGCGATTGAGCGGCTGGCCGCAGCCATTTCCAAGCGCCACGCCGGTGAAAAAAACCTCCTCCTCCTCCTCGGCATCGCCAACGGAGGCGTCGCTGTGGCCAAGCGTCTGGCCGCTATCCTGTCGAGGAGTCCTGGCCTTAAGCAGACGAAGGGTTTGAAGGCCCCTCGCCCATCGCCCATGACCTCTCACCCGCAGGTCACGGCCGGCGTGCTCGACATCTCCTTCCATCGCGATGATATCGGCCGCCACCCCATCCCGAAGGAGTTCGCCCCCACGCACATCCCCGCCGATGTCCAGGGCGCCATGGTCATCCTCGTGGACGACGTCCTCTTTTCCGGCCGCACCGTAAAGGCCGCACTCGATGAGCTCTTTGACCACGGTCGTCCGACCAAGGTCGAACTGGCTGTCCTCGTCGACCGCGGCGGACACCTGCTGCCCATCGCCGCCGACTACACCGGCCTCACTCTCACCGCCGGCCCCGAGGAACGCGTCGTCGTCACCCTTGATTCCAAGAACCCCAAGTTCGACGCTGTGAGCGTGCTGCCGAAGCCCCCTTCGAAACTCGCCCCTGCCCGCCGTAGTCTTGACGAAGTTGGGAATCCAAAATCGAAAATCCGCTAATGCCCTGGACACGCCAGCACCTGCTCACCCTCGAGGAACTCTCCCTCGCCGAGATCAACCAGATCCACGCCACCGCCGTCGCGTTCAAGCGCACGCTCGCCCGCAGCGTGAAGAAGGTCCCAGCCCTCCGCGGCAAGACCATCGTCAACCTCTTCCTCGAGCCCAGCACCCGCACCCGCATGGCCTTCGAGATGGCCGCCAAGCGCCTCAGCGCCGACGTCATCTCCCTCGACGGCTCGTCCTCCAGCACGACCAAGGGCGAAACCCTCCGCGACACCGCCCAGAACATCCAGGCGCTGCAGGCGGACATGATTGTCATCCGCCACGCCGCCGCCGGTTCGCCCCTCTATCTCTCGCGCATTCTCAACATCCCCGTAATCAACGCCGGTGACGGCGCGCACGAGCATCCGACGCAGGGCCTCCTCGACACGTTCACGATGAAGGAGCACCTCGGCAAACTGAAGGGCCGCAAGGTCGTCATCCTCGGCGACATCCTTTTCAGCCGTGTCGCGCGCTCCAACATCCACGCCCTCACCAAGATGGGCGCCGCCGTCACGCTGGTCGGTCCCGCCACGCTCGTGCCTCACTGGTTTACCGACCTCGGCGTGAAGGTGTCCCACGATTTGAAGTCCGCCCTCGCCGACGCCGAGGTCGTCATGCTCCTCCGCATCCAGCACGAGCGGCAGGCCAGCGGTCATTTCCCCTCGCTCGGCGAATACACCAGCATGTTCGGCCTGAACAAAACCCGCGCGTCGTGGCTCAACCCCAAGGCGATCATCATGCACCCCGGCCCCATCAACCGCGGCGTCGAAATCGACAGCGAACTCGCCGACGGTGAACGTAGCGTGATCCTCGAGCAGGTGACCAACGGCATCGCGATCCGCATGGCCGTCCTCTACCTCTGCGCCGGCGGCCAGCCCGAAAATGTCTATTCCGGCGCCGACCCGAAGTAACGCTGCAAACTCAGGCCAATTTTTCTCTTTCCTCTTTCTCTTAATCTTTCTCCCTCCCATGACCTCCCTTTCGGACCCCTGCCACCTCGAGAGAAAGAGTAAAGATAAAGAGTAAGAGAAAGATTCGATCCTTCCACCTCATGCCTTCCCTCTGGATCAAGTCCGCCCGCGTCATCGACCCCGCCGCCAAGCGCAATGGCGTGGGTGACCTTTTCATCACCGACGGTAAATTCGTCCCCTCGCTCTCCGCCGCGGCAAAAAAGGACGCGACCGTCATCGACGCCAAGGGCCTCGTCGCCTGCCCCGGCCTCGTGGACATCCACGTGCACTTTCGCGAGCCCGGCCAGACGCACAAGGAAACCATTGGGACCGGTTCCTGCGCCGCCGCCGCCGGCGGTTTCACCACGGTCGTCTGCATGCCCAACACCGCGCCGGTGGCGGACAACGCCGGCACCATCCAGTTCATCAACGACGCCGCCCGCCGCGACGCCGTGATCAAGGTCCTCCCCACCGGCTGCATCACCGTCGGCATGAAGGGCGCCGTGCTCGCGCCGTTCGGCTCGCTCAAGCGCGCCGGCGCGGTCGCGCTGACCGACGACGGCGACTGCGTGCAGAGCAACGAGCTCATGCGCCGGGCCTGCGAATATTCCAAGATGTTCGGGTTGCCGATCATGGACCACTGCCAGGATGCCTCCCTCACCCAGGGCTCGGTGATGAACGAGGGCACCGTCTCCACCCGCCTCGGCCTGCGCGGGTGGCCCCACGCCGCCGAGGACATCATCGTCGCCCGCAACGTTATCCTCTCCGCCTACACCGGTGCGCACATCCACATGCAGCATATCTCGTCGCGTTACTCCGTCGGCATCCTCCGCCGCGCGAAGTCCCGCGGCGTGAAGGTCACGGCCGAGGCCACGCCGCACCACCTCGCGCTCACCGAGGAGTCGCTCGCGACCTACGACACCAATTTCAAGATGAACCCGCCGCTGCGCACCGAGGCCGACCGCCGCGCGCTCATCCAGGGCCTCCGCGACGGCACGCTCGATTGCATCTCGACCGACCACGCGCCGCACACCGACTACGAGAAGGACAAGGAGTTCGATTACGCGCCCAACGGCATCCTCGGCCTCGAAACCTCCCTCGCCATCTCACTCGATGTCCTTGTGCGCCGCAGCAAGTTTCAGCTCACGCAGGTGATTGACCTCATGACTCGCCAGCCCGCGCGCATCCTCAACCTGGCCGCCGGGACCCTCGCCGCCGGCGCCCCGGCGGATGTCTGTATTTTCGATCCCAACGAGACGTGGACCTACGACGCCAAGGCCGGCTTCAGCAAGTCGGGCAACTCTCCCTGGCACGGCCAGAAACTCACCGGCCGCGTGAAGACCACCATCGTGGATGGCTGCGTGGTGTTTGCGGACGGGAAAATTACCGGCTGATTCCGGTAGTTTTTCCGCAAACAACGCGAATTCACGCGAATCCGGATCAGAAATCCTGAGAAGGGAGAGTCCGGATTCGTTTCATTCGTGTCCCTTCGCGGGCAAATCCGGATCGGTCCTGCGCCCGGGAGTCTGGCCTGGCAGCCGTATGCTCAGCGAAGGTTGCCCGGCCTGCCATCGGCTTGGCGAAGGCTGGCCTGCCCGCCGTAGTCTCGGCGAAGGCTGGCGTTGCGCGTTCCGTGGTTTTCCTCCGCACTGGTTGCGATGCCTCCATCCGCCACGTCCACCATCCTCGCGCTTGAGTTCGTGCTCCTGCTCGCCGGCCTGGTCCTGCTGTGGCGGCTGGGACTGAGTTCCGCCGCCCGCGTGCAAACTAAACTTCTGCCCCCGTGGGACGTCTCGCTCAGCGATTTTTTCCTCTTTGTCTGGCTCGTGATGCTGGGCGGATTCGCCGGCGGCTACTTGACCGGCCTCTATCTCAAATATCATCCCCATGACACGCCCCATCAGTTGATTCTCGGGACCGCCGGCATGCACGGCGGCATGCTGCTCGGCATGGCGTTTTATCGCTTCGCTTTTGCCCGGGGTCAGGTCCGCCTGACGTTGGCGCTGCCCGGCGCGCTGATTTCCGGCCTGGCGACGTTTCTCATCAGTCTCCCGGTCCTCACCGCGGTCAGCCTCCTCTGGCAGGCCGTGCTCCGGCTCTGCCACTACACGGTCAAACCCCAGGATTCGATCGAACTGTTGCGCCACACCGATTCCATCCCCTTGAAAATCACCTTGGTGGCGGTCGCCATTCTCGTCGCCCCGGTCAGCGAGGAGCTGATCTTCCGCGCTGGCATTTTCCGCTATGTGCGCACCCGCCTGCCCCGCTGGATTGCCTTGCTTCTGCCGGCCGTGCTGTTCGCCCTCCTGCACCTCGATGTGGGTAGCTTTGTGCCTCTCATCGCCCTCGCCGTGATCTTTTCCCTCGCCTACGAGCGCACCGGCAACATCGGCACGACCATGGTCGCCCATGCGCTGTTCAACCTGAATGCCGCGCTGCTCGTCCTCGCCGGCATGGACAACTGAGTTTGTTTCGCGTGCATCCCTTCACGAAGCACTATGCCGACTCCGTCTCGGCTTGGGGTGAGGAAAAGCTCCTAGCCGCCATCCGGCGCTGGCTCGGATCCGCTTCGCCGCGCTCCCCGTTCGGCATCGGAGACGACTGCGCCGTGCTGCCTGCGACCCGTGGGCGGCAGTTGATCACCGTGGATCCTGTCATTTACGGCCGACATTTCGACGAGGCCGTGCCGCCCCGCGCCGTCGGAGCAAAACTCCTCAAGCGCAACCTCAGCGACCTTGCGGCCATGGGTGGCCGTCCGACCGCCGCCGTGCTCGCGCTCACCCTCGACGCCCGCGTGAGCCGGAAATGGTTGGAGCAATTTTACCGCGGACTCGCCGCCTGTGCCCGGACTTACGGCGTGCCGATCGTGGGCGGCGATATCGCCCAGGCCGACGGCATCGTCGCCGCCAGCCTTACCCTGCTCGGCCGACCCTCCGGCTCACGCATTCTCACCCGGACCGGGACGCGCGCCGGCGACTGGATTTACGTCACCGGCATGCTGGGCGGCAGCCTCCGCAGCCGGCATCACTATCAATTCATCCCGCGACTCGACGAGGGTGCCTGGCTCGCGCGCCAGACGGGCGTGCGAGCGATGATGGATGTGAGCGACGGCCTCGCAAAGGACCTGCATGCGCTCATGCCTCGCAGGACAATCCCCGCCCTCGACCCGGCCGTCCTGCCCCGTCGTGCCGGGACTACAATTGCCGCCGCCTTGGGCGATGGTGAAGACTACGAACTCGTCTTTACCCTAGCCGCACGCAGCGATCGCGCCGCGTTCGAACGCGCGTGGCGCCGGGCCTTCCCCCGCACCCGGCTCACGTGCCTCGGCCGCTTCGTGCGGCCGGGCGCATTGCCCGCCGGCTCGCTGAACCTTGCCGACTACCGTGGCTACGAGCATCTTCGATAAACTTCTCGCGGGGGTGACCACCGCTTCCGCCGCCGAGACGCAGGCCATCGCCGCGGACCTTGCCGCGGCGCTGCCACCCGACACCACGCTGGCGCTCTATGGAAATCTTGGCGTCGGAAAAACCACCTTCGTGCAGGGTCTCGCGCGCGGTTTCGACATCACCGAGCCCGTCACCAGCCCCACGTTCAACATCTACACGGTCCATTACGCTCGCGCCCAAGGCGGCCGCACACTCGTCCATCTTGACGCCTACCGGCTCGATCACCCGAAGCAAGTCGAGGACCTGCTGCTGGAGGATTTCCTCGTGTCACCGTGGTGCCTCGCCGTGGAGTGGCCGGAGAAAATTCCCGGCTGGCTGCCACCGGGGTCGCTGCACCTCGATCTCGGCATCGCCCAAGACGAGCGGCATACGCTGAAACTGCGGGATTGATCCGACGTGGCACGGGTCACCGCCCCTTGGTTCATGGCCGGCAATTCTCATCACGGGCCAAGGAACCCGCGCCACCTCATCTCGCCGCCACGTAGTCGCCCGTAAACGCCGCGACTTTCTCCCCTTCGCAAGTGAGCACGGCGGCGAGCGTAGCCCGGGCCTTGCCGTAGCGCTCCAGCGTGCGGAGGAACTCCTCGCATTGCGCGGGTGGAAGACCCGCACAGTGTGCGACAAAATCCCCGTTGATCGGAGCGAGGTAGTCCACGTTGCTGCGCTGGATGACGAGCCGCGGTCCTTGCTTGGCCGAGAGCAGCGCAAAATACAGCCAGGTCCAGGCCGACAGGATTGCCACGGCCGAAGCGCTACCACCGAACACGGTCGAATTTTGGTTAATGTTAGGCGCCAGTGGCGCGCGCAATGTGACGCCGGTCCCATCGCACGCCGCGACCCGCACGCCCATGCCCGCCGAGAGCGGGATGTGCTGATGCAGGTAGGTCTCCACCTCCGCGAGGGAGGGAAGCGGACGCATAACGGGCGCCCGATTAGTCCGTGGCGTGGTGGGACGGCTCCGTGGGCTCAGCCTGGTCCGGAGCCGGAACTTCCGGAGCAGGCGGGACCGAGTTGGGCGCGGCGGAGGTGGGAGCATCGGCCGCAGGCGCGGGCGCCCCGGCGGCTGGCTTCGGGTCAAACGGTGGCGTCGAGACCGGGACGTCGGGAAAATTCTCGGGATCGTTCTCCTCGGCCTCGGCGTCCTTCTTGCGGGACTCGGCGATCGGCGGCGACGCAAACACGCGGCCGTCGATGAACTCGGTCACGTAGCCCTCGGTCACGAGCCAGCGCAGGTCACCCTGCATCCGGGAAAGCTTGGTGCGCTCCTCGATCGTGAGCGTGGGCTCGGCAACAGGAGCCTCGGTTGCAGGTGCAGCCGAGTCCGTCGCGGGCCTGCCCGCCGTAGGCTCGGCGGCGGCGGGTTTCGGGGGGAGTTTGATGCCGAGGAATTTCGTCGCGAGCTCGCTCGCCTTGATCATCGGGTTGGCCTCGATGAACGAGATCAGCGCACCAATGCTGTCCGCAAAGGACTGGCCGGGCACCCGGAACTTGCGTTTGACCGCGCAAACGTAAGAGACGCCCTTCGAGCCCTTCTTGAAGATGGTGAAATGCTCGCGGCGCAGCCGGCCCCGGAGGGCGTTGGCGGTGTCGAGCGGGAAACGGCGCTGGCGTTCCAGCGCGCCCTCAACGGCGCGGCGGATTTCGCCATCGGGCAGTGACTCGGCGATCTTGCCGTGGAACCGGGCGGAATCGGACTGGCGCACAATCTTGTCGCGGGCTTGGGTCAGCAAATACGTGCGGGCGTCCTCGAAGTTATCGAACGACTGCGCCGCGGGCTTATCCGCCGCAGGTTCGGCGGAGACGGCGGGGGTCTCGGGAGTGGGTGCAACTTCGGCAGAGGCGGAAGCTGGAGTGGCTTCGGCCGCAGACGCGTCTGCTGCGGGCACGCCTGCAGTAGCCTCGGCGGAAGTCAGCGCAGTTTCCGGAGCGGGCGGCGCAGCCTCGGCGGCAGCAGCGGGGACAGACTCCACGGCGGGCGCGGCGGCGGCAGTAACTGCGGCGGACTTGGCGGGCTTGCTCGAAACTTTCCACGTGTAGCGCGTGGTCTTCTTCATCTTTTCGAGCCACTGGGCCACGACCTCGGGGTCACGGATGGTCTCGATGCGATTGCGGTAGGCCTCGAGCGACATGCCGCGGATCTTCGCCGCGAAATGCTGCTGCACGAGCTGGTTGTAGCGGTGGTAATTCGGCGGCCCGAGCAGCTCGCCCGTGATCGTGCACTTGTTGATCACGAGGAAGTTTCCCTTTGGCGGGTCGATCTCCACGTCGCTCTTGTCGAAGAATTTGTCGAGGTGCGTGCTCAGGACGTGCGAAATTGCCGCGTCATCCGTCTCGAACGGCAGGCCGTCCGGCACCGAGATCGAAATCGGGGCGGGCTTGGCATCGGCGGAGGCCGGGCGGCGCGTCAGCACGACGACGAAGCGGTCGAGCTTGTCGATGACGGTGCGCGCAATCTCGAAGAGCTCGATCGTGCGGCAGGAGGAGCGGATGGTCTTCGCGAGGGCGTTGAAGCTCGTGTCCTCGGGGTAAAACGTCGCGCTGAAATGCGGGCTCTCATACGGGCCGCGCTCCATCTGCTCGTTGCGGCCGCCGTAGCGGCCGCCACCGCCGGGGCCATCCCGGCGGCTGTCGGGCGAATAGTTTGAGCCCTCACGGCGGTCGCCGGGCTGGCGGCGGTCACCGCCATAATTGCGGCGTTCGGAAGGGGCGCCCGCACCTTCGGCCGGGCGGGCGGGCTCGGTCCCGGTCATGGGCCCGGCGGGCTTGCGGAAAGCGCGGCGGTCGCGGGGAGCGTCGCGGCGGTCGCCGCCCTCGCGGTTTTCACGAGCGGGACGGTCACCGTGGTCGCGTCGGTCGGACGCGCCGGTTTTGTCCTGGGCCCAGGAAGTGCCGAAGCTGAATCCCTGAAGCTGGCTCAGATCGAGTTTATTGAAATCCTTGGGAGGATTTTCCTTGGCGGGCTGGTCGTCCATGTAGTCGAGGCAAGCGGGCACGGGCCCGCGGTGGTTTGCTGGGGCGCGCAATGCGCCGGTGATAGTCGGCCGGGAGTGTTCACGCGCCCGGGAGTGAGGCAAGCGATTTCCCATAGGAGAAATTTGCCGCGCGAGGGAACCTTTACGCCGACACGGAAAATACGCGATAGGCGGATTGCGCGGGCGCGACAATGATTGAGCGCCCGCTTCAAGGAGTGATCGCCGGGAACGGGGGAGGCCCTACTCCGCCCGCCGGGCTTCGAAGGGCAATTTTGCGGCTGCGCCGCAAATTGGTGCTCGGGACAGGACTCGAACCTGCACGCCTTACGGCACACGCCCCTCAAACGTGTGTGTCTACCAATTCCACCACCCGAGCATCGAAAAAACAGGGGAAGGCGGACTAAGAGGAATCGGCTCCGGCTTGTAAAGGCGTTTATTGGGGAACGACATTTGGGGATGCGGCGCCCCACCGCGTTCCGATTAACCGCAGCGGGGGCGCCGCGGCTCCATTTCAGCCCGTCCCTACCCCCGCTGCCGGTCCGCAAGGGCGCGCGCCACTTCCGCGGCGAAAAACGGCCCGCGGTAAACCAGACCGGTATAGAGCTGAACGAGCGTCGCACCCGCATCCAACTTCTCCCCCGCTGTGGCGGCGTCCATGATGCCCCCCACGCCGATGATCGGCAGCCGGCCGCGGGTGGAGCGGGAAATATAGCGGATAATCTCCGTGGAACGCTGACGCAGCGGCGCGCCGCTCAGGCCGCCGGGCTCGCTGAGCGACGCGAAGTATCCCGGACGCGCCAGCGTGGTGTTCGTGGCGATGATGCCGTCGAGGCCGAACTCGGCGATGCTCTCCAGCACGGCGTCGATCTGGCGGAAATTCAGGTCCGGTGCGATTTTCAAGAGCAGCGGCTTGCGCGCCTGACCGGGTTGCGTGGAGCGCGCATTGTTGGCGGACGTCACCGCGCCGAGCAACTCCCGCAGGCGGTCGCCGTCCTGCAGCTGCCGCAGGCCGGGCGTGTTCGGACTGCTGACGTTGAGCACGAGGTAGTCGGCGTGGACGGCGAGCTGGTTAAAACTCGCGAGGTAGTCGGCGACGGCTTGGTCGAGCGGGGCGATTTTGGACTTGCCAAGATTGATCCCCAGCGGGATCCGCCGGTGGCCCGGGCCAGCCCGGTGTGAGAGCCGCTTGGCCACGGCTTCGGCGCCGTGGTTGTTAAAGCCCATGCGGTTGATCACTGCCTCCTCTTTGGGATAGCGGAACGCGCGCGGCCGGTCGTTGCCCGGCTGGGGCAGCGCGGTGACGGTGCCGATCTCGACGTGCCCGAAACCGAGCGCAGCCGCGGCGGGCCAAGCCCGGGCGTTTTTGTCGAAACCGGCGGCGAGCCCGACGGCATTGGGAAACTTGAGCCCGAAGGCCTCGACCGGGCGCGTGGGCGATCCCGCCAGGCGGTTCCATTTTTCCAGCAGCCGGCACAGCGGCGATACGGTGCCCAGCACGGCGAGGGCATCGACGCCGATTTCGTGCGCATGCTCGGAGTCGAGCGTGAACAGTGCGCGGCGGACCACTTTTTCATAGATTACCCCCATGGTGCCCAACAGTGAAAACGCGGTTTTAAAAGGCAAGGGCCCACACGGTAAACCCCCTGACGCAAAGGATTTTCGCATGAAACGCCGGCATTTTTTGTGCTGGGCATCCGCCGAGTTTTTTGTGCTTGTTTTTTAATCCTCCCCTCGCACGCTGCGCAAAAAATCAGACCCGCTCTCCCAACTCATGGCCAAAGCTACTTCTACTCTCGACTGGTGCATCGTCCGTCTCGGTGATGATCACAACTGGTGGGTCAACGAAACCAGTGACCCCGTGCGCTGGGACGTCGATGGCCTGAGCATCATCGATCCGCGCCAGCTCTCCCACCTCATCGAGCTGGTGGATCCCCTGCGCGACTACGGCTTCGACCAGGACGTGATGGAGCGCGCATTCATCCCCTTCCGGATCGAAAAGGACCTCGGCAGCGGCAAGGTGCGGCTCAAGCGCACGAAAGAGTCGCTCTTCGAGTCCGAGGAAAAACTCTTCGTGCTGCCCGACGTCCTCGACGAGGAGAACGGTCCCTACGCCGACCTGCTCGACCTGCTCACGCGCTGCCGCGTGAAGATGCTCAACGACCTGTTCGACTTCGAATCCAAGCTCACGGTGGACGAGGTCGAGGACGAATTGCGTGAGGCGCAGAACAGCCATTTCATCGAAGGCCGCGCAGTCCACTCCTTCGAAGAGATCACCGCCATCCTCGATTTCATGCCTGCCGGCTACGAGTCCGACGACGAAAAGCCCGCCAAGAGTACCGAGGAGGATGACGACCTGCCCGAGCTCGACGAGGCCGAGGAAGAAAAGCTTAAGAACGACGAGTCGCTCAAGTGGGACGACGACGACGAGGAGAGCGAGGACGGCGAAAAGAAGGCCAAGTCCGACGACGACGACGAGAAAGACGGCGACGACGAGGACAAGCCGGCCAAGTCGGAAGACGAGGACGACAAGCCCCGTCGCAAGACCCGCGGCAAAAAGTAACAATCTGATCCGCTTGGGCTTCGCGAGTTGCGCGACCTGTCCGCCGAAGTCTTGGCGAAGGTGGAGCGCACCGGGGTGATCCCTCAGGTATTGTTTTCACTTTTGCCAGGGCACAGCGCCCACGTTCGTCTTGCCAGGAAACGGTGACGTTGCCTTTTAGAACTTTCGGGCACAGAACGATCCCATGGATTTCCGTCCCCGCGCGCTGCTGGTCTGCCTCATCTCCGCCTTGTTTCTGGCGCAGAGCGGTGCCGCCGCAAACCCGCAGGTTCCCGTCCCGACCAAGGTGGCGCAGCTGCGGCCGGGAGACAGCCTGGTTGTTTCCGTACAGGGTGTCCCGGATCCCAGCAATAATCAGGTGCAGATCAGCGACAACGAAACGATCAGCCTGCCCTTCATCGGCCCGATTTCCACGGCCAATGTGTCAAGCGACCAGCTCGCCGAACGCATTCGCGAAACCTACATCGCGAAAAAGTTCTACATCACCTTGGACGTCTCCGTTAGCGTCACCGAACGCTACGTTTATGTCGGCGGCGAGGTCACCCGGCCGGGCCGCATCATCTGGACGCCTGATCTCACCGTGTCCAAGGCCGTGCAGGCCGCTGGCGGATTCACCCTCTATGCCAAGGAAAACGGCGTGAGCCTCGTGCGCGAACAGAAGGCCTACGATATCAACGTCACCCTTGCGCAGAAAAACCCCGACCAGGACGTCCGCCTGATACCCGGGGATTCCGTGCAGGTGCCGCGGTCCAGATTCTGAGGTAGGGCGGGTCTTCGACCCGCCTGGGTTGACTGGGCGCGTTGCGCACTGGTCGCGCAAAATTGCGAGCAAGCCCGCAGTCTGAAGGCAGGTCAAAGACCTGCCCTACCCTCTGAGCTCCTTCGCCATTTCCTTGGCGAAATAGGTCAGGATCATGTCCGCGCCGGCGCGCTTGATCGCGATCAGTGATTCGTGGCGCGTCTTGGCGAGGTCGAGCCAGCCAAGCTTCGCCGCGGCATGGAGCTGGGCGTATTCGCCGGATACCTGATATGCCGCGACGGGCTTGCGCGTGGCCATCCGCACTTCGCGGATGATGTCGAGATAAGGACCCGCCGGTTTCACCATGATGATGTCCGCGCCCTCCGCCGCATCGAGCGTGGCCTCGATGATCGCTGCGCGGCGGTTGGCGGGACTGAGCTGGTAAGTGGCCTTGTTGAGTAAAGAAGTGCCCACAGCCTGCGCACTGCCCACCGCGTCGCGAAACGGCCCATAATAAGCCGATGCGAACTTCGCTGAATAAGCCATGATGCCGGTGCCGTGGAAACCCGCCGCATCCATCGCCTTGCGGATCGCGAGTACCCGGCCGTCCATCATGTCGCTCGGCGCAACGAGATCCACGCCCGCGCGTGCATGCAAAATCGCCATCTTCGCCAGGATGGCGACCGTGCGGTCGTTTTCCACGTCGTCCCGAGCGTCGTTCAACACGCCGTCGTGGCCATGGGTCGTATAGGGATCGAGCGCGATGTCGGTCATTACGGTCAGCTCAGGCACCGCCTTTTTCACGGCGCGGACCGCGCGGATGATCAACCCATCCTCGTGCAAAGCCGCCGTGCCCTCGTCATCCTTGAGCTTCGCGTCGAGCTTGGGGAAAAGCGCCACGGCGGGGACGCCGAGCTTGAAGAGCTCACGGCCTTCCTTGACGAGATCAGTGATGCTCAGCCGGCTCACGCCGGGCATCGAGGCGATGGGCTCGGGCCGGCCCTTGCCCTCGATCACAAAGAGCGGGGCGATGAAATTCGCCGGCCGCAGCACGGTCTCCTCCGTGAGGGCGCGCAGGCTGGCGGTGCGGCGCAAGCGGCGCGGGCGCTGGGTTAAATCGAGCTTGAAGTTGTCAGGCATATTGGCGTTTCTCGCCCTCCAGAAGAGCACGCCATGTCCCGGTTCGCCACACGTTTTTGCACCGCCCCGCGCCGTCCCCCCACGACGCGAACGACGCGTTGCGGTTGTTGAGTCCGACAACCGCCGACTTGCAGCCGTCGCTGCCGCGGGTCGTATCCGGCAAATTCGCGTTCTGCTGCGGCGGAATTTCAGGTAGCAACCTCCACCGATTTTTTACTTTTCCATGGCTATCAAGCTTTTCGATTCGCTCACGCGGAAGATCCGCGAACTCCAGCCCTCCCACCCCGACGGCGTGTTCCGCTTCTATAACTGCGGCCCGACAGTCTATGCGCCCGCGCACATCGGCAATTTCCGCGCTTTTGTCGTCAATGACGTCATCCGCCGCCTGCTCGAACTCGAGTTCGGTCCGGGGAAGGTGAAGCACGTCCGCAACCTGACCGACGTCGACGACAAGACCATCAAGCGCTCCCGCGACGAGGGTCGCCCGCTCGCGGAGGTGACGAAGCAGTGGACGGATAAATTTCACGCTGACTGCGCGGCGCTCAACTGCCTGCCCCCGCACGTCGAGCCGACGGCCACCGGCCACATTCCCGAGCAGGTCGATATGATTGACGTGCTGATGAAGAAAGGAAACGCCTACCGTGCAGCTGACGGCTCGGTGTATTTCAAAGTCTCCTCCTTTGGCCATTACGGCGAACTCTCGCGCGTGAAGGAACGCGAGCTGAAGCCCGGCAGCGCCCTCAAGGCGATGGCGGCGGACGCCGACGAAAAAGAGGACGTCAGCGACTTTGCCCTCTGGAAAGCGCACAAGGACGAGGATGGCGCCAACGGCTGGGACAGCCCGTGGGGCCGCGGACGCCCCGGCTGGCACATCGAGTGCAGCGCGATGATCAAAAAGCATCTCGGCGAGACGATAGACCTCCACACCGGCGGGGTGGACCTGCTCTTCCCGCACCACGAAAACGAGATCGCCCAGAGCCAGTGCTGCAACAACCAGACCCTCGCCCGCCACTGGTTCCACAACGAGCACCTGCTCGTGGACGGCAAAAAAATGAGCAAGAGCGAGGGTACGCTCTACACCGTGGACGACCTTGTCGCCCGCGGCAGCTCCCCAATGGCACTTCGCTATACCCTCCTCATGGGCCACCCGCGCAAGCAACTCAACTTCACGTTGGACGGCGTAGGCGGAGCCGAAAATACGATACAAAAATTAGAGTTCCACCGCGCCATTCTACCAGAAGGTGGAGGGAATCCTTCCCTACTCGATGGGGTGATTGAAGCATTGAACAATGACCTCAATTTTCCCGCCGCACTTGGAGCATTGCATACGGTTTTAAATGACTCAGCAGCTCGTTTGGATAAGCCAACATTTGATCGGGCAATGTTCGTCCTCGGATTAAAAGTCGATCAAGTGAGGATCGGAAAATCGGACATTCCTAGTGAAATCACATCCCTTGGCGCGAAACGCTGGGCTGCCAAACAGGCCAAGGACTTCGCGACCGCTGATGCGCTCCGGAAGGAGCTCACCGCGACGGGCTGGTCCATGCTCGACCGCAAGGACGGGTACTCGCTCGAGCCGCTGAAAAAGTAGCGTGAAACCACCGATTCGAATTCCCTCACGACGCTTTGCGCCGCGTGCGCACCGACACGATCTGGTCGGGATTGATCACGAGCGAGAGTGGACCGACATCAGGGTAAAGAATCAGGTCCCGCGTGTTGGGATGCATGTGCGCATGGTCCGGATGTGGCAGGAGGTGCCGGTCGCCGCTGGCCAAGGTGATCTCCAGCGGGAATTCCACCGGCCGGCCCAACAGTCGCGCCAAGGAAGCTCTCATGCTTTCAACCTAGCCACTGGTGTGGTCATCTCAAGGGGTGATTTGTAACTTTACCGAAACCAAGCCGCGATAAGCCTTTCTCCGTGACCTCCGTATCGCCTCAGTGAACTCTGTGTCCCAAACCAATTTTCCGTTATGTCCTCGCCGATGACTCCCCTCGAAGAACTCCGCCACTCGGCGTCGCATATCATGGCGACGGCCGTCCTCCGCCTTTTTCCCGAGGCCAAGCTCGACATCGGACCGCCGACGGACACCGGCTTTTACTACGACATTGATCTCGACCACAAATTCACGGCGGACGACCTCGTCAAGATCGAGGCGGAGATGAAGAAGATCGCCGACGAAAACCAGCCGTTCCTCCGCAAGGAAGTTTCCCGCGAGGAGGCCGTCGAAATCATCAAGTCCCGTGGCCAGGAGCGTTACAAGCTGGGCCGCCTCGCGGACGTGCCCGAGGGCGAAAAGATCTCGTTCTACTCCAACGGCGAATTCTCCGACCTCTGCGCCGGCACGCACGTGCGCTATTCCTCGAAGCTGAAAGCCTTCAAGCTGCTCTCCATCGCCGGCGCGTATCACCGTGGCGACGAGAAAAACAAGCAGCTCCAGCGCATCTACGGCACCGCCTTCCCGACCAAAGACGAGCTGGCCGCCTACCTCGAGCAGCAGGAGCAGGCCAAGGCCCGCGACCACCGCAAGCTTGGCCGGGACCTCAAGCTTTTCGTCATCGATGAGGACGTCGGCCAGGGCCTTATCCTCTGGACGCCGAACGGCTCGATCATCCGCCAGGAACTGCAGGACTTCATTGGCGGCGAGTTGCGCAAACAGGGCTACTCCCAAGTCTTCACGCCGCACATCGGCAAGCTCGAGCTCTACAAGACCTCCGGCCACTTCCCCTACTACAAGGAGTCGCAGTTCTCCCCCGTCATCGAAAACGAGTCGCTTGCCAAGGTCATCTCCGAGGGCTGCTCGTGCGCCGAGGTGTATGCCCGGCTTGAGGCCGTCTCCGCGCATCTCGCCGCCCAGGTCAACGCGCGCACGGGCAAGGAAACCATCACGCCCGACCGGGTGAAACCCAACGACCAGCTGCTCGACGGCTTCATGCTGAAGCCGATGAACTGCCCGCATCACATCAAGATCTTCGCCTCCCAACCGCATTCCTACCGCGACCTGCCCGTGCGGCTCGCAGAGTTCGGCACCGTTTACCGCTGGGAACAGTCCGGCGAACTCAACGGCATGACGCGCGTCCGCGGCTTCACCCAGGACGACGCCCATCTCTTCTGCACCGAAGACCAGGTCCCCGCCGAACTGATCGGCTGCCTTTCCCTCGTCAAAATCGTGCTGACCACGCTCGGCATGAGCGACTACCGCGTGCGCGTCGGCCTGCGCGATCCCGACTCCAAGAAATACACCGGAGACGCCGCCAATTGGGACAAGGCTGAAGCCGCCTGCCGCGCCGCGGCGCAGACGCTCGGCGTGCCCTTCACGGAGGAGCCCGGCGAGGCCGCGTTTTACGGCCCGAAAATCGATTTCGTCATCAAGGATGTGATTGGCCGCGAATGGCAGCTCGGCACCGTGCAGGTGGACTACAACCTGCCCGTGCGCTTCGACCTGTCCTACATCGGCGCCGACAACCAGCCGCACCGCCCCGTGATGATCCATCGCGCGCCCTTCGGTTCGATGGAGCGTTTCTGCGGCGTGCTGATCGAGCACTTCGGTGGCGACTTCCCCGCCTGGCTCGCGCCCGAGCAGGTGCGGCTGGTGCCCATCAGCGACAAGCTCAACGACTACGCCCGCGGCCTGCTCGGGAAGCTCAAGGCCGAGGGCCTGCGCGCGACGCTCGACGAGCACAGCGACAAGCTCGGCGCCAAGATCCGCCGCGCGGAACTCGACAAGATTCCCTACACCCTCGTGATCGGCCAGAAAGAGGCCGAGGCCAACAGCGTCTCCGTCCGCAGCCGCGCCCGCGGCGATGAGGGCGTGATGCCCGCCGACGACTTCGTCACGAAGCTGAAGGCCGAGGTCACGACCCGCGCCCTGCCCATTAAGAAGGTCTTAGTTTGATCACGAAAAACACGTAACACACGAAAAACCGACTCAATCGGCTATACTGGTTTCGTGTTTTCTGTGTTTTTCGTGGTGAAAAATGCCTGAGTCAGCTGGCTGAACGCTGGTATTCCCCATTCACGAGTCGCAACAGGCCGAGGGGGTTTGCGTTTTGCAGTTCGGGTGGCAGCAGGCTGTCGGTAAAATTCTGGTAGCACACGAGCCGCGCCCAGCGGTTAAGTGCGCGCGTGCCAACTGATGTGCTGCGGCCGCCGTCGCTCGTCGAAGGATACGGCCCGCCGTGGACAATCGCCGGGCTCACCTCAAGGCCGGTCGGATAGCTGTTGAGGATCACGCGGCCAGCTTTCGCGCTGAGCAGTGCGAGCAGGTCGCCCTGCCCGGCCGCCTCGCTGGCGCCGGCATGTAGCGTCGCGGTCAGGCTGCCTTCCAGCTGGCGGGCGACCTCCCGCATTTCCGCCCCGTCGCGGCACGAGATGACGAGTGAACTTGGGCCGAAGATTTCCTCCGACAAACCGCGGTTTTTCAGGAAAGTGCCCGCCTCGGTCTCAAACCAGACCGGCGCCGCGCCACACGCCGTGGTCGCCTTCGCTTCGACGATCACTTTCACGCCGGGAACTTTGGCGCGGGCCGCGGTATTTGAACCAAAACTTTTCCTGATGTCCGGCGTCAGCATGGCTCCCTCCAGCGTTGCACTCAGCTTCGCCGTCAGCGTCTTCAGGAATTCCTCGGAGGCCGCCGAGCGCTGCAGCACGATCAGCCCGGGGTTGGTGCAAAATTGACCCACCCCTGCCGTGGCCGACGCATGGAGCCCGTCCACGATCGCCGCAGAACGTTCCGCCAGCGCCCCGGGCAGAATGAAAACGGGATTAATGCTGCCCATCTCGGCGTAGACGGGAATGGGTTCGGGCCGCGCGCCGGCGAGATCCACCAGCATTCGTCCGCCCTTGAGCGAACCGGTAAAGCCCACCGCTTTTACGAGCGGATGTTTCACCAACGCCTGGCCCACCTCGAAGCCGGCGTCGAACAACAGTGAGAACGTGCCATCAGGCAGGCCGCATTCCTTCACCGCCTCGACGATGAGGCGGCCGGTGAGTTCTCCCGTTCCCGGATGCGCTGGGTGCGCTTTCACGATCACCGGACAGCCTGCGGCGAAGGCCGAGGCGGTGTCGCCGCCCGCCACCGAGTAGGCGAAGGGGAAATTGCTCGAGCCAAACACCACCACCGGGCCAAGCGGCCGGAGCATCGAGCGATGGTCCGGCTTGGGCAGCGGCTTACGTTCGGGCAGCGCAGTCTCGATCCGCGCATCGAGCCAGTCACCGCGCGCCGCCGTCTCGCCATAGAGCCGCAACTGGCCCGTAGTGCGGGCGACTTCGCCCGTGCAACGCGCAAGCGGTAATCCCGTCTCCTGCACCGCCCGCGCGGCCAGAATCGCGGCGTGGGCGTCAAGCTTGTCGGCGACCAGCCGGAGAAACCGGTTGCGGTCCGCGCCGGAGATTTTCGTCCAAGCGGGGGCCGCCGCCGAGGCAAGTTGCACTGCGGCCTCCCATTCAGCGGCCGAAGCCGAGTGGAAACCCGGCTCCAGCTCCTTGGCAGAGACAGGATCAAAGCCGCGAAAAACCGCGCCGCCGGGGGTCCCGCGGGAAAAACCGATGAGTGAAAGGCCGTGGAGTTCCATGAGTTCAAATCTGACCGGCGTAGGCCGAAGTGGCGAACGTCAGGAGCAAATACCCCGGAGGTTTGGCCACAAAAAGGCCCGAAGGTTCCGGGGCTCCGAGGGAGTTACCCGGGCGCCTATAGGCGCAATGGAGACTAGGCCGGAGTCGGAATGAATCTTTGTGCGTTTTTGTGGCCATGATCCTCCAGCCTCAGGCTTTCGGCTGCGTTTTAAGCGCCTTGGCCAACACCGCGCGGGCGTGCGCGAGATCCGCGCCGGCGGGCTCCAACCGCGGGGCGCGGACGGTGGCCGATCCGCGTCCGACCTCGGCTTGGAGCCATTTGATGAGCTGCACGAACTTCGGGACCGTATCGAGTTGCAGCAACGGCAGGAACCACGCGTAAAGCGCGGCGGCCCGGGCCTTGTCGCCGCGACTGGCAAAATCGAACAGCGCGACCGATTCCTCGGGAAAGGCGTTCACCAGCCCGGCGATCCAGCCGACCGCACCGGCATAAACGCCTTCGACGATCGCGTCGTCCATGCCGATGAGGATGTCCAACCGCCGGCCACAGGCGTTGCGAATGGCCGTCACGCGGCGCGTGTCACCGCTCGATTCCTTCACCGCGTGCAGGTTCGAATGATCAGAAGCGAGCTCCGCGATCTGCCAGGGCAGGAAGTCGGTCTTGTAGGCCGGCGGGTTGTTGTAGAGCAGGCAGGAAAGCTTCGTGGCGGCGATGATGGCGCTGACATGCGCCTTCATTTCCCGCCAGTCGGTGCTGTAAACATACGGCGGCAGGACCATCAGGCCCTCGCAGCCCGCCCGAGCCGCGGCCTTGGCCAAGGCGATGGCCTCCGCGGTCGAAAGCGAAGCGATGCCCAGCACGACGGGCGCGCGGTCGCCGACGGCTTTCACACAGGTCTTGGCCACGGCGCTTTTTTCGACGAACGACAGCGTCGCCGCCTCGCCGAGCGAGCCGCAGCACACGATGCCGGTACAACCGCTGTCGATCATCCAGCGGCAGTGTTTCGCCAGCGCGCCGTGATCCACGGCGCCGTTGGCGCGGAGATTGGTCGTGAGGGCGGGAATGACACCTTTCCAGTTCATGGCTATTGGGGGAGGATTTTTTAACCACGGATAACACGGAGTGACACGGATCAGATTTCCGATCCTGAAATTCTTACATGAGGTAACCGTGGGAACGGAGGTCTGAATTCTCTGTTCCCTCCGTTGCCTCCTTTAAAAATGGATTGGGATTGATCCGTGGTCATCCGTGTTATCCGCGGTAAAAATTCTGCAGTATCAAGCGTAGCGGTCAGGACTGAGCATCTCGAGGGAGATAGAGGGCTTCCGGCCGCCGAGTACATCCGCGACCAGCAGCCCGGTGCTGGGTGCCATGGTGACGCCGAGCATCGCGTGGCCGCAAGCCGCGGTGAGATTCGAATGCCGGCCAAAGCGGCCGATGTAGGGCAGGCCATCGGGGGTGACGGGGCGCAGACCATACCACGGCTTGATCCCGGCAAAGTCCGCGGCCGTGAAATCCGGGAAATAATGCGGCACCGCATCGATGATCTGCTGCACGCGCTCCTGCCGGATTCGGCCGTTGATGCCGCTGATCTCCATCGTGCCGCCGAAGCGCAGTTTGCCGCCCATCGGCGTAGCCGCCACGCGGCGTTCCGTCAGGATGAGTGATTTCGTCAGCTGGAAACGCGGCTCCTCGATCGTCAGGCTATAGCCCTTGCCCGCCTGCAGCGGCAGACGGATCTCAAGCCCCTCAATCATCGACGGCGACCAGGAGCCGGCTGCGAGGACGAATTCATCCGCCGTCAGTTCGCCCGTCGTGGTGTGCACGGCCGAGACGCGCCCGCCTGCCGTGCGCCAGCCCTGGACGCTCGTATTCCAGAGAAAGTTCACTCCCCTCTGCTTCAGCAGGCCGCTCAGCGCCGGCATGAACTTGCGCGGCGAGAGGTGGGCATCGAAGGGAAAATAGACTGAGCCGGCGATGGCCAGCCGGGCGCCAGGTTCGAGGACGGCCGTCTGCTTCGCATCGAGCACCTGCGCGTCGACGCCGAGTTCATTGGCGAGTTTTGCGAGGCCATGCGCCTCGTGATCGAGGCCCTCCTGGGTTTTGCAAAGATTGAGCAGGCCTTCCTTTTTGAGTTCGAAGACATTCCCCGTGAGGTCGGCCAACTCGCCGAAGAGCAGGCGCCCACCGAGGCAGAGATCGCGCAGGACGGGAGCGGCACGTACCGTATGTTCGGGCGTGCAGGCCCGCGCAAACAGCCAGCCCCAGCGCATCAGGTCGGTGCTGAGCCGGGGCTTGATATAGAACGGGCTCCGCGAACTCATCATCCATTTCAGTCCCTTCCACACCATGCCAGGCGCCGCGAGCGGCACGACATGGCTCGGCGAGATGTAGCCGGCACTGCCCTGCGCACAGGAGTCGGCGCCCTCGGCATTGCGCTCAACGACCGTCACGCTCCAGCCGTCCCTCGCGAGGTAATAGGCGCAGCTGAGCCCCACAATGCCACCGCCGCAGATGACCACTGATTTGGATTCGCAGCTCATGAAGTTTTAACCGCGTAACACTCGAAAGACACGAAATCGGAATGCCTCGGAAGATGTTCCCGACTCATTCTTTTCCGATCCATTTTCGTGTGTTTCGTGCGTTTCATGGTGCCCCACCTCAGCGGATCCCCCAGCAAAACGGGTCGCGAGGATCAAGCAGTTGAATGGCTTCCGCGGTCAGGAAGGCGGTCCCGGTGATCGTCGGGGCGACCTCGCCCTTTTCGCGGTCGAGCCAGCGGTAACGTCCGGTGAACGTGCTGCCGATCACGCTTTCCTGCACCCACGCGCCGCCCTCGGCGAGTTTGCCATCCGCGGCGAGGCAGGCCAGTTTCGCGCTCGTGCCAGTGCCGCAGGGCGAGCGGTCGTAGGCCAGGCCCGGGCAGAGCACGAAATTGCGGCTGTGTGCGCCGGCTTGGGCCGATGGCGCGAACAGCTCCATATGGTCCACCTCGGGAAAACCCTGCGCGTTGACCGCTTTGAGCACGCGAACGGTGTAATCCAGAAGCGATCCGAGATGCGTGAGGTCGAGGGATTGGCCGTGTTGCTCCACCAGAAAGAACCAGTTCCCGCCCCAAGCCACGTCGCCTTGCACCCTCCCGAGACCCGGAACGTCGATCGCGACGGCCTTGGCCTTGCGATAGCTGGCCACGTTGCCGACCGAGACTTCGCCGCTGGCGTGCAGCTCGGCCGAGACGACCCCCACGGGTGTGTCGATTTTCACCCCGCCTGGGGAAATTTTCCCGAGGTGGGCCAGCGACGCCACGAGTCCGATCGTGCCGTGGCCGCACATGCCGAGATAACCTGCATTGTTGAAGAAGATGACGCCGAAGCTGCAATCCGGCTGGTGCGGGGGCACCAGCAGTGCGCCCACGACCGGATCCGAGCCGCGCGGCTCGCAGACAATGGCCGTGCGCCAGGCGTCGAAGTCTTTGCGGAATCGCCCCACCCGCTCCTTGAGCGGGCCCGTGCCGAGTTCCGGTCCACCTTCCAGCACCAAACGAGTGGGCTCACCACCCGTGTGGGAGTCAATGATGCGGATACGCTGGGGCGCGGGCATGGGGGAATTGCAGGGGCGGCGGCGCAAAAAGCAACGCCGGGGTCGCGAGGTGGGCCGTGCGCTCCGCGCGCGGCGGCTTGAGCCAAAAGCGGACTCGGTTGCCGCGCGCGGAGCGCCCGGCCCCACCTCGAAAAAAAGCCGGCTCCGTTTGCACGGAGCCGGCCGGTAGTTTTATGCGTTGGGTCGGAATCAGAGCGCGGACTCGCCACGCTCGTCGGTGCGGATGCGCACCACGTCCTCGACCGGCAGCACGAAAACTTTGCCGTCTCCGATTTTCCCGGTCTTGGCCGCTTTAACGATGGCCGCCACCGCCTTGGTGACGGCGTCGTCAGCGACGCCAATCTCGATTTTCACCTTCGGCAGGAAGTCCACCGTGTATTCGCTGCCGCGGTAGATCTCGGTGTGGCCCTTCTGACGGCCGAAGCCCTTGACCTCGGTGACCGTCATGCCCTCGACGCCGACTTCCGCCAGCGCCGTCTTCACTTCCTCGAGCTTGAACGGCTTGATAATCGCAATGATGAGTTTCATGTGGGGTGTGGTTTAAGGTTAGCTGGCGTAGCCCTCTTCACCGTGTTCGTTAATGTCGAGGCCCTGGCGCTCGACTTCCTCGGTGGGACGCAGGCCAATGACGGCCTTGACGAGATAGGCGATGATGGCGGTCGCGACAAGCGCGAGGACCAGCGTGAGGCCGATGGCCTTCAGCTGCGCCATCCAGAGTCCGCCATCCGTCACCAGCTTCGCCAAACCGCTCTTGGTGGCGGCGGCCCCGGTGAGGTTGCCGTTGACGTCGGAGCAGACCAGAAAGCCGGTCAGCAACGCACCGAGCGTGCCGCCGACGGCGTGGACGCCGAAGGTGTCGAGCGCGTCATCGTAGCCGAACTTCGCCTTGAGCTTGGTGCAGGCAAGGTAAGGCACCACGGCGGCGAAGACGCCAATGATGACAGCACCGGTGCTGTTGACGAAGCCGCAGGCCGGCGTGATGACCACGAGACCGGCGACGGCGCCGGAGCAAAAGCCGAGGATGGAGGCGTGGCCGCGGAAGATCCGTTCAATCGCGCCCCAGGTGAAGGCGGCGACCGCGGCGGCGAGGGTGGTGGTCATGAACGCGTTGGCGGCAACACCGTCAGCGGCAACCGCGGAGCCGGCGTTGAAGCCATACCAGCCGACCCAGAGCATGCCGGTACCGACCATGCAGAGCACCATGTTGTGCGGGGCCATCTTTTCCTTACCAAAGCCGAGGCGGGGGCCAAGGATGATACAGAGCAGAAGGGCGGACCAGCCGGAGCTCATGTGCACGACGGTGCCCCCGGCGAAGTCGATCGCGGGGATCTTGGCGTCGGCGTTCCAGACGCCGTTCATGAAGCCGTTGGCTCCCCAGACCATGTGGGCGAGCGGGAAGTAGACCACGAACATCCAGACCAGCACGAAGGCCAGGATGGCCGAGAATTTCATGCGCTCGGCGATCGCGCCGACGATCAGCGCGGGCGTAATGATCGCGAACATCATCTGGTACATTGAAAACACGTTCTGGGACACCCAGTACGAGTAGTTGGTGTTGGGCGCGGACGTGACTCCCTTGAGAAAGAAGTACTCCGAACCGCCGAAAAACGGGCTGTTGAAGCTGGTGCCGAAGACCAGGCTGTAGCCGAAGGCCCACCAGAGAACCGTAACGAGGCCCGTGATGCCCAGGCATTGGGCGAGCACGGAGAGCACGTTCTTTTTGCGGACCAGGCCGCCGTAAAACAGCGCGAGGCCGGGGAGAGTCATGAAGATCACCAGCGCGGCACTGGTCATCATCCATGCGTTGTGGCCCGGGCCGGCGACGCCCGTGAGGCTTTTGCCGGGATCGCCGTTGGTCACGTAGGCCTCGAGGGCCGCGATTCGTTCGTCCGAGGTGGGAGCAGCAGGGGCAGCCGGAGCTGGGGTCTGTGCTACGGCGGTCAGGCTGAGATAAAAGGCCAGACACGCGAATAAGGCAGTGCGGAGCAGACGCTGGGGAGTATGCATGGTCGGCGGCCTTAAAGCAGCACCCATGCCACCCAAACATCGGCCGCGTCATAACCCCAAAAAAAGGGCCGGCTCCCTCGCCCACCGTCGCCAAGGCTATGACGGGCAAGCTGGGACCGGCCCTAAGGAAATCAACCGGAAGTGCTTAGACCGCCGCTTCGCCGCGCTCGTCGGTGCGGATACGGACCGCTTCCTCGATCGGCACCACGAAGACCTTGCCGTCACCGATCTTGCCGGTCTTGGCCGCCTTCACAATCGCCTCAACCGTCTTGGCCTGCATTTCGTCGGCCACCACGATCTCGATCTTCACCTTCGGGAGGAAGTCCACGGTGTATTCGCTGCCGCGATAAATCTCGGTGTGGCCCTTCTGGCGGCCAAAGCCCTTCACCTCGGTCACGGTCATGCCCTCGATGCCAATCTTGGCCAGGGCTTCCTTCACTTCCTCGAGTTTGAACGGCTTGATGACGGCGATGATGAGTTTCATAGGGTAAAAGGGTAAGAGGCCGCTAGTGGAGCGGCGATGGCCGGAGGGCGCAAGCCGGTTTCCGACCCGGGAGATCGCAGATCGGAGGTCGGAGATCGGAGATCGGTCACGATCTGCGATCTACGCTTTACGATCTTCGATCGCGGCGATTCCGCCGCGATTTACTCCGGCGTGACGACCGAAATGTGCAACTCCTTGAGCTGCTTGGCCGTGACCGGCGTCGGGCTCTGCGCCATGAGGTCCTGCCCTTTCTGCGTCTTGGGAAAGGCAATCACGTCGCGGATGCTCGTCGTGCCGCAAAGCAACGCCACCATGCGGTCGAGGCCGAAGGCGATGCCACCGTGCGGCGGCGCGCCAAACGTGAAGGCCTTGAGCATGTAGCCGAAGCGGCTCTCGACCACGTCGGCCGGGATCTTGAGCACGTCCTCAAATACCTTCTTCTGCAGCGCCGGCTGGTGAATCCGAATCGAGCCGCCGCCGAGTTCCATGCCGTTGAGCACGATATCGTAGTGCTGGCCGCGAACCTTCTTCGGGTCGCTGTCGAGCAGCGGGATGTCTTCCACCACCGGCGAGGTGAACGGATGGTGCGTGGCCACGTAGCGGTTCTCCGCCTCGTCGTGGCTCATGAGCGGGAAATCCACCACCCAGAGAAACTGCCAGTCGTCAGATCGCAGGGTGAGCAGGCCGCGCTTCTGCTGCAGCGCCGCCGCTTCGAGCCGTAAACGGCCGAGGATGGCGCAGGCTTTTTCCCACGGCGCCGCCGCAAAGAACACGATGTCGCCGTCCGCCAGCTTGAGCTGTTCGGTGAGCGCGGCCTTCTCGGTCTCGGAGAAAAACTTCACGATGGGCGACTTCCATTCGCCGCCTTCGACCTTGATGAACGCGAGGCCCTTCGCGCCGAGGGACTTCGCAATCTCCTCCAAGTTCTTCGTCTCGCCCTGCGTGAGGTCGGCGAGGCCCTTGGCGTTGATCGCTTTGATCACGCCGCCATTGGCGACGGTGGAAGAGAACACCTTGAAGCCGGAGGCCTTGAATACCTCGGAGAAATCCACGAGCTCCGTCGCGAAACGCACGTCGGGCTTGTCCACGCCGTAGCGGTTCATCGCATCGTGGTAGGTCATGCGGGGGAACGGCGTCTTCAGCTCCGTGCCGAGCACGTCGAGCCAGACTTTCTTCAGCATGCCCTCGAACAGCGAATAGATGCCCTCGCGGTCGATGAACGACGCCTCGACGTCAATCTGCGTGAACTCCATCTGGCGGTCCGAGCGCAGGTCCTCGTCGCGGAAGCAGCGGGCGATTTGGAAATATTTCTCCACGCCGGCGACCATGAGGATCTGCTTGAACTGCTGCGGGGACTGCGAAAGCGCGTAGAACTGGCCCGCATGGATGCGCGACGGCACGAGATACTCGCGCGCGCCTTCGGGCGTGCTCTTGAACAGCGCGGGCGTCTCAACCTCGATGAATTCCTGCGAGTCAAAGTAGTCGCGGACGGACTTGGTGGCCTTGTGCCGCACCTGGAGATTCTTGCGCATCTTTGGCCGCCGGAGGTCGAGGTAGCGGTAGGTGAGGCGCAGGTCCTCGTTGACCTTGTCGCCGCCGACATCGTCGAGCGGGAACGGGGGCGTCTCGGAAACATTGAGCACCTCGAGGGAGTCGGCCGCGATCTCCACCTCGCCGGTGGGCAGGCTGGAGTTAATCGTGCCGGCGGGGCGCAGCACGACCTGACCGCCGATGGCGATCACGGACTCGGGCTTCACGTGCGCGGCGGCGGTGCCGAGCGTCGCGTTGTCCTTGGGGTCGAACTTCACCTGCGTCAGGCCTTTACGGTCGCGCAGGTCGATGAAAATGATGCCTCCGTGGTCGCGGATGGAATCCACCCAGCCCAGCAACGCGACGGTCGCGCCGAGGTCGGACTTGGTAAGCTGGGCACAGTGATGGGAGCGTTTCATGGGCACGGAGGGGCCAGATAAGCCCACCGCCCCGCCCCGGAGCAACCAGAATTTGGGGCGCTATGACACGGACGGCCGGGACTGGGCCAAAGGTGGGCGGGCACGTCCCTGTGCCCGCATGAAACGCGCAGGCCCACACTCACCTGCCCATTTGCAAATGCAGGTCTTCGCAAAATGCGGGCACAGGGACGTGCCCGCCCACCTTACTCAATCTCGTCCGCCAGCCGCATGAGCGCCTGTCCGAGTTCGCGGGCGGCGTCCGCTGACAGCTCCACGGGGTCGCCGAAACTTGCGGCAACCTTCAGCCGGATCACGCCGTTCGCCTGATCCACGGCCAGGGTCACATTTTCAGAATCAGGGGTGTTCATAGTCGGTCACTCTCATTGGGGATCGGCGCGTCGTAGATGATGCTGAGGGTGGCGATGCCTCGGCTCACCGGCGTCCATTGCAGCCGGATGACCGTCTTGATCACGTGCCAGTCCAACCGGATTGACTGTGAACTCGTGGTGGCATACTCGAGGCCATACCTTGCGCGCAGCAGGTCGCGGAATTTTTCAAAATCCTTCATCGCGATTTCCCCGGTCTCAAACAGGTCCACGTGGACCAGCCGGCCTTCGTTGAAGAAAAACCTGACCTTGAACGTGTGGCCCGCGATCACCGTCTCATCGATCGTCAGCAGTTCCGTGCCATGACCGGCGGGCAGCTCGCCCGGCTCGGCCGGCTCGTGGGCCTCGGGAAACATCTTTTGCACTTCGTCCACCCTCATGCCGGCGCGCGTATCCGGCCACAGCGACTGCGCGGACAACGAAACCGCCCACAGCAGGCCCAGCGTCGCGGCGGCAAAGCGGAATAAGGCCTTCATGGCGGGCTCAACCCGGCAGTACGAGGTTCTCCCCGGTCATTTCCACCGGCTTTGGCAGGCCCATCAATGCCAGCAGCGTCGGCGCGATGTCCGCCAGGCGACCACCCGTGCGCATCTTCGTCTGGCCCGCGATCAGTCCGTCGCCCGCTACAAAGACTTCCACCCGGTTCAGCGTGTGCGAGGTGTGGGGTGCGTTGTGCACAAAGTCCCACATCTGCTCGGCGTTGCCATGGTCCGCACAGATCAGCGCCTTGCCGCCCACGCTCGCAAGCGCAGCGAGCAACTCCCCCACTCCGCGGTCCGTCGCCTCCACCGCCTTGATCGCCGCGGGCAACGAGCCGGTGTGGCCAACCATGTCGGGATTGGCGTAGTTCACCACGAGGAAGCCGTATTTCCCGGAAAGGATCGCCGCCTTGACGAGCTCCGTGACCGCCGCGGCTGACATCTCCGGCTGCAGATCATAAGTCGCAACTTTCGGGCTCGGGGGACACGCGCGGTCTTCGCCCAGAAACGGCTTGGCGCGATAGTTGTTGAAGAAAAACGTCACGTGCGGGTTCTTCTCCGTCTCCGCACAGCGAAACTGCGCAATGCCCGCGTCGCTGACGACCTGGCCGAGGATGTTTTTCAACGCCGGCGGCTTCATCGCGACCACGTGCACGGGCAGGCCCGTCTCATACTCCGTCATCGTGGCGTAATAGAGATCGAGCTTCGGGCCGCGGTCGAAGCCCTTGAAATCGTCGATCACAAACGCCTTCGTGATCTCGCGCGGGCGGTCGCCGCGATAGTTGTAGAAGAGCACGGCGTCACCGTCGGCGATCACCGCCACGGGCTTCCCGTCCCAACCCACGATCGCCGTCGGCGCCACAAACTCGTCGCCCTTCTGCGTCACGGTCAGCGGCGCATCGTAGTACTGCTGCACCGCCGCGGCGGCACTCCGCGCGGTCGGGACCGCCTCGCGGCCGGTGAGGAGATCGTACGCCTTTTGCACGCGCTCCCAGCGGTTGTCCCGGTCCATCGCCCAAAATCGTCCGCAGACCGTCGCGATGCGGCCCACCCCGATCTTGCGACATTCCTCGTCCACCTGCTGCACGTAGCCAAGACCGCTTTGCGGCGGGGTGTCGCGGCCATCGGTGAACGCGTGGATAAACACGTCCCTGATGCCGTCCTCCTTCGCCTGCCGCAGGATGCCGTAGAGATGCTCGAGCATCCCATGCACTCCGGCGTCGGAGACGATGCCCATCAAATGCAGCCGCGAGGAACGCGTCTTCACGCGGTCCACCACCCCGCGCCAGACCGGGTTGGTCGCGAGGCGCTTCTCGGAAAAGAGCTTGTTCAGACGCACGAGTTCCTGGTCAACGATGCGTCCCGCACCGATATTTTCATGGCCCACCTCGCTGTTGCCCATCACGCCGTCGGGCAGCCCGACGTCGAGCCCGCTGGCCGCGATCAGGGTGTGTGGATATTTGGACCGGAGGGCGTCATCGCAGGCCTTCTGGGCCAGAAAAATGGCGTTCACCGGGTTCTGGGCCGGATCGGGATTCTTGCCCCAGCCATCACGGATGACGAGGAGGACGGGCTTGCGGGTCGTGGCCATGGAAGATGCGCCGTAACAAACCCCCTTCGCGGCGTTTGACAACACTTCGCGTTGCCCCGACCAATTTCGGCGCCATGGCCTCACGCGCAGTCCTCCTCGTCAATCTCGGCTCACCCGACTCCCCCGCGGTGCCCGACGTGCGCAAGTACCTGCGCGAATTCCTCGGCGACGAACGCGTGCTGGACCTGCCCCCGCCGGCCCGCTGGCTTCTCCTCGAGGGCATCATCCTGCGCACACGGCCGAAGAAATCCGCCCATGCCTATGCCTCCGTCTGGGCCCCGGAAGGCTCGCCTCTCATCACGATGTCGCAGCGCGTGCAGTCGGCCCTCGCGGCCGCCCTCGGCCCCGTCACCCCGGTCTATCTCGCCATGCGTTATGGCAACCCGTCCATCGCGAGCGTTGTCGCCCAGCTCGCCGCCGACGGCGTAAAGGAGCTGCTGCTGTTTCCGCAGTATCCCCATTACGCGATGTCGTCGTGGGAGACCGTCGTCGTGCGCGTCATGGAAGAGATTGCGAAGCAGTCCTCGCCCATCCGCGTGACCACGGTCCAGCCGTTCTACGCGGACGCCGACTACATCGGCGCGCTTCACGCCGTCGCCGCGCCCCTCCTCGCCGAGGGCTACGACCACCTCCTGTTCAGTTACCATGGCCTGCCGGTGCGACATATGCGCAAGGCAGACTCCTCCCGCGCGCACTGCATGACGGTCGCGGACTGCTGCCTGACCTGCTCCCCGGCCCACGCCACGTGTTACCGCGCGCAGTGCCTTGCTACGACCCGGGCGCTCGCCGCGCGCGCCGGCCTCGATCCAGGCCGGCACTCGGTTTCGTTTCAATCCCGTCTCGCCGGCGAACCTTGGCTGCAGCCCTTCACCGACGTGGAACTCGAGCGCCTGCCCAAGGCCGGCGTGAAAAACCTCCTCGTGATCTGTCCGGCCTTCGTCACCGACTGCCTCGAGACGCTCGAGGAAATTTCCGAGCGGGGACGCGATTCGTTTCTCGCCGCGGGTGGGCAGAAATTCCGGCAAATCCCGTGCCTGAATGACCACCCCGCCTTCATCGATTTTCTCGCCAAGCGGTCCCAACGCTGGCTGGATGGCGCCTAACCGTGGACCAGCCCTCTCTATCCCGTCCGCCCTTCGCCTTCGCCGGTCAGTCCGGCTCCGCCATGCCCGAGCTCAGTGCCGTCCTACTGCTGGACGCCGACGGGCGGGTAACCGCCGCCAATCATTCGGCGCGGGCGCTCTGGCAGACCAGCAACCGCGAACCCGTGGGGGGGCATTTCACCAGCCTGATCCAGTTCGACCTCGTTTCCGACGAACCGGGCTGGATCGTCGCCCAGTGGAAGGTGCTCCTTAACGCCACGCTCGACCAATACGCCGTCCTCATCACCAAGCCGGCTGCCGGTGCGCCCCGCCATGTAATCGTGCGGCTGGAAACCCATCTCGGTGCCACCCCCGGTTACATCGCCACGATCCAGCCGGCCCAAACCCTGAGTGTCCCCGCGGTCGGTGATATCGCCAGCCTGCGCCTGCTCACCGAAAAGGGCGTCGCCGGCTTCTTCGACCTGAATCTCAAGACCGGCCGCGCGCACTATTCCGCGGCGTGGAAAAAGATCCTCGGCTATGCCGATGCCGAGCTGCCCGATACGATCGACCAGTGGCGCGAGCTCCTCCATCCGGACGATTCCGCCGCCGCGCCCGACGAGATGGGCAAGAACCTGTCGTCCACCCCCCGGCCGTTCAGCGTCGAGTTCCGCATGAAGCACCAGGACGGCCACTGGGTGTGGATCCAGTGCCTCGGCCTCCAGGTACCCGGCGCGGCCGGCGAACTCGAGCGCGTCATTGGCCTGCAACTCGATGTGTCAGAGCGCAAGGAGCTCGAGGAAAGCAGCCTCGCCAACGACACCCGGATGCAGGAGCTGAGCAGCCTCGGACCGCTCGGGGCCTTTGAACTCGATTTCGCCGGCAAGGTTTTCTGGTATTCGCCCGCGTGGAAAAAAACCCTCGGGTGGACCGGGGACGAGCGCGCGGCGGAGCTCGAGAGCTTCACCGCTGCCCTCCCCCGCGAAACCGCCACCGCCGGCGTCGAGGCGTGGCTGCTGCAATTGCTCGGGACGCAGTCCTCCGTACTCGTGCCCGTGGAGCTGCTCGACAAGGCCGGCCGCCGCGTAACCGTGCTGCTCGGCGCCCACGGCACGTTCACCCGTAAACGCGAGCTCAGCCGCGTGACCGGCTTCATCTGCGCCATCCCCGCCGGCCAGTCGCTTTCCACCGGCGGCGGCATGCCCTCCGTGCTCGCGCACCAGGCGCTGTCCACCGTCGCCGAGGGTGTGATCGTGTCCGACGGTCACGGGAAAATCATCTTCATCAACCCCTCAGCCGTGCGCCTGCTCAACCGCACCGCCGAATCCATCCAAGGCCAGCCGGTGAACGAGGTTTTCCGCCTGCTCAACCAAGAGAGCGGACGTGCGGCCGACCCGGCGTTTGACCGCGCCCTCACCGGCGACCAATCCCTGCCGCTGATCAGCTCGGACGCCCTGCCCCCGGCGGTCGAGGGCGGCACTCCGACGCCAATCGTGTGGACGGCGCGGGCCGCCTTTGATCCCGATAGCCGCCCCCTCGGCGTTGTCATCGCCTTCCGCGACCCGGTGGAAATGAAACTGACGCCAGAGGAATTGGTGAAAGCCAACCGCTTCGAGACGCTGGGTCTCCTCGCCGGCGGCATCGCACACGACTTCAACAACCTGCTTACGACCATCCTTGGCGGCATCTCGCTCGCGAAGGATATCCGCGACTACTCGTCGCTCGATGACAGCGAGAAGGCCTGCCTGATCGCCAAGGGCCTCACGAAACAACTGCTGTCCTTCGCCAAGGGCGCCGCCGGCACACAGGCGGTGATCCCGGCGAACGAGATCCTCTCCGACGCCATCAAGATCGCCGCCGCCGGCTCCACCGCGGAGATCGCCATCGACGTCGCCGACCGCACCGCACCCGTGCAGGTGGATCGCGCACAGATCATGCAGGTTTTCCAAAACCTGGTGGTCAACGCGCTGCAGGCCATGCCGCCCCCGCCCCACCGCGCCAAGCTTCAGCTCCGCGCGCGCAATGTCACGCTCGCCGACGGCCAGGTTCCGGCCCTCGCCGCCGGCGACTACGTGGAATTCGAGGTGCGCGACAACGCCAGCGGCATCCCGCCCGAGAATCTCGGGAAGATCTTCGACCCCTTCTTCACCACCAAGAAGCACGGCACCGGCCTCGGCCTCGCCACCGTGCTCACCATCGTGCGCAAGCACGGCGGCCAGATCGCCCTCAGCAGCACGGTAGGTTCGGGCACGGCGTTCACCGTTTACCTGCCGCCCGCCGGCCGTCCGCCGGAGGTACAGGCCCGCCGCGCGCCGTCGCTGCGCTTCGGGACCGGCCGCGTGTTGTTCATGGACGACGAGGCCACGATCACTTCCATCACCGCGGCGATGCTGAGGAGCCTCGATTACAAGTTCGACCTGGCCAAGGGCGGCGAGGAAGTCCTCACGCTCTACAAGCGCTACCTTAACATCGGCCGGCCTTACGACGCCGTCATCATGGACATCAACGTCACCGGCGGGATGGGTGCGGAGGAGACCTTCGCCGCGTTGAAGAAAATGGATCCCGACGTGCGCGCCATCATTTGCAGCGGCTACGACAACGAGGACATGGCGCGCAAGTTCCTCGACGCCGGCTTCTGCGGCCAGCTCACGAAGCCGTATCGCGTCGCCGACCTCGGCAAGCTGCTCCGGACCGTGCTAAGTTGATCCCGTTGGGGAACCTCCGATCCGTTGACCACGGATTACGCGGAGGACACGGAAAAGCTTTAGGATCCAATTGAAAAGCGGTTGATCCGTGTCTCTCCGTGTTATCCGTGGTCAAAAAGGATCGCTCTGGATTCGCGCCGATTCGCGTTCATTTGCGGGCCGATATTTTGCCCCTCACTCCCGCCAGGTAAACGCGTGGCACAGGGCCACCCCCGCGGCATCGGCCTCGTCGGCCGCCATCGGACGGCCATGGCCCAGCAGCGCCATCACGGTGCGCGCCAGTTGCTCTTTGCTCGCGCGGCCCGCGCCCACCACCGCCAGCTTCACCCGCAGCGGCGCATATTCGTAAACCGGCCGCGCGTGCAGTGCCACGGCTGCAATCGCCGCGCCCCGGGCCGCCCCGAGGATCTGCGCGGTCTGGAAATTCTGCACGTAGATCGTCTGCTCCAGCGCCACGTGCTTCACTTCCACGCCCGTCAGGAATCCCGTCACCGCCCGGTGAATCTCCGCCAGCGCAAACGCCATCGGCTGCTTGGCGGCCACGCGCACCGTCTGGCAGCGCAGCAGCACCGGCTGCCGGCCCGGGGCAAACTCCACCAGCGCCAGACCCGTGCCCCGGAGCGAGGGATCGATGCCCAGGACCAGGCCGTGGAAGGGCGGACGCTGCAGCGAGAGCACGGCCGGGCCGCTCGACGGGACCGACCGGCCCTCGAGTTTCGCCTTCCACATTTCCCTGACGGTCATGCGCGCCATGTTAGAACAAGAGCTTTACGCCGGCCGCGGCCGAGAGTCCAAGCGCAAGGTTTTCAAACAGCTTTTGGTTGATCCGCTTCAAAATCACCCTTCCCGCCAGCGCGCCCACGAACACCGCCGGCAACAACACCAGGTTGCCCTTGAAACTCTGCGCATCAATCAGCCCGAGGTTCATCATGAACGGCATCTTGAAGAGGTTCATCAGCATAAAATAATACGCTCCGGTGCCCATGTACTCCAACTTCGGGAGCCGCATTGAGAGCAGGTAAATGACCATCAGCGGCCCCGCCGCATTGGCCACCAGCGTCGTGAAACCCGCGAGCACGCCGATCACTGGCGCATACCACCAGCCATGATCAGCCTGGTCCTCCGCCGCCGGACGCCGGCGCCGCGCGAGGTGCACCGCCAGCAGCGCGAGCACGATGATTCCGATCAGGACCTTCGCCTGCCGGTCGTCAATCCGGCCGAGTGCAAAATAACCGCAGACCACGCCCAGTGCTGTCCATGGAAAGAGCTTCCACAGGTAACGCCACTGCGCGTGCCGCCGGTAGGACAGCACCGCCACCACATCCGCGGCCACCAGCATCGGCAGCACGAAACCGCTGGCCTGCCGCGCCGGGAGCAGGTTCGCAAAGATCACGACCGCCAGCATGCCCAGCCCACTGATGCCGGTTTTCGCGAGGCCGATCGCCAGTGCGCCCACGATCGCGAGGGCCCATTGCCACGGTTCCAGGGTCATAAGTCGGCAGGCTTCTCGGTAAATGTCCCGTCAGCGACGACAAACACCTGCCACGCCCCCAGCCCTGCCTCAGGCGGAGTGGTGCCGGTTGCGACGATCTGTGACTCCGGGTCGATTACCGACCAGAACCGCTGCCGGCGCAGCGGGTCGAGTTCGCCCAGCACGTCGTCCGCCAGCAGCACCGGCCGCACGCCGCTTTTTTCGCGAAACCACGCCGCCTGCGCCAACCGCAGGGCGAGGACGAGCGAACGCTGCTGGCCCTCCGACGCGTAATCCCGCGCCGCCGTGCCGTGGACGGCAAAATGAAAATCGTCGCGGTGCGGCCCGACCAGCGTCGTGCGAAACACCGCATCCCGCGCCCGACCTGATTCCAACCGCGCGAGCAGCGCCTCGGCCGAGTCCGAGGCAAAATCCGGCTCATAGACGAGCCCGGACGGCTCCGCGCCATCGCTCAGCTGGGCATAGGCGGTCTTCAATCCCGCCCCAATTTCCTTCAGCCCCGTGGCGCGCCGCGCGATGAGTTCGGTCGCGGCGGGGGCGAGCAGCTGCTCAAACGCCGCCAGCTGCGCTTCAACCGCCCCACCGCGCTTGAGCAGGCTGTTCCGCTCCGCGAGCGCGCGCCCGTAGGTCTGCAACGCCCGCAGATAGGCGGCGTCCATTGCCGACAACGTTAAATCCATCCAGCGCCGGCGCAGCGCGGGGGCGCCGCGCACCAGCTGCAGATCCTGCGCGGAAAACACCACGGTCGGGAACTTGCCCAAGTGGTCGGCGAGCCGCGTGACGCGCGCCTGGTCGCACCACAGCTCCTTGCCGTCATGGCGGAGCTTGATCGTGACGTTCGTGTCGCCCTGCTTTTCATGCTCCAGTTCCACTGCAATGGCCGCGCACTGCTGGCCGTGGCCAATGAGCAGCTTGTTATCCGTCGCGCGAAAGGATCGCAGCGCCGTGAGGAATCCCGCCGCCTCGAGCAGGTTGGTCTTCCCCTGCCCGTTCGCGCCGACGAGGAACTGCTGCCGGCCGGCCAGCTCGAGCGTGGCAAAGCCCACGTTTCGAAAATGCCGCAGCGTGATTTTTTTAAGACGCATAGCCGGGGTGTCACAGGAGGCAACGGAGGCCAATCCGAGTCAATCCACAGAGGTTCGGCCACGAAAAGGCGCCAAGGAGATTCCAAGGCTTCGAACGTAGTCCCCATTGCGCCTATAGGCGAGCAGGCGACCAGCGTCGGAGCCCCTGACAAATTCTTTTGCCTCTTCGTGGCCATCCTCTGTTCCGAATCAGCGTTGCAACAAATTCTTTCCCTCGCCGGTGCTCTCGGCTACTTCCTTACGTACATGACCTTCGAAGCCTCGCTCGCTGAATCCGTCAAAACCCTGCAGGCGCTCCCCGCCCTCCGCCCGGCCATTGACCGCGCCAGTCAGATGATCCTCGCGACGCTGCAGCGCGGCGGAAAACTCCTCATTGCCGGCAACGGCGGCAGTGCGGCCGAGGCCGCGCACTTCGCCACCGAGCTCGTTGGCCGCTACCAGCTGAGCCGCCGGGCCCTGCCCGCCATTGCCCTTTCCTCCGACGGCTCCCTCATCACCTGCATCGGAAACGATTTTGGGTTCGACCAGGTTTTCTCCCGCCAGGTGGCCGGCCTCGCGAAGCCTGGCGACCTCGTGGTCGTGCTGACCTCGAGCGGCAACTCCGCCAACATCCTCGCCGCGCTGGCTGAGGCGAAAAAGCTCGGTCTCGAAAGCCTCGCCTTCCTCGGCCGCGGCGGCGGCAAGGCCAAGGGACTGGCCACCTGCGAACTGATCATGCCGAGCCAGAACGGCGCCGCGTCCCAGGAAGCGCATCTTTTCCTGATTCACCATTTTTGTGAGCTGGTGGACGAGGCATTTCCCGCTTGAGCACGCTATCGCGCTTCAGCGTTTGACCCAGTGGTCGGCGTTTCGTCATGAACCACCCCAGCATCAAGTACCGATTCAGCCAGGCCGCGCTCTGCCTTGTGACTTTGCTAAGGGATTTACCAAGTGTCGGCCGCCTCTGCGGACCCCGGCGCGCCATCAATGAGCGCCGAACTCTATTTTCGACTCCCGGAGTTCACCGCTCCGGCCCTCTCCCCCGATGGCCGAAACATCGCTTTCATTGCGCAAACGGAGGGGCATGCGTGTCTCTTCAAACTTGATCGCGTCACCGGCCGCATCGAAGGCCTCTTCAATCCCGGCAAGGGAGATGTGAAATATTTCTGGTGGCTCGGAAACCAGCGTGTGCTCGTCGGGGGAAACGACGTGGACCATACCACCACCCGGTATTTCCTGCAGGAACTGGTCAAATCCAAACCCCGGTTACTCTCCGTCCTCGATGACATTCCCGCCGATCGACTCACCTTCCTGCCCGATGACCCGGGCCACGTCCTGGCGTTGGATTTCCGGCAGCAGGGAAGGCTGATCAAAATCGACGTGGTTTCGGGATATTCGCGGCTGGTCGAGAGCTTTATTTCCGACCTCGACTATACCATCGTTTCAATCGACGGCGAAGTGCGGGCAAAAATTTGGGGGCAGGATTGGAAGTGGCATACGGCCTGGCGCAGTCAGGCGAAGCAGCCCTGGCACACCGCGGAAAGCCCGATCGAAGACTGGCCAAATTTTCTGCCCGGCAGCATCGCGGCCGACATCCGGCACATCTTGGGCTTCGCTTTTGGGGCAGGCGATACCGTGGCCGTTGAACTCCTGGATCCCGAGACCGGTCAACGCACGGTCGTTGCCCGGCGGCCCCACCGCGACACTTACACCTTTCTTTGGCAGGCTCCTCAGGCGACGCCGGTCGGAGCCATTTTCTATAACAACGGCCCCGAGGACATCGTTTTCTTCGACGAAGAAGCCAAGCGATTTTCCACCGCCCTCGATATGTCCCTGCCCGGCATGCTCCACCGCGTAACTAGCGCTTCCAAGGACGGTAACTTGCGCATCATTCAAGCCTGGCAACCATGCTACCCTGCGCGTTATTTCCTATTTGATCAGGTGCAGCTCCGGCTCTCGCTGCTAGGTGAGGAACGTCCCGGGATTTTACCGGGTGCGCTGGGCAACGTTCATTTCTTTCAGTTCACGACTCGCGACGGCGTAAATGAATCCGGCTATGTCATCATGCCCAAGAGCGCGCATGATCCCAAACCGGTTCCCCTGCTTGTAATGGCGATGGGGGAAGTCGGCGAACGTGCGGCTTCGGCCAATTATTTCAGCGCGAGCGACCAGTTTTTTGTCAGCCGCGGCTTCGCGGTGGCTCACTTTGCGGTGCGTGGCAGCGCCGGCTACGGCCGCAAGTTCAAGCAGGCCGGTGAATTTCAACTGGCCGGAAAAATCGTCGAAGACTTCGAGGACGGCGTGGCCCATCTCGCACACGAAAAATTGATCCATCCCGACCACGTGGCCTTGATGGGCTATGGCCGCGGCGGTCTATTTGCCCTGCGCACTGCGGCCCTGTCGAAGACCTTCTCGGCTGCGGTGGCCTATGACACCGACTGTGATCTAAGCGCTGAGTCAATTCGCTGGATGAGCAGCTCGCTCGCGGAAACTCGCGTCATCATCCGGCAGGCAGGCGGGAGCCACAAGGCCTATGAATGGAGTCAGGTTGACTACCGAGAGGCCGACCATGTCAGCCCCGCAGTCTACGAAGCGGGGATCTATACCAAGATCGCTGACTTTCTCGACAAGACCTTGAAGTGTATCGCGGCCAACCGGATGGATTTGGTTCTTGCGGCACTGCGGCGCGGGCGGTTCGCTGCGCTTTCCTATGAGCACTCCCGCCCCCGCTGAACACGCCCTGATCAAGACCACCTATGGTGACATGACGATCGCCTTCTGGCCCGACGTCGCCCCGGCGACCGTCGCCAATTTCAAGAAACTCGCCAGCGAGAAGTTCTACGATGGCACCGCGTTCCACCGCGTCATCAAGGGCTTCATGATCCAAGGCGGCTGCCCCAACACCAAGAAGGGCAAGACCGGCATGCCCGGCACCGGCGACCCCGGCTTCAAGGTCAAGGCCGAGTTCAATTCCAAGTCCCACGTGCGCGGCGTCATCTCGATGGCCCGCTCAGCCCACCCCGACTCGGCCGGCAGCCAGTTTTTCATCTGCCATGGTGACGCGAAGTTCCTCGATAACCAATACACGGGCTTCGGCGAACTCGTGAAGGGCGACGACGTCCTCGATCGCATCGCGACCATGCCGACGAGCTCCGGCGGCGGCGGCGAAAAGAGCACGCCCATCGAGCGCGTGGAGGTCACCAGCATCACGATCGTCCCGGCCAAGTAAGGCCGGATCCACTTTATGGGAATCGCAGGCCGGGCTTCACGCCCGGCCTTTATTTTTTTAGCCTGCACCCTGACCAGCGCGGCCTCTTCGTCTACCTGCCTTCCTCCCCCATGCCCAAGCTCCTCCATCTCCAAGTCGCCTGCGCCGAGAACCGCGTCATCGGGCGTGACGGCAAGCTGCCGTGGCGGATTCCGGAGGATATGCAGTTCTTCCACGACCAGACCGCCGGCCAGATCGTCGTGCTCGGCCGGGTATGCTTCGAAACGTGGCCACGCGTGCTGCTGGATGGACGGCGCGCCGTCGTCATCACCCGCAACACGAGCCTCGCCAACGACCAGGTCCACGTCGCCGGCTCACTCCCGGACGCACTCGCCATCGCCGAGGATCTGCCCGGCGAGATCCACATCTGCGGCGGCGAGCGCATCTATGCGGAAACCCTCGCCCTCGACCGGCCGATGCGGCTGCACCTCACCCTGGTCCACGCCGACGTACCCGGTGACACTTATTTTCCCGAGTGGCGCCACCTCGCCTGGCGCGAGACCAGCCGCCGCGAGAGCAGCGACGCGAACTACCGCTACACCTTTCATACGCTGGAGCGCCCCTGAACTTTAACCGCGAAGCACGCGAAGAGGCGCGAATCCTGAAACGGGGAATTTTACCACTGATTCCACCGATCCACACGGATCAGAATTAGAACCCCTGAAACTGAATCCAGTCGGGCACCGCGCGCTTTTGGATGATTCGGAAGATCCGTGTCCATCCGTGTAATCCGTGGTAAAAAGGGATGGGGATCGGATTCGCGCAAATTCGCGTAATTCGCGGGCAAAATAAGGCCCTAGCTACCCTGCGCCGCCGCGTGCGCCTTGGCGGTCTCCACGTATTTCTCCGCCCACGGTTTCAGGATGGCGATCTCGTCGGGTCGCAGCGGCCGGATCACTTTCGCCGGCGATCCATAAACCATCGAGCCCGGCGGACATTTGAAATGCTGCGGCACGAGGGAATTCGCCCCCACGATGCTCTGCGCACCAATCACCGCGCCATCGAGGATCGTCGCACCCATGCCGATGAGGCACTCGTCGCCAATCGTGCAGGCGTGGACGATTGCCGCGTGGCCAATCGTGCACCACTTGCCGATGTAGGCGCCATAGTCGTCCGCGAGATGGACAATGGCGTTGTCCTGGATGTTCGTCCCCTCGCCCACGCGAATCTCGTGGATATCACCCCGTAGCACCGCGCCGTAAAACACACTGGTCTGCGGGCCGAGGACGACGTCACCGTTGATCGTGGAGTTTGTCGCGACGAAGAGAGCGCCAGCGACATCGGGCGTCCGGGAGAAATGACGGGCGAGTTGCTCTTTGATCGGCATGACTTGGTTCTCGCCGGAAGAGTCCCGTTCATCAAGCTCCCAGCTCACCCTCCTGATGGAACAGCTCAGCCATATCGGTCGCGGCATCCTGGGTTACGCCGTGTTTATTGGCATTGCGGTGGCCTTCAGTTCCAACCGGCGCGCCATTCCGTGGCGGCTCGTGGGCACCGGCACCCTGCTCCAGATTGTCTTTGGTTTCCTCGTGCTGCACGTGGAGTTTGTGCGGGCCATTGTGGATGCGGTGGGAAGCTTCTTCGTCAAGATCCTCGATTTCAACACGGCAGGCGCGGAGTTCCTGTTCGGCAGCCTCATCACCAACAAGCAGAGCTTCGGTTACATTTTTGCGTTCAATGTCCTGCCCACGATCATCTTTTTCTCCGCGGTCACCTCGCTGCTGTTCTATCTCGGGATCCTCCAGCGGATCGTCTACGCCTTCGCCTGGGTCCTGACGAAGACCATGAACCTGTCCGGGCCGGAAAGCCTCAGCGCCTCGGCGAACATCTTCCTCGGCCAGACGGAGGCTCCCCTGCTGATCAAGCCCTACCTCGCCACCATGACCCGCTCCGAACTCATGGCCGTAATGGTGGGTGGTTTCGCCACGATTGCGGGCGCCGTCATGGTCGCCTACATCGGCATGCTGGGAGGTAACGACCCCGCGGCGCGCCTGCTCTTTGCCAAGCACCTGATCACGGCATCGGTCATGTCCGCCCCCGCCGCGCTCATTTGCGCCAAGATCCTGCTCCCGCAAACGGAGGAAGTGAGCCGGACCATCGAAATTCCCCGCGAAAAAATCGGAGCCAACGCCCTCGAAGCCGTGGCCAATGGCACCACCGATGGCCTGAAGCTGGCGGTTAATGTTGGCGCGATGCTGCTGGTGTTCACCGCGCTGATCGCCTTCGCCAATTGGATCCTCTCCGCCGGCATTGGTGGCTGGACCGGGCTCAACCACTGGATCACCGCCGCCACCGGCGGACGCTATACCGAGTTCACCTTGCACTACATCATGGGCATCATCGGGGCGCCCCTCGCCTGGCTGATGGGCGTAAACTCCGGTCATCTCCTCGCCGCCGGTCAGGTCATCGGCGAGAAGACGATTCTCAACGAATTTTTCGCATATGGCACTCTCGCCAAAATGAAGGCCGACGGGCTGATCCCCGATGTTCGGGAGCAGATCATTCTCACCTACGCGCTTTGCGGGTTTTCAAATATCGCCTCGATCGGCATCCAGATCGGGGGCATCGGCTCCCTCGCCCCCAACCAGCGGGCCACACTCGCCAAAATCGCGGTCAAGGCCCTGCTGGGCGGAAGCATCGCGTGCTTTCTCACCGCGTGTGTGGCCTCGATGCTGACCTGACGAACCCTCCGGCACGGAACGCGGCCTGCCTCGGCGGCACCCGCCAGCAGTCCGGACTACTTCTGATACCAAGTACCCGTCACGGCCTGCAGCCAAACTCCCGGGGCACTATGCGCGGCAATCTGCTTGGCGCGCGCGGCGCCGACAACGGCAGCCGAGGTTCCATTTTGCGTGGCGATGGCGGCATACACCACCTCACGGTCAGCATTTTCTGCCGAGATCAGGGCCGCGGCATCGGCCCCGGTGCTGCGGGCCTCAACGAAACCGCGGTTGTTCTCGCCGAGGGCTCCACTGGCCTTGCTGGCATCAATTTGGGGCCAGCGCTGCGCAATGCGCGCCTTCACGGAGTTAAGATCTTGGGCATGAACCGTCGCGACCGTCAGGACGAGCGCGGCCGGGACAAGGAGAAAACGGGCAAGGAATGTTTTCATGGCGTTCAGGGATTGGCAGCGGGGTTGATCGTGGTGGATTTCTTGTCGAGGTCGCCGAAGAAGTCATCCAGCGCCTTGTCCACCTTTACGTTCACGTCGACCGTAATGTGGATTGGCTTCACCTCGATGGGGTCGGTTTTGACATGCACGCAGCCAGTGGTGGACAGCGCACCGACGACGCAGAGAAGCAAGGCGGGGCGTTTCATCACGAGGTTCAAGGTGAAGGCTCGGACACCATCAGCCAACCAATGTTTCCGTGGCGCGGGCTATTTCCTGAGGTGCAGGCGGGAATCGAAGGCCTTGCGCAGCAGGCTCTCCAGCGGACCCGAGATGTTCACGTCCAGCTCCAGCGGGGCGATAATCTGCGGGTCGAGCGGATGCCCCTCGATCCGCAAAACGGCGCTCCGTCCCGCGGCGTCGCCGGCGGGGTGAAACCTCAGCCGGAGCTCCCGGGCCTCGAGTGCGGTCTGGCCGAGCTCAATCGCCTCGATCCCGGGATAGAGCTTTCGCACTTGTTCGGGCACGTAGCTGGTCAACAGGCCGGGCGAAGGCACCAGTTTGACCACCGCGGTCGTGCCTTTGGCGAGCCGCAGATCGCCCTCGAAGGAAAGCGGAGCAGCAGACAGGTACACCCGCACCCGGCCCTCCACGCGGCCTTTCGCCGTGCGCACATATTTGTGCGCGGCGTCGGCAAAACTCACCAGTTCGCCCAACTCCACGTCGCGCAACTCGACCGTGACCTGGCCGGCCACCACACCGTTCTGCACCGTGCCCTCGCCCGTCAGCGTGACCTCACCGGCGGTAAACTGCCCGTTTAGCCACGGTTTGAGCGCCAACCTTCCGTCCAGCAGCCGCCACGTGCCATCACCCGCGGCATCGAGCGCTACTTCGGCGTGCGCGGCGGTTTCCGGGCCGACCACGACCAGCTGGCCCGTGCGGGTTTCCGGCTTGGAGTTTTGCAACTCCAAGCTCCAGTGCACCGGGGGTGAACCCGGGACGGCCGACAGCGTCAAATCACCCGCCATCCGGCCGGTAATCGGCGGCAGAAGCGACCCACCCGCCCGGACCCCTGCGGCCAGCGCGAGGCCCAGGGTCAAAATCAGCGCCGTGCGCCCCCAGAGACTGAAGAATAAGTTCGGCAATGGCAGACAGTTCATTAGCCAACTCCCCGCCGTCCGCCAACATAACTTACCCATATGGCTCACCGACCCTTCCGCGAACATTTTGCTCCGCCCACCGAGCCTTATTTCCGCTGGTGCGGCGGCGAGATCACCCGCATCGAGGGCTTTTCGGATGCGGTGTTCGCCTTCGCACAGGCGCGCCGCCCGTCGCACCGAGGAAGCCTGGCGCGCCTCGCGGCCGCAGCGCTGACCGCCGCTTGCGCGCGGGGCGGAACCGCCTAGTTTCCGCTCGTGCTCACTCCGACGGCAGCTCTCCGGCAGACTCGACGGAAGTTATCGGTAAAATTTGCGGGACTATTGCTGGCGCTGGCCGCAATTTTCGTGATTCCCGCCCGCGCCGAGCTGACCACGCCGGCCACCGGCCAGGTTTCGGCCGGAGCCGCCCACACGCTCGCGCTCAAGCGCGACGGCACGGTCTGGGCTTGGGGAAAAAACAACGTCGGCCAACTCGGTGACGGCACCCTCGGCCCGCGCACCGCCCCGATCCAGATCCCGGGTCTCAGCGGTGTCGTCGCGGTCGCAGCGGGTCGCGTCCACAGCCTCGCGCTCACCAAAGACGGCAAGGTCTGGGCCTGGGGCGACAACTCTTCCGGTCAACTCGGCGACGGCACCACCGTACCCCGTCAACGACCGGTGCCGGTGAACAATTTGACCCAAGTCACCGCCATCGCGGCGGGGGGACGTTTTTTCAGTGTCGCCTTGAAAAGCGACGGCACGGTGTGGACCTGGGGTGAAAACGCCGTCGGCCAGCTCGGCGACGGGACCAACACCCCGCGCCTGCGGCCCGTGGCCGTCCCCAACCTCGTCAATGTTTCGGCCATCTCCGCCGGGCGCGGACATGTGCTCGCCTTGCAGCGCGACGGTTCCGTCTGGGCGTGGGGATGGAACGGCATGGGCCAGTTGGGCGACGGGACGCAGATTGACCGGACGCGGCCGGTCCAGGTCCGGAATGTGAATGATGCGACTGCGATCTCCGCCGGGTCCCTGACCCACTCCCTCGCGCTGCGCAGCGACGGCTTGGTCCTGGCATGGGGCAACAATTACTCCGGCCAGTTGGGCGACGCCGCCCTCCCCCAGCGCCCGATTGCCAAATTGGTGCCGGGATTGGCTGACATTGTCGCCATCTCCGCGGGGAGTTCTCACAACGTGGCCATGATGGGCAGCGGCGCCGTGTATGTCTGGGGCTCGAACCTGGCCGGGCAATTGAACCGGCTGACCCCCCTGGATCATATCAAGCCAACTTACCCGGACAGCTGGCCGCCGGACACGGCGATGTTCTCCGCCGGCGGCGATCGCACAGTGGTCCTCACCTTGGACGGAAAAGTACTTTCGGTGGGGTCCGGCAATACCGGCCAATGGGGCGATGGCACCATCATGGGCACTTCGACCGTCTTCGCGGACACTCCCGAGTTCCGGCAGGGCATCGTGGATCTTCCCTGTAATTGGACCCGTGCTGCCTCCGAATGGCACGAGGCGCGGGATTTTCCGACGCGGTAAGAGGTGGGCGGGCACGTCCCGTGCCCGCATTTCAACTTCCCAACGAGGGTGCCATCCATGCGGGCACAGGGACGTGCCCGCCCACCTTTCAGGTGACCGACACCGGTGTCAGCGACCAGATATCCTTCGCGTATTCGCGGATGGTGCGGTCGCTGGAGAACTTGCCCATGCGGGCGGTGTTCAGGATGGCCATCTTCGCCCAATTGGCCTGGTCGCGATAAGCCCCGTCCACGCGCTGGTGGGCGTCGCTGTAGGCGCGGAAATCCGCGAGCACCATGAAGGGATCGCCGCCCTGCAGCAGGCTCTGGCGCGTGAGTCCAAACGGCTCCGCCTCGCCGGGCGCAAAGAAGTCCGAGCCGAGCCAGTCCACCACGGCGCGCAATTCCTCATCGGCGTTGTAGATGTCCCACGGACGGTAGCCCGCGGCCTGCCGGGCGACGACTTCCTCGACGGTCAGGCCGAAGATGAAGATGTTGTCGTCGCCGACCTCCTCCTTGATCTCGACGTTGGCGCCATCGAGCGTGCCGATGGTGAGCGCCCCGTTGAGCGCGAGCTTCATGTTGCCCGTGCCGGAGGCTTCCTTGCCAGCGGTCGAGATCTGTTCGGAGAGGTCCGCCGCGGGGATGATTTTCTCGGCCAGCGACACGCGATAGTTTGGCAGGAAAGCAACCTTGAGTTTCCCGCCGATGCGGGCGTCCGCATTGATATGCGCGCCGATGAGGTTGATCGCGCGGATGATGTTCTTCGCGAGATCGTAGCCCGGCGCAGCCTTGGCGCCGAAGACGAACACGCGCGGCACCAGATCGAGCGAGGGATTCTGCAGCAGGCGGCGGTAGAGCGCCAGGATGTGCAGCAGGTTCAGGTGCTGGCGCTTGTATTCGTGGAGCCGCTTGATCTGCACATCGAAGAGCGCGTCGGGCGATACCTCGAGGTCGCACTCGCGGCGGATGACCGCGGCGAGGTCCACCTTGTTGGCGCGCTTGATCGCCATGAACTCGCGCTGGAAAGTCTCGTCTCCGGCGAATTTCTCCAGGCCGCGCAACAGGTCGAGGTCGCGCACCCAGGTCTCACTGCCGAGCTTTTGGGTGATCAGCGAGGCGAGGCGCGGGTTGCTCTTCTGCAACCAGCGGCGTGGCGTGATGCCGTTGGTCTTGTTTTGGAATTTGCCCGGATAGAGCGCGTCGAACTCGGGGAACAGGTCCTTTTTCAGCAGCGCGGTGTGCAGCGCGGCGACCCCATTGACGGCATGCGAGCCGGCGACGGCGAGATTGGCCATGCGCACGAGCTTGTGGCCGTTTTCCTCGATGAGGGAGCAGACGCGCTTCTTGTCGTTGTCGCCGGGCCACTTGGCCTCGACCAGGATCATCAAATGATTGTTGAGTTCGAAAATGATCTGGAGATGGCGCGGCAGGACGCGCTCGAACAGCCCCACGCTCCACTTCTCCAGCGCCTCGGGCAGCAAGGTGTGGTTGGTATAGGCAAAGGTCTTCGTCGTAATGGCCCAGGCGGCCTCCCACGCCATGTTCTCCTCGTCGAGCAGGATGCGCATCAGCTCAACGATCGCGATCGCCGGGTGGGTGTCGTTGAGCTGCACGGCGACCTTGTCCGCGAAACTGGCCCACGTGTTTTCCTTCGTGCGGAAGTGGCGGCGGATGATGTCACGCAGCGAGCACGCGATGAAGAAATACTGCTGCACGAGGCGCAGCTCCTTGCCGCTCTCGGTCTTGTCGTTCGGGTAAAGGACCTTCGACACAGTCTCGCCGATGGCTTTTTCCTGCACGGCGCCGACGTAGCCGCCGGCGTTGAAGGTCGCGAGGTCGAAGGTCTCGTCCGCCTTCGACGCCCACAGCCGGAGCAGGTTCACCGTCCCGGTGCCGTAGCCCGCAATGGGGATGTCATGCGGCACGCCGAGGATGGTCTTTGTATCCACCCAGCGAGGGCGGTAACTGCCGCGGTCGTCGAACACGTTTTCCACCCGGCCGTAAAGATGGACCTTCTGGATGTATTCGGGACGCACCACCTCCCATGGGTCGCCGAACCGGATCCAGTTGTCGGGGTGCTCCACCTGGCTGCCGTCAACGAACTCCTGCTTGAAAAGGCCAAACTCGTAATAGATGCCGTAGCCGAGCGCCGGATAGTCCTGCGTCGCGAGCGAATCGAGGAAACACGCCGCGAGCCGGCCGAGGCCGCCGTTGCCCAGGCCCATGTCATCCTCGGTTTCCTGGATCACCTCAAAGTCCTGCCCCAGCGACTCGAGCGCCGCCTTGGCGGTATCGAACAGCCCGGTGGCCAGGAGGTTGTTGCCGAAGAGCCGGCCGATGAGGTATTCGAGCGAAAAGTAGTAAATGCGGCGGACGTTCTGCTCGTTGTGCACCGCCTGCGTGGCGATCATCCGCTCGTGAATGGTGTCCCGGACCGCGAGCGCGGTTGCGACCCACCAGTCACGGGGCGTCGCCGAGCTGGCATGGCGCGCCAGGGTCGAGACCAGATGCCGCTGGATGAGGGCCCGGAGGATTACCTCCGGGGCATCCGGGTGCCCTCGCCCGGTGGGCGTGGCGGCGGGAGAGGCAGGGGCTGTCTTATTGGCGGCGTTCGGCATGGGCAAAGGGTTCAAACCTAGATTCGTGCCAGCGGGGGCACGATGGCACGCCTATTTTTGGAACCGGCGCGCGAGTTCACCATGGTGTAACTCAATATACGTCGGGCGCCCCGCGGGACTAGTCAGCGGCGACCGGGTGGCAAAGAGCTGGGTCGCGAGGATCTGCACCTCGGTCTCGCCGGCGGTAGCGGGCAGGCGGATGGCCTTGGCGGCGGCCAGGCGGGCGAGCTCCTCACGGGCGAGGCCGGGATTATTGTCCGGCACCCGGCCCTCGCGAAACGCCCCCAGCAGGTCGCGCAGGAACGGCTCGGCGTCCGCCGGCTCCATCCACGCCGGCACGGCTTCGATGCGGAAAAAATTGCGGCCAAACTCGGCGATCTCAAAGCCATGGGCATTGATAAACCGCAGCCGGTCGAGGAGCAGCGCGCTCAGGATCGGGTCGAGCTCCACCGGCACGGGAAGCAGCAGACGCTGGCTCGGCACCTCCCCCGCCGCGAACTGGTCGCGCAACCGCTCGAACCACACGCGTTCGTGCGCCGCGCGGCGGTCCAGCAGGACGAGCCCGGCCGAGGTCTCGAACAGCGCATAGTTGCCGTGCGCCAGGCCGACAAACCGCCAGTTCAGGGCCGCCGGCTGGCGCGCGGGTGCGATCGGCATGCCACGGGTCTCTCGACCGATGATGTCCGGAACCGCCCCAGGAATGGCCGTCGGCGCTATCGGAGCAGAGAGCAGCGCAGATCCTGCCGGTTGGGCGCGGGTCGGTTGCGGAACCGTCGCCGGCACTGCTGCCACGGGCATAAAATCGACCGGAACGGCCGCGCGCGGTGGCATCGCCATCGGTGCGTTCCCGCCGGTCATGGGCGTCGCCGGCGCCGCCGCCACGCCAAGTTCCCGCAGCCGTTGTAGCACGCTGCGGATCACAAACGCGCGCACCGCCGGTTCGCTGCGAAAGCGCACCTCGCGCTTCGCCGGGTGCACGTTCACGTCCACGGCGGCGGGATCGCATTCGAAGAATACGAAGGCCAGCGGGTAGCGTCCTTTCGGCAGCGACTCGTGGTAACTCTCAATCAACGCGTAGTTCAGCGTGCGGCTGTCCACCGGCCGCTGGTTCACAAACACGATCATCTCGTGCCGCGTCGCCCGCCCCGTGCCCGGCCGGCCAATCAGTCCGCTCAACCGCATCCCCGACTCCCCTGCTTCCAACGGCACCAGCGCCGCGGCCGTTTGCCGTCCAAAAATCTCGCTTACGCGCTCGGCGAGCGTGGTGCATTCGGGCGACCGGAAAATCACGCGGCCATCCTCGATCAGCGTGAAAGCCGCCGCCGGGCAGGCCAGCGCGTACAGCCGCACGCACTGGATGATGTGCGCCGCCTCGGTCTGGTCAGTCTTGAGGAATTTCCGGCGCGCCGGCACCGAGTTGAAAAGATGCGTAACCTCAATGCGCGTACCCACCGGCCGGCCGCAGTCGCGGACATGCACAAACTTGCCGCCGTTGACCAGAATCTCCGTGCCCACATCGCTGCCCGCCTCCCGCGTCTGCAGCTCAAATCGCGACACACTCGCGATCGACGGCAGCGCCTCGCCGCGAAAACCGTAGCTCGCCAGCCGGTCAAGATCGGCGGCCTCGGCAATCTTGCTCGTGGCATGGCGCTCCAGCGCCAGCAAGGCGTCGTCGCGCGACATCCCCGAGCCATTGTCCTCGATGCGCATAAGCGAGCGTCCGCCGTGGCGGAACTCGACCTCGACCCGCGTGGCGCCGGCGTCGAGCGCGTTCTCGACCAGTTCCTTCACCACCGCAGCCGGACGCTCAATCACCTCGCCCGCGGCGATCTGGTTGGCAACCCGGTCGGTGAGAATGCGGACTTTGGCCATATCAGGCCTGAATAAATCGCGGAATCGCGAAGGAACGGAAGCGCGGAATTAGGCTGGGCAGCCTTCTTACGATTCACCCCAAGATCGTATCGGTCGCGAAACCCGAGCCCAAGACGGCCAGACGCCGGATTTGACCACGGATTTCACGCGCCGCCACGGATCAATCCTAAGGCCGCCTTGAGATTGATCCGTGGCTGACTGTGTAATCCGTGGTTAACATTCCGATGGGTTTCAGTCCCAAACTTCGTGAATTTTCCGCCACTCCGCGCTTTCGCGATCAGCTCGCTGTCTTATTTCAGGATCTTCTCCCAGCGCTTGAACTGTTTCGCGACCTGGCCCGGCCCGGGCATGCCGGGGCCGGTGCGTTTCTCGAAGGCGCGTTTCAGGTCGAAGACCTGCGCCCAGTCATTGTCGAACGCGGGATGGATTTTCTGGATCTCCGTGGTCGGGAGCTGGTCGAGCCGGATGACGCTCTTCTCCGCGAGCCGGACCACCGCGCCAACCGCGTGGTGCGCGTCGCGGAACGCCACACCCTTGAGCACGAGGTAGTCGGCGAGGTCCGTCGCCAGCAGCAGCGGATCCGCTACCGCCGCGGTGCAGCGCGCGCGGTTGAAGGTCAGCCCGCCGAATACGCCGGCGAGGACGTCGGCACAGAGAGCCGACTGGTCAAAACTGTCGAACACCGGCGGCTTGTCCTCCTGCAAGTCGCGGTTGTACGTCAGCGGCAGGCCCTTCACGAGCGCGAGCAGCGTGTGCAGGTTGCCTTGCAGGCGCGCAGACTTGCCCCGCAGCAGCTCGCAGGCGTCGGGGTTTTTCTTCTGCGGCATCAGGGAGGAACCGGTGCTGAACGCGTCGGAGAGCTCCACGAATTTGAACTCCACACTGCTCCAAAGCACCAAGTCCTCCGCGATCCGCGAAAGATGCACGCCGAACAGCGCGCAGGCGGTGGCGAATTCGATGTGCACGTCGCGATCCGACACGGCATCCATCGAGTTCGAGGTGACCTGCGGCCGGCCCTTGGCGTCGGTGAAACCCAGCGCTTTCGCCGTGAACTCGCGGTCGATCGGCAGCGTCGTGCCGGCGATGGCACCGGAGCCGAGCGGGCACCAGTTGGCCTGCGCGGCCACGTCGGCGAGCCGCGCGCGGTCGCGCTCGAGCATCTCCATCCAGGCAAAAAGATGATGCGCCAGCAGCACCGGCTGGGCGCGCTGCAGGTGGGTGTAACCGGGAATCAACACGTCGCGATTCGCCGCGGCCACGGCGAGCAGCGCGCGCTGGGCGCCGGCGATCTTCCGGGCGAGGACCCCGCTGGAAAACTTGAGCCAGAGCCGCATGTCCGTCGCGATCTGGTCGTTCCGGCTGCGGGCGGTGTGGAGCTTCGCCGCGACGGGCACGCGCTTTGTCAGCGCCGACTCGATGTTCATGTGCACGTCCTCCAGCGCGGTGTCCCAGGCAAACTTACCCGCGGCGATCTCGGCGAGAATGACATCGAGGCCGGCGTGGATGGCGTCGCGTTCCTTCGCCGTAATGAGGCCGGTATGCGCGAGCATGGCCGAGTGGGCCTTGCTTCCCGCAATATCAAATGCGGCGAGGCGGCGGTCGAACGAGACGGACTCGCTGAACTGCAGCATTAACTCGGCGGGACCCGCGGTAAAGCGGCCGCCCCACATTGCGGGGGTACTCTTCTTGGACATGGCGGGATGAGCGAACGCGGGGGCACGACAGCGCGCAACGCGAAAACGGGCCGCCTGGGGTTGCCCGTGCTTCGTCGTCCCGCCCTGGCGGGACGAAACAGGACCGCCGCCCTCGAAAACGGTATGGCCATGTCCCATCCTGCCGCCAACTTCAGGTCATGATCCGCCGCCTGTTGCTGGCCTGCCTTTGTCTGGCGCTGGGGGCCCTGCCCGCCCGCGCGACCGGAGATGTGGACCTCCGGCGCTACAACCGGGTCACGATCGCGCCCGTCAGCACATCCATTTACGTGGGCAGCGTGTCGCTGACCCTCACCCCTTTCGTCCGCAAGAACGGCGTCTATCATTCCAACTATGTCGCCAAGGTCTTCCCGTATTTTTTCTGGGGCGAGCAGGGCTGGATCACGATTGAGATGTCGGACGACGCCCTGCGGCAGCTCGCGAAGGGCGAGGTCGTCCAGTTCAAGGGCCGGGGGCAGAACGGCGACGGCGAGGAACGCCGCGTCGAGGGCCGCGCGGTGCCGGGCGATGCCAACACGGGCAAGATCAAGGTGCGCGTGTACATCTCGAAGCGCATCGAACTGATCTTCAATACGACCTACCAGATCGGCCCGTAGGTCGGGCTTCACGCCCGACAGTGTGTGCGAAACCTGTCGGACGTGAAGCCCGACCTACGTCGCCCAGTGAAACGTGATGGGTTTGTCGATGGCGGGATGCAGGCTCTGCTGCATGGGACAGTTGTGCGCCGCGCTTTCAAGCAACTGCGCGGCTTCCGGAGTTTTCGCAATTGGCAGCCACACCTGAGTCGCCATCCGGATGATGCGGCGCGGGGCGTCAGTGGACATTTCCTTGGTCACCTCGAATCTGAGCCCCTTTAATTCGATTCCCTGCCTGCGGCCAAAGATCGCCATGGTCGTGGCGATGCACGTGGCCAGCGAAGTGGCCGCGAGGTCGGTGGGCGAAAACGCCTCGCCGCGCCCCTGGTTGTCCTTGGGCGCATCGGTGTTGAGCGTCGTGCCCGAGGGTTCGTGGATGGCGGCGCAATGCAGCTCGCCCTGATATTCTCCGGTGATTTTGACCATGCGGCAAGCGTTGGCATTTCCTCCCGGTTGGCAATGCCGCGGGAATGACTGCCTCAAGCCGGCGGCGTGTGCTCGCGCGCCTTTTCCACCTGGGCGGGACTTTCAATCACCGACCGGGCGGGCGTGGGCGCATCGGCCGACGGTTGGGCCGGAGCCTTGTCGTGGTCCTGCGAAAGGTTGCCGGTGGGTGGTTTTTTGGCGCCGTTCAGTGAGCCGATGATCACGACGATCAGCACGACACCCACCAGGATCGATACCGAGATATAGCCCATGGTGTCGCACAGACCGGCCCGGGCCGGGATGGTTCGCGGGTAAATTTTCCGCGGATCCCGGGCGGGGACACCTGGGTCAAGGGGAAGTCTTCGGCGGTGCGATGGAGCGGGGATCCGGGAAATTCATCATCGGATCAGGTGCGGAAACGGACCCGGAGCCCGCCCCGCTATATTTGGGCGGCAGTTCCACCCCGGCGGGATGGACCGCGTTCAACTGGGCCGCGAGACTGTGGCTCGGTTCGTGCCGCCGCCGCTTGATCGTCTTTTGGAAAAAGAGATTGTTGGGAATCTGAAACAGGACGCCCTCGTGGTCGACCAGTGTGGTGAAAAAGAAATTGAGATCCGCCACCCGGCCAGCGACGGACTCGCCAGCAAACTCGAGGTCGTCGCCCACCTGGAAGGGCCGCAGAAAGAGGAGGAGGATGGTTGCCGTGGTGTGACTGAGCAGACTCCAAACCGCCACGAAGCCGATCGCGACCAAGCCCAAGACCGTCGAGAGCATGGCCCAGATGCCGCCGATCTGGAATCCAAAGACTCCGAGAATGAGAATGAAGGCGATGGCCCACACCAACCAGACGAGCAACCGGCGGAACGGCTGGACGTCTTCCTCGGTGAGATGCGTGCGTCGGGCCCGCATCCGAAGCAGGCGGCCAATGAATAGATTGAGGAGGAACGTCGCCACGAGGATCCCACCCACGACGGGCAAGGCGGCGAGGAGGTCCGGCAGGCGGTCCACTATCCGTTGACTGGAGCTGGTGGCCGTCATCGGGTTGCAGGGTTTCTGCTGGGGGGTGAGCAGGCGGTACGGGTTACCGCGGAACCCTCCCCGCACGGCAATTTCCGGGAAGTTTGCGTTCGATTCATGCCCACAATCCACCTTGCCCGGGCCGATTTAGCGAATGTGTCCGGCTGACAGAATTGTCAGGCAGCGGCTCTGGCCCGGATAGTGCGAACACCTAGCTTTGTGCGATGCAACAGAACCTGCTTGAACCCACTCCGCCGATGGCGGAGCTCGATCCGCCCGTGCTGATCGAGCCCATTTTGACTCCCGCGACGGAAGTCTCCAGCCTTCCGGCCATGCCCGACATCCTGGCGGCGGAAAATTATCCCCGCATAGCGATGGTCTCGACGCACGGTTACGTGGCGGCCCGTCCGCCGCTCGGTGCCGCCGACACGGGGGGCCAGGTGGTCTACGTTTTGGAACTCGCAAAGAAACTGGCACTGCTCGGCTACGAGGTCGACATCTGGACGCGTCGCTTCGAGGCGCAGCCGGAAATGGAGGTCGTGACCGACCACGTCCGCATTATCCGCATGCCATGTGGCGGCCCGGATTTCCTCCCCAAGGAATACCTGGTCGGCCATCTGCCCGAATGGAGCAAGCACGCGCTGCAATTCATCGAGCGGCACCACCTCACCTACCAATTCGTCAACAGCCACTATTGGGATGCCGGCCTCGCCGCCGAGCCGCTCTGTGCCGCGCTGAAGGTGCCGCATGTGCATACCCCCCATTCCCTCGGCTGGTGGAAGGAGCGCCAGATGCTGGCCGATTTTCCCGACAGCAAGGAAACCTTCGAGGCCAAATACAACTTCCAGCGGCGCATTGCCGAGGAGCGGAGGCTTTATGCCACCTGTGAATTCGTAACGGCAACCACCCCGGCCCAGATTGACCTCCTCGCGGAAGCCTATGGCGTCCCCCGCGAACGGATGCGCCTGGTTCCGCCCGGCTACGATGATCACCGCTTTTACGCCGTGAGCGACGCGTCACGCGACGGAATCCGCCACCGGTTGGGATTTAAGGGCAAGGTCGTCCTCGCGCTCGGACGCCTGGCGCGGAACAAAGGCTACGACCTGCTGATTGATTCCTTTCCGCTGCTCGCGCAACGCGAGCCCGAAGCGGTCCTGCTGCTGGCGATTGGCGGCGAGGAAATGAACGCGGCCGAACAAGCGCTCCTCGCGGAACTGAAGGAGCGCGCGGGCCAAACCGGCTACGGGGACCGGATCCAATTCCGTTCCTTCATCCCCGACGCCGATCTGGCCGACGCTTATCGCGCGGCGGATATGTTTGTCCTCTGCAGCCGCTATGAACCCTTTGGGATGACGGCGATTGAAGCGATGGCGTGTGGCACGCCCACGCTGGTCACCGTGCATGGCGGGCTTTACCGCGCGCTCTCCTTCGGGCGCCATGCGCTCTTCTGCGATCCCCTCGACCGGGAAGACCTTGGCATCATGATGGCGAAGGTCTTCCGCCACCCGCGCCTGCGCCACCGGCTCACGCGCATGGGCGCGCACAAGGCCCGGAGTCTCTTTACCTGGACGGGCATCGCGCAGCAACTGGTCGCCGCCGTCGAACATCCGGACCCCATCCCGGTGCTCGTCGCCGCGGACGCCAATGAATGGGACGAGCCCGCCTACGATGGAGATTGATTTCCCAATGAACCGCATCCGGCTGCTGGCCGCCGACCTGGATGGGACGCTGCTGGGCGATCCCGCCGCCACCCGGCGATTTCATGAGGCCTGGGTGGCGACCGGGCGGGCGCAGCGCCCTTGGCTCGTGTACAACACCGGCCGTCGCGTGAGCAATGTGCTCGAGCTGGTCCGGAACGGCCTGTTGCCGGAGCCCGAGGTGATCATTGGCAGCGTGGGCACGGAGATCCACATGGCGATGGATCCGACCGTCGCGCGAAGGTATCAGGCGCGATTCGGTTCCGACTGGAACCTGGGCATCGTGGAAAAGCTCGTCGCGCGGCTGCCAGGCGCCAGCCGGCAGGCCTCAGAGTTCCTGCATCCTTTCAAATCGAGCTGGATTTGGCCCGCAGCTTCCCCCGCCCGGCTGCAGGTTCTGAATGGCGAACTCCGGCAGAATGGCGTGAAGGCCTCGGTGATTTTTTCCAGCGGCCACCTGCTCGATATCCTGCCCGCCGGCTGCGACAAGGGCCACGCCTTGCGCTGGCTCTGCGCGGAGCTGTCCCTGCCGTTCACCGCGGTGGCGGTGGCCGGTGACACCGGCAATGATTCGGGAATGTTTCAGCTGCCCGGGGTGCACCGGATTCTGGTGCAAAATGCGCTGCCCGAGCTCACCGAAGCCTGCACCGGCCTGCGCTGCTTCGTCGCCACGCACCTGATGGCGGATGGAGTGATCGAAGGACTGCAGCACTTCGGAGTGCTCCGCGCCGGCCCGAAGACCCAGCTCGCTCCGCTCGCAGAAAATCTCGCCTAAGTTTTGGGCAGGTTGAGATGGAACGCACTGCCGTGCGGCTCGACGGCTTCAAAAGTCAGGGTGCCCCCGAGGATGCGTAAATAGGCCTTGGTGATGGCGAGCCCCAGCCCCACGCCGCCTTGCTCGCGGCCGCGGCCGAGGTCCGGGCGAAAAAACCGGTCGCCGAGCCGCAGCTGATGATCGCGGCCAATGCCCGGGCCCGTATCCGCCACGGTCAAGACCAGGGAGTCACCCTTCGCGCTGATCCCGACCTCAATGACCGCACCTTCCGCATTATATTTGATCGCATTTTCCAGCAGATTGAGGAGCGCCTGCTTGAGCAGGATCGGATCGGTGGTGACCACAAAAGGCCGGGGCGTGGCCGCGAGGGTCTGCCCTTTCTGGTCGGCTAAAATCGCAACCTCGGCCACCGCCGATACGACGAGCTCGTCGAGGGCCACCTTCACCCGCGAAGGCTGGGCATTCCCGCCTTCCACGCTCGCCAGTTCCAGCAAGCGCTGGATCAACGCCTGCAGCCGGTGCGCCTCCTCGAGCATGCTCCCGATGATTTCCCGGTATTCCTCAACCGTCCGGCTCCGGCGCAGTCCGACCTCGCCCACGCTGCGCAGGGTGGTGAGCGGGGTCCGCAACTCATGCGAGGCGTCGCCCACAAAGCGGTCGAGGGCCAGAAACGACTCCTCCACGCGGTCGAGGGTGGTGTTGAAGATCCGCGCGAGCCGCTCCAGCTCATCCCCCGCCTCGGGAATGGTCAGGCGCCGGTTCAGGACGGGGCCACCGATCAGCGCCGCCTCGGCCGCCATGTTTTCCAGCGGACGAATCCAGCGCAGCGTGATCACGTAGCCCCCGGCCGCCAGGAGCAGCGCCACTGCCGGCAGGGTGAAAATGATAATCCACCGGAGCGCACCCAGCGCATCCGCCCTCGAGGCATGCAGGGTCAGGATGCGCAACATCCAGGCCGACCCACCGGGACCGCGAAACGGCACCGAAAGCACGCGCAGGCGGAGATCCGGCGCCACGGAGAAAACGGAAAGCGTCTCCCGCCCCGGCGCCGGTGGCGCCGGCAACCGCTCCACGCGGTCCTCGGCAAAAGGCCAGGCCCGGCGCACGAGCCGGCCACGCTCATCCCAGACTTCAAACCAGGGGCCTTCCGTCGTGCCGGTGGCGGGAAATCCGCCGCCATCCCAGCGCAGCGTGCCGGGCTCCTGGACCGAAAGCCGCTGCTGCACCTCCGTGAGATCTCGCCGCAGCTGGAAATCCAGCGGACGGGCCACCACCTTCTCCACGTAAAAATAAAGCGTCAGGCTGAACGCCGAGAGCAAAACCAATCCGCCCAGCGCATACCACACCGCGAGGCGAACCCTCAGGGTCCGAAAGCGCCACCCGCGCTTCATGCCGCCTCACCACCGAGGCGGTAGCCCACGCCGCGCAGGGTCTGGATGAGTTTATCGCTGCGCTCGCCGTCCACTTTTTTCCGCAGGCGCATCATCTGGACGTCGATGACGTTGTCCAGCGAAGTGAAGCGGCGGGACTGCTGCCAGACATCACGCTCGAGCATCTCGCGGGTCACAATCTGGCCTTGGTAGCGCAACAGGTATTCGAGGACCTCCACCTCGCGGGGACTCAGCGCAATTTCTTCGGCCCCTCTCCGCGCCGTCCGGGTCCGGGTATCCAGCTGCAAGTCCTCGCACCGCAGAAACTGGCCCGTGCTCAGGACCGGCCGGCGCAGGAGCGCCCGGCAGCGGGCCACCAGTTCCGCCAAGGCGAACGGCTTGGGCAGATAGTCGTCCGCGCCGCTCTCCAGCCCAGCCACGCGGTCCTCCAGGGTGGAGCGCGCCGTGAGCATAAGCACCGGCAAATGGAATCCGCGGGTCCGCAGGTCGCGCAGCAGGGTCAGTCCATTGTCGCCCGGCAGCATCCAGTCAAAAATCGCCAGGTCAAAAGCCGGTTCCATCTCGATAATCTGGCGGGCTTCCTCCGCCGAACCGGCCGCCGCGACCGACCAGTGTTCCAATTGCAGGCCTTCCTGCAGCGAGTCGCGGGTCTTCCGCTCATCCTCCACCAGCAGAACCCGCGGCGGCGAGGGATCAGCAGCAGGACCGGTGCGGTCGGTGGAGGGCGAGGTAAGCATGGTAACCAAGGATTGCCTGAGGCAGTAACTAACCCCAAGCTAGCGGCAATTACCAGCATCGCGAGGCTCGCTACCTGACGAAATCGTCAGTTTGAAGGACTGGTCCGTGCCGAGCTACTTCCACCATAAAGTAGCGAGGTCGCGGCCCCGCTTTGCGCCCACAACTCCATGGCTCCTCCCATCTACGTTTCTCCCCTGCGCAGGAAATCTGTGCGACGGCGGAAGATCCTGCTCGGCTCCCTGTTGGGCCTGGCCGCAGTCATTGTAGTCCTTGTCATGACCTGGCCAACGCCGCCTCCGGCTGTGCCGGTGGCACCGGCACCTCCGCCCCAACGGGTCGCGCTTCCTCCGGCCCCTCCGCCACCGCCGGCCGAACCCAACCCCGATGTCCTGGTCCGCGCCACCCTGATCGCAGCGAATTCAATCTTGGTGGGCGAGGTTGTGACCGTGCGTTGGACCGGTCCGGAAAATCCCGACGATTTTGTCACCCTCGTGAAGCCGGATGCCGCTGAGACCGAGTATGGCGAAATCCATCCGACCAAGTCAGGCCGGATCCTTCAGTTCTCCGCGCCTGAGGAGCCCGGGACCATGGAATGGCGCTATATTGCGGGGCGGGCCAAAAAGATTTTGGGCCGCTCGCTCATCACGGTGCGGCCCCTGACGGCCAGCCTCACTGCACCCGGGGAAGTCGTATTGGGCACTTCGTTCGCGGTGAAATGGATCGGTCCCAATCGACCGGGGGATTTTTTGACCGTCGTGTCACCCGATGTCTCGGATGAAATCGTGGGTGCAGCCACCCCCTTGTCCTCCGGGTCGCCGGCGACCTTGCTGGCCCCGGTTGATCCGGGCAGCGCTGAGATCCGCTACGTGACGAAGGGGAACAAGGTCCTGAGCCGCCGCCCCATCACGATCATCATCCCGGTCACCACCCTCTTTGCGCCGCAGGGGGTCAAAGCCGGTTCCACCTTTGCCGTGCGCTGGCATGGACCGGACAGTCCCTCCGACTCGATCACGCTGGTGCCGCGGGGCACGCCGGACGGGAAACTCGGCCAGTCTGTCCCCACCGCCCAAGGCTCCTCTCTCACGATGGTGGCGCCCGCGGAAGCCGGACGGATGGAACTGCGTTACATGACCGGTTCCAAATCGCTGGTCCTGGCCCGTTCCCCCATCGAGATCCAGCCCTAAGCAAGGTCCCGCAACCCGAAGCATTGCCCGCGGCTGGCCTTGCCCTACGAAACCCGGTGGGCAACACCCCCCGGAGAAAAGCAGAGCGCAGTGGAGGTGACTCGAACACCCGACCGGCGGTTTAGAAAACCGCTGCTCTATCCAGCTGAGCTACCACTGCATTTGGGTGAAGCACGGGTAGCGGCCAGCCCGCGGTCCGACAAGGGGAAAACCGCGGCCGTCACCCGTCACTGCCCATCGAGTGACTTGCGCACCGTGTTCAGCAACGTCGTGCGGTCGATCGGCTTCGTCAGATACGCGCCGAGCTGGGTGAAGGACGTGCGCGAGTCCGCGGCCTCCTGGGAGTAGCCGCTGACGATGATAACCTTGAGAGTGTTTTTCATCTCCTTGAGCACGGTGCCGAGTTTCAACCCGTTCATCCGGCCCGGCATCACCATGTCCGTTATGAGGAGGTCGAATCGTTGGGCGTGCTCCTCCCATTGCTTCAACGCCTCGGTGGCATTGGAGGTCGAAACCACCTCGTAACCGGCGTGCTCGAGGCACATGGCCGAAATTTCGCGCACCGCATCGTCATCTTCGACAATGAGAATCCGCTCCCGCCCGCCCCGCGCCTGCGACAGGCCCGGATTGGTCCCGCCTTGGTCGGGCGGGGCGATCGCGGGGAGGTAAACGAGGAACGTACTGCCCTTGCCGACGACGCTCTCCACTTCCACCCAGCCGCCATGCTGTTTCACGATGCCATAGACGGTCGCGAGGCCGAGGCCCGTGCCCTTACCCACTTCCTTCGTCGTAAAGAAGGGTTCGAAAATCCGCTTCAACGTCGCCGCGTCCATCCCGGAACCCGTGTCCGTCACCGAAAGGCAGACAAACTTCCCGGCCCGTCGCGTCTCAGTAGCGGAGCTGGCGTCAAATTCGCCGGCCTGCGTGTCCACGACGATCCGGCCGCCCTCCGGCATGGCGTCGCGGGCATTGACCGCGAGGTTCATAACGACCTGCTCCATCATGCCGGCGTCGGCTTTGATCCACATCGGACGTTCCCGGTGGTCGAGCCGCAGCTCAATATTTTCCCCAAGGATCCGGCCCAGCATTTTGAACACGTCCACGAGCGCCTTGTTCAAATCCATTGGCTGGACATCGACCGCTTCGCGCCGGCTGAACGTCAGCAGCTGGCGGGTGAGCCGCGCCGCCTTCTGGGTGATGAGCTCCAGGTTTTTCACCTTCGTGCCCAGCGGCGCGGGCAGCGTGGCCTCCATCCCCAACATCCCCAGCTGCATCATCAGCACGGCGAGGATATTGTTAAAATCATGGGCGATGCCGCCGGCCAGCTGACCGAAGGCATCCATCTTCTGCGCCTGGGCCAACTGCACCTGCAATAACTGGTGGTCGGTGATGTCGGTGTCGACGCTACCAATGCCGTATATCTTCCCCTCGGCGTCGCGCAGCGGAAATTTCGCGGACAAATAGGTCCTGGTCTTTCCGTTTTCATCGCTCTGCTCCTCCAGGGTGATCGGAATGCCTTTCTCAATCACGAGGCGGTCGTGGCTCTTGCGGACCTCCGCCTCGGCGGGCGTGAACAGGTCCCGCATGGTCTTACCGATCATGCTCGCACCGTCCTTGTTGTATTTCTCGTCGAAGAGCCGGTTGGTCAGGAGATAGCGCCCTTCCAGGTTTTTCAGGCAGAGCAGGGCCGGGCTGTGGTCGAGAATCGCCTGCAACCGCTCCTGGGTGAGGCCCAACGCATGCTGCGTCAGCTTGTGCTGCGTGATGTCCTCCACCATGCCGACGGCATACTTCATTTTTCCGTCCGCGTTCCGGACAAGAGAAACCGTGAGAAGGCCCCAGATCACGGTGCCACTCTTGCGGATGTAACGTTTTTCCATGTGATAGGAATCCCGTTTGCCCTCCACGAGCTCACTGAAAAGCAACTGGTCCTTGGCCAAGTCCTCGGGGAAGGTGATGGTCATGAAGGTGAGCTGCGTAAGCTCCGCGTCGGAGTAGCCCATCATCTGTTGCATCCTGGCATTCGACCGCACGAAGCCGCCGGCCGGGTTGACCAGTACCATGCCGATGCCGGCGCCTTCAAAGGTGGACCGGAAGCGCGCCTCGCTCTCCTGCAGTGCACGGGCTTGCGCGGAAACCTGCGTCAGCACCCGGCGTTGCCAGACGAAAAGTGCGGCCACGACCAGCATGACCAAGCCGATAGGCAGGAAATACGGGCGCAGGTCGCCCAGCCGGATCGGATGCGGCCCGATGGGTCCGATCCACTTGCTCCAGAGCCGGTCGAACTCGCCATCACTGCGGACGGACGCCAGCGCTTCGTTCAGGCGGGCGAGTGTGGCCGAGTCGCCCTTGTGAACGGCGAAATAGAACTGGAAGGTGATGTCTTCCAGGAAAACGCTGTCCAACCCGTAGTCTTTCGCCCCTTTGGGCAGCGGCAGCATGAGCAGTGCGGCATCGCAGGCTCCGGACTCCACCGCTACCAGTGTCTCGGGGACTGACCGAAAGGCCTTGATCTCCGCACCCCAGCCTTGGTTCGCGGTGGCGGTGTAGTAGCTCACGCTGCCCAAGAGCACCGCGAGCTTCCGGCCGGCCAGATCCGCCGTGGTGCGGATGGGCGCGTGGTCCCGACGCACGTAGACAATCCCGTGCAGGTAGGCGTGGGAGATGGAGAAATCCATCCGGGCCCGGCGTTCGTCCGTGATGTTGACGTTCGCGAGGGCGTCGATCTTGCCCTCGTCGAAGTCCTTCAGGATGCGTGACCAGTAACCCTTCACCATCACGGCCTCGAAACCGTCGTGCTTGGCCATCGCCTGCAGCAGTTCGGCGGAAAAGCCCGTGGGCTCGCCCTTCGCATCAAGAAACGAGAGCGGCTCCGAATTGACTTCCACGCCGATGCGCAGGGGCGGCTCGGCCGCAGCAGTCAGGGTGCAAGCCAGCAGCACCGGCAACCATCGGGTAAATTTGCGGAAACGCATTGGGGGACGGAAAGGGGGAAAACGGCCTGAAAGGATCAATGCGCGGGATTCAGCCCGAGTCGGGATGAAGCGGGATTGCGCCGACACTGAGTAGATAAAATCCGGCTGGGGGAGAGCGAGGACGAATGCCGCCCCGCCCGCGATATTGAGCCGATAGTAACCCCTGCCTTATCATGGGGAAAACCATACTTGACTTGCCTACCTCCGATTCTACTTTCCGCCTCTTTCCCTCATCACGGGGTGGTAGCTCAGCTGGTTAGAGCGTCTGCCTGTCACGCAGAAGGTCGCGGGTTCGAGTCCCGTCCATCCCGCCAGTTTGTAAAAGCCCGTTTCGAGAGAAACGGGCTTTTCTCTTTGTGAGACGCCGACTTACGGAAAAGCCCAATTAGGCAGGATTAGGCCCAATTCAGGTCAATTTGAGCCTTTCGGAGCCACTAAAGAGCCACTAACTTTTTCCGGCGATAGCGTTCGCAAGGCCCATGGAAATCACAGGCCCATTTCTGGATCGCACCAAAAAGCGCAACAAGCAGCCCGCTTGTTGGTTTCTTCGTTTCTCCACGCCGAAACTGAATCCGGATGGCACTGCCGTTCTCCAAGGGGCCGGCAAGACCGTGCGGCAACGGCATCGCCCCTACTATGAATCCAAGGCCAAAGCCGCGGCCGACATCCCGAGCATCCGGGAGCAACACGAGCAGACGGGGTCGGGTCAGTTCCTCTTCGACCGCCAGGCCGCCGCGGATTATGAGAGTGCCCGCAAAATGGTGGGTGGCGTGCCCTTGATCGAGGTCGCGAAGTTCTGGCGGCTCCACCACCCGGACAAACCCAAGCGCAAGCTGGCGGAACTCTTCCAGGCATTTCTCGCCGACGTGAAGGTGCGGCACGGCGAGGGCCGGCACTGGAGCGATCTAAAATCACGCGGAGGCATTTTTATCACGGCCGGATTTGGCGGGCGCTACGCGGAGACCGTGACGCGTCAGGAAGTGCTCGCCTACGTCAAGGAATTGCCCGCCGCCGCCCCCCGCACCAAGCGCAACCACAAGACGGTCATCTGCGAGTTTTTCAATTGGCTCGTGCAGGAGGTGCATGAAATCGCGGCCAATCCTGCCGCGGGGATCAAGAAACGGATGCTGCCGAAGGAGACGAAAAAGGAAATTGAGTTCCTCCCGCT
>Ga0105047_10000423_pt1 | contig 71527 bp, 60 predicted proteins | sample MAT04_FD_78384 | JGI IMG/M metagenome (GOLD analysis project Ga0105047, IMG submission 78384) | Freshwater microbial communities from Lake Fryxell liftoff mats and glacier meltwater in Antarctica - MAT-04 (megahit assembly) | ecosystem: Environmental > Aquatic > Freshwater > Ice > Liftoff... | reverse complement strand
GCCAGCTTTTGCTGGCAAAAAGAACCAAAAAATAGAATCTCCCCTTCTCTCCCCGGTTTTTGGGGAGAGAAGGGGGCAGGGGGATGAGAGGGGTGGGCGGATGATCTTATGTTACCGCTTATGAGGGGGGATGGTGATTGACCCCACGTTGGGTACTACTCAGAACCCCTCTCCGCCAGGGGGGAGCAGTTGCCCACGTCGAAAGAATAAAAATCGGGGAAAAAGGTGCCCGGCTTAGGGCGCCTTAGTAATTACCACCGAAGTGCCCTTATCGCCCGTGCCCGGGGTGATCATCAGTGAAAATTTGCGTGTATCTTTCTGAATCGTGAGCATCACCACGGGCCCCAGGTCCGAATCATTGGCGATCTTCCAGCCCTTCGCCGGCAGCTCTTTGCGGTAAAAGTCTGCCACCGCTTTGGGCGCGTCGGGCGAGTTGAAGGTGATAATCTCGCCGAATGAGCTTTTTTCCAGCGCATTGCTGGGAACAGGCAGATCGGCCATCGCGCCCGCCGAAGCAGTGCATTCGGCCGGCAGAAAAATCTCTTTCAGTTTATTAATCTCGGTCAGGTTGTAGTCCCATACCACCATACCCTTGATCTGATCCGCCGAAAGCGAGAAATCTCCCTCAGCCTGGCCCAAAAACTTCACCAGATAGCCGCCATCCTGGGCCACCCACACATCACCCACCTGCGACGTGGCCACACCAAAACCGAGGTTGGCTTTTTTCAATTTGTAATGATCGGCTTTCACGCCGTTCACTGTTTCACCGCGCGCCACCAGGTTATCACTCTGCACCCCGGCCATCAATTCAGCCGGCGTAATCAATTGGCTCTTATCAAAAGCCGGCTTATCGCTGGAAAATGACATGCAGGTGCCCTTGGGGTTGTCCTTAACAAGGGTCAGGATGTAGCTGGTTTTGCCGATCTGGTACATATCAAAGGCACTGGCGCTCTTATCCGCGCTCATGCCGAGGCCAGTCCACGAGGTGCGCAGGCTCTCTTTCGACTTGATGGTTTCCTGCAGCAGTTTCAATTCCTGTTTGGCCTCGGCGCCCTTGGCGTCTTTGCCGGTGACCGTCATATTGTAGTTCATGCGGTAGCTGTCCAGCTTATCCAACCCGGCCTGCACATTTTCAATCTGCGGGGCGCCGGTCGCCACGGGCAGGGTAGGGCCGGCGGCGCTGGTGGGCTTGGGCGCGGTGGTCACCTTGCCGTCCGTGGTTGGCACAACCATCTGGGTGGGCGCAGCCGCCCCCATGGGCACTGCCACTTGAGGGGTGGCGGTGGCATCATCACCAGCCAGGTTGGGCACGATACTGCTGATCGAACAGGCCATACTCACCAGCACAGCCGCCAGCACCACACACAAAACCGACAGACGATTGAGATGTGACATGTTTCCCTCCAGTTTACTCACTTCCGCTCCCCATTGCGCTCAGCAGGTGTGCCGCGCACTCTACCGCCTCAGCCAGCGGCACCAACGTAACTTCCGCGTTTCTGCGCGGCTTAAACTCCACCCCGCCCTGCTTTAACGAGCGCTCGCTGACCGTGATGCGCAGTGGCATGCCCAACAGATCGGCGTCATTAAATTTTACACCCGCGCTCTCGGCGCGGTCATCCAGCAGTGGTTCCATGCCCGCGGCGCACAAACGCGCATAGAGCTCTTCGGCCGCGGCGTTAGGCGCGCCAGTTTTGCCACTCATCAGCACCATATGCACCGGGTAGGGGGCCACGGCGGCCGGCCAGCACAGACCTTTCTCGTCATGGTGCTCTTCCACCAGGCAGGCCAGCAGGCGCCCTACCCCGATGCCGTAAGACCCCATAATCACCGGCTGCGTTTGGCCCTGTTCATCCACAAAATTACAGCCCATGGCCTCGGAGTAGCGCGTACCCAGCTTGAAGATGTTGCCCACCTCCACCCCGCGCGCGGCGCGCAGTGGCGCACCGCATTCTGGGCAGTCTGCGCCTTCAGCGGCCGTGGCAATATCAGCCACCGCGGCCGCGGTGTAATCACGCCCATAATTGGTGTTGAGCAGGTGGTAGCCGGCTTCATTGGCGCCCGCCACCAGGTTGGGCGAGGTGGGAATCGCTTCGTCAACCACTGCCAGCCAGCGCGAACCGGGGGTCAGCCCCACCGGTGAGGCATAACCGGGCACGGCGCCGATCTCCTGGATCTCGACCTCGGTCGCCGGGCGCAGCCCGGTCACCGCGCCACCCAACAGACTACCCAAAACATTGCTCAGCTTATATTCATTCACCTCATCATCACCGCGCACCACCGCAAACACAAAGCGCTCGCTGGGCTGGCTGTTCTGGTCATAGGCGGCCATCATGAAAACCGCTTTGGCCGTCTGCGCCGGGGCAATCGCCAGCAGCCGCGCCAGATCAGCGATGGTCGTGGTGTGCGGCGTGGCCACCTTTTGCAGCGGCAGCGCGGCCTGGGCCGCGGCCGGGCGGCGCGTAAAGCGCGCCACCTGGCGGTTGGCGGCATAATGACAGTTATCGCAGAACATCAGAGTATCTTCACCAATCGGTGTCAGGTACATATATTCATGCGCCAGCTTGCCGCCCATCATACCTGTGTCCGATTTTACCGTTACCACCGGCAGCCCGCAGCGCTGAAAAATCTTAAAATAGGCCTCATAATGCGCCTGGTACTGCGCATCCAGGCCTTCCGCGGTGGCATCCAGGCTGTAGCTGTCGAGCATGGTGAACTCGCGCACGCGGATCAGGCCGGCGCGCGGGCGGGGATCATCACGCCATTTGGTCTGAATGTGATAAATCAGCGCGGGCAATTGGCGATACGAGCGGATGATACTGCGCACCAGGTCTGCGGTGGCCTCTTCGTGGGTCATCGCCAGCACCATATCGTGCCCGGACTTATCTTTAAACCGGCCCATCTCACTGCCAATCTGAAACCAGCGCCCGGTTTCCTTCCAGAGATCGGCCGGGTTAACCACCGGCATGGTCACTTCCTGGCCGTCAATCGCATTCAGTTCGGCGCGCAGGATATTTTCAATGCGCGTCATTGCCCGCCGGGCCAGCGGCAGGTAGCTGAAGATTCCCGCCGCCAGTGGGCGAATATAACCCGCGCGCAGCAGCAGTTGGTGGCTCACCACCTCGGCTTCAGCCGGGGCCTCGCGCAAAGTCTGGTTAAACAGACGCGACATTCGCATGCATCACCTCAAGCAAAAAACAGAAGCCAGATCGAAACCGCGCGATATAACGCCGGGGCCAATACATGCCCGCTGCGCTGCATCAGGTACCCCGCCACCAGCGACTGCCCCACCACCAACACCAGGTTAAAGAGCAGTTGCTCCGGCACTGCCAGCAAACGCGGCAGTTGGCACAGCACAAACAGGGCCGAGGCGGCCAGCCAACCGGCCGTTTCGCCCCACCAACTGGCCAGGCGCGGCTGGATAAAGCCACGAAATGCGGTTTCTTCCATCAGCGCCATTACCAGGCAGTAGGCCAACAGGCCCAGGCTCTCGCTGTTCAGCCCAGTTATCACTGCATTGAACTTGCCGCGCAGGAAAATACTAAAGAAAGCCAGCGCCATGCCCAACTGCAGGGCTGCGTAAAGTTTCTCGCGTGACCAGCCCGCGCTGCGCACCGGCTGCTTGCGCCGCCACAGCGCCACAATAACCGGCACCAGGGAGCCCGCCGCCACAATCAACCGTTCAGACTGATCGCGCGAAAGGCTGCCCAATGCGAGGGACGGGATGGAACTGATCACCAGCGCGATAAACATGGCAAATAGAAACACCCCCAACGACACCACCCCTTCGCGGCGCGGGTACTTAAAAGCCAGCTTGATGCGGGTAAATTTGGGGCTGAGACCGGCGATCATGCCCACAGCAACCGCACCAATCCATTCGGCGGCAAACAAAATATACATATCCATGGTTTTTTAAGAAAGAAAAAAGCGGTCGGAAGCGGCCAGGGGCAGCAATTGCCCGTTTCGCCGTTCACCCCGAACTGCTATGGATTTCTTTCTGCTCCTTCATCCTCAACTTTGATTTCCACTTTTTCTTCCATGCGCACCGCACCCCGCAGGAAAGCCCCTTCTTCCGTGGCAAAAGCCACCACAGTCACATCTCCCCAAACCCGCCCGGTGCTGCGAATTTCAAGCTTCTCGGCGGTGATATTGCCGCGCACCGCCCCCGCGACGATCACCGTGTTGGCTTGCAGGTCTTCGCAGGTCACTCGCCCGGTTTCTCCCACCACCACCAGGCCGCGAATACGGATCGCCCCGTCAAACGTGCCTTCAATGCGCACGCCACCGCTGCCGCGCAGGTTGCCCTGCCAGTTAATGCCCGGCCCCAGCACCGAAGTCACGCGCTCGGTGGGGGTGATGGCTGGCGGGGTAGGCGGATTACTCTTGCGAAACATGCTCACACAACCTCATTTCGTGGCGGGAATAAGCAGCAGCGGCGTATGCGCCGCGGAGACCACTTTGGGGCCCACACTGCTGGACCAAAAAGCGCCCATCCCCGATTTACCGTGGGTTGCCAGCACAATTAAATCATATTGTGCGGCCGCGGCCAAAATCTGCTGGGCGGTATTGCCACGCCGCACTTCGCAAGTGACGGTCAGGCCAGTTTTGCGCCACTCCTGCGCCAGATTTTCAAGATTTTCGCGCGTGGTCTCCTCATCCATCTCCAGCATGGCCCGCGTCACACCGGGCAGCATCCAACCTGAGGCTGCTTTTTCGCCGCTGAGCGTGGACAGGGTAGATACCACCGTCAGCAGGTGCAGGCTGGCGCCCAGCTTTTGGGCCAGTGCGGCCGCCACCGGCAGTGAGCCGGTATGGCGCTGCTCGCCATCCAGCGCCACCAGGAACTTTTGGATGCGCGGCAGCCCCGCCCCAGTGGCAGGCGGCACCAGGAAGATCGGCGTTTTGCCACGTCCAATTACCTGCTGGGCAATGCTCCCCGCCATAATATCGCGCAGACCGCCCTCGCCGTGGGTGCACATCACGATCAGGTCCGGCGACAGCTCGCCGGAATGGTCGGCAATACTGCGCGCCACATCCTGCACTTTTTCGGTATGCACGTGCGACACCACTTTTTCGGGCGCAAAGTACTGCGTAGCAATCCCATCCAGGTAGCGGCGCGCCTCATTTTCGTCCGACAGGTGGCGGTCACCGTGCACTTCCTGCGGCGGGTCCTGTTCAATAATATGAATCAGAGTCACGGCCGCGTCCAATTCACGGCTCAACCATGCCGCCACGGGCAGGGCCACCTCAGCTAATTTGGAACCATCCAGGGGAACCAGCAAGTGCTCAAACATCGCTTATCCTCCGGCAAACGTCGAATATAGTAGATAAAAATTTAATGCCACAATCAAACCTGCCACCAGGCTGGCCATGATTGTGGTTAGCTTTTGATTCACCAGCACCCCCATCAGGTCTTTTCGGCTGGTAAACATCACCAGCGGAATAATGGCGAAGGGCAGCCCAAAGCTCAAAATCACCTGGCTGAATACCAGGGTACTGGTGGGGTCCAGCCCCATGAAAATGACGATCAGCGAAGGCACCATGGTCACCCCGCGCCGGATCCAAACCGGAATTTCGCGGTGCAAGAAACCCTGCATAATCACCTGCCCGGCCATCGTTCCCACCGATGAAGAAGACAGCCCCGAAGCCAGCAGCGAGAGCCCAAACACCGCGCTGGCCGCCGGGCCCAGCAGGGGTTCCAACGTGCGGTGAGCCTCTTCAATGGTGCCGATAGAAGACATGCCCTGGGCATGGAAGGTGGACGCCGACATGATCAGCATGGCACCGTTCACCAGGCTGGCCATACCCATCGCAATCAACACGTCGACCAGTTCGAAGCGGAAGAGGCGTTTAAGCTTGGCCGGCTCGCGGGTAACGATACGCGACTGGGTGAGCGCCGAGTGCAGATAAATGGCATGCGGCATCACAGTGGCGCCCAAAATACCGGTGGCCAGCAGAATGCTTTCCGGGCCGGAAAACATCGGCGTCACCGCATGGTAAGCCACCAGCCCCCAATCGGGCCGGTCTAATATGGTTTCGATCACATAGCTGACCGCGATCACCCCCACAAACGAGGTAATCACCGCTTCCAGCGGGCGGAAGCCGTAGCGCTCCAGGCCGAGGATCAGAAAGGTGACCACCGCGGTGATTAAACCGGCCAACCACAGCGGAAAGCCAAAAAGCAGGTTAAAACCCAGCGCGGCACCCAAAAACTCAGCCAGGTCGGTGGCCATCGCCACCAGTTCCATCAGGCCCCACATGCTCCATACCACCCATTTGGGAAAGCGCATGCGGCAGTGTTCGGCCAGATTGTGCCCCGTGGCAATGCCCAGCTTGGCAGAAAGCATCTGCACCAGCATGGCCATCAGGTTACTGGCCACAATGACCCACAGCAGGGTGTATCCAAATTTGGCGCCGCCCGCGATGTTGGTTGCAAAATTTCCAGGGTCGACATACGCCACACTGGCAATAAAAGCCGGCCCCATAAACGGTAAAATTTTGGCAAAAAAGCCTTTTTTGCTGGTGCCAGAAAGCACTTCATTGGCAGAATCCAACGTTTTCTGATCACCCTGGCGCATCGAAGGAATTTCAGGATCAGGACTCATACTGGCCTCCCCAGGTTCGATTGCTCGCGCGGCGGCCAAATTTCCCCGGCATGTACCACACTGTGCGCCGGAACATGGCCCTTAACGGTCGCCCCATTGCCAATTCGGGTGCCCTGCCCAATGCGCAGGTTTAAATTTATGGTCGCGGCCATGCCCACCTGCACATAATCTTCCAAAATTACCCCACCCGCCAGCATGGCCCCGGGTGAAAGGTTGGTCACCTGGCCCAACTGGCAGTCGTGCGAAACCACCACTCCGGCATTAATCACGGTGCCAAAACCGATGTACGCTTCGCTGCTGATATACGACTTGGCCAGCACCTGTACCCCCGCCGCCAGGTGTGCGCTGGGTTCCACCCAGGCCGTGGGGTGCACCAGGCTGGGGCAAGTAAAACCAACCGCCGCGAGCGCCTCAAACACTTTCAGCCGCACCGCCACATTGCCAATTCCGCCCACAGCATTCACCGCCAGGTGCACGCCCCGGGCAAACCAGGCCGCCAGCACCGCCGTGCCCCCCAGCACCGGCAGACCCATCACTACACTGCCCGGCGGCAGGCCGTCGTCCACAACGCCCACCAGTTGATACACATTCAGCGTGCGCAGCAGGTCAATCAGCGCTTTGCCATGCCCGCCACCGCCGTAAATCAGCAGCGCCCCGGTCTCCGGGGCGAATTGAGGGAACATTTCCGCGCTCATGACGCCTCCCAGGCCTGCGGCCGGGCCAAAAACCGCCATGGGATGCTGCGCCAGGGTTCAGCCACGCGATTGATACCCACTCGCGGCCCGGTGATCACCTGCTCGTCAGCCAGTGGGCAGCCGGCTTCTATACGCAGTTCAGCGTGCGGGTCGGTCAGGTCACAGCCGTTCAGGCTGCCGTTTACCGCCAGCGCCTGGGTCAATTTTCCCGGGCCACTGCACCATTCAGCCTGGGCGCGGTGCGCGCGATGCGCGGCAATCTGTTCCAAACCTTCAAGTGGCACCAGGGCGCGGATCAGCACCGCCGCCGGGAAGCCGACTTCCCCGGTGACACAATTCAAACACCAGTGCATGCCGTAGGTAAAATAGACATAAGCCCGCCCGGGCGGCCCGTACATCACCGCTGTGCGGGGCGTGTGTCCGGCCCGCGCATGGCAGGCCAGGTCTTCCTGGCCGTGGTAGGCCTCGGTTTCAAGGATGATACCCGCCAGCCGCTCCCCATTCAGGCAGCGCACCAGGCGCATACCCAACAGTTCGCGCGCCACCACCACGGTGTCGCGCGCATAAAACGATGCGGGCAGGCAAGAATCGCAAAACATGAGCCTATTGTACTATACCCTTCATGGGTTCAAATGCGTTTTTTCGAAAACGTATTTGAAATTTGGAGCTCAGCACGGCTTAACGCAGGCCGGCATCACGTTCCAGGGTCAGGCGCAGGCCTGTTTCAATCCGAATGGTAGGCTGGTAGCCCAATTTTTCACGCGCCAGGCTCAGGTCGGCGCACATGCGCCCGGGGCCGCGCTCCGTGCGCGTGTTATACACCACCTCCGGATGCCCGCCGGTGATCTCGAGCGCCAGGCGCAGCAGGTCGCGCACGCTGGTATCCTGCCCACTGCCCACGTTAATGGTCATCTGGTTAATTCCCGGGGCATTGGCGGCCGCCATCATGGCATTGACCACATCGTCGACATAGACATAATCGCGGGTCTGGCTGCCATCGCCATGCACCACCACCGTGCCGTTCAAACGCGCCTGGCGCAGCAGGTTGGGAATGACCGGCGCGTGCACCGGCGGCAAATGTTGGCCCGGCCCGTAGGCATTAAACACGCGCAGGCAAATCGTTTCTATGCCCCACAGCGCTCCAATGGTGCGCACGTAATATTCGGCGGCCAGTTTTGAAACGGCATAGGGCGAGCGCGGGTTGGAAGGCGCATCTTCGCGCAGCGGTTGAACCGCCTGCTCCCCGTAAATTGCCCCCGATGAAATGAACACCACCCGGCGCACACCCACATCGCGCATCGCTTCCATCAAGGTCACGGTGCCGCCCACATTCACCTGATTGTATTCGCGCGGGTAGAGCACGCTTTCTGATACCGAAACGCGCGCTGCCAGATGATACACGCAGTCCACATCCTGCAGGTGGGTCCACAGCTTGGGACGATCGTTGATATCCCCACGGGTAAAATGCACCTCAGAGAGCAGCGCCCCCGGATCACCGGTAGAAAGATCGTCCAGGCCGCGCACCGCATGCCCCTCGCGTATCAGACAATTCGCCAGAGCCGCGCCTAAAAAGCCTGCCACTCCTGTCACCAAAAATCGCATCGTTAAGCCATCCTGAATTCACAATAAAGAAAAGAGCCGGTTGTTTTTGGAAAAACCAGCGGAAACCCGGCTAAGAACTGCCAAAGCGCCGCTCCAACTGCGGCAGCAGCTCTAAAAATTTGTTGACCACCACCGGGTCAAACTGCATGCCAGCTTGCTGGCGCAGGTAATCGCTGGCCTGACCGGGAGTCCAGGCCTCACGATAGATGCGTTCACTGGTGAGCGCATTCCAAACATCGACCACTGCGAAGACCCGGGCCGCCAGCGGAATCTGCTCGCCTTTCATGCCGTTGGGGTAACCGCCGCCATCCCAGCGTTCGTGATGATAGATAGGAATATCCAGGGCCGGCGCCAGGAACTGAATACCGGCGAGCAGTTCGTGCGCCTGGCCGGGATGTTGAGCAATCACCTGGCGCTCATCGGGGGTGAGCGGCCCTTTTTTATACAAAATTTCTTCCGGCACGCCGATCAGGCCGATATCATGCAGCAGCGCCCCGCGGCGCAAATGCGGCAGTTCTTCTTCAGGCATGCCCATCTCAATCCCCAGGCGCAGCGTCATTTCGGCAATGTTTTGAGCCTGAAAGTGGCTGGTACGTTCGCGAACTTCCAACGAGCGCGCCCAGCTTTCAATCACGGCATCATAAGCGCGCAGCAATTCCAGGTTGGAGCGCTTCAAGCCCTCAAACATCTCGCTGTTATCCATGGCAATGGCAGTTTGGGCAGCCAGCGATTCAAAGTAATCGCGCAGTTCTGGGTCGGCCAGAATCGGTTCGCGATGGAACAGTTCCAATACGCCCTTCACCTGGCCCTTGGCCACCAGCGGCACCGCAAAATAACTGGTGAAGCGCTCGGCTTCAAGGGCATGCAGTTGAATAAACTGCGAATCCGCCGATAAATCCATCACCGTGACCGGCTTGCGCTCCAACACGGCGCTGCCCGGAAAAGACTGTCCCAGGCGGAAGCGCGTGCGCTTGACCTTGTCACTGCGGAAACCCCGGCCGGCCGCGTATTCCAACCAGTGCGCCTGCTGGTTAAAAATCAGCACGTCAGCCGCGTCGATGTTTAACTGGCTGACGATCTGATCCAGAATCAGGTTGATGGTGATGGCAATTGACAGGCTGGAACTGACCGCCATATCGATGGCGTGCAGCACTGAAAGGCGCTGTACACGTTGGTGAGTCTGTTCAAACAGCCGGGCACGCTGTAGGGCATTACCGCCCAGTTCCGTAATCGTCAGCGCCAGGCGCCGGTCGCTATCGGTGAAAATTGGGGGCACTTCATGGCGGTCGCGCGCAATCACCAGCAGCCCCAACACCGCCTCGCTGGAGCGCAGCGGAATCGCCATCAGCGGTCCAATCGTATCGGGATATTGTATTTCAAACATCGTGTCATTCGCCTGACAATCGGCTGTGACATAGACTGCGCTTTCGTCCTCGAGTAATTTTTGCAACTCCAAGTCAAGCGGCAACTGCGTTCCCTGAAAAACGGCCATTTTTCCGCGCGCGAGTGCCACAAACAGTTGCGACGTGTTGGCGTAGAACAACATCACCGCCCCATGCGGTGAATTTAAGGTGCTGAGCGCCTCATCCAAAAAGCCGGGCAAAATACCGGCTGTGGTATCGGCCAGCCGCAGAATGGCCGAAATACGATTGAGCGCATCCAATTCTTGCAGGCGCTGGCGAGTCTCGGCCAGCAAACGCGCCTGGCTTTCTTGCAGGGCGGCCTCGGCGGTCAGCCGCGCCTGGCTGTTTTGCACTTCACGCAGGGCACGCTCCACCGCCGAAACCAGGCGGGTGAGGTTATCTTTCAGAACATAATCCTGCGCGCCGGCCTTAATCGCCTCGACCGCGATCTCTTCCCCAATCGCCCCCGAAACCAGGATCACCGGCCCCTCATAATTGCCGGTGCGGATCACCCGCAGGGCTTCCAATCCATTAAAATGTGGCATGGAAAAATCAGAAAGAATAATATCCCAGTCTTTTTCCTTTAAGACATCCACCAGCGCGGCTTGTGTGTCCACGCGCTGCCAGGTCGGATCAAATCCTCCGTGGGTCAGAGCACGCAGCAACATGAAAGTATCGTCTTGCGAATCATCAATGATCAATACCCGCAGGGGAATGGCCATATCTGCCTCGTGCGTAAATCTCAGGAAAAATTGGGGGTGTCATATTACTCCCAACCTTTTCTATTATAATGGCAATTGATTAACGACTTTTCATCCACACGAATAAAGTTCGCAGTTTAATAACAAACCCCTGCCATATCCACCCCTGCCCATTTCCCACCAATGCAGCCTGCCGGTGGGAAAGCCCGGCTACTTTACCAATAATTTCCCTTGCCTCTAATTATCGACTGTTTCTGCGAGACCGCAATAGAAAATGTTTACAATTCTGTTAAGAAGATACTCGGATAACCTGGGAATCAATTCAGCCAGTGCAATCGTGAGGGGTGTCTGTCAATTTTTTGGGAAAGTTTCCCTCAGCCCTTTCACAAAGTGAAAATGGTTGCCCACGGGTCATTCAAAATGCTTTTCCATCCAAAATGACTATCCGCATGGGGTGCAAATGCTTTCCCCCACCCCACACCCCTACGGGTGGCCGAAGCGGCGGGCCGGGGAGTTATTTTTTGTATCTTCGCAATAATTGATACTGTTGGCGAACTCATCTCTATCTTCCAGCCTCGCCATTGCCCTACGGCAGCGCGAAGTGTGGGGCGGAAGATGATCACTTTTTGCCGTTTTGGGGCGGTCATGACCGCCCCAAAACGGCTTAAATTCTGCTCCCCTTCCTCCCTCGGGAAGAAAGGGGCCGGGGGATGGAGGGTTTATGAGTTCGCCAACAGTATCATAATTTGGGGTGAAATCTCCGAAAAATTGACGGACACCCATCGTGAGTCCCGCGTTGGCCCCGAATCATTTAAATGATACAATTTGAACCATTAAAATTGTGGGATTGAAGCCTCTGCGTTGAAAAGCATGGATCACCGGAATTACCGGTGCATGATAGCGCTGAGGCTCTCAGGTCATGCGGTTGGAAGGGTAATCCACTTGCCCGAGGATGGAGTTGCCAAAATGGTCAAAGCGCTGATAATTGGTGTGGATGGGCAAGATGGTTCTTATATGGCCGAACTGCTGCTGAGCAAAGGCTACCAGGTGACCGGCTGGACGCCCGATTTGCCAGGGATTAACCTGGGCAATATTGCCGGAATTCTGAAACAGATCGAGCTGGTGCAAGGCGATTTGCGCGACCAGCCGGCCCTGGATGCGTTGATTGCCCACACCCGGCCGGATGAGGTGTTCAACCTGGCAGCGCCATCTTTTCCGGCCGGATCCTGGGAAGACCCGGTGGTGGTGGGCGAAATCGCCGGTTTGGGGGTCACACGCATTTTGGAAGCGATCCGCCGGCAGCACCCGGCCGCCAGGTTTTACCAGGCCTCATCCAGTGAGATTTTTGGCGCGCCAAAATATGAACCGCAGGACGAGAATACCCCCTGCTTACCACGCAATCCTTATGGGGTGGCCAAGCTCTACGCGCACGCCATGGTGGCCAACTACCGCCAGCAGTATGGCCAGTATGCCGTCTCCGGAATTTGCTACAACCACGAAAGCCCTCGGCGCGGGCGACTATTTGTCACCCGCAAGATCAGCCGCGGCGCGGCGGCGATAAAGCTGGGCCTGGAGCCCGCTACCGAGCGCCGAAGCGGCGGCGAACTGCGCCTGGGCAACCTGGATGCGCGCCGCGATTGGGGTTGGGCGCCCGATTACGTGTTGGCAATGTGGGCCATGCTGCACCAGTCCGATCCCGAAGATCTGATCATCGGCTCGGGTGAAACCCATTCCGTGCTTGAGTTTTGCCAGTTGGCCTTCGCCTGCCTGGACCTCGACTACCGCGATTACGTGGTGGTAGACCCTGCCCTGGTACGCCCGCCCGAACCCATCCAACTCGTCGCCGACCCACGCCGGGCGCAGCGCAAGCTGGAATGGCATAATCTCCTGCCCTTCCCTGAGATCGTCGAGCGCATGGTGCTGGCCGATCTGGTACAATTAAAAGCCGCCGGATAAAACTTATTCCTGAAAAATATACCCGCATCACCCCAAGGGTGGCATATTATGACCTTTGGGGTGATGCTTTTAAGAGCATTGTCAACTCAAAATCAGGATAAAGGGTGGGTGACAGCCTGCCTCAAAATAACTATTCTAATAGTAGCAGTCCATCATCCACAAATTTGACTATTTTCGGAGGTTTTCATGTCCAAGTCTATTGAAGATTTAAAAGCCGCATTCGCGGGCGAATCACAGGCAAACCGCAAATACACCGCCTTTGGCCGCAAAGCCGATCAGGAAGGATTCACCCAGGTTGCCAAATTGTTCCGGGCTGCCGCCGCGGCCGAAACCGTGCATGCGCTGAACCACTTCAACGCCCTCAGCGGTGTCAAATCGACCAGCGAAAATCTTGAAGCCGCCATTGCCGGCGAGAATTACGAAGTCGTGACCATGTACCCCGATTTTCTCAAAGACGCCGAAGCCGAAGGCGATCGTCCTGCCCAGCGCAGCTTCAAGTGGGCCTGGGAAGTGGAGAAGATTCACGAAGCCCTGTACCGCGAAGCCCTGGCGACCCTGGGCAAGACCACCGAAATTTACGATTACTATATCTGCCCGGTGTGCGGTTACACCGTGGGCAAGAGCGCCCCGACCGTCTGCCCGGTGTGCGGCGCGCCCGGTTCGAAATTCGAAAAAGTTTCCTGAGCGTAGCTCCTCTCAAAAAAAATCTGGCGAAAAAACGCCAGATTTTTTTGTTTCTCACACAATAAGGCCGTGGCATGTTCATCATCCTGCGATGCGCTGCCGGCTACCCTGGCCGCGCTGGCCGGAGGGTTTGCGCTGATCCTCGGTTGATTTTATCAGCGCCTTCAGCCCGCACTGCGCGCAAACGTGCTGCGCGCGCGCAATGCCGCCACCATGGCTGCGCTCACCGGTTGTGTACCCAGTTCATCCATGCCACGGTGCCAGCCGTGCATATCGGAACCGCCGCTCACCAGCAGGCCCAGGGTGCGCGCCAGCCGCAAAAAATAAGCGCGGTCCGCTTCCGTCAGGCGGCGGTGATAGATCTCAATCCCATCCAGTCCGGCATCCACCAGTTGGCGCAGCCAGGCCGCGCTCAACAGTTCGCCCTGGGGGCGCACCAGCGTGGGATGCGCCAGCACCGCCACCCCTCCGGCAAAGTGAATCTGTTCAATGGCAGAGCGAATGGTGAACGGCGTGCTGCGCACCCGCAGCCAGACCGCATTCATCAGGCGCATCGCCTCCCGCCAGTCCGCCGCGTAGCCTTTGCGGCGCAGCGTATCGATTAACTGAATGGTTCCGGCATAGCGCGGATTTTCAACATAGACATCCGCCAGCTCCAGCGGGTAGCCCAGAGTCGTCAAACGGGCGCAGCAGGCGCTGATCCGCGCGTGCAAATCATTCAGTGCGGCTTCAGTGAAGGCGTTAAACTCCGCATGATCGGGGTCAAAATAATATCCCAGTAAATCAACGTTGACATCTTCCAGCGGCAGGTCGGCCCCGGGCCAGCGCGTGGTCAGTTCAATTGCCGGGATCAATTCAATACCCGCGGCCAGCGCCAACGGCTGCGCCACCCGGCTGCCGCGCAGATTATCGTGGTCGGTGATGGCCACGGCACGCAGGCCCAGCCGGCTGGCCGCGGCAATAATATCCGCCGGAGAATACCGGCCGTCCGAATAATGGGAATGGATATGGAGATCGTACATGGCTTCAGAATCATCCTCCCTGAGATCAGAACATTAAGTATATCAGAACCCGCGTATCTGCTTCAGCCTCGCGGCAGCTCAATTGGATTTGCCATGCCACTGCAAACAGCCAAAGCCGCCGGAATAGAGCGGGGCAGCTAAAATGAGGCCGTTGGCCAAAATCCGATTACAATTTTAGGGATTTACAATTCAAGGAGCCAGGCATGAGCTGTACCATCTCTCTGACAGGGCAAGTGATGCTGGTTACCGGAATCAGGTCATGCCTTCTTCGCACATTTTCGTATGCCATCGATACGGCGCAGAAATTGTGAGATTGCAGCCAGGAGTAAACCGGCATTTCGTTGCAACGGTAACGGCAGGGAACCAATCCCGCCGGAGGCGCGTCTTAAGAGTGGAGCGAACAAATGAACACAAAACATTGGAATTTGATTGATTTAATCCTGGCGGCTGCCACTTTGCTGGCCGCGGTCATCCTGCTGTCAGCCTGCGCTACGCCGGCCTCCCCCGCAACGCCTCCCCCCGCCGCTACCCCCGCCGCCACCCCGGCCCCCAGCGCCACTCCGGCTCGCCCCGGCGGAGACGAACTGCCACCGTTTATGCCGGCCCTGCAAAAATTCGCCCTGGATAAGATGAATGCGAAGCCCGAAGAAATCCGCCTGATCAAAATGGAACCTGTGGATTGGCCGGATGCCTGCCTGGGAGCCACCCAGGCGGGTGAAATCTGTGCGCAAGTCATCACGCCCGGCTACCGGCTGCAGGTAGAGATCAAAGGCAAAGTAGTTGAACTGCACAGCGATGGCGGAAAAACCATCCGCCAGCCGGCCGCCGCACCCGACAGCAAAGAAATTGACCCGGCAGCCGAGGCCGCCCGCCTGTGGCTGATGGATCTGCTCAAAGTCGATGCCAGCACCATTCGTGTGCAGAATGTGACGCAGCAATCTTGGCCGGATGGCTGCCTGGGCGTGTATAAGCCCGATACCAAATGCACCGATTTGGGGGTGCCCGGCTACCGCGTAACGCTCGAAGCCCGCGGCAGCACCTATGAAATCCGCACCAGCCGCGATGGCAAAAATATCGTGCTGGCCGACCGCAAATACCAGTTGTCTAACCCCAGCGGAGGCGGGCTGGAACGCCCGCAGTTGACCTGGAAGAGCGGTGAAACCAACTGCCAGTTGCTGCAGGCCGCCAACGACCAGGCTGCTTTTGGCCCCTGCGGGGGTACCCTGACAGTAATGACACTGACCAACCCCGAGCGGATTAAGGAATTGAATGCCCTGCTCAAAACCCACCGCCAGCTCAGCGGCCAGACCGCCGCTGGGGAAATCACTTTTTACGGCGGCGGCAGCGGCGATGCCAGCCCGATGCAGCAGCGCGCCCTGGCAGAATGGGCCCGGATGGTTTTCCTCGAGGTGAGCAGCGCTGAAGCGCTGCCTAACAACGGTCTGGCGCTCACCTGGAAGCGCAGCGGCGGAATTGCCGGTTTTTGCGACGAGCTCAAAATTTACCGCTCGGGGCTGGTGGCCAGCTTCAATTGTAAGAGCGGCAGCCCGGCCGTGCCGACCACTCAGTGGCTCAACGCCGCGCAGTTGGAACAGCTATATGTCTGGGTGGATACCCTGCAAACCAGCGACGGCAAACAGACGGATTCGGGCGTAGCCGACTCGATGAGCATCACCTGGGTGCTCTCGGGCAGCGGCACCCGCGCCGCTTCCACCGCCGAACGCCAGGCCATCTTCACCTTCGCCGCCGCGCTGGTCACGCCAAAATAGCCCGGCAGCCTGCCTTGCAGCGCAAACAGCCCAGGCTCCCGGCCGCAAAATCGTCCGGGAGCTTTCTTTTTGCCCATTCCGATAGCTGCCGATAGCTTTGGATAGTTTTTCGGTCTACCCGAATTCCGCCTAAGTACGGTAGAATCGTAGCGGTTCAAAAAGTGCAGGACCGGCATTTGCAAACGGCAGCACCTAAAAAATTTACCACAGGCACCCCTTCGGGTGGCCGAAGCGGCAGGCACAGAGAAAAAGAGAACATTTTCAAAGGTCACTTCGTGTATAGGGTCTGTTTCAGCGCGAATCGTCTTATTTAATGTTCCCTCTGAGTCTGTGTTGCTGTGGTCAGATTAAAAAAGCTAAAGCAAAACAATCTATTCATTTTTTTTAGGAGTTTAAAAACATGGCAAATAAAAAAGGAAACTCGCGTCTGTCCGAACTTGAAGCCCAAAAACGGGCGGCTGAACGCGGCGAACAGCGCACCAAGCGCTGGCAGCAGATTATATTCGTCGTAATCTCTGCCATCGTGCTGCTTTCGATGGTTGTCTCGCTCTTCGTTCAACCATGATGCGCGCGCCGGCCCGTTTTGGCTGGGCTGCGCTGCTGGCTGCCTGGGCGGTGGACCAGATGTTCTGGCAGCGCACCCCGGGCATCTCCCTCCCACTGTGGGTAGCCCTGGCGTTGGTGATCGGGCTGGTGGTGGCGCGCAGTCTGAAGCTGCGGCCGGCCCCTCTCAGCCTGGTATTGATGGTGGCGGCCCTGGTCTTTGCCAGTATGACTTTTTTGCGGCGTGAGAGCTTCACCCTCTTCATCAACACCGTCATGTCCCTCACCTGCCTGGCCCTGCTGGCCGCCACCTTCCGCACCGGCAACTGGTTCTTCTATAAAATCGGAGACTACGTGGTCGCCGGCCTGCGCCTGTGCCTGATGGTCTTAATCCGGCCGGCCGATCTGTTTACGCGAACGCCACGGCCTGCCCCGGGCGCGGCAGACGCCGCGCCCGCGAGTGAGACCCCCGCCCCGCTGGCGGCCGCCGGACCCACCTGGAAAACTGCCGGGCAGCAAGCCGCCCCGGTGGCGCGCGGGCTGGCCCTGGCCCTGCCAATTGTGCTGGTGCTGGGCGGGCTGCTGGCCGCGGCGGACCCGATCTTTAACAATTGGACGCGCGACCTGCTGCGCATCTTTAATTTCAGCAACCTGTCTGAGTATGTGTTCCGCCTGTTTTATATCGTCTTGTTGGCCTATGTGCTGGCGGGCGTCTACATTCATTCTATGCAGCCCCTCATGCTGGAGGCACTCCCCAATCGCGCGGCGCGCTGGTTCCCGCCCTTCCTGGGTTGGGTGGAGGCGGTGGTGGTGCTGGGCGCGGTTAACCTGCTCTTCCTGGTGTTCGTCAGCATCCAGTTCTGGTATCTGTTCGGCGGGCAGGCCAATATCAGTACCAGCGGTTTCACCTATTCCGAATATGCGGTACGCGGCTTCAACGAGCTGGTGATGGTGGCCGTGCTCAGCCTGCTGCTGTATCTTGGCATCGGCGCCGCGGCTACGCAAAAAACCACGCTGCAGCAAAAAGTGCTGATGATCTTAAACACGCTGCTCATCGCGCAGGTACTGGTAATCCTGGTCTCCTCGTTCAGCCGGCTGCGCCTGTATGAAGATGCCTACGGCTTCACTCAGCTTCGCACCTATACGCATATTTTGATCATCTGGCTGGGGATTCTGCTGACCGTCACGATTGGGTTGGAGCTATCGCGCCACCGGCACGCTTTCGCCCTGGTCGGCCTGCTGGCAGCCTGCGGTTTTGCCCTGACCTTTGGCTTTTTGAATGTAGACAGCTTCATCGCCCAGCAGAACATCCAGCGCTCCTGGACCAGCACCCAATCGGACGGCCGGAATAGCGGAAAACTGGACGGGCAGTACCTGAGCGGGCTTTCGGATGATGCCGTGCCCACCCTGCTGGCAGAGTTCCAGCGCCCCAACCAACCGGAGGCCATTAAGGACCTGCTGGGGGCCGAGTTATCGTGCCGTACCCAACGGGAAAAAAACGCAGAGAATAGTGAATTATCCGGCGGGTGGTTGAGCTACAACCTGTCGCAGGCCACGGCCCGCCAACTGCTGCAATCCAACCAGGCCTTATGGCAGGCCTACCCGGTGGTGCAAGACGGCCGGTCCGGCCCGGCGGTGCAGTTAAAATCCGGCATGCACAGTTGCCTGCTGGGCGACTGGATGGACTGAGCGGGGAAGCAGCGGGTTATGGTAAAATTCGGCTCATGAGAAACTGGAAACTGTGGCTCGGGGTGGCGTTTAGCGCAGTTCTGCTGTATTTCACCCTGCGCGGCCTCAAATTTGCGGAAATGTGGGCGGTCTTACAGACCGCCCAATATCTATGGCTGATTCCGGGTGTGCTGGTTTATTTCATCGCGGTGTGGGCACGCGCCTGGCGCTGGCATTATATGCTGCGCCCGCTCAAGCCAATCCCCACCGCAGCTATGTTTCCGGTGGTGTGCATCGGCTATTTTGGCAACAATATCCTCCCGGCGCGCGCCGGTGAAGTGCTGCGCGCCTATGTGCTGCGCAAGCGTGAAGGCGTGCCGGTTTCGGCCTCGCTGGCCACGGTGATCGTCGAACGCATTTTTGACGGCGTGGTGATGCTGGGCTTCGTCTTTCTCAACCTGCCCGAACTGGCCCGCCTGACCGGCGACGCGGGTTTCGTGGGTGGTCTCAACATCCGCGACCTGGCGGTCATTGGCACGGTGATCTTTGTGGGCGCGCTGCTGGTCTTTTTACTGGCGGCCATGTTCCCGCACATCACCGAAGGTGTGGCCAACTGGTTCATCCAGCGCCTGGTGCCCGCCAGGGCGCGCCCGGCCACCCTGTCGCTCACCCAACGCTTCCTTTCCGGGTTGGAGGCGCTGCGCTCGCCGCAGGACGCGCTGATGATCTTTTTGACAACGGTGCTGATCTGGCTGCTGGAGACCGGCAAATACTGGCTGGTGATGCACGCATTCATCTTCCCGGCCAGCGTCACCTTTTTTACCTTGATGTTAATGAACGGCATTGTCAACCTGGCCACCACCCTGCCTTCCGCCCCCGGCTACATCGGCACGTTTGATGCACCCGGCATCGCGGTATTGATGGCCTACGGCGTTTCGCAGGAAGTGGCGGCGGGTTACACCCTGGTGTTGCACATTGCCCTGTGGGTGCCGATCACCGCCGTAGGCGCGTATTACTTCCTGCGCGAAGGGCTCAAATGGGGTCAAAAATTTGACATTGGAACAGCCCCCAGTTCTTCCGGGGAAAGTCCCCGAACCGATGGGGGTAACCCCCGAACCGATGGGGGTAAAGGAAAAAACGCATGAAAATCGCGATTGTGGGCGCGGGCATTGGCGGCATGGCCGCCGCGCACGACCTGAACCGGGCCGGGCACAGTGTCACCCTGTATGAATCCGCCGGTATCGTGGGCGGCCTGGCGGCCGGCTTCAAAGAACCGCATTGGAACAGCTCGGTCGAACAGTTTTACCACCACTGGTTCACCTCGGATGCCGATATGTTTCGGCTGCAGCGCGAATTGGGGCTGTACGACAAGGTGCGCATTTACCAACCGAAAACGGTGGCCTATTTCGACGGCAAATTTTACCCGCTCGATTCGCCCCTGGCCGCGTTAAAATTCCCCGGCTTTTCGTTCTTCGACATGCTGCGCTTTGGATTGGTAACCGCCTACCTGCGCTACATCGCCGCCTGGGAACCGCTGGAAAAGGTCACCGCGGACGCATGGATCCGCAAATATTACGGCACCTCGCTCTACAAGACCATGTTCGAGGCGCTGCTGCAGGGCAAATTTGGCCGGCATTACCAGGAAGTCAACATGGCCTGGTTCTGGGCGCGCTTTAAGACCCGCTCCACCCGCCTGGTCACTTACCAGGGCGGTTTTCAGGCCTTTGCCGACGATTTCGCGGCCAACCTGCGCGGGCGCGGCATCGAAATCTGCCTTAACAGCCCCATTCGCCAGATCCGCCCGGCGGCAGATGGGCGCGTGACGTTGGACCTGGACAGCGGCCCGCTCGAATACGACCGCTGCCTGGTCACGGTGGCGCCGGGGCTGCTGGCGCGCCTGGCTCCCGCCCTGCCGCCGCCGTACCTTCAGGGGCTGTTGAGCCTGCAAAATATGGGGGCGGTGGTGCTGGTGCTCTCGCTCAAACACCCGCTTTCGAAAGAAGGTTATTACTGGTACAGTCTGCCCAAATCCGCCGGCTACCCCTTCCTGGCGCTGGTAGAGCACACCAACTTCGTGCCGGCCAGCGAGTTCGGCGGCGAGACCATCGTCTACATCGGCGACTATCTGGATACCGATCACGAGAACTTTGGCCTCTCCCCGGAAGCCCTCTTGCAGCGTTTTCTGCCGGCTCTGAGCAAATTCAACCCGGATTTCTCGCCCGAGTGGATTAACAAGAGCTGGGTGTTCAAAACCAGCTATGCCCAGCCCATTCCGCTGGTCAACCACTCGCAAAACATCCCCGCCATCCAGACCCCCCTGCCCGGGTTGTATTTCGCCAGTATGAGCCAGGTTTACCCTTGGGACCGCGGCACCAATTTTGCGGTGCAAATTGGGCGCAAGGCGGCGGCCCTGATGCTGGAAAAGTAGATCGCGGAGGTTTTGCCCCATGGATATCAGCGCGCGCCTGATTGCCAGCGCCCGGCGCAAAACCTCGGCGCTTTCTGCGAAAGCGCGCCGGTACTGCTGGGACAATTCCTCAATGCCGTCATCCAGACCGGCATCCAGATCGAATATTTTAACGAGTACCCGCTGCCGTTTTGGGATCCGCCGCCTCCTCACCCGTTAAAAACCCTTTCAGCAGCGGCCAGAGCAGCTTATAGCGCTCATAATTCGCCGCGTAGCCCGCCGCTCGGGCCGGGTCCGGCTCAAAGGTGCGCTCCAGGCGCACCAGTTGGGCCACGCCTTGTTCTACCGATTGGAAAACGCCCGCGCCCAGGCCGGCTAAAATGGCCGCGCCCAACGTGCCCGCTTCCGTTACCCGTGGGCGCACGAACGGCACCCCGAAGATATCCGCGCTGAGCTGCACCCAGGCATCCGATTTGCTGCCGCCGCCCACCGCGCGAAAATCGCGGATCTGAATACCGGCGGAAGGCAGGGTGTCGACGCATTCTTTGAGGTAATACACGCTGCCTTCTAGGATGCCCTTGAGGATTTCGCCGCGGGTGGTCTCCAGCTTCAGCCCCAGCAGCACCCCGGCCGAGTTGCTGATGAAATCCGGCGGGCCGGTGGGGATAAAATGCGGCAGCACCAGCAGCGGGCTGGGCTGCGCCGGAATTTCGCGGATTAACTCGGCATACAGGTCGCGCTCCGTGGCCGCGGCCTGCTGCTTTTCCAGCGCGGCGAAGGTGTCGCGGTACCATTTCAGCAGCGCCCCACCCTGGTTGTAGATAAAGCTGACGTAGCGGCCGGGGACGGCGTGGTGTTCGGTGTTCAGGCCGCGCGCCAACATCAGCGCCGGGTCGATGCGGCGGCGGTAGACCGGCGTGATGCAGGTGTAGGTGCCCATGCCGTACACCGCCTGGCCTTCTTCCACCACGCCGCAGCCCAGGGCATTGGCGTTCTGATCGTGCGCACCCGCGGCGATGGGAATGCCGGCGGGCAGCCCCACCGCGCGCGCCACCCCCGCGGACAGCGTGCCCACGATGGTGCCGGAAGGTACCACCCGGGGCAGTTTGGCGCCGTCGATGCCGCTCAGCGCCAGCAGTTCCGGCGACCAATCCCCCCGGTCCAGGTCAAACAGCAGGGTACGGTTGGCCAGCGAGTAATCGACGGCGGGCTCGGCCCCCAGCATGAACGCGATAAAACCGCTCCAGTGCAAAAACAGGTCGGCTTGCTCGTAGATTGCGGGCTGGTGACGTTGGATCCAGAGCAGCTTGGTCAGGCTGTACTGGTTGCCCAGGGTGTTGCCGTTGAGCGGGTACAGGCGCCGCGGCGGGAGCTTTTCGCTCAACTCCGCCAGGAATTCCTCGCCGCGCCGGTCAAAATTCAACAGCGAGGGCGCGAGCACCTGCAGCCCTATCGTCACCGGCACCACCGCCTCGCCCATGGAAGACACGCACAGCGCGCGCACACTGCTATTGGCCACCTGAGTGATCAGGCGCTGGACGATGCCCCACACTTCAAGCGCGTCCAGCTCGGCATAGCCGGGCTGCGGGTGGCGAATGTCATATTCGGCATAGGCGGCGGCCAGTAGTTCGCCGTCTTCGGCATACACCGCGGCCTTGCAGCCGGAAGTGCCCACATCGATTCCCAGAAGGCTCATCCTGCCTCGCTAATCCAACACAAACATGGGGCGGCTGCCGGCCAGGCCGAAGAAATCGCGAATCAGCCAGGTGGTGCGTTCGTATACAGCGGCCTGGGCCACCGGCACGCTGCCCGCCGCCCGTGGACTGGCACTCGCAGCCCGCAGGGTGACCTCATAGGCCTGGCGGATCTCGGTGCCGATATTGATCTTGGCGATACCGCGGGTGATCGCCGCGCGCACGTCCGCCTGCTGAATGCCGGAACCGCCGTGCAAAACCAGCGGCACCCCGGTGGCCTGGGTGATCTGGCTGATGCGCTCCAGGTTGAGGCGCGCCTGCACCTTCACCTGGTCTTTTTTGACGCCGGATATGGCACCGTGAATGTTGCCCACCGCCACCGACAGCCAGTCGCAGCCGGTGGCCCGCACAAACTCCGCCGCTTCCGCCACGTCGGTGAACCCCTGGCCTGAGGCGAATAATTCCTCGTAGGGCGGCAGCGGCCCGGCCTCGTGGCCCATCACCGCCCCCAATTCCGCTTCCAGCGGCAACCCGGCAGCGTGGGCCAGTTCCACGGCGGCGCGCGTGGCCTGAATATTTTCAGCCAGCGGCAGGCGCGAGCCATCCAGCATCAGTGAACGGTAACCCAGCACAACCGCTTCACGCAAGAGCGGCAGATAGTCCACTCGCAGGTGATCTTCATCCAGCACCGGAATGTGGTCGAGGTGCAGCCACACCGCGCCGGGCAACGCCGCTTGCCCTGCAGAGGGCCGCTGCCAGCGCTCAAATTCATCGCGCACCGCGCGCATGCTGCCGCTTTCGAACTTCAGCCATTCCAGGCGCGCCACGCTGATCAGCGCCACGGCATTCTGCGCGGCAACCGCGGCCACCACCGGCTGCAGCATGGGCAGGTAGGGGATGTTGAAGGCCAGCAGCGCGGTTTTGGCCTGCCACGCCTGGCGGACGATGTCTGCGCCAGCGCTCACCGGCACTCGCGCTGCGGCAGAGAAACATCAAACCCCAGGTAATCGCGCAGGGCCTCCGTAACCGGCGCCACGATGTGCCCCGGGGTGATGCTGGTGTGGTGGCGGTGCCCGGTGCGCCCAATATGCAGCAGCACATCCTGCAGGTGGTCAATCTGGGCCACGCCACCGCAGCCGAAGAAATCCGCCGCGATCGGGTCCGCTGTGATGCGCCCCTCGCCCAGGTAGAACTTCAACTGGCCGTCGCTGGTCAGCAGGCTGCCAAAAGTGAAATCGGTGGGCCGGAGGCGCCCGACATTACAGCCGTAGCCGCAGCCTTCGCCGAAGGCATTGGCCAGGATGGCATGATCGCTGATACGCCCGGAATCGACCATCAGTTTGGCCGGCACGGGGCCGCAGTGGAACAGGATGCACTTATCTTCATCCTCGCCATAGTTGTTATTCCAATCCAGGCAGGCCACCTGCTGGCCGGAGGCCAGGCGCAGGGCATGCATGGTGATGGCATTGCCGGTATCCACCTCGCACGCCGCCGCGAAATCGGTGTTGTTGAGCACCCCCAGCAGCACGCAGGGCGAAATACCCAACTGGGTCTGCATTTCGCTCCAGCAGCGCAGCGCCAGGGCATCCAGGCGGTAGGATTCGATCAGCCCGTCTAAAACCACGCCCAGCCGGGCCAGGGTTTCCAGAGCGCGCTCGGGCACGCCGTCCCACACGGTATACTGCTTGAGCAGGGCGTATTTGTCCTGGTAAGCCGGGTTCGAGCCCGGCATGCCGCGCACCGCCTCCACCACCTCAGAGAGGTCGATCGTTTCCACGGTGATATCCTTGCGCTGCAGGGTCAGTTCATCGATGCGCACGGTTTTAAAGGCCGTGGTGCGCGCGCCGATGGCGCCCACCACCATCCCGCGCATGCCCTGCACCACCTGGCACACCCGGTCGAAATGCTCCACATTGGCCTGAAAGGCCACGCTGTGGATCGCTACCGTGTGCGGCTTCAAGGCGGTAAATTTTACGCCGCACTGGGTGAACACATCCATAATCGAAAACTTGCCACAAAAGGCATCGCGCCGCACCGCCGGCGCCATTTTTTCGAGATCGTCGGGGTAAGCCTGGATCAAGATCGGCACGCCGGCATTTTTCAGGGCGGCAATCGCGCCGTTTTCATCGCCAAAATTAGGCAGGCACAGGATGATTCCCTGGAACTTGCCGCGATTTTCGACTAAAAAGTTGGCGAATTTCTCGCCTTCCTGCGGGGTTTCCACCGCGCCGTGGCGGGTGGCGGCCGCGTCCATCATCAGCACGGGATGGCCCCACGCCTGCAGTTGCTGCGCAAGCTCCTGGCGAGCCTGGGCAATCAACGCGGATGGAAAGAAACCACGGTTTCCAAAATACAGGGCAAATGTCGATTTAGCTGTTTTCATTGGGGGTTCCAGTTTTTTATGGGAGTCACTCCGGCATGAAGCAAGACAGCTTTATCCGGAGCGCGAGACCTGAAGTATCTTGATTGTATATTCAAAATGCAAAATAAGGGCTGTGCGCGGGGAAACTTCCCTCGCTTCTGGGCGAAAGCCCCCCTGGACGAAGCAAAAAGACGCCGCGGCATCCACCGCGGCGTCTTTTTGCTTTTTTTGTACGGGTTACTGTAAACGCAAGATGGCGTGGGCCGCCATTTCCAACAGCGGGCCGGGGATAAAGCCAAACCCCAGCACCGCCAGGGCCGCGACCACCGCCGTGAAGCGCACCCACACGTCGTCCGCGGCCTGCGGTTCGCCGGCGCGCATGTACATCATCACCACCACCCGCAAGTAATAATAGGCGGAAATGACCGAAGTCACCAGACCGATCAGCGCCAGGCTGGTGTAGCCACCCAGCACCGCGGTGCGGAAGAGGTAGAACTTGCCCCAAAAGCCCAGGGTCAGCGGCACACCGGTGAAGGAGAGCATGCAGATCAGCATCGCCAGCGCCAGCCAGGGATACTTGCGCGCCAACCCGGCAAAATCTTTCAGTTCCAGGCCCTTGCCTTCCACCTGTTCCAGCGCCACCACCACGGCCCAGGCCCCGATGGAAGTGAGGCCATAGCCCACCAGAAAAAACAGCGCCGAAGCCACCGAATCGCTCAGCACCGCGCCATTGCCATACGGCACGAAGGCCATCAGCAGGTAGCCGGCATTGGCAATACTGGAGTAGGCCAGCAGGCGCTTGATATTAGTCTGCGCCACCGCCAGCACATTGCCGCCGAGCATGGTCAGGGCCGCCAGGGTGTACAAAATGGGCGTCAGGTCCACCGCCAGCCCACCAAAGGCGGTGATGAACACGCGCAGCAGGGCGGCAAACCCGGCCGCCTTGACCGCCACCGACATAAACCCGGTCACCGGCGAAGGCGCACCCTGGTACACATCCGGCGCCCAATGATGGAAAGGCACCGCCGCCACCTTGAAGCCAAACCCCACCAGAATCAGGCCCGCCCCCGCCAGCAGCAAATAGGGGTTGGCCTGGCCATCCACCAGCGATTGGCTGATCCGTAGAAAATCGGTATGCGCGGTGGCGCCGTACACCAACGCGGTGCCGTAGAGCACAAAACCGGAGGCAAACGCGCCCAGCAGGAAATATTTAAGCGAGGCTTCTTCCGAATCTGGCCGCGGGCGGGCAAAACCCGCCAGAATGTAGAGCGGAATGGAGAGCAGTTCCAGTGCCAGAAACACCACAATCAGATCGTAAGCGCTGGCCATCAACATCATGCCCGCAATCGAGAACATCAGCAGGATGTAATACTCGCCGCGCTCGATGCTCATGCGCTGCAGATAGTCGTAAGCCAGCGCAATTGCCGCCAGGCCGCTGACCAGAAAGATCATGCTCATGGTGCTGGAAAAACCGTCCACCACGACCATACCGTTGGCAGCGGTGAGCACACTGCCCGACTGCCGCAGCACGAAACCCAATGTCACCGCCAGGCCGGCTGCCGCCAGCACCGCTGTGATGCCTTTGCGCCGCTTCGGAATCCACAGGTCTATCAGCAACAAAACAACCGCCCACGCGACCACAATGATCAGGGGGAGGATGGTAATTATGTCTGCTTGAGTCATTTCACTCCTCCAGTTAGGGCATCACCGCGCCGGCCGTCTTAGCCAACGCCGCCAATTGATCCACGGTAGGTCCCATCAGATCAAAGAAGAACTTGGGGTACAAACCGATCCAGAAAATGAGCACCAGCAGCGGCACCAAAATCAGAATCTCGCGCGCATTCAGATCCGGCAGGATACGGTTCTCCGCGTGCGTAAGCGGGCCGAGGAAGACCTTTTCCATCATAAACAGCAGGTACACCGCCGCTAAAATCACCCCCAGCGCGGCCACCCCGGCATACCAGGGCGAACCGTACACGCTGGAGTTAAACGAGCCCAGCAAAATGGTGAACTCACCCACAAAACCGTTCAGACCGGGCAAGCCCATGGAAGACAATGTCACAATCAGCGCCAGCGTGCCCATCACCGGCATCACCTTCCACAGCCCGCCGAAGGCCTCCAACTGGCGCGTGTGGCGGCGTTCGTAGAGAAAACCCACGATCAAAAACAATGCCCCGGTCGAAAGTCCGTGGTTGACCATCTGCAAAATGGCGCCCGAGATGCCCTGCACATTGAAGGCAAAAATACCCAGCACCACAAACCCCAGATGGCTGACCGAGGAATAGGCCACCAGTTTCTTAAGGTCTTTCTGCATATAAGAAACCGCCGCCCCATACAGAATGCCGATCACCGCCAGCACCGCCATCACCGGCGCGGCCTGCACCGTCGCCTCAGGAAAGAGCGGCAGGTTGAAGCGCAAAAAGCCGTAGGCGCCCATTTTGAGCAGCACGCCCGCCAGAATGACCGACCCGGCCGTGGGAGCTTCCACGTGCGCATCGGGCAGCCAGGTGTGCAGCGGGAACATGGGCACCTTGATGGCAAAGGCCACGGCAAAGGCAATGAACAGCCAGATGCCCGAGCCGGCGAAGGCGGCGCGGGACTTGACCAGTTCAACCCATGAGAAGGAATTGGCGGTCATGCCAATGAACAGGATCGCCACCAGCATTAGCACCGAACCGGCCATGGTGAACAGGAAGAATTTAACCGCCGCGTAAATGCGCCGCTCGCCGCCCCAACCACCGATCAGAAAGTACATCGGCAGCAGGGTGAATTCCCAGAAGATGTAAAACAGCACCAGGTCGAGTGACAGGAACACGCCGGTCATACCCACTTCGAGCAGCAGGAAGAACAGCATGAAGCCCTTCACGCGCTCCTGAACGGCGGTCCAGGTGGAAAGAATGGCAATCGGCATCAAGAAGGTGGTCAGCAGAACCATCAGCAGGCTCAGACCATCCACCCCCATCTCCAGACGCACTTTTAAGCCGCCGAAGGAAATCCAATCTTGTTGGAGCAGCATCTGCATGCCATTTTGGGGATTGCCCCCCTGCGGGGACAACGCCGCGTTGAACTGCAGCAATACCCCAATCGAGAGGCCAAAAGTGACCAGCGAAGTCAGCAGCGCCGTCCAACGGATGGCATTTTTCTGCTCCGACTTCAGGCAGGCAATCACTGCAAAGCCAACCAGCGGAAAGAGGGTCACCAGCATAAGCGGATGGAAGAGAAAGTTCATCATCAATCCTCACGTTCAGGATGAAACCACAAGGTACGCCCTTCGGGCGAGCGCCACTAGCGTGAAAGGAACGCCAGGTATGTCAGGATGGCAACCGCCCCAAGAAAAATCGTCAGGGCATACGAGCGCACGTAACCGCTTTGCAGCTTGCGCCACACACCGGCAAACCCCACCACCAGCCCGCCAAACCCATTCACAATGCCATCGATCAGATCCCGGTCCACATCGTCGGCCAGAAATCTGGACAGTGCCTCGTAAGGGCGAATCACCATGGCCCGGTAGATTTCATCCACCCACCATTTGTGTTCCATTCCGGTATAAATGGGGCCTAAAATGCGCGCCAGCGGGTCTACGCCTCCGGTTTTCGAGAGGGTCTTGCGCTGACCGTAAATGCTCCAGGCGATCAGCAGACCCACCAGCGCCACACCCAGCGAACCGAGCGCCACAGGCACTACAAATTCAGCCGGCTGCCCCGGTCCCAGGGTGTGCTCCAGCCAGGTCTCCAGCAGGTGCGAGCCGGGGAAGTTGAGCCCGCCGGCGAACACTGTGAGCACCGCCAGCACCACCAACGGTACGGTCACCAGCGCAGGGCTTTCCTGGGCATGCTCGGCGGCCGGGCTGCGGCCCTTGCCAAAGAACACCAGCAGCAGTTGCCGGCCCACATAAAAGGCGGTAAAAAAGGCCGCAATCACCAATACCACAAACACCGGCAGGTTTTGCTGCGAGGCCGCCGTCAGGATCTCATCCTTGGAAAAGAAACCCGCCAGCGGGGCCACCCCAGCCAGCGCCAGCGCGCCGATCAGATACACCCAAAAGGTCACCGGCATCTTCTCACGCAGGCCGCCCATGTTGCGCATGTCCTGCGGGTCCAGCGTGGTGGCGGCGTGCCCACTGGCCTGGCCGTGCCCAGACGAGGGCCCATCGCCGTGCTCCATGCCCAAAATGACCGAACCGGCCCCCAGGAAGAGCAGCGCTTTAAAGAAGGCGTGCGTCACCAGGTGGAACATGCCCGCAACAAAGGCGCCCATGCCCACCGCCGCCACCATGAAACCCAGTTGGGAAATGGTGGAATACGCCAGCACCTTTTTGATATCGTTCTGACCCACGGCGATGCTGGCGGCAAAGAGCGCCGTGAGCGCGCCTACCCAGGTCACCACGCTTTGCGCGGTGGGCGCCGCCATATACAGCGCCGACGAGCGTACAATCAGGTACACACCGGCGGTGACCATGGTGGCGGCATGGATCAGAGCGGAGACCGGGGTGGGGCCCGCCATGGCATCGGGCAGCCACACAAACAGCGGCAGTTGCGCCGACTTGCCCGCCACACCGATCAGCATGAACAGCGTGATGGCAGTTAACACCCACGGCGCCACATCCTTGACCTTATCGAAGACCGCCTGGAATTCGAAGGTGCCGAAAGCGCCAAACATAATGAAGAGGGCAATCAACAGCCCAAAATCGCCAATGCGGTTGACCACCATGGCCTTCTTAGCAGCGCGCGCGTTTCCCGTGCCTTCGGCCCCTTTTTCAAACCAGAAACCAATCAACAAATAAGAGCACAGCCCCACGCCTTCCCAACCGACAAACATCATCAGGTAATTGTCGGCAGAGACCAAAATCATCATGGCGGCAATGAACAGGTTGAGATAGACAAAGAAGCGCCGGAAACGCCCCGGGGCACCGTTATGGCGCACATCGCTGTGCATGTAACCGATGGAGTAGATGTGGATCAGCGTGCCCACCCCTGCCACCACCAGCATCATGGTCACCGAGAGCGTATCCACCCGAAAATCCCAGCCCACCGAAAGGCTGCCGGTCTTGATCCACTCCATAAATGGCACCACCACGGCTTCGGGTTTGGCCATGCCCTCTACAGGGCGCGCAGCGCTGCCCGCCAGGGCAAAAGCCAGCAGCACAGCTATCGCAAATGCCCCGCCAGATGCCAGGCTGGCGACGATGCCTACGCCTTTCTCTCCCAGGCGCCTGCCAACCAACAGGTTGACCAGCAGACCAATCAGCGGGATCAACACCACCCAGGGCACCAGTTGAAAGGTCGGATCTATCGAGATCGATTCGGATAAAAGCATCAGTACATTCTCCTCTAACCGGCTAGCCTTTCAGGCTGGACAACTGATCGACATCAATACTGTGCTTGGTGCGGAAAATGGCCACCATCAACGCCAGGCCCACCGCCACTTCCGCCGCGGCCACTGTCATCACAAAGAAGACGAAAAGCTGCCCATCCAGCGCATTGAAGGATGAGGCAAATGCCACAAAAGCCAGGTTGGCGGCGTTAAACATCATTTCAAGGCACATAAAAATGATAATTGCATTGCGGCGCACCAGCACCCCTACAACGCCAATCACAAACATCAATGCAGACAGAATCAGGTAGTACTGAATGGGCATCGCTTTACTCCTTCTTCTTATTCTTCTCACCCAACAGGCGGCTGCGAATAGACATTTCATCCGGGCGCGTCAGTACCACCGCCCCCACCACCGCAACCAGCAAAATGACCGAAGTAATTTCAAACGGCAGGGCATATTGGGTAAAAAGCAGCATGCCGATCTGGTTAGGGCTGGCATAATCGGCGGCGTGCTCGGCCATTGGCAGAATATTGCCCCAACGCGCAATAACCAATAAGCCCACATCCAGCAGGGCGATCACGCCCAGGGCCACAGCCAGCCAGCGCTGCCCGGGCAGAGCCCGCGTTTCAGGCAGCCTTTCAGCGCCCAGCAGCATGATCACAAACAGAAATAACACCATGATCGCGCCGGCATACACCGTCACCTGGGTCATGGCGATAAAAGGCGCCCCCAGGATCAGATACATCACCGCCACAAACGAGAAATTGGCGACCAAAAACAGCGCGGCGTAGATGGCGTTGCGCATCAGCACCACACCCGCCGCGGTGATCAGGATCACCGCGGCCATACCGATGAAAAACAGCCAGGTCAAAGCCATACTGCCTCCCTAATCCACGGGGTCTTTCATTTCTGGCACCGACCGGGTAAATACACCAGGTGGGGTCACCTGCGGGGTGGGTTTCCCAGCCGTGTTCACCGGTTCGATCAGCATATCTTTGGTATAAATTGCCTTGGCGCGCCCGACAAACGAAAGCTCATAATTATCGCCAAGCACAATGGCTTCGGTGGGGCAGGCATCTTCACAAAAGCCGCAGAAGATGCAGCGCAGCATGTTAATCTCATAGGTGCTGGCGTAGCGTTCCCCAGGCGAAAAACGCTGCTCGTCGGTATTGGGCGCGGCTTCCACAAAAATGGCATCAGCCGGGCAGGCCGCGGCGCACAGGGCACAGCCAATACACTTCTCCAGCCCGTTGTCATAGCGTTTGAGCACATGCCGGCCCCGAAAACGCGTGCGCACCGGGCGCTTCTGCTCCGGATATTGGACGGTGATCGGTTTCGTAAAAATAGATTTCAGCGTAGTCCACAGACCGGGCCACAAACCTTTCAACATACCTCAACCTCCAATCAAAACGATCAGCACCGCCGTCAGCACCACATTCAGCAACGCGACCGGAAAAGCCACTTTCCAACCCAGCGCCATCAGGTGGTCGTAGCGGATGCGCGGCAGGGTGGCGCGGAACCAGATGATCACAAACATCGAAAGGATGGTCTTCCCCACCAGTTGCAGCGGGCCCATCAGGCCGCCCAACGCATCGGCTGAAAATGGCCACTGGCAGCCGCCCAGGAACAGGGTGGAACCAATCATTGAGACCGCGATCATCTTGATATATTCCGCCATGAAAAACAGGGCGAACTTCATGCCGGAATACTCGGTGTGGTAGCCGGCAGTCAGTTCCTGCTCGGCTTCTGGCATATCAAAGGGAGCGCGGTTGATCTCTGCCAGGGCGGAGAGCACAAAGATAATAAACGCCAGCGGCTGGTACACCATGAAAGGCACACTGCGCTGCGCATTGACAATGTCGGAGAGGCGCATCGAACCCGCCAGCAAAATGGGGCCCACATAGGCCAGGCCCAACGCCAGCTCGTAGCTGATCATCTGAGCGGTGGCACGCAGCCCGCCCAACATGGCATATTTATTATTGGATGACCAGCCCGCCAGGGTGATGCCGTAGACAGAAATGGACGTAACCGAAAGGATCCACAACACCCCAACGTTCAGGTCAGCCGCCAGGTTCAGAGCCACTTCACGCCCAAAAAGATTGATCGTGCCGCCCCACGGGATCACCGCGGTAATCACCAGCGCCGGGATCACCGTTATAATAGGCGCAATGATGAAGATCAGTTTGTTGGCATTGGCCGGGATCAGTTCCTCTTTGAAAATCAGTTTTACCGCATCCGCGATGGGCTGCAAAGCCCCCCCCGGCCCGGCGCGGTTGGGACCAATGCGTACCTGCATGCGCGCCAGCACTTTGCGCTCCATCAGGGTCACATAGGCAAATCCGCCGGTCATAATCAGAACCAGGATAATGGACTTGATCAGCCATTCAATAATCATCGATGGATCCATGCAGGCCTCACTTCGTTTCGAGTTCTGGCAGTGTCGACGCCTCGCGCCCCAGAGCGGGCAGCACGACCGGCTGGTTGAAGGGCAGCCCCACACTGCGCGGGGCCAGCGCCACACCCGCCGGAATGGTCTCAGCGATCCGGATCTGCACGGTCAGGGTATGCCCGCTCAGGGTCACCGGCAGCAACCCACCGTCCGCCAGGCCAAAGGTCGCCGCGGTGGCAGGGTTCAACCAGATCTCCGGCTGCGCCAGGCGCTGTTGAATGATGCGCGAAGGCGTCAACAGCGTGCCACGGTCGTACAGGCGGGTGACCGGCAGCAGCGCCAGCGCGCCGGCAGGCACTTCCAAGCGGGCCGGTTGGACAAATTCTGGAAGGTTGATCGCCTCACCGTCCTCCACAGGACGCGCGGCGCTGTGTTGCGCCGCCAGGGCCAATTGCACCCCGATGCCCTGCTTGTTATCGTAGGTCGTGCCGCCGTAATACAGATCACCGCGGCCCACGTCTGGCCACTGTTCCACCGCTTCGGCCAGGCTCTGATAGGTTAGCCCGGCATAAGCTGCCACAGTTTGCGCGATTTTATTGAAAATCAGCGAGGGCGCGCGACCTTCCAGGTTGAGTTCCATGCGATTGCCCACCTGAGCAAAAATGGCAAAATCGGCGCGCGGGCCGGGCAGGGGCGGCACCGCCGGGTAAAAGCGCTGTACGCGCCGCTCGCCGGAGGTATAGGTGCCTTCGCGCTCGGTGAATGGCGCCACAGGCAGCACCACATCGGCCAGTTTGGCCGTTTCGGTCATAAACAGATCCTGCACCACCACAAACGCCGCGCGGTCCACCGCCAGGGCCAGGGCCGGGTCGTCGCCGGCCGGGTCGGCCGCCGCGATATACGCCACCAGCGCCTTACCCAGCGCGCCGGCCAGGTCTTCCACCGGGCGGAAGCCCATATCCCAGGCGCCCTGAGTGTTGCCATTGGGCCACACCCCGATCAGACCGCTGTTGGGTTTGCCGGTATGCCCTGTGGCAACCAGCAGCCGGGCGCAGGCCTGCGCCAGCGTATTGGAACCCGCCAGGCCCAGACCGTCGCTGCCGAACAAAATCACACCGTTTTCGGCACTGTTAAAGGCCTCGGCGGCTTTGCGCAGGGCTTCGGGGGAGGTTGCCAGGTGGTCTGGCAAGAAACCCGCCAGCGCGGCGGCTTCTTCGCCGTACGTGTAGCGCAGCGCGTGGGTCGCATAGCGGTCCAGCCGGGTTTCACGCGCGTTGAGCACAATCAACACGGCGCCGCGCTCGGCAGCCTGCTTGATGCGCAGCCACCACAGCGGGGCTTCTTCGTGCAGGTCGCAGGCCACCACCAGAATGGCGCTGCCCTTGCCGAGCGCGCCCAGATTGGTGCCCTGCCCCACCCCCACCTGGTCCACCAGGTCGCCGCCGCCCATATAGGAGTGCAGCAGGTTAGAGCCGCTGGGGTTGAGCTGACGTAGATTGAACAGATCTTCATTGGCCAGGCGCCCGCCGGCCAGGGTCATCAGACCGGAACCGGCCGCCCGCGCCTTTTCGGCCACCAGGTCGAGGGCTTCGTCCCAGGTGACCGGCTGCAACTGGCCGGCTTTGCGCACCAGCGGCTGGCGCAGGCGCTCAGGCGATTCGGTATAATGGTAGCTGAAACGGCCCTTGTCGCAGATCCAGATTTCATTGACGGCTTCGTTCTGGCGCGGCATCACGCGTTTGATCACGGTCTTGCCGCTGCTCAGGGCTTCGCGGCGCACATTGAACATGATGTTGCAGCCCACCGCGCACTGGTTGCACAGCGAAGCGGCCTGGTTCAGTTCCCATGGGCGCGCTCCAAAGCGAAAATCGGACGTGGTTAATGCGCCCACCGGGCAGATATCGGTGGTGTTGCCCGACCAGATCGAGTCAAACCCGGGCTCGGAGAGCGTTATAATCTCCAACGAGCGCCCGCGGGAATGGAACGCGATCACGGGATCGTCGACCACCTCATGCTGGAAGCGCGTACAGCGCGCGCATTGAATGCAGCGCTCGCGGTCCAGGGTAATCAGCTCGCCTAACGCCACATGCTTAGCAAGGCGCATTTTTTCCTCAAACACAAAGCGGGTTTGGCCCGAACCGTACGCCATGGTCAGGTTTTGCAGGGGGCATTCGCCGCCTTTATCGCAAATCGGGCAGTCCAGTGGGTGCGAGGTGAGTAAAAATTCCAGCACCTCTCTGCGCGCCGCCTTCACCTTCTCCGAATCGGTCACCACCACCATACCCTCCGAAACGGGGGCGGTGCAGGCGGTGTCAAGTTTGGGGGCAAACTGGATGCGCGGCGAACCGTCCGGCTCCAGCATGGGCTGGTTGGTGGTGCGGTCGATCAGCGGCCGGCCAATATCCACCAGGCACATGCGGCACATGCCCACGGGCTTCATTTTGGGATGATAGCAAAAAACCGGGATATTGACACCGGCCTGTTTGGCGGCGTCCACAATCAGCGTGCCATCGGGCACACTCACCGGGTGATTGTCGATCTTGAGATTTATGATCTTACCCATAAGCTAGCTCCTTACCTGAGCGGGAAGTTCACCGCTTCGATCACCGCTTCGGTCACCGCTTCGGTCACCGCTTCGGTGGCCTGACGAGGGACCTGACGAGGACGCAATCTTTGCCTCGAAGTCGGCCCGAAATTGGGTAATCGCAGAAATCACCGGCATGGTCGAAAACTCGCCCAACGCGCACAGGCATTTACCCTGCATCTGGGCCGAAACGTTTTTGAGCAGTTCTATATCTCCCGCGTTGCCTTTGCCATGCACGATGCGTTCGGCGATCTGCATCGACCAATAGGTGCCTTCACGGCAGGGGGTGCATTTGCCGCAGGACTCGTGCTTGAAGAAGTGCGCGGTTTTGCTGACCAGCCAGGCCATATCCACGGTTTCATCCAGAATAATGACCGAGGCTGAACCGAGCGGCGCGCCCAGCGTGTTCTGCACCGACTCATAATCCATCGGACAGTCCAGCGCCTTGTCGTCGGCCACAATCAAATTCGAAGAGGCCCCCGCCGCCATAATCGCGCGGATCTGCTTGCCATCGATAATGCCCCCGCCCAGTTCATAGATCAGATGGCGGAAGGGGGTGCCCAAAGGCAGTTCATAGTTGTCCGGGCGGTTGACCCGCCCCGAAAGGCAGAATATCTTCACCCCGGGGCTCTTTTCGGTGCCAAAGCCGCGGTACCAGGTGGCGCCTTTCGCCAGGATCAACGGCAGGTTGGTGAGGGTCTCCACGTTGTTGATCACTGTGGGTTTGCCATACAGGCCCGACACCGCCGGGAAGGGCGGGCGCAGGCGCGGCTGGCCCAGGTTGCCTTCGATCGATTCGAGTAGGGCGGTTTCTTCACCGCAGATATAAGCCCCGGCGCCCAGGTGCGTGTACAGCCGCAGCGAATAATTGCTGCCCAAGACGTGCTCACCCAGGTAACCGGCCTTTTCCAACTCAGCAATACAGGCATCCAGCTTTTCGGCGATCGACCAGAACTCGCCGCGCAAATACGCATAAGACACGTTGGCCTGCACGGCATAAGCTGCAATCATCAACCCCTCAAGAAACTGGTAGGGGTTGCTTTCCATAATCTCGCGGTCTTTAAAGGTGCCCGGCTCCGATTCATCGGCATTGGCTACCACGTAATGCGGCCACAGCGTATTGGGGATAAAACTCCACTTGACGCCGGTCGGAAAACCCGCCCCGCCGCGCCCGCGCAGCCCCGAGGCCTTGACCTCGTTAATCACATCCGCCGGCTGCAGCGAGGTGACGGCTTTTTTATATCCGGCAAAACCGCCGTGCTGCACATATACATCCAACTGGTCCAGGCTGGGGATCTCCCGGTGACGCAAGAGGATCAGTTCGCTCATGGCTTTGCCTCCGCCGCGGGTGACGAAGTCCCTGTAGAGGACGCGCCCCGGGCGCGCAGTTCCGCCACCAGGCCTGCCGCTTTTTCCACCGTCTGATTTTCATAATAGACAATATCGCCGTCGCCCTGCAGTTGGAACATCGGCGCCCGATGGCAGCCCGCCAGGCAGGTTACTTCTTCGATAGTCACAGCGCCATCCGGGGTGGTTTCACCCACCTTGATGCCGATGTTCTGGCATAACTGGCTGAGGAACTCCTCGGCGCCGCGCAGCGCACAGGGCAGATCGGTGCAAACCTGCACCCGGTAGCGCCCGCCTTCTACAGGGCGCGAAGCGCTGCCCTCTACAGGGCGCGAAGCGCTGCCCTCTACAGGGCGCGAAGCGCTGCCCTCCTGTTCATGGAACAGGCTGTAAAAACCGGCGACCGAATCGACGTCGGTGATCGACATACCGGTGATTTCTGCCACCTCAGCCAACTGCACCTTGGTCAGGTAGCCCAATTTACGCTGCGCCAGGTAAAGCAGGGGCATCACCGCCGATTTGCGGAAATTCGCCGGGTATTTGGCCAGCAGGCGCTCGATTTCTTCGGGGTATTTGTGGGTCAGCTCGTTCACCGGTCTGTATCTCCCAGGACGATATCAATGCTGCCGATAATACCGACTACATCGGCCACAAAGTGCGCGTGCGTAAGCAGTGGCATAATCTGCAGATTGGTAAACGATGGCGTGCGGAAATGACAGCGGTACGGCTTGGGGCTGCCGTCGCTTTCCATATAAACGCCCAACTCGCCGCGCGGCGATTCAATCGCCGCGTAAACGGCGCCCTTGGGCGGCGCATAGCCCTCTGTCCAAAGTTTAAAGTGGTGGATCAGCGCTTCCATGCTGGTGCCAAGCTCAGAGCGCGGCGGCGGCACAAACTTGCGGTTATTGCTGCGCGTCGGTCCCAGCGGCAGCAGATCGATGGCCTGCTGGATGATCTTAATCGATTGGCGCATCTCTTCCACACGCACAATATAACGGGCAAAAATGTCGCCCTCGGTGCGGGTGGGCAGATCGAACTGGTATTGTTCATAACCGGAATAGGGGCGTGCCTTGCGCAGATCGTACTTCACGCCCGAAGCGCGCGCAATCGGCCCGCCAATGGCCCAGCGCGTGCAATCTTCAGCGCTGATCAACCCGATACCCTTGGTACGATCCAAAAAGAGCGGGTTGTTGGTCAGCAGCGATTCGTATTCATCGATGCGTTTGGGCAATATCTTGATAAACTCGCGCACTGCCGCTTCAAATTCCACCGGCACATCGCGCCACAGGCCGCCTGGACGGATGAACGTGGTCATCATGCGCTGCCCGGCACACATCTCGAAGATATCCAGAATGTTCTCCCGCTCGCGCATAGTATACAGGAAGGTGGACATGGCCGCCAGGTCCAGCGCGGAGGTGCCCATCCAGACCAGGTGCGAGTTAATGCGGGTCAATTCGGCCAGAATTACGCGGATAACCTGGGCACGCAGGGGCACATCCAATTCGCACAGTTTTTCCACCGCCAGGCAGTACACCAGGTTATTTCCCAGCGGGTTTAGATAATCCAGGCGGTCGACCATCACCTCAGACTGCGCATACGGCTTGGCTTCTACATTCTTTTCAATCCCGGTATGCAGATAGCCAATATCGGGAATGCAATTGATAATAATTTCGCCATCCAGCTCCAGCAGCAGGCGCAGCACCCCATGCGTGGATGGGTGCTGGGGGCCCATATTGAGCAGCATGGTTTCACCGCTCAGGGCTCGTTCGGAGACCAGGTGGCGCAACTCAGCTATATTCACTTCGCGAAAATCAGACATGGCTCTCTCGCTTCCTGGGCTTAGATCTTGGGATGCAGTTTGCGCTGATTGATCTCTTCAAAATTGAAGGTAAACTCAACCTCTTCATACCCCAGGGGATAATCTTTGCGCAGTGGATGACCTTCCCATTCGAAAGGCATGATAATGCGGCGCATATCGGAATGTCCGTCAAAACGGATACCGAACATATCAAAAATTTCGCGCTCGTACCAGTTGGCCGACGGCCACACGCCCTCGCAGGTGCGCAGGCTGGGACCGTTGCCATTAAGCGGCACACGCAAACGCAGCAGCGCATTGGTATCCAGCGCAAGCACATGATAAAGCACATGGAAACGCGGCGTCTCTTGCGGCCAGTAATCCACCGCCGTTACATCGATCAGAAAGTTAAAGCCAAAACGATCACGCAGCGCCTGCAGCGCTTCAATATTTTTCTCCGGCTGAATGATCAGGCTCACTTCATCACGGAATTCCACCACTTCGGCGCCAAATTCGTTCTGCAGGGCAATCACAGCGGGTTTTAAGGATTCGAGCATGGGTTCATCCTCAAATTTGTGCCATACGGTTCGCCGCAGCGCACAAACAACGCAACAGAATTTACTTCCACTTTCCCAGTTTTTCCTGCTTGACCTTCTCGTGCAGGGTAATAATGCCGTGGATCAAGGCTTCGGGCCGCGGGGGGCATCCCGCCACGTAAACATCCACCGGAACAATCTCATCGACGCCCTGCAAGATGGCATAATTATTAAAGACCCCACCGCACGAGGCGCAGTCACCCATGGCCACCACCCACTTGGGATCTGGCATCTGATCATACAACTGACGCAGCACAGGGGCCATTTTGCGGCTAACCCGTCCCGCCACAATCATCAAATCCGACTGGCGCGGGCTGGCGCGCATCAGTTCCATCCCAAAGCGGCTCATATCATAAGTCGAAGCCTGGGCACTCATCATTTCAATCGCGCAGCAGGCCAGACCAAACAGCATCGGCCACATGGAATTAGTGCGAGACCAGTTCACTACCTCTTCCAGCGTGGTGGTGACCACCCCCATATTGCCGACTTTTTGCTCTATTCCCATTCCAGCGCTCCTTTCTTCCAGGCGTACACAAACCCTACCACCAAAACAGCGATAAAAACGAACATGCTGATCAGCCCCGGGATGCCCAGCTCGCGAAATACTACGGCCCACGAAATCAAAAACACGGTCTCGACATCAAACAAGATGAAGAGCACGGCGACCAGGTAGTAACGCACCGAAATGCGCCGGGTGGCATTCCCGTAAGGCACCATGCCCGATTCGTAAGGCGCAGATTTGCGCTGGGTGGGACGGCGCGGGCCAAACAGGTGTCCAAGTGATACCGCAATGGACCCCACCAGGAACGAGACGATCAAGATGATCAGTAAGGGGAGATATTGTTGGATCATAGAGAATCCTTACTCTGTTAGTCAGAATTACTCGAATATTTTATCACAGGTTACGGACCGGTTGTAACTATTTTCACAATTTTACTCTTTTATTATACAGTGGCTGGCGTCAATCGTCCTTATGGCGCCAGCCGGTAAATATTCACCCCTGCCTGGCTGTACACCGCTTCTACGCCCTGGCAGCCCGTCAGAGCATCTGGCTGCAGGCTGCCCACGCCCGCGCGCAGGTACACATAGCCCAGGCGGGCTTCCCGCACCAGCGACCAGAAGGCTTCATCACACGTCTTCACACTCACAGCGCGGTGATCCCAATCGGTAATCTGCAGCACTTCGTCACGGCTGCCCCAGCCATAAGCCGCCGGCGGCACCAGGCTGAAGCGCCCGGTAATCGGCAGCAGCCAATACCCGCCATCCACTCCGCGATACGTGCCGGTCAGCCAGGATGTGCTGTTAATAAAGAAGCGCGCATCCGCGGGGGTATTGGTTTTCACCCAGCGCAGCGCGTCCAGGTCGGCCGGCTCAGCCAGCACCGTCACCGGATTGATGATATCACGCGTTTCCCATACTCCCCAGGCCGAAATGCCCGCGCCCACCACAAGGGGCAGGCATATCGCAAAAACCCGGCCGGTCAGGTCCGGCCGCCAGCCCATCCGTGCCACCCCGGCGGCCAATAGTGCGCCGGCGTCGGCCAGCCCCCCCGCCAGCAGCAGCGAAGCGGGCAAAAAAAGCATAATCGCCAGGTGGTCCGGGCGAAACGGAGTAAATACCGGTCCGTAAGGCGTGGCCATAAGGGCCATGCCCAGCCCCCAAAACGCCACCAGGCGCACCGGCCCTTTACCCCACAGCAGTGCGGCCAACAGGCCAACCCCGGCCAGCGCCAGCAGAATGTGGCTGCGCTGCGGGCCGGTGAGATAAACAATGTATTCCCATACGGCGGCACCCGCGTTGACCTGTTCCAGCGGGTTGGGCACGCTCACGACAAACTGTTGCGCGGTGTAACTCCACACCCTCGCCAGCCACGGCGCCGCCGCCGCCGCCCCCAGGCCAGCGGCAGCAAAAGGCTGCCAGCGCAGGGTGCGCAGGGTGCGCGTTTGCAGCAGCCGCAGCCCCTCTGCGCCTAACAGCACCAGAAAGAACAGCCCCAGCAGCCCCACCGCCAGAAAGTGACACACGCACACCCCCGCGCTGTACAGCGCCAGGCGGGCCCAGGCAGCCCGGTCTGCCGGGCGGCGGCGCACTTCCAGCGCTGCGGCCATTGCCAGCGGCAGCACAATCAGCCCCACCAGCAGCGGGTAGCGCCCCCAGGTGAGATAATAGGCCGGCATGTGAAAGCCAAAGGCGGTCAGCAGCGCCGCCAGCCCGGCGCGCAGCGGGTCACCCCACACGGCCTTGCCCAGGCGGTAAACCGAAAAAGCCACCAGCGCATTCAACACCTGGCCAAACAGCAGCACCGTCTGCTGCGGCTCCAGGCGGCTCCAAAAGCTGAAAGCAGCCGCCAGAATATGGAAGCCATAATGGTAATACATGGGCGCATTCAAGTAGGGCAGCCAATTCGGCGGCAGCCCGCCGAAATCCAGCATCCTGCGCACCAGCAGCACATGATGCACCGAATCCACCCAGGCCGGCAGCACCAGTTCGCGCGCCTGGTACAGGCGCCAGGCGATTAATGCCAGCAGCGCGCCCAGCGCCAGCAGGCCCCAGCCTCCCAGGCTACAGTGCAGCTCACTGCGCCGCCAGGCCAGCATGCCCATCCCCACCAGCAGCAGCAGTGCGTAGAGACCGATCATCCCAGCCGCTGCCAGGCGCACGCCGGCTAATGCCAGGGCCAGCGCCGCCAGCCCGGTCAGCGCCACACTGGCCCCGGCGGCTTCGCTAATGCGCTCCAGCGGGTCCATCCGGGACGAACGGGTGAACAGCAGCCACACCCCGCCGGGCAGAAATACCACGATCAAAATGGCCGCGAGAAAGAGAAAATCCTGCATGGCGCTATCCTGCTCCACCGCGCAGCAGCAAAATCAGCAGGGTAATGGTAAACGGGCTGACCAGCGTGGTAAACAGCACCATGTTGGCGGCAAATTCGGGCTCGATATCATATTCCACCGCAAACACGGAAGCTGATACCGAGGAAGGCATGGCCGATTCGAGCATGCCGGCCTGAAAGGCCGCCCCGCTGAGCCCCAGCCAGACCGCCGCCGCATACGCCAGCAGCGGCGCCAGCACCAGGCGGGCGACCGAGCCCGCCACCACCAGCCGGGTGATTTTGAACCCGGCGCTGTTAAGCTGCATGCCCAATACCACCAACATAGATGGAATGGTGGCGCGCGCCAGCATATCCACCGCGGTCATCACGGGGGCCGGCAGACGAATCTGAAACAACTGTACCACCCCGGCCGCCAGCACCGCGTAGATCACCGGCATGCGCGTCAGCCGCGCCAGCGCCCGCAGCGGCGGCTCGTGACCACTGGAGGCGATCAGCGTGCCCACCGTGTACAACAGCAGGTTATTGGTGACAAAGTAAATCGTGCCGAAGGTCAGCGCTTCACTGCCAAAGGCCAGCGTGATCACCGGCAGGCCAAAATTTCCCACATTGGCAAACATCAACATCAGCAGCAGGGTTGCGGTCGACAGGTGATCCAGATGCAGCAGGCGGGCCACCAGCAGCGCCAGGCCCGCCGAGATCGCCACCACGATCACCCCAAACAGCGCCATTCGTCCAAACTCTGCCAGCGGCACGCTGGAGCCGGCCAGGTTCTGAAATACCAGCAGCGGCATAAACCCGTTAATGATTAATTGCGAAATACTGCGCCGGTCGATGCGCAGGGTGCGCGCGAGGATAAAGCCCACCCCGGCCACCGCCAGTAGAGGCAAAACCGTATTGATTAAAATGGAGATCACAATTTCCAATGAAGCCACCCCAGGCACAGCACGGCAGCCCACACAGCGCTGGGCCCAACCGGCAATATTCCATCCAAACAACCTCTTGGATAATCAAAACCCGCGGGAGGAAGTGCCCACCGCAGGTTTGATTTTACAGAGAAAGCGCGCACCCGTCAAACCCTTCAGGGCCCGGTGCATTTTAATTCTGATACTGTTGGCGAACTCAATCGGCCCCATAAAAAAGGTCAGCTTGAGGCTTACAATGAACAGGAACCAAGGATGTTTAGGATCGTCAGGATGAATTTGTCTTATCCTTTTCATCCTAGACATCCTTCCATCCTGTAATTTATACCTGGACAGCGAGATTTCCGATTCGCCAATAGTATCAATTCTGGGGCAAAACTGCAAACCTCTTGTTTTCTCCCCCTTCCCTTCAGGGTTTAAGGGCGGACGTGCGTTTTCAGTACGTCTCCGCCCTTAAGGCTATGGGTAAGGGACCGGGGTCCTGGTAGCAAATGGGGGCGTCGGTGTGGGCGGCGGCGGGTAACCGGGCGAGGTGGCGCTGGGCGGCACCGCGGTAAAGGTACGGGTCGGCGGCGGTGGCTGAGTCAGCGTGGGCGTCAGCGGTGTGAATGTGCGGGAGGGTAAAGACGTGTAGGTGAAGGTGGGCGGCGGCAGGGTGCGCGTGGGCGTCCGGCTGGGAATAGCGGTCGACGGCAGGGATGTGGCGGTAGGCGGCGGCAGGGTACCCGTCGCCTGTGCCGTCGGCGATTCGGTCAGGCGGGTGGGGGTGGCGCTGGGCTGCGGGGTAACCGACGGGCGCAGCGTGGGGGTCGCTGTGGTTCCGGGCGGGGTGGGCACCAGGGTGGGCGTACGCGTCGGGAACTGAGTGGGGAATATAACAGGTGAGGGCGTTACCGAGGCGATCGGCGGCAGGGTGACGCTCACCCGGGTAGGCGTGGCGCTCTGAGACACCGCCTGCGTCGGCGGGGTGGTTCCCACCGGGCCGGTGGGCGAGGCGCCCGGCGTGCCGCTGACGGCGCGGGTGGGGGTGAAGGCCAGGGCCGTGACCGTATAAATGCGCGCGGCCTGGGTGGGGTTGGGCGTAGCCGGGGTAACCCCTTTACCGCCCGGTGTAACGGTGAATACCGGTGTTTGCAAATTGGCGATCAGTGTGGCAGCCTGCTGGCGCGCCGACACGGTGGAAGTGGTGCGGTCGGCAATCACCTGCGCCACCACCTTCATATCCACCGGCAGCACCACCATACCCAGTGGGTCCATGGCGTAATTGGCCCGGCGCCCCGACAGCAGTGAGACTGGCTGCAACCCATTCAGACGGGCCTGTGCGATGTCGGGAGACAGAATCAGCCAACCCAGCATGCCAATGCCCGCGCTGACCAGCACCACCAGCGCAGCTCCCGCCAGCCAGTGATCGCCGAGAGGTTTCATGCCCCTTTCTCCGCTAGAACCGGCGCATTCAGGTTCAGCCGGTAAACCAACACCTGCTCCGATCTGCCTTTCACAGCGTGCAACCCCGCCGATTCCAGGCTGAATTGATCGGCAAACTCGGCCAGGGCCGCGAACGTACTGTGCCCCATCACGATCCCCGAGGTGGTATACATTTGGCGGGTCAACGATTCGAGGCGCTGGGTGGTATTGACCGTATCGCCGATGATGGTGTAATGCAGGCGGTCGCTGGTACCCAGGCCACCGGCAATCACCACCCCAGTATTGATACCAATGCCGGTGATCAGAGGCGGGTCGCCGCGCGCCACACGTTCCTGGTTAAGCTGGTTAATCACCTGCAGCATTTCCAAAGCTGCCTGGCAGGCCGCATACGCACCGTTCTTGGGGCTCTGGCGGCGTGGCAGAATGCCAAAGAAAGCCAGCATGGCATCACCGTCAAACTTATTGACCACGCCCCCATAAGCCTGCACGATCGGCACCAACCGGCCAAAATACTCATTTAACCACATCAGCACGGTGGAGGGATCGGTATGCTCCGAGAGCGGCGTAAATTCGCGGATATCGGTCATCAGCACCGTCGCTACCGCCTCCTGGCCCTCCAGCTTCAAGCCACCCGAGGTAAAGGTCTGGCGCAACTGGTCGCGCACTTCAGGCGAAACCGTGCGGCCTAACAGGTCGCGATAGACCGACCCTTCCTGCAAGCCCGCCACCATGTAATTAAAAGAGTAGGCCAGCACCGACATCTCGTCGTTGCCGGTCGAATCGACCTTAATTTCCAGGTTGCCCTGGGCCACTTCGCTGGATGCCAGCACCAGGCGCGCCAGCGGCCGGGTGATCAGATTGGCCAAAATCAGGCCCACCCCAATCACCAGCAGAATAGCGCAAACCACCATCACGAAGATCTGGCTTTGCAAAGCGCTGCTGGTACGCGTCAAATAATTCTGCGGCAGCGCCGCACCCAATACGCCCAGCGATTGGCGGTCGCGCGCCTGCCATGGTCCCAAAATTTCGAAATAACCGGCCGCCGCACCGGCGACACTGCGCGTCAGGCTGGAATCGGCGGCATTGGCTAAGATTTTATCCAACTGATCATTAGCCAGCGGTACGAAAGCCGAATCCGTAAACAGGGTGGAGGCCAGCGCACCGCCTTCGAAATTGTAAAACGTGATATCAGACAGGGTATTCTGGGCAGCCTGACGCACCAGGGTAGCCAGCGTCTTGCCTACCAGTACCGCCCCCACCACCTTGTTTTGCTCATCATACACCGGACCGCCGATGTAGAAATAATCACCCCAATCCGCATGCACCAATCCGGAAAATTTATCGCCCACCGCGTCGCTCTGGCCGAGCAAAATCCCGCGGGAAAACGGCTGTTGTCCAAAATAACGATCGCCGCGGCTGAAAAGGTAATCCGCCGGGCCGCCCGCACTTATATGGCGCATCGAAAGCAGGGTGATGCCCTGCATATCGACAATCTCGAGCCCCTCTTCACCGGCGGTCACCCCTACCGGATACACCAGCCCGCGCACCGCCTCAGAATCCTGCGCGAGTATCGCCTGCGCCAGGCCCTGCGAGTTGGCCAGCAGGCGCTCGGTACTCAGCAGGCGGTCTTCTTCGCGCACAAGCCAATCGGAAGCCTGGCGCCCGGTTTCAATCAACTGGTTCAGGTAACGATCCTGAACCGATTCGAGTAAATATTGGGTAATCACGTAAGCGCTGGCCATCGCAAACAGCAGCGCCAACAGCAGATAAGGCAGGGTAATTTTTAAGCGCACCGGCATGCGCACGCGCGGCAGCAGGGCGTTGTGCTTGCGCTGCAGATCGGGTTCGTTGATCTCATACACCCGCTGCAGGGCTGATTCGATCCATCGCTGGGTATAGGGCTGGCGCAGAAACACCTTGATGCCATGTTCACTGGCCAGCAGTTCGCGCTGCAGGTCGGGGTACTTATTGGTAAGAATGATCTTGACCGGCGGGGTAGCCTGGCGCGCCTGGCGCAGCAGGTTGAGCCATTCACTGCCCTCAAAATGCAGGTCGAGCAGCAGCAAGTCGGTTTGCCCGGCAAACAACCAGGTGATGCCCTGGGCCACTTCAGCGGTAACCGACACGTCATCGCCGCGTTCTCGAAAGAAACGGGCCAGAGTTTGCGCCGAGTGGGGGTCGGATTGAACCAGCAGAACACGCAGGGGCATGGCAGACTTCATCTCCTGCTTCCATTGTAAGGGAATCGGCGCGCGAACCGGTTAACACATTAGTAAGGTAGGGCACGATTTCCGCAACAAGATCGCAAAAACGTATCTGCTCAGTCTGTTCAGCGAAACAGCCTCCCTGAACGAATACTATTTAATTGTCCCGAATTCACGTTATTAAAGCAAGAGGCTGTCCAATTGATTTTTTGGACAGCCTCTGGAGTTAACCGAGATATTCGCGCAGGTGGCGGCTGCGGGTGGGATGGCGCAGCTTGCGCAGGGCCTTGGCCTCGATCTGGCGGATGCGTTCACGCGTGACGTTGAAGTAGCGGCTGACCTCTTCCAGGGTGTGGTCCTTGCCGTCGATCAGGCCAAAACGCAGTTCCAACACCTGCCGCTCGCGCTCCGAAAGCGCCGCCAGGGCATTTTGCACCTGCTCGCGCAGCATCTCGCGCGCCGCCGCGTCCATCGGCTCCAGCGCATCGTCATCTTCAATAAAATCACCCAGTTGGCTGCTTTCCTCGTCACCCACCGGGCGTTCCAGCGAAACCGGCTCTTCCGCCGATTGCAAAATGCGCTGCACTTTGGCAGTGGCGGCCGTCCAACGCCGCTGCACTTCACCATCCAGTTGGGTGCCCTCAGAACGTGAGCGCATGATCAGGCTCAGGTCTTCCGTCGTAAGCAACCCCGATTCCAGCGCCAGTTCTTCATGGGTCGGTTCGCGGCCCAACTGCTGTACCAGCACCCGCTGGGTGCGCAGCAGACGGGTGATGGCCTCAAACAAATGCACCGGTATGCGAATGGTGCGCGCCTGTTCGGCGATATAACGGCTGATGGACTGGCGGATCCACCAGGTGGCATAGGTGCTGAACTTGAACCCCCGGGTGGAATCAAACTTGGTCACAGCGCGTAGCAGGCCCAGGTTGCCCTCCTGAATCAGATCCAGGAAGGAGATGCCGCGCCCCAGGTAGCGCTTGGCAATACTGACCACCAGGCGCAGGTTGGCGCGGATGAGGGTCTGATTAGCTTCCTCGGCGCGGCGGGTGATGCCATCTAGTTCGCTGTTGAGTTCTTTTTCGTCTGGCAGGTTTTCTTCAAAAAACTCCGCCAGCGGCAGTTGATTATCTTTGTTGACGATCGGCATCAGGCGGTCGGCCTGCGCGGAAGGCAGCAAATACAGGCAAAGGAACACGGTAAAACCGTCCTTTACCAGGGCATCCCAAGATTCGTCATGGCCCCACGAACCGTTATCCAAAAAGTTGCGCAGATACGAAGGCGCACTAGCCTGCCATTGAGAGCGCAGCATCTGTGCCTCTGAAAGGATCAACTCGAGCAGCGGCGTATTTTGTTTAAGCCGCAGGGTATCTTCCTGCAAACGCTCCCAGGATGTCACCAGGTCCTGTGCAATCGTCTGGTAGAGCGCCTGTGCGTGATGGCGGTCACCGGGGGGTAACTTTTTGCCCAGCAGTTGAATGCGCCGCTCGGCCTCGATGCGCGCCGCCAGACGAAACTCGCTGTCCGCATCCAGCAGATGGATCTGACCAATTTCTTTCAGATACAGCCGGACCGGGTCTTCGGATAATTCCAGCGCAATCGTTGGATCCTCGAGAATCTCCAACGGATCTTCCAGGGGCACTTCGCTCCACTCTTCGCCCGGAGCCGGCACGAGATTCGCCTCGTCGGCCTCATCTTTTTCAATTGTCTCTTCTCCCGCTGGGCGATTCGAAGCGCCAGGAGACGTGCTGGCAGGGGATTTGGCACGCCCCACTCGGGCGGTGCCATTCGAGCCTTTGCCTGCCTGCGGTGCAGCCGCGGAAGCCTTGGTAGCGGGGGAATTAATTTTCTTGGCGGGAGTCATAGATTAATCATAACATATTATTCAAAATGCAAGGGCTGCACAAGCGCCCTGTCCAATCGGTCACGCAATTGAGCATATTGCAAATAAGTTTCGTCATAGGGGCCGCGCGTGACGACATTTTGCTGTTGAATCTCTTCTTGCAAATAGCGCAGTTGATTAAACGTGTCATTCACCCGGCTCAAACGCAGGCGGATGATCGTCAGGGCCAGGTCTTCGGCCAGGCGTTCGCTGGTGGGCTCGCCTTCGCTCATCGGCTTGAGCATGAGCTGCGCCAGCTCCTGCACCGCCTCAGGCAGGTGATCCAGCACATATTGGGCGGGCTCCATTTCCTCCTGATCGAGTGACTCGAGAATAACCCGGGCCAGCGCCTGGTACTCGCTGTGATCGTAATCGGTCACCCCCAGGCGGCCTAAACCAGCCGCCTGCAGGCAGCGATCCAGCTTATACAGCATCTCGGGCTCGCGCAGCAGCAGCCGCAACGAATGATACTCCAACTGGCGCGCCAACTGCGCCGGGCCCTGACCCAGATCGGGCGTTTTGGGTTTCTGCTGCGGGCGCGAGATGCGCGGTGGGCGCCGCCCGGGCCGCACGGCTGGGGCACCCGCCCCCACCAGCGCGTTCTCATCCACCTTGAGCAGGCGCGCCAGTCGCTGGCGGTAGGTGTCGCGCTCAATGGAATTGGGCACGTCTTCAATCAGCGGCAACACCTGGGCCGCGATTTCGCTCTTGACCTTGGCGTCATCCAGGTTGCGCCCCACTGCCAGGGTTTCCATTACATGGATCACCACGGGCTGGGCGTTGGCCACAATGCGCGCCCATTCTTCCGGGTCGCGCAGCACCACTTCGTCCGGGTCCATGCCATCCGGCAGAGTGGTGACGCGCACATCCGCCTCCAGGCGGGCCTCGGCATGCATCAGACCGCGCGCGTCAAAGACCATTTCATCGCTGTGATCCAGCGCCTGGCGGGTAATTTCGAGGCCGCGCAGCGTGGCTTTGGCGCCGGCGGCATCCGCATCCAAGGCCAACACCATGCGCCGCGTGAAGCGCTTGAGTAGGCGCACCTGGTCTTCGGTCAGCGCCGTGCCCATGGGCGAAACCGCGTTCGGAAAACCGCCCTGATGCAGCGCGATCACATCCAGGTAACCCTCCACAATCACCACCTGGTCCAGCGCGCGAATTGGCTTGCGCGCCTGATCCAGACCATACAGCAGGCGGCCTTTATCAAACAGGGGGGTTTGGGGCGAGTTGAGGAACTTGGGTTGGTCATCGGGGCGCAGAATACGCGCGCCAAAACCGCACATGCGCCCCGCCATATCACGAATGGGAAAAGTGAGGCGATGGCGAAAGCGGTCGTATACGCGGCCAGATTCGACATTTTCGGTCGCCAGGCCCACCTCCAACAGTTCCTTCTGGGTGTAGCCCTTGCCAGTAAAGTAGCTCAGGGCGGCATCCCAACTGTCGGGCGCATACCCCAGGCCAAAAGCTTCCACGGTGGGCAGGGTCAGCCCGCGTTTTTGCAAATATTCGAACGGCGCCTTGCCTGCCGGGGTTTGCAGCAAATGATGGCGAAAGAAGGTGACCGATTCTTCCAACAACCCGCGCAGGCGGGCAAATTGCTCATCTTCGGCCTGCTTTTCGGGGGTATGCGTTTCCAGCGTCACCCCGGCTTTATCCGCCAGGTAGCGCAGCGCCTCGGGAAAATCCCAACCTTCCTTCTTCATCACAAAGCGGAAGATATCACCACCCTCGTTGCACTGGCCAAAACACCGCCAGGTGCCGGAATCGGGAAAGATCACGAACGCGGGGGTGCGCGAATTCGCGTGGAACGGGCAAAAGCCGGTGTAGTTTTTCCCCGTACGGCGCAATTTCACCGTCTCTGACACCAGATCGACAATATCGATCCGGGCTTTGATCTCATCCGTTGTGCTCATAGGCTGATAAATTTACCGGAAAAGTGAAGATTAGTCAAATTATTCTGGTTTATAATGAGATAGTTCTTCGCGCATCACCCGACGTACCATATCCTCAATCGCAGGTTGTTTTCCTTCAATGGTTTCACGCAAGGCCTGGTTAATCATGGTTTGATAATTTCCCCCACCCTGCAAATCGGCCTGATGGCGAAACCACTCTAAAATATCACTATCCAGGCGGATGGTGATGCGCTCTTTGCCAGGGGCGATGGGAAGAACTGCCCCGCGGTTGCCTTTACTGAAATCATATTCTGCTTTCATGGTTCACCTGCCTGGTAATTTCTTTGTTCTTTGGAAGTAGCCCGACGGGCAAAGTTCAAACGGATAACTTCTCCATGATATAACCACACCACCACCAGTAATCTGTCAGCCAAATCCATTCCTAGGGTGACATAGCGCCTTTTATGCGGATAATCATCTTCAATTGTCAGCGCATAATCATCTTCCAGCGCGCTAACCGCATCGCTGCAAGCGATCTCGTGTTTTTCGAGATTAATCCGTACTTTTTGCGGGTCCCATTCCACAGGCATCAGGGACCATCCTTATCTTAATTGTATGTACGATTGTGCATATAGTCAAGAGCCAATTTGGTTCACCCTGGTTTTAATCACCAACCTGGTAGGGTTTCAGAATTTCGGTCTCGAAATTCTGAAACCCTTTAACTCTTATACCGAGTTACATCCTATCCTTCATCCTCGAATAAATCTGGCGTTTTGCCTAATTCTGTTAAAAAATTAAATTTTCCGTCTCCGCTAGTGCGCCTCAGCGTAGCCAGCACAGAAGAAATTTTCCGCTCGTCATCGTGCGGACCGGAGACATAGAATGGTTTGCCGTCTTTGCCAAAAACCACCCCATCCACACGCGGGTGGGCATCGGGCGGGTCCAGCATCAGGTCTGCCATTAGGAATTTAAAATCAGGATGCGGCTCAAAGCCATACTTTTCTGCGTATTCCAACCCGCCGTAGATGATCTCATGCGCCAGTTCCACCGAACATTTTTCGGGTTCGTCCGCACACAGCCTCGGCAGTTCACGCTCAAACCGGCTCATGGAGAAATCCAGGCGGGTAAAAGCATCCTTTACTCCCAGCAGGTACAGATCTACCATGTAACAGCCAAACATCACCTTGCCCGGTGACTGCTCGCGCGCCACCACCACCGGCGTAATACCGGTGGCCTGCCAGCCGGCCATGAGCCAACAGCCCAAAATTGGATATTCGCGGGCGTGTTCCAGTTCAGTATGCTCCACCATCTCGGTCAGTTTACGGATCTGTGAGATGGCGATTTGCCGGTTGCCCATCGGCGGCGGCAGAGGCTTTTTGTCTTTCCCGGTTTTCTTACCCATGGATTCGCTCTCCTGTTTTCTTCGTTCTTGTTTCAGCGGGACGCATCACGACAGGCGCACCGTGCACCCTTCACGCGCGGATTGCCGCGCCGCATCCAGAATCTTGACCACGCTCAGGCCATTCTCCAGCGACCACAGGTTGCCCGGCAGCACCTGCTCCACACCACGCACCACCGCGGCCAGGTAATTGAATGGGTCGCTGACCCGCTCGGGCGCGGGGGGCAGGCTGAACGTTTGTTCGCTGCTGTCTCCGCGCAGGCGCACGCGCAGAGTACGGTCATCCACTGCCACCAAATAGCCACGCTGGCCATAGATCTCCATGTCTTTGCGCCCCACCGGCCAGTTCCACGAGCCCTGGATGATGCCCTGCATGTGCGGGTAGGTTAAAATGATCGTCGCATCGTCATCCACACGCGGGTAAATTTCGGGCTTCAGCGTTTGCAGCAGCGCGGTCACCGCTGTGGGCTCGGCGCCGCCCATCAACCAGGTGATCAGGTTCGCGCCATAACAGCCAAAATCGACCACGGCCCCGCCGCCGTTGAGCAGCGGGTCGGTCAGCCAGGCCAGAAATTCAGGATTGCAGCCGATCTCCAGCGGGCCAAAATGCCCGTCGTGCACCACCACCTTGTGTATGGTCCCCAAAGCACTCTCTGCCACCGCCATACGGTAGGCGGCGTAGGTACTGGCATACCAGGTGGTTTCGTAGTTGGTGATCAGGTGGATGCCATGCGCCCGCGCCAGCGCGGCCATCTTTTCGGCGTGCTCCAGGCTGACCGCCAGCGGCTTTTCTACCATCACGTGGATCTTGCGCGGCGCACAGGCTTCGACCACGCGCAGGTGATCGTAAATCGAGCCAAAGGCGCACACCGCTTCGGGCTGTACCGCGTCGAGCATCGCATCCAGGTCGCTATAAACCCGCTCCAGCGGGAATTTGTACTGCTCCGCGTAACGCCGCGCCAGCGCGCCGTCTGGTTCCCAGAAACCGGCCACGTCCAGGTCCGGGCGCTGCCAGTTACGCAGAATCCAGGTGACGTGCCCGTGGCTCAACCCGGCAATCGCGATGCGTACAGGGGTTTGTGAGTGCATAAAGACCTCCATTCAGGGTCGAAAGAATGTCGTTAACAGTTTAGCATTTTTCTGGCAAATCAGGCGCTATCGGCGGGGCGCATTTCAAAATTGTTGCAAAACCTCCCCCCCAAACCCCTCCCCGAAGCGTGCTAATCATTACCCACATCTTTTAAAAAGTCGTTTTTCTCTCCAATAACTGGCGTTTGGGTGAGAAAAATTTCTCACCCACCCCCGGCCCCGCCCTCAAAGGGCGGGGAGGATATTTTTTTGGCCATTTTTGGGCGGCGTGTGCCCAAAAATGGCTTTATTTTGCTCCCCTTCCTCCGCCGCTTCGGCCACCCGCAGGGGTGCGGGTGGAAGGGGCCGGGGGATAGAGGGTTTTGCCGTTCACAAAAGCGTTTTTTGCCAAAAAAGCCAGTAAAAAGATGGGTGTAATGATTAGCCGAAGCGTGAAGGGGAAAAAACCAAAGGTTTGGGGACGCGAAGCATTCGCAGCGTAATGTGCCGAAGCTGAGGGTTACGGTGCGAAGATTGACTTCGAGATGATATCCTGCTCGATGATTGACAACCTCAAAGATGCCATCACCCTGCTCGAACGGATTCCCCTGCAGTATCTGATACGGATCGAGTTGAACGATGGCGCCCTTTGCAAACATTCAGCACGTGCGCGTTTCAAACGACCACGGCTCAATTGGTACATTTTAAGAAAAAATGCGCGAATTTATTCCGAATCAAAAAGCCATATGGGTCCGCAGTGCAGACCCATATGGCTTGATCAGGATTTTAAGCGCTAAAACCCTTCCAGCTTTGAAAAATCCGCGGCACCGGCGGGCAGGGCAGCCACCTGCTGCAGCAGGCCCAGGCGGTTGGCGCGCACATGCGGCTCTTCCGCCATCACCAGCACCGCTTCAAAGAAGCGGTTGATCAACGGCATCAGCGGCAGGAAGGCGCTGAAGAAATCTTCAAGCGAACCGGCGCGGCGCGGCGCGGCCTGGGCGGCCTGTAGTGCCGCATACAGCGCCTGCTCGGCCGGGTCGGTGAAGGCTTCTGGCGCGATGCTGAAAAGCTGCTTCTGGTCGCGGGTGATGCGCACGCAGCGGGCATAGGTAGGCAGAACGGCGTTCCAATCCGGTTGGGCCACGTGCTGGGCCAGCACCTGCACCGCGCGGAACACGCCCGCCGGGTTGTGCGCCTGCCCGGCCAAAACCGCATCCACCACGTCGTAGCGCGCGCCTTCGGTCAATTCCAGCAGGCAGGCGCGCATGCGGCCGACGATAAAGTCGCAGCCGGCCGCCAGCACCACGGGGCTCGCCGCCACCGGCAGGGTTTCGGCTGCCAGGGCCAGGCCCTGGCGCAGATCAAAGTCGATATTCAGTTTGGCCAGGCTCATCACCAGCGTCAGCGCCGAGCGGCGCTGCGCGAAGGGATCCTTGGTGCCGCTGGGGGCCAGCCCGGCGGCAAACAGCCCGGCCAGCGAATCGAGCCGGTCGGCGATGCCGATCACCAGCCCGGCCGGGTGGGCGGGCAGCAGGTCGTCCGCGGAACGCGGAAGGTAGTGTTCAAAGATGGCATCGGCCACCGCTTGCGGCTCGCCGGCCGCCAGGGCGTAATAGCGCCCCATAATGCCCTGCAGCGCGGTCATTTCGATCACCATGTGGCTGACCAGGTCGGCCTTGCACAGGTGGGCAGCGCGCCGCGCCGTCAACGCTTCGGCTTTATCCAGCCCCAACACGGGGATCAGCTTCTCGACCAGGGCCTCGATGCGCCGGGTTTTATCGAGCATCGAGCCCAATTTAAACTGGAAGGTGAGCGTACCCAGGCGCGGCAGGCGCTCTTCCAGCGTATGGCGCAGGTCTTCGTCGACGAAGAAGGCGGCGTCGGCAAAACGGGCCCGCACCACCTGTGCGTTGCCGTCGGCCACAATATCCAGGTGCTGGTCGTCGCCATTGCGCACCGCGATGAAGTAGGGCATTAGCCGGCCCCGGGCCGAATAGGCCGGGAAATAGCGCTGGTGCTTCTTCATCACCGAGGTCAGCACTTCGGGCGGCAGGCGCAGGTGGGTTTCGTCAAACGTGCCCAGCAGCCCGGTGGGAGCCTCGACCAACTGCGTCACCTCGGCCAACAGGGCTTCGTCCAATTTTTCGGCGGCGCCCACGCTCGCCAGCAGTTTACGCACCTGCGCGGCAATCGTCTGGCGGCGTTCCACCGGGTCCAGCACAATCCCCTGCGAGCGCAAAAACTCAAAATAATCGGCGGGGGTGGCCACCACACAATCTTCGGGCTGGCGGAAGCGCAGCCCGCGCGTGCGGTTGCCGGCGGTCAGCCCGGCATAAGCAAACGGCACCACCGCGCCGCCGAACAGCGCCAGCAGCCAGCGCAGCGGGCGCGAAAAAGCCACATTGCTGGCATTCCAGCGCATGGTTTTATCAAACTTCAGCCCTGCCATCCAGGCGGGCAGCGCATCGGCCAGTACCACCAGGGTGGGGCGGCCGGTCTCTTTGATCACGGCGGTCACATAGCGCCCGCCGTCCATCTCGCGCACCAGCAGCTCGCTCACCTGGATGCCCTTGCCCCGCGCAAAGCCTTCGGCCGCTTTGGTCGGCTTGCCGGCCGCGTCAAACGCGCGCTCAGCGGGCGGACCCTTCACCAGGGTTTCCCGATCCGGCTGGCTGGCAGACACGTCCTGCACCATAATCAACAGGCGGCGCGGCGTGCCCAGCACCACAATCTCGCCGTGCGCCAGGCGCAGTTCGTCCAGCCAGGCCGGAACGCGCTCTTTCAACTGAGCCAGGGCACCTTCCAGGTCGGCGGCGGGCAGTTCTTCGGTGCCAATCTCAAATAAAAAGGGCGCGGCAGCCTGCGGCGCGTCGGCGGGCAGCGCGGCAGGCGTTTGGGATACGACCGCATTCCCCGCGGCCGCGGCGGATGTTTCCGGCAGCCAGGGGAATTCCATTGCCTGACGCTGGGCCAAAAAGGCCTCGGCCACCCGGCGCGAAAGGTCGCGCATTTTGGCAAAGAAAGCCTGACGCTCGGTGACACCGATCGCGCCGCGCGCATCCAGAATATTGAAGGTATGCGAGCACTTCAGCACATAGTCGTGCGCAGGCAGCACCAACCCCTGTTCGAGGGCCACGTTGGCCTCGGCCTGATAAATGCTATACAACTGGCGCTGGCGTTCCACATCGGCCACTTCATAGTAATATTTACTGTGCTCCACCTCGCCCTGCAGGTTCACGTCACCGTACTTGCGCTGATCCGACCAGCGCAGCTCGCGGAAGTTGCGCACATTCTGCAGCGCCATCGCGATCCGTTCCAGCCCGTAGGTGATCTCCACCGAAACCGGGTCCAGCGCAATCCCGCCGGCCTGCTGGAAATAAGTAAACTGGGTGATCTCCTGCCCGTCCAGCCACACTTCCCAACCCAGGCCCCAGGCGCCCAGCGCCGGCGATTCCCAGTTATCTTCGACAAAGCGAATATCGTGCTGGCGCGGGTCAATGCCCAGGGCTTCGAGCGAGCGTAGATACAACTCCTGCGGGTTACCCGGATCGGGTTTCAGGATAACCTGAAACTGATAATGCTGCTGCAGGCGGTTGGGATTCTCACCATAACGCCCGTCATCCGGGCGAATCGAGGGTTCCACATACCCCACGCTCCACGGCTCGGGCCCCAGCACGCGCAGATAGGTGGCGGGGTTATATGTGCCGGCGCCCACCTGGGTGTAATAAGGCTGCCAGATCAGGCAGCCCTGGTCGGCCCAGAAGCGCTGCAGGGTCATGATGATGGTCTGAAAGTCAAGCGGTTGGTTCATACAGGCTCCGCGATCGATGAAATATGAGCAGATTATAACCGGAATTTGGAGGTTAAAGCTGGAACTATTTTAACCTATGCGCATTATTAGGGCGTGCCGCGCTTCATGTCGCGGATGAACTGGGGCGTAGCCAGCCCCCGTTCCAGCAAATAGGTCAGGTAATAATTCAGCAGCCCTTCAATCTCCTGCTGTACCGGCTGCGGCACCTGGGCGCGCCGCGCATCGGCGTAGGTGCTGCGCTGAAAATGGCGCATAAAGCGCAGCGCCTCGGTGGATACCGGGCGTGATTCGGGCGCGGCGCGCCCGTGCAGCGGGCACAGCACCCCGCCTCCCTGCGCCGTGAAATACTGGTCCTCGGCGCGGATCTCTTCGCCGCCTTCCACGCACTCAAACAACTGCGGGCGAAATCCGCTGAAATCGAGCAGGCGCGTTTCGTAATAGCGCACCACGGTATACAGGTCTTCCCCGGCAGAGATACGTTGCAGGGTTTCGATCAGCAGGTGGTAGGTGGAGCGGTTTTCGCCTTCTTCGACCGAGAAGCGGTCGAGCAGCTCGATCACATAGGCGGCGTAGCCGGTGCGCAGCAGGTCTTCGCGCAGCGGTAAATAGGCCTCGATCGTCTCCGCCTGGGTCACAATCCAGAACTCACGCCCGCGCGCCAGCATCAGCGCCACCCGCGTGAAAGGCTCCAGGTGGCCGGCCTTGCGCGAACGCAGCTTGCGCACCCCCTTGGCAACCGCGCGGATTTTTCCCTGCTGCAGCGAATACAGGCTCAACACCCGGTCGGCCTCGCCCCAATCGGTATGGCGCAGCACCACCGCCTCCACCTTGAGCACGCGCTCAACCTGCGGCATACAGCCCCCTGCTCGCGCGCGCGGCGCTCATACCAGGTCTTTGGGGGTAAACGCGCCCGGCAGCAAGGCGCCCAGCGTGGCTTCCTGCAGCAGTTGGCCTTCAGTGGTGGCAATCAGCACCAGCGTCTCCAGACCAAACTCGGCCAGCACCTGGCGGCACGAACCGCAGGGCGAGCCGCCGTTGACGGTGACCACGGCGATCGCCTCAAACTCGCGCTCGCCTTCTGAGACAGCCTTAAACACCGCCACCCGCTCCGCGCACATGGTAGTAGGGTAGGCCGCGTTTTCCACATTCACACCATCATAAATCCGGCCGGAGCGGGTCAGCAAAGCTGCCCCCACCGCATATTTGGAATAAGGCGCGTAAGCCCACTGGCGGGCCTGAATCGCGGCTTCAATCAGCTTTTGCTTGATCTCGATGCTCAGTTCCATCTGTTTTCTCCTCCGATGCCTCTTCCGCCGAATTGCGCTGCGCGCGCACCCGCCGAATGCGGCGTCCGCTGACCTGCTCGAGGGTCAGAGCCCAATCTTCCAGCTCCAACTGTTCACCACCGCTGGGGATCCGGCCAATTTCTCCGTAAATATAGCCCCCCAGGGTGTCGGCCACATCCCGCGTCAGGTGCGTCCCCAGCAGTTCATTGACTTCTTCCACATCAATCCGCCCCACGAAGACATACTCATCCGGGCCGACCATCTGGTACAGCAGTTCTTCGCCCTGGTCATATTCATCGCGAATATCGCCGACAATTTCTTCAACGATATCTTCCATGGTCACAATCCCAGCGGTGCCGCCATATTCATCCACCACAATCGCCATGTGCACCCCGCGCCCCTGCATCTCGCGCAGCAGTTCATCGACCTTCTTGGCCTCCGGCACGTAATATGGCAGGCGCAACAGTTTGCGAATTTCCGCGGCCGGGTTAAGGCGCGCGCGCAGCAAGTCTTTGGCGTACAAAATGCCCAGAATGGTGTCGATGGTATCGCTGTAGACCGGAATGCGCGAATGTCCGGAGCGGGCAAAGGCTTCAATCGCCTCGCTGAGCGCGGTATTGACCTCCAGTCCGTACACATCGATGCGCGGCACCATAATTTCACGGCACAGAGTATCGCCAAACTGGAAAATGGAGTAGATCATCTCGCGCTCGCCTTTTTCCAGGCTGCCTTCAGCCGGCACGGCTTCGACCCAATTCTTCAGTTCGTCATCGGTCACGGAAGGCTGCTGGCGCTGCAGGGCGGCGGAAGAACCCAGCAGGCGCAGCAGCACACCGGAGATGGGGCTCAGAATAAAGTCCAGCAGGCGGCCAATCCACAACAGGCGCAGCGCCCAGTGCTCGGGGCGCCGCAAAATCAGGCCCTCCAGCAGGTATTCCAGCAGCACCATCACCAGGGCCGCCACCGCCAGCAGTGCCACCTCTGCGCTGACGCCCAGGCTGATTGGAAACCACTCGTTGAGCAGCAGCCAGAAGAGCCCCGCCAGAATAAAATGACTCAGCACCACCGTCAGGCGCAGCGTGATGCGCAGGCGCGGCTGATCCAAGGCGTGCATGGCGCGGTCTACTGCCGCCGGGTGCTGCTCGCGCAGGCTGATCAGAATCGGCAGACGGGCATACACCAGCGCCGCTCGCACCGCCGCCAGCAGCAGGCTTAAGCCAAAGAAAATTAAAACCAGGGTCAGGCTGCTACTCACTTGCCTCCGATTTGCCAAAAGGTCGGGCCGGTACCCCCACCACCACACTGCCGGGCGCCACATCGTGCGTCACAACGGCCCCCGCCCCGGTGCGCGCACCCGCGCCGATGGTCAGCGGCGCCACCAGCATCGTATCGGACCCAATAAAGGCCCCCGCCCCAATCACGGTCTTGTGTTTGTGCTTGCCGTCATAATTGCAGGTAATTGTCCCGGCCCCGATGTTGACATCCTCGCCGATGGTGGCGTCGCCGATGTACGAGAAATGCCCCATTTTCACGCCGGCCGCCAGGGTGGAATTTTTGATCTCGCCAAAGTTGCCCATGTGCACGCCCTTGCCCAAGCGCACGCCGGGGCGCAGGTGGGCAAACGGCCCCATGCTGACATGATCTTCCAGGATGGCCTTTTCGATCACTGCTGCCAGCAGGGTGCACTCATTGCCGATCTGGCTGTCTTCGATGATGGTGTTGGGGCCAATCTCACAACCTTCGCCAATCACGGTGCGCCCGCGCAGGTAGGTATTCGGCCAGATTAGCGTGTCGCGGCCAATGCTCACCGTCGGCTCAATATAAGTGCAGTGGGGGTCGACGATCGAAACACCCTCCAGCAGCCAATAGGTGTTGATGCGCCGGCGTAAAATGTCTTCCGCTTCGGCCAGGTGCACCCGGTTGTTAATCCCCACCGCCTCGCTGGGGTCATCGGTTTGGATGGCGCGCACACTCAGGTGATCTGCCACCGCGATCTGCACCAGATCCGTCAGGTAATACTCGCCCTTAGGCGACAGTTCAATGCGTTTGAGCGCCGGCCACAGCCAGTCGGAGCGAAAACAAAACACGCTGGCGTTCAACTCGCGCACCGCCAGAACTTCTGCGTTGGCCTGCGCCTCTTCAATAATGGCGGCCACGCTGCCATCCGGCGCGCGCACCACCCGCCCAAAACCATGCGGGTCGGGCAGTTCCACGGTCAGCATTGTGATTGGCCCCGGGTTGGCCTGCTGCGCCGCGATAATGCGGCGCAGGGTCTCGGTCTTCAACAGCGGCATGTCGGCGTAGGTCACCAATACCAGGTCAGTCTGGCCAGACAACAGGCTTTCGGCCGCCATCACCGCGTGACCGGTGCCAAGCTGCTGCTCCTGCACCGCGAAACGGGCCGCCGCGCCTACCGCCTGGCGCACGGCGTCTTCACCGTGCCCCACCACTACCACCGGCACCTCGCCGCTGACCTGCGCGGCGTTTTCCAGGGCATGCATCACCAGGGGTTTGCCGGCCAGCGGGTGCAGCATTTTGGGCAGCCGGGAGCGCATGCGCGTGCCATGACCGGCAGCAAGGATCAGGGGGGTAACCTTCATCGGATCTCCTATGTTTATTTAATTTAACCACGGCACCCCTACGGGTGGCCGACACCTGCCCTGGGCGCTGGTGCCAGGGAGCGGCAGCCACGGAGCACACGGAGAAAGCATTTATGTACATTTCCCACAACGTGCGTGTGGCTCATGGCAAATTAAGCGGCTTATAATATAGTTTATTATAATCTGAAACGCAAACCGGGTTGAGTGCGGAAAAACCGCATTCAACCCGGTTTGAACTACTCAATACTGAGGCGCCAGGGCTCGAACCTAGATCCACAGCTCCAAAGGCTGGTGTGCTGCCATTGCACTACGCCCCATCGTTCGTTTTCGATTTTAACACAGAGACCGCATAACAGGAAGGGTCGACTGCGCTACGATTCCTCGTTGGGGGTCAAACCCAGTTGGTGCGCCTCATCATAGCTCAGCACATCGGGGGCAGGCGACAGTCCGGGCTGCCCCGCGGCATTGAGCGCATCCCAAAAAACGTCCACATCCTGAGCCGGCGCCGGTTGTGTTTTTTGTTCAAATAGTGCTTCAAAATCGTGCAAAGCCGGTTCCGGCGCGCTTTCAACCGCCGGGGCAGGTTGAGCCGGCAGACTGAGCGGCGAGGTTTTGGAACGGCTTTTCTGCGCGGCGGCAGCCGCTTCCTGCATGGGGGTATGGGCGGGCTTCATCGCCGCCAGAATCTCAGCCAGGGGCTGTTGATTTTCCAGGGCTTCTTCGACTGCCAGCGCCATGCGCAGGGTTGAGCGCCCCGGGCGCAGCAGCGTCAGCAGGGCGTAATTGCCGGCGGGGGCCAACACCAGGTGATAATCCTTGCCCTGGTACACCATCGCCTGCGCCACCGGGCCTTCGCCGGCCAACCGCGACAATTTGGCGCCGGTTGCCAGCACCGAAAGCGCCGCGCCGGCCCAATGTTCTTCCAACAGCAGGTCGGGCACGTCACCGGCTTGCGCCACAATCCGCCCACGCTCATCCAACACCCATACAGCCAGGGCGCCCAGGCGCTGGCGCAGCCCCGCCACCAGGCCGGAGAGGCTTTCATGCGCCGGGGCGGCGGGCTCCTCCGCCAGAGCGCTAACGCCGCGCGCGGCATCTTGCGCAGCTTCGGCCATTGCCGAAACCAGGCCGGGTTTTGGGGCGGGCGCGATCACCGTGCGGATCACCGCCAACGGGCTATCCGTGGGCAGTTCCAGGCATCTGCGTGCCGCCGCCAAAAAGGCGGCCATCTCCACCGGTTTCTGAAAAAATGCATCCACATTCAGATCGCGCACACTCTCAAGCACTTTTGCATCCGAAAGGCCGGTGATTATGATCACCTTAAGCGCGGCATGCCGCACACGGATCTTTTTCACCAGTTCCAGCCCAGACATACCCGGTAAGCGAATATCGCTGACCAGCAAATCAATCGGCTTGCGGCTCGATTCGAGCAATGCCTCTTCAGCGGAGGGCACTACCTGCACCGACAGGGTGGGGTCGATAGTCAAAAAGACCGTCTGCAGCAAACGGCCCAGTTCAAACGCATCGTCGGCAATTAGAATTCTTTTCATAAAATAATCAGGGGTTTGGCCGCCCAAGCGGCAGCCAAACCCCAATTCCTTTGCTCAGGCAACTCTCCAGCAAGACACCGAATGGCCGGGACTGACCTCTTTGAAAACCGGCACTTCTACCTTGCAATGCTCCATGGCCACCGGGCAGCGCGGGTGGAAGCGGCAGCCGGAGGGCGGGCGCAGCGGGCTGGGCACATCGCCGGTGAGGATGATGCGGTCGCGGCGGATGCGCGGGTCGGGGATGGGGATAGCCGACATCAGCGCCTGGGTGTAGGGATGCAGCGGGTTGCGGAAGAGTTCTTGACGCGTGGTCAGTTCGACCATCTTGCCCAGATACATCACTGCCACCCGGTCCGAAATATGTTCCACCACGCTCAGGTTGTGCGCGATAAACAGATAGGTCAGGCCCAATTCTTTTTGCAGGTCTTTCAAAATATTTAAGACTTGCGATTGAATGGAAACATCCAGCGCAGAAACGGGCTCGTCACACACAATGAACGAAGGCATCAGCGCCAGAGCGCGCGCAATGCCGATGCGCTGGCGCTGACCGCCCGAAAACTCGTGAGGGTAGCGGCGGGCGTGGTAATCTTCCAGCCCCACCTTCTTGAGGGTCTGAATGGCCAGCTCCCAGCGCTCCTTGGGCGTGCCAATGCCGTGGATCTTCAAGCCTTCCATCACCGATTCGCCGATCGGCATGCGCGGGTCCAGCGAGGCATAAGGGTCCTGGAAAATAATCTGCATATTGCGGCGCATGGCCTTCAGATCGCGCCCGCGCAGCTTGAAGACATCCGTGTTCTGGTAGATCACAGACCCGGCGGTGGGCTCGATCAGGCGCAGCATGGTGCGGCCCACGGTGGTCTTACCGCAGCCCGATTCACCCACCAGACCCAAACATTCACCTTCCTTGATGGCAAAGCTGACGTCGTCGACCGCTTGCACCCAGGCCTGCACCCGCTGCAGCACACCGCCTCGCACGGGGAAATATTTCTTGAGGTTTTCCACCCGAATGATTTCTTTCGGCTGGGAAGAACTGGTCGTTACTGAAGTCATGGAATCCTCGTTCTTTACCCGTAGGGGATTATAGCTTGATCGGCGCTTTGTGATCGCCGTGATCGGAATACAGCCAGCAGCGCACCAGATGTTTGGAAACAGCCTCTTCCAGGTCCGGTTCAGTTTCAGTACAAATCGACAGGTTGTACTGCATGCGCGAACGGCAGCGCGCGGCAAACCGGCAGCCGGGCGGCAGGTTCACCAGGTTGGGCACAGACCCGGGGATCACATCCAGATGCTCGGTGATCTTGCCTAAAATGGGGATCGAAGCAATCAGACCCTGGGTGTAGGGGTGCAGCGGCTGGTCAAACAGGCCGCGCACATCGGCCTGTTCCACAATCCGGCCGGCATACATCACCGCCACCCGGTCGGCCATTTCGGCAATCACGCCCAGGTCGTGGGTAATCAAAATCACCGCGGTGCCCATCTTTTCGCGCAGATCGCGCATCAGGTCCAGAATTTGGGCCTGAATGGTCACATCCAGCGCGGTGGTGGGTTCATCCGCGATCAACAGCTTGGGTTTCAACGCCAGCGCCATCGCGATCATCACGCGCTGCGCCTGCCCGCCCGACATTTCATGCGGAAAGGCCTTGGCTTTGCGGCCCGCATCGGCAATGCCCACCAGTTTGAGCAGTTCCACCGCGCGCTCCCAGGAGACCTCGCGGGACATCTTTTCATGGATCTGAAAGACTTCGCCCACCTGGTCGCCGGCCATAAAGACCGGGTTCAGACTGGACTGCGGCTGCTGGAAAATCATCGACATTTCCTTGCCGCGCATCTTGACCATTTCAGATTCGGGGATTTTGAGCAGATCTTTGCCTTCAAAGAGAATTTCACCATCCATAATTTTGCCGGGGATACCCACCAGGCGCATGATCGAGAATGAAGAAACACTCTTGCCACAGCCCGATTCGCCTACCAGGCCAAGTACTTCGCCGGGATAAACCTCGAAATCGACGCCATCGACGGCTTTAACCACACCGTCTTCGGTGAAAAAGTATGTTTTGAGGTTCTTGACCTCAAGCAGGGGTTTATTGGTTGTTTCAGCCACTTTTATCCTCACTAGGTAGCGGTTAGCAAATCGCGTTGGGTGGTCTTAACGCCTATTTTTTGAGTCTTGGATCCAGCGCATCCCGCAGGCCGTCGCCGATGAAGTTGAAGCACAACGAGCACAGGAAGATGGGCATCCCTGGAATGAGCGGCAGCCAGGGTTTATCAAACATATAGGTCTGGGTGGCATTGAGCATATTGCCCCAGGTTGGAATGGGGTCCTGGATGCCAAACCCCAGGAAGGAAAGGGCCGCTTCGGCCACGATATACCCCGCCAGACCCAACGAAGCGGTGACAATAATGGGCGCCATGGCGTTGGGGATCATGTGCACGAAGATGATGCGGAAGGACGAAGACCCCAGCGAACGCGACGCTTCTACAAAGGTCTGTTCGCGCAGCGAGAGCACCATGCCGCGCATGATATTGGCGGTACCCATCCAACCCAGCCCGGCCAGCACCATGATAATCAGCACCGCCGAACGGGCATCGCGCGGGGCGAGCAGCATGATATTGCCGAAAAACTGCAACATCGGCAGCGGTATGGGGATGGCCTCATCATTGGCCATCACCATGGCCGAAATCAACAGCAGCAGCGGCAGCGAAGGAATGGTGATCAAGAATTCAATCAGGCGCGAGAGCAGTGCATCGACCCAGCCGCGGAAAAATCCGGCGACGGCGCCAACGATCACCCCGGTGATGGTTGAGATAAAGACCGAAAAAACCGCCACAGTTAAAGAGATGCGTCCGGCAAATAGCAGGCGCGAAAAATAATCGCGACCGATATTGTCGGTGCCGAGCAGGTGAATGCGGCCGTCCGCGTTCGCCGTGCCGGGATTGAGAAAATAATTACCCACCATCAGTTCATCAAAGGTAAAAGGCGCAATCAGTTTGGCACCCATCGCCAGAATGAAAATCAGGCTGATCACCACCAGAGAAACCATCGCCAGGCGGTGTTTACGGAAGCGCTTCAGCACAATCGCAAAGGGCGATTCTTCCTTTATGCTGATCTGCTCAACGTCGAGGCTTGCGGCTTTAGTCATGGATCTGGAACCTCATCTTTAAGGTCTGGTTTCCGGTGGCGCAGGCGCGGCGCGCGCCGGAAGGTAGGGCAATCCGGTTACGAGAAGCGAATCCGCGGATCCACGATGGTGTAAGCGATATCACGCAGCAGCGTGGCAATCAGTGTCAGCACCGCCAGAATGAAGAAGAAAGCCATGGCCACCGGGTAGTCGTTGTTGCCCAACGCGGCAATGTACAGGCGGCCCATGCCCGGCCAGGAGAAAATAGACTCGGTGATGATGGCGCCACCAAACAACGCTGGAATTTCAAAGACCACGATCGTCACAAAGGGGATCAGGGCATTGCGCAGGGCATGCTTGAGGATCACAAAGCGCTCCAGCAGACCTTTGGCGCGCGCGGTGCGCACGTAATCCTGGCGCAGCACCTCGAGCATGCTGGCCCGGATAAAGCGGCTGTAGCCCGACACGCCAACAATGGTGAGGGTGAGTACCGGCAGCACCAGGTGCAGGATCTTATCCACCAATGAACCGGCCACCACATCGCCGACCCCCACGATGGTGTAATTACGCACGGCCTCGGCGCTGCCGGCCGGCATGGCGGTGGATCCGGCAATATTGGGCAGCACCGAGAAAAACAGGATCATCAGAATGCCAAAGAAAAAGGTCGGCATCGACGACCCAATAAATGCCAGCAGGGTGAAGACGTAATCAAAACGAGAATATTGCTTGATCGCCGAATAAATACCCAGGGGAATGGCGATGAGCAGGGAGAGCAAGAAAGAAATGCCGGCCAACTGGATGGTGTAAGGTAAACGCGTCATCAGCAGGTTGCTTACCGGCAGGCCGCGCGTGATCTGCCAGGAGTCGCCAAAATCGCCAAACAGCACACCTTTGGATACTTTACGGTCTTTTAAATCTTTGAGAAATACCGTCTCCCCTGGTTTACAGCCCGTCTCTACCGTAATGTAATTGCCCTTGGCATCCAGTCGGGTTTCTTCAAGCGGCTTGCGGCAGCCCACCGCATAATTTGCAAAAAATTCATAATTGCCGATCGTCAGCGGGCCGGCCGGATAGCCAATAAACCAGCGTGAGAAGCGCACTGGCAGATTCAAATCCAGTTCAAAAGAAGCGCGAATACGGGCGAAATCTTCTTCGGTAATGCGGAAACGCCCAGTTTGCTGCTGCTGGCGCAGCCCTGAAAGCGGGCCGCCGGGCGCCAGGCTGAGCAAGGTATAACTGGCAATGGCCGAGAGGAAAACCACCAGTATCATTTGCAGAATACGCCGGAAAAGATATCCTGCCATCAATTACCTGCCTTTCTAAAGGTAGAATTTAGGTTGGGTAAACACGGTGTTCTGCAAAAATACATGGGGATCGTTCAAACACAAGTATCGAATTATACTCGGAAATAACCAATTAAGGCATCACGCGTATAAGCTATTTGCAAACACACCCTCTTCAGCACCCCCCGGCGGGGCTTATAGAAAATGATTATCTGGAAGTTGCCGGGGTAAATCACCACACCTGCCGGTTAGCGTAGGGGCATATCCCCAAAGACCTTAGAAAATGTGGCACCGGGTTAGGGTGCCACATCATTTCCATAGATTTCTAAGGGGATGGCGGCATGCGCCACCCCCTCACAGGGTTTAGACTACTTGATGAACAGCGAGAAATCGATGTGTTCCCAGGTCGCGGAAGGAACAACCAATGTCTTGACCTTGCCGGCAGTCTCGGCCTTCTTTAAGGTCTCGGTCACAGCGGTCAGAGTCTCATCCCCGAGGATGTCAACTTCGCCCGCGATCAATTGGGCTTCAGCGTTCGCCGGATCGATGAACTTAATCACGATGTTGGCGGTCTTAGGCTTGCCCTTGTAGAAGTTGGGGTTCGCCACATAGCTGATCGATTGACCCTTCTTCCATTCCTTGATCATGTACGGGCCGGTGTCGATCGGGTTCTCAGCGATTTCCTTGAGGGCGGCCCAATCCTTGGCGGGTACATCTGCGAGCTTCTTGCCCTTGTTGGCGCCATCGGCAATCACGCGGTGAGAAGGATACCAGCCCCAGGCGGGCAGGTAGTACAGCGGGCTCTGAACACCCGGTTTGTAGGTCAGGACAGTCTGCGTGTCACTGACCACTTTGTAGCTGGCGGTATTGTCGCAGGTAATATAGGAGGTAGCCCCAGAGTCCTTGTCGCAATCATGCTTGTAAGCTAACTCCAGGTCGGCCTTAACCAAAGGCTGATTATCGGACCATTTGATGCCAGGCAGCAGATCGTAGGTAATGACCAACTGCTTCATCTTGGCGCCGCCGCCCTTGTAATCGACGATCTTGCCGGTGTTGTCCATCAGCTTGACACCCGCTTTCAGGTCAACCGGGTTACCATCGGCGTCGACGATTTTATCGCCATCTTTGACGTCCACGTCATTGTTCTTGGCGCCGCCATTTTCAATGGTGGGCAACTGCTTGTAATACATATTGGCGGTGTAGGTGTAATTGAGGCTGGGGGTAGCAGAGCCACCCACCGGCCAATAGGCGATGCGCGCAACCACGGCATCCACAATCAACTGGTAGAGCGTGGAGGGTTCCTGGGTCAGACCGAGTACGAGCGTGTCTTTACCGGGGATCTCCCAGGTTTCAATGTTCCAGTTCCAGTATTCATTGCCGGGGGCCTGGTTGAAACCGGTCAGCTTGGGATTGTACGCGTAAGTATTGGTGCGGTTGAACAGCGGCAGCGCGGGAATATCTTTGGCATATTCCTGCTGGACAATCAAATACTGCGCTGCGCGGTCTTTCTGCAGCAGGGTATTGTTGGCCAGTTTGATGGCGACCGAGGCTTTCTCATTGCACCAACCCATATCGTTCTGGCCGGCCCAACCGTTATCGGGGTTGGGGATCTGGTCGCAGGCATACAGGGTCTGGCCACCGGGATCGGCCTGGCCTACCCAGGCGAATGCGCCCAGTTCAAAGTCACGCCGCTTGATGCCGGTGCTGTCACCGAACCACCAGGTGGAGGGGACGTGGAAGCGCACGATCTGCACACCGCAGTCTTTCATCTGTTTTTCGAAGACGGCGGCCCAGGTCTGGCGGAATGTGGCATTGGTGGTGGTGAACTTGAGGGACAGGGTATCACCCTTGGCATTGGCGCGAACCGGCGCGTCTTTCGCCAGCGTCCAACCAGCGCTATCCAGCAGGGCGCCGCCCTTGGCTTTATCGAAGGGGAAGACGGTCAGGTTCGCGTCACCGGCATAGGCCCAGTGGGTACCATCAATGAACGAGTTCAAGACCAGTTTCTTCTGAGCGGCTTCATCCACCAACGGGTAAACCGACTTAATCAGGTCCAGTTTGTTGGTGCAATAGGCCAGGCCCTGGCGCACTTTCAAATCACCCAGAATCGGGTGCGGGGTGGTAAAGGGTTTGCGGTCCACCTGCACAATTTTAGTCGATTCGGTGTTGACGATCTTGGTGGATTCAACGATTTTCGTTGTTTCCACATTGACAATTTTGGTCTCGACGACCTTCACCTCAACCGTGGTCACAATCGGTTGGCAGGCGGCCATCATCATGCTCAACAGCACGATAAAACCAATCACCAGCATTAACTTATTCTGCTTCATGCTCTTTCTCCTCCAAGAGATAAGTGTGTTACAAAATGAAATTGGACAGTAGGTAGGAATTTTCCTTTGACAAAACGGAGCAGAAACCGAAGAACCACCTCCTCAACACACGAAATAACCAAATTAGGTGAAATATTTCAATGACCCCATCTGCCTTCCAGGATAAACTTGCTCTGGGGCTGAGATATTTTATAGCATAATCATAGGGTAAAGTCAAGCGAAAATAATTTGAGGCGAACCCTCAAATTTTTGCACGACGGCGACACCCACCTATCCCTCCCCGGCCCTCCCTTTCCTGAGGAAAGGGAGGGCGAAATATTAAAACCCGGTGTTTGGCACCCGCATGCGGGTGCCAAACACCGGAAATAGTTTTGCTCCCCCGGCTCGCGCACTGACCGCAGAGCAGGCCGGGGGTGGGTGTTCTTTACCTTTATCTGACCTGCCGCTGTAAACGCCGCATTACGGCTTGCAGGTGGGGCCATACTCATAGTTTTCCAGGTTCCACAGCAGGCTGCGCGCGCTCACATCCAGCTCCAGGCCGCAAAAATCCGGGCGGCTGAGGGCAATTTGCAGCGGGAAGTAAAGTGGAATCATCGGCAGCTCTTTGGCCAGCAGGCGCAGCGCTTCCTGGTTCAGGCGCAACACTTCGGCCGGGTCACCGCGCGCCTGACGGGCGCGGGCGCAGGCCGTGTCGTAGGCGGCGCTGCTGTAACCGGTCAAATTGCCGCCGATCCAATTATTTTTGGCGGTGGGAATCGCGCTGCTTTCATACAGTCCGCATGGCGGCTGGCTGCCCGTCTCCCAAGAGAACTGCGCCAGGTCAAAATTGCGCCCAAACAGCACCCCATCCGGCCCCGGCGCATACAGTTGACCGGGGTTGAGCAGATTGACCTTGACCTGCACGCCGCAGTCGGCCAGATTTTGGGCAATGGCTTCAGCCGTACTGCGCCGCAGGGTGGCTTCGCTGGTGTAATAATTGACCACAAACGCCGTTCCGTTGGGCACATTGGCCACACCCTGCGCGGTGCGCGGGGTGGCCGGGTTGTTATCCAGGTCCTTCCAGCCGGCCTCGCCCAGCAGTTTGCTGCCGGCGGCCACGTCATAAGGCAGCGCCGCCAGGTCGGCAGGCAGCATGGGGTGCCCCAGCGGCAGATAGCTGGCCGGCACACTGGAAAGGTTGAACAATAGTTGCTTGATTAGCCCTGGACGGTTGATGCAGGCCGCGAAGGCCTGGCGCACGCGCACATCCCCGAAGAAATCGGCGCGGTCTTTGCCCAGGGTCAGCCCGTCATCGTAGCCGGCGGGTTTGATGCCAAAATCGAGGTGCTCCCACTGCGGTCCCTGGCCGATATACGCCCGCAGCTTCTGGCTGTTTTGCAGGTCCACAATCTGGCGCAGTTGATCTTCCACCAGGGTGGTTTGATCCACCACGTCACATTCACCGCTCTGCACCGCCGTCAGGTTGTTATCACCCGGCTCTCCCAAAAAGCGAAAAACCAGGGTGTCAAAGCGCGGCAGCCCGGCGCCGGCCTTAAAATAATTGGGATTCCTGACCAGGCGAATATTGCTGCCGGCCTTCCACTCCACGATCTGATACGGCCCCCAGCCTAACGGCTGGCGCGTCACGGTCGCGTTCTTTTCCATGTCGGCGGGTTTAATCGCTTCCCAGGCGTGCCTGGGCAGCGGCAGGAAGAACAGGCTCTCCAGGGCTTGCGGGGCATAACCGGGGCGTCCCACCCATACCACGCTCAGATCATCCAGCGCCGTATAGCTTTCCGTGCGGTCGCTGATGCGTTTCGAAACCCGCGTGGCCGGATCGCTCACCAGGTTGAAGGAATAGACCGAATCGGCCGCGCTCAGCGGCGCACCGTCTGACCACTTCAACCCGGGCAGCAGGCGGTAAGAAAGCTTCAGCCGGTCCATTTTGAGGGCTTTTTTGCCATCCCAGGCCACTGCGCAATCTGCGCCGGAACAACCGGAGGGCAGCACGCGCGTACCCGCGGCCAGCGCCGCCAGGTTACCGTTGGCATCCACCACCAGGTCGCCGGCTTTCATTTCGACCGGCTCAACCACGGCATCGCCGGCTGCCAGGGTCGGCAGCTTTTCCAGAATCACCGGCTGGGGCGTAAATTTACGCGTGTCGAACGGGCCGTCGTAAATCGCCTCCAGCACGCTCCACATGCCGAGCGAAGATGCGCCGTACAGGTACAGCGAGCCGGGTTCCCGGCCCAGGCAAATCACCAGGGTGCGCCCGCCCGCGGAAGTGACCGGTTTGGCAGGCGGGGTGGGGGTAGCGGTGGACGGAATGGCGGTAAAAACGCTGGCAAGCGGGGTGGCCGGCGCCGCGCTGGGCGCGGGCAGAACCGCGGTAGGCTGCCCCTGGCAGGCCGTCAACAGCAGCCCGAGTACAAATAAGAGGGTAAATCCTCTGGATAGGTGAATACGCATATCTTCTCCTTGCAGTGCGCATTATACCCCATGAAATGCCGGCGTTTTGTTTCGGTGCACGCCCTGCGCCGAAACAAACACAGGGATAGAGACGGACTCACTCCAACCTCTCCCCGCCAGCGGGGAGAGGAGCAGAAAGTATCGAGAGTTTTGCACCCAAAGGGTGTAAAACTCTCGAAATCTCTTTCTTACTCCCCCTTTCCTGAAGGAAAGGGGGCCGGGGGGCATAGGCGGTAACATAAGGCCAATTTCGTGATTAGCGAGACAAACCCATCCCTCCCCGGCCCTCCCTTCCCCTGCAGGGAAGGGAGGGAGAAAAACATAATGGTTCTTTTTGCCAGCTT
>Ga0105047_10000422_pt1 | contig 71533 bp, 65 predicted proteins | sample MAT04_FD_78384 | JGI IMG/M metagenome (GOLD analysis project Ga0105047, IMG submission 78384) | Freshwater microbial communities from Lake Fryxell liftoff mats and glacier meltwater in Antarctica - MAT-04 (megahit assembly) | ecosystem: Environmental > Aquatic > Freshwater > Ice > Liftoff... | reverse complement strand
CCCGCCAGGAACATGCGGGGTGAAAGAACCCGCCAGGAACATGCGGGGTGAAAGAACCCGCCAGGAACATGCGGGGTGAAAGAACCCGCCAGGAACATGCGGGGTGAAAGAACCCGCCAGGAATATGCGGGGTGAAAGAACCGTTTAGAAGTAACGGTGGGTAAAACCTAAAATCTTATTATTGGATTGGGCGTTAGTCGGTTTTGGTGGTGCGGAGAAGGTAGAGGCGGTAGAGGAGGGGGATGTAGATTTTGTCGAGGGCCTGGCGCAGGCGGCGGACCTGGCCGCCGAAGCCGCGTTTGAAGCGGTAGACGCCCCAGAGGCCGTGGTGGCGGGTTTCAAACTGGGATTCGAGGACTTCTTGGGGGGCATCGGGGACACCCCAGAGATCGTATTCAGTGCAGCCGCGCTGGCGCGCCCACTGAATGGCGCGCCACTGAAGCAGGTAGGTGGGCATGCGGTTGCGTTCTTCGTCGTTGGAAGCGCCGTAGAGGTACCAGCTGCGATTTGCCGCGGCGAAGATCATGAGGGCGGCCAGCGGGCGACCTTCATATTCTGCGAGCAGTAGTTCGGCTGTGCCCTGGGAGTGGAAAAGGTGGTAGGCCTTGCGGTAATACTCAGCAGAATGAACGCGAAAACCATCGCGCCCACCCGTGACCTGCATGAGGCGGTAAAAGCCATCCAGGTCGTCCCAGGTGCGGACGGTGATGTCTTTTTTCTCAGCCAGGCGGACATTGTAGCGGCATTTCTGTTTCATACGCGCCAGCACCTGATCTTCGGTGCCAGCGAGGGAAATGATGACTGTGCGCGGCGGCTGGATGTTGTGCGGGGATTGGGTCAAGCCAAACTGCCCGGCTTGCAGCGTGAGGGGTTGGTCTTCCCACACATCTGGTTCAATCTTCAAAAAGACGGCGCGATTCTGACGGCAGAGGGCATCAATTTCTGGAAAGAGCTGCTCAAAGCCAGCCAAAGGGCGGGGAATATAGGCAAGGGTAAAACCGAGGGGAAGCTTGCGGAAGAGGATCTGTACGCCAAACTGGCCGGACAGCAGGCGTTGCGCATCCCAACCAAAGGCTGACTTTAATTGGCCCCATTCGGCCGTTTGCAAAATGTGCGTAGAGGGCTGGTTTTTAAGAAATTCCTGCCATTCTGCAAAAGAAGCGCGCGGCATGGCTAGACCACATCCGTCACATCGACCGGGGAGGGTGTGGCACGAATGGCTGAACCGGGCACAATTTCATCGAGTACGGTCACAATCTCATCCGGCTGGCTTGTGCCAACCAGATCTGAGAGGTGCTGCAGGTTGGCAGCCAGGGATTCAGACGAGATGAGATATTCGGCGGTTGAGCGGAAAATATCCGGATGGGCGGTCTGGTCATAGGTCTTGTCATCTTCCCAGAGCTCTTCACGTAATTTTTCGCCAGGGCGCACGCCGGTGAAGACAATCTCAATATCACGGCCCGGCTCGAGCCCGGAAAGACGGATGAGATCTTCAGCCAGGTCGAGGATGCGGACCTGTTTTCCCATGTTCAACAAAAAGGCTTCACCGCCGGTGCCCATGGCGGCGGCTTGCAAGACGAGGTGGACCGCTTCGGGAATGGTCATAAAAAAGCGGTACATATCGGGGTGGGTAATTTGCAAAGGGCCGCCTTTGGCGATCATACGCTTGAAAAGCGGTACGACTGAGCCGCGGCTACCCAAAACATTGCCAAAGCGCACAACTGAAAAGGATTTACCGGTACGCTGCGCAGCATCCAAAACGATCATTTCTGCCATGCGCTTGGTAGCGCCATAAACATTGGCAGGATGGACGGCTTTATCGGTGGAAATCAATACCAGACGATCCACGCCGCAACGGTCGGCGGTATCGACCACGTTTTTCGTGCCGAGCACGTTATTTGCGACAGCTTCTGCGACGTTGATCTGCATGAGCGGGACGTGCTTGTGGGCGGCGGCATGAAAGACGACCTGCGGGCGGTATTTTTCAAAAACAGCCTGCAAACGCACGGCGTCACGCACATCGGCGATGACGGGGATCAATTCCAGGGTGGGGTAATCCGCCTTCAGTTCGAGCAAGGCTTCGAAGATACTATTTTCGCCGTGCCCAAGCATGACCAGGCTGGCAGCATTCCAGCGCGCAATCTGGCGGCAGAGTTCGCGCCCGATGGAGCCGCCTGCACCGGTTACCAAAACGCGTTTGTTTTCCAGCACCTGGCCGATCAGTTCTTCATGGATACGCGCCGGTTCACGGCGGAGCAGGTCGGTAATTTCGACTTCGCGCAGGCGGCTGACACTGACCTTGCCGCCCAATAACTCATAAATGCCGGGCATGGTGCGGAAAGGGACGCCACGCTGACGGCAGATATTGGCAACAAGGCGCACGACCCTACCCGGCGCAGATGGGATGGCGATGATCACCTCGGCGACCTGGTGTTGATCGAGGGCTTTTGCCAGGTCGTTCAAGGTGCCGATGACGGGCACACCGAGAAGCGAATGGCGCTGCTTGGCCGGGTCATCATCCAGAAAGCCGATCGGTTCCAGGTTAATCTGGTGATTCTTCTGCATTTCCTTGACGACCAGGGCACCAGCATCACCAGCGCCGATAACAATGATCTTGCGGCTTTTGCCATTGCCGCGCGGGGCAGAAGATTCGGAGAGTATACGCAAACCGAAACGGGTACCGCCGACGAACAGGATGGATAGAAGCCAGTCAATGGCCAGAGCCGATTTAGAAAAGCCGGAACCGGTGACACCGAGCGAATATAAAATAAGAGCGACAAAAGAAACAATGGCCGAGGCGGTGGTAACCGCCACCGCAATCAGTTTGAGCTCATTGATGCTGGCATAAATCCACAGGCGGCGATACAGGCCAAATAAGTAGTAAACGGTGGGCTTGATGAGAAGCGACAGGCCAATGAGCCATAATCCGCTCTGGAGATAGTAGCGGACAAAATCTGGAGCGAACTCGAGGCGCAAAGCATAACTGCCCAATACTGAAACAATAATGAGCAAAAGGTCAATAAGCAGGACATAACGGTTACGTTGACGCAGGTTCATACAGTGGTTTTTTGGGGCAGGCAAAGTCTCAGGCCGCACGCATCCGATCGATAACAGATTTAAGCCCGTCAGCAAGGGATGTTTGGGCTTGAAAACCCAATAACTCGAAGGCTTTGGCAGGGCTGCCGGCAGAGCGGTAAATATCCCCGGCACGCGCAGGTGCGAATTGGGGAGCGGGCGCAGCAGGGAAAAAGTTCATTAGCTGCTCAATCAGGTCAATCAAACGAATTTCGGCGCCGGTGCAAACATTGAAGACCTGGCCGGGCGCTTGGGGGTGACGGGAGGCGGCCAGGTTGGCGCGCACGATATCACCGACATATACCAGGTCGCGGGTCTGAGCGCCATCGCCATAAATGGTGACGCCCTGGCCATCGAGCAAGCGGCGGATAAAGATGGGCACAGCCGCGGCGTACATACTATCTGGTCTCTGGCGCGGACCGTAGACATTAAAATAGCGCAGTGCGACCACATCCAGGCCAAAGGAGCGCGAATACATCTGGGCGTAGAGCTCGTTAACCCGCTTGGAAACCGCATAAGGGGAGAATGGATAAAGCGGGCTTTGCTCGTTGACAACCGACTGAGAGTCACCGTAGACGGCGGCAGAGGAAGCCAGTACCACGCGCTCAACGCGGGCTTTGCGAGCCGCTTCCAACAAAAATTCGGTGCCACGCTGGTTAATTTCGAAGCAGGGCAAAGGGTCTTGCATTGACTGCGGGACAGAAACAAAAGCGGCTTCATGAAAAACGACATCGATATCCCTGACGGCCTGAGAAAGGCAAGCTTGATCGCGCAGATCACCTTCCACAATTTCCACAGGCAGGCCGGTCAGGTTTTCTCTTTTGCCAGTGGAAAAATTATCGAACACACGCACAAAATCGCCCTGCTCCAGCAGGGCGTGGACGAGGTGTGAACCGATAAAACCGGCTCCGCCGGTAACGAGATAACGAGTCATAAATTATCGGCCCTTTCGACTGATAACGGTGCTGATGGTACGCAGAATGATGACGATATCCATGACAAGAGAACGATGTTTGATGTAATACAGGTCATATTCCAATTTAACAGCAGTGTCTTCGACTGTGGAGGCATAGCCATAATTGATCTGCGCCCAGCCGCTAATGCCTGGCTTTACGAGCAGCCTGGCGCGGTAAAAAGGGATCTCATGCTGGAAAGTGGCGACCCACTGCGCACGTTCAGCGCGGGGGCCAACAATACTCATTTCGCCACGCAAAACGTTCCAGAACTGCGGAATCTCATCAAGCCGGGTGACACGCATAAAGTTGCCCACGCGTGTAATGCGCGGGTCATTTTTACCGGCCATCTGGGGCTTGCCCTCGCTCTCGGCATCCTGGCGCATGGTGCGAAACTTAATGATCTTGAACTCACGACCGCCACGGCCCAAACGCTCCTGGCGGTAAAAGATGGGGAAGCCGCTATCAAAGAGAATGGCTATGGATAAAAACGGCAGTAAGATGAGTAGAAGTAACAAGCCAATAATTGAACCGATGATATCCAAAATGCGTTTGCCAATTTCAAAAAAGCTGCCTGAACGCGCTTCGTCGACAAAAGAACGGATGACCCAATCTGATTCGAGGTGATGGATGGGCACACGCCCAAGCAATTCCTCGTAGAGAGTGGGCATGCGGATGATCTCCAGACCGCGCTCCTGCACATCGAGCAGGGTCTGAAAGGTCTCGCCCTGCATTTCGCCGGTGATGGAGACAATAATATCGGTGATATTCATTTCATCGATTATACGAAGCAACTTATCACTGCCGGCGATAATGCGAAAACCCTCGATATCCTTGCCAATCTTCTCTGGATCATCATCGATAAAGGCCACAAGATTGAAAGGGGCCGGATTGATGGTTTTATAAATTTCGGCCAGGGTACGGCCGTTGCCGCCCGCACCAATCACAAGAACGCGGCGAACAGAGCCTTGTGAACGATATAAAGTGATATACAACCAGCGCCAGAGCAATGTCAATATGGAGGCAAGAATGATGAATACGGCAATGGCACGGCGATTGATACGCATGGGCTCTGAAGACGCAAAATAAATCAACAGATAGGGCACACCCGCGATCAAAGCAGCCAGGATGACTGCGCGCACGGTACGTACCCAGTTTGCGGCACGGTGTAAATCATATATTTCAATTAACAATAACATCCAGATAAAGGGGAGCAGGTAATACCAGAAGTCTACGCGCAGGCGGAAAAACTGAGGCGAGAACTTCAGGGTACTATCCCCAGTGGACCAGATATAAATGCCGAGCACCAGGGCTGTGGATGACATAAATAAATCACCTAAAATAAGCAAAGCCCGTTGTTCCCCTGGACGCAAGCGCCAGGTTTTTTTTGTTGTATCAGATGTCATCAGTTCTCTATTCCACTCTTTAAAAAAATACTCGATATAAAACCGCTTCCCCAGGCCAGGTGCATGACTGCAATGGCGAGCGGCAAACCCAGGATCAGAAAATATTCGTGGCGCTTAAGCGCCGCTTGAAGACCTGCCAGGGCGAGAGCTCCGAAATAACAGAGAAGTTCAAACCCGATCAGCCAGATAAATACCGGATAAAACAGCGACAGCAGACATGCGGCAAGGAGGCTGATCAAAAATGTTGGCGGCAGAGCCTGACGCCAACGCAGGGTGCCAGGGTAACGCTGGAGCATTTTCAGCTTCCAGAAGCCGTAGCGGAAGTATTGTTTTGCCAGGGCAGCAAGGTCAGAACGGGCAAAATAAACCGAGCGAATGGCCGGGTCGAGCCAGACTATGCCACCAGCGAGACGGATGCGGGTATTGAACTCATAATCTTCATTGGCGAGCAGGCTCTGATCGTAAGTGCCAATTTTACCAATAAGACTGCGGCGGTAGGCCCCAAAAGGAACCGTATCGACCTGCGCGGCCTGTGTGGCGTGGCGATAGAGGGCGTCGCCAACCCCGAGCGGATGGGCAGCCGCAACAGCAATCGCCGCGGCCATGCGGGTGCGCGCGCCGGGTTCAATTTCCCAAACGCCGCCGACATTTTCACCTTTTCCGGCTTCGAGGGCGGCGACTGAGCGGGCGATGTATTCGGTGTGCGGCCCGGAATGCGCATCCAGGCGCAGAATTATCTCACCGGAAGAGGTGGCAATCGCCAGATTGAGAGCCGCGGGGATTGTGCGAAGCGGGTTATGTACCACCTGCAAACGCAAATCCGGGTGATCCTGCTGGAAAGCCGCAATTGCGCGGTGTGTGCCATCGGTGGATAACCCATCTGCTATGGTGACATCCAGTAAATTGCGCGGGTAGGTTTGCGCAAATATCGCATCCAATAAAAAGAGGATGTGCTTTTGTTCATTAAAGCAGGGGACGATGATTGAGACGGTTGGGGGCATGGATTAAAAAGGTGCAATTCACAGGCTGCCAAAACAGCGGTGTATATGCAATCTCACTTTTTACGCTGAACAAGGGTTGATGCGTCTGGATTGACAACTGGAAGTGAAACGACAAACTCACTGCCCTGCCCCAGCGCACTCTTTGCACTTATTTTACCACCATGCGCGTGAACGATTTCACAGACGATGGCGAGGCCCAACCCGGCGCCATGTTTCTTGCCGCCCTGACGCGAGATATCTGCCTGGTAAAAGCGGTCATAAATGCGCGGCAAAGCTTCGGCGGGAATTCCGATACCGGTATCGGTTACTCTCACTTCGGCTGCAGCGCCGATGCTGGCGGCGGAGACGGATACATGGCCGCCGACAGGTGTAAATTTGATGGCATTATCGATCAGGTTATTAAATACCTGGGCAAGGCGGTCACCATCCCCGGTTATGTTTAATTGCGGGGGAAGCTGAACTTCCAACTGGACGCCCGCGCTGCGCGCCTGGGGGGCAAAACGCTGAACAGCCGCGTTGAGTAAGCCCGGTAAGTCTACCTGAGCACGCTGTAGATCAGCAATCCCGCCATCGAGGCGCGCAAGATCGAGCAAATCGAGCACCATGTGGTGCATGCGGTTGGTCTCGTCAAAAATCACCTGGGCGGCCTGTTTCTGGTCTTCAGGATTGGCGGCAGTGCCATCCAACAGTGCCTGTGAAAAGCCCTGGATGGATGTGAGCGGTGTTTTTAACTCATGGGAAACATCGGCTACAAAATCACGCTGCGCTTTTTGACTGGCATGAACGCGCGTGGTCATCTGGTTAAAAGCGCCTACGAGTTCCCTGACTTCCTGAGGGCCCTGCAAAGTGAGCGGGTGCGCATCGGAACCGGAAAAACCCTGGACGGCATTGACCACGTGCTGCAGGGGGTCGGCCACCCATCTTGCCATCGAGTAAGCGATCAAGAGGGCGAGTAAGAAGGCCAGCGCGCCGCCCCAGCTAAGGGGCGGCATCAGTTCATCGGTCAGGATATTCCAAAAAGAGACTTTGGGGCGAGGCACCGCGCTGACGAAAATATTGCCATTGTTCAATTTGCGCAGGACGAACAACCAGGGCTTGCCTTGAACATCCAAAGCAGTCTGATTTAGCTTTAGCTGCCGAAAAAAAGGTTTTGTTTGCAGGTCTGGGGCCGACCCGGCGCGTGAATCGGCGATGACTTTGCGGTTGGGGGTGATGACCAACAAGCGCACATCCAACCTGGCGTCTTGAGAGGCTAACTGGGTCTGCAAACGATTGTGAGGCAGATCTGCCCAGGCAGACTGGTTGGAGAGCAGCTCGGATGCCACCACCACGAGGCGCAGGCGGGTCTGGCGATAGACGAGGGGGTTATCGAACAGGTAGACGACAAAAACGACTGCTACGACCAGCAGGGCAGTCACAATCGTGATGGCATAGGTCAGCCAGAGGCGTGAGCGCAGGGAAGTAAACATCACGAACTCAATTTATAACCAACACCTGTGACGGTTTCGATTTTGACCGCGCTGTGGGCCAGGTATTTGCGCAACTGGGCAATATGCACATCGACCGTGCGGGTCTGGATATAAAAATCGAAGCCCCAGGCTTTTTCCAGCAACTGTTCGCGGGTAAAGACACGCCCGGGCTGAGAGGCCAGGCAATAGAGCAAATCAAATTCCTGAGTTCGCAGGGAGATCTGATTGCCATTGAGGGTGACTTCGCGGCGAACCGGGTCCATACTCAGGTCACTAAAACGCAGCGGGGCATCACCTGTCAATGGCGGGCGATCTGTACGCCTGAGGATCGCTTTAGCCCGCGCGAGTAATTCACGCGGGTTAAAGGGTTTGGTGAGGTAATCATCCGCGCCCAGTTCAAGGCCTAGAATTTTGTCGATATCTTCATCGCGGGCGGTCAACATGATGATGGGAACCTGGTTCCCGGCATTTCTGAGGCGGCGGCAGACTTCGAAGCCATCCAGGCCGGGCAGCATGACATCGAGCACTACGAGGGCAGGATGGAGCCGTTCAACCGCTTCCAGAGCGGCGGAACCCGTGGCAGCCGACTCGGTACGAAAACCATCCCGCTCGAAATACATTTTTGCGAGCGAAATGATGGATGGTTCGTCGTCGACCAGCAGGACTGTTTCCACGTTATTTCAGAGCAATCGCTTCAATTTCAACAATCCCGCCCTTGGGCAGGCCAGCAACGGCGATGGTGGAACGCGCAGGGGGGTTGGATGAGAAGAATTCGGCGTAAATGGTGTTCATTTTGGGGAAATCAGCCATGTCGCGCAAGAAAACAGTGGTTTTTACAACTTTATCGAGGCTCGACCCGGCGGCTTCGAGTACGTTTTTTAGGTTGGTCAGGACCTGGCGGGTTTGGGCTTCGAGGTCTGCGTTGACCAGGTCACCGGTGGCGGGGTCGATGCCGGTCTGCCCGGCGCAAAAGATAAAACCAGCGCTTTCAATTGCGACGGAATACGGGCCAATTGCTTTGGGGGCTTTTTCGGCGTGGATTACTTTTTTCTCAAAGCTGCTCATGAGTACCTTCTTCTTTTGGATTGAGTTTACTGAGTAATGAAGCAGGCGAGCAGCGGGCTCGTCTGTTTATAGATCAAACTGACAAATAGCAGTATACAATAAAAAGCCTTCCTCAAAATCACGGATTTTGAGGAAGGTGAGGCGTTTTGAAAAAATATGTTTTCAGGTAGGCAGTTTTGTTGAAGTTTGAGGATAGTCAGGCACGCATAAATTTATGCGGGGCTTATTTGGCAAGGGTTACGCTGATGTCTGTGCCGCCGCCGGAGGAAGGGGTGAAAGTGATATCGACAGGGATTGTTTTTGAATCACCACAGGCGACTGTCCAACGTTCTTTCCAGACTCCGTTGGCATCCGGTTTTTCAAGCACTTCGATGGTGGTGTCTTTGGCGGTTGGGACGGAGCAACCGGACATGGCGACGGTAAGAAGGGAATAGGTCCAGGCCTGGGTGCGCAGGATGTCATCGCCCAGCCCGCCCTGAGGTACTGTGTCGGAGGGGATGTTCAGGTTCAGGGGCGGTTGGGTTGCATTTGGGGAGCCCGGTTCAGAGGTTGCATCGAATGAGGGTGGTTCCAGTGTCAAATCTTGGAGGCTGGGAATTTCATTTGGCAGCGCGGTAAGCTGTTCATTGAGGGAAGAATAGATATCAGAAACTGAGGATTGTGCTTTATAGTAAATTGCTGCGCCTCCGCCAACCAGGATACAGCAGCAGCACAATAAAACGGCGACCACTATAGCAATGATGAGCCCGGTGTTTGACTTTTTGGGCTGAGAAACGGGCATGCCTTGCATGTTGGGATTTTCCATAATTCATTTCTCCTAAGAATTTTTTTCAAAAGACAATGCACAACAGACAAGTAATATCATACAACGCTACTGAAAAATTTCAATCCCCCACTTTGGGCCTAATTCATCTGATTTGGGCTAACCAGCGGATGGATTGATGACAGGAACCATCAGCGCAAGGGTCACAATCACACAACAGCAGCAAAACAATAAGATCAACAAGGCAATCCCTATGTAGACGAGCGGCTTATTTTTGGGAAGTTCCAGCATTTCCATAGATCCGTCCTTTAAATCAGGTTAATGGCGCGAATAATGAATGAGCGCACTGCAAAAACCTTTCACCACAGAGTTCGCGGAGCGCGCAGAGATTAATAATGCATGAAACGTATAACAATAAAAAACAGGACGGGCGTAAAAGGCCCGTCCTGCAGTGTTCATCAATTTATCTATCGTTCAAAGCTGCGACGCCTGGCAGTTCCTTGCCTTCGAGAAATTCAAGGGAGGCTCCACCACCGGTTGAAACATGCGTCATCTGTTTGGCAAGGCCGGCTTTTTTGACTGCGCTGGCGCTATCGCCACCACCGATGACTGTGACGGCACCTGATTCGGCCAGCATTTTCGCCAGGGCAAAGGTACCTACGGCAAATTTGGGGAACTCAAAGACGCCGACGGGACCGTTCCAGACGATCAGTTTGGCGGCAGCCAGGGTTTGCTTGTAGAGCTCGAGGGTTTTGGGGCCTACATCGAGCATGCGCCAGCCAGCGGGGATATTTTTAACATCCACGACCTGGCTGTTGGCCTCGGCGTCGAATTTATCGGCGATGACGGCATCGACGGGCAGAACCAGTTTATCAGCAACCCTGGAGAGGATGCCTTTGGCAGTTTCGATGCTGACGCTTTCCACGAGGCTGTCTTGCATGTTGATGCCGCTGGCGGCCAGGAAAGTATTGGCCATGCCGCCGCCAATGATAAGTTTGTCGCATTTGGCAAGCAGCGTTTCAACCACCTGGATTTTGTCGCTGATCTTGGCGCCGCCTAAGATGGCGATATAGGGATGTTCGGGGTTGCCGACGGCACGTCCCAGATATTCCAGTTCCTGTTCCATTAAGAAACCAGAGACAGCCGGAAGGTAACGGGCAATGCCTTCGGTGGATGAATGGGCGCGATGCGCGGAGCCAAAAGCATCATTAACATAGACATCGCCGAGTTTTGCCATCTGCTGGGCCAGGTCGAGGTCATTTTTCTCTTCGCCAGCGTGGAAGCGGGTATTTTCGAGCATGAGGACATCGCCGGGTTTGAGGGCGGCTGCCAACTTTTCAACTTCCGGCCCGACGCAGTCTTGCGCCATGGCAACCGGCTTGCCCAGAAGGCTGGCGAGCACGTCCGCGGCAGCTTTGAGGCTGAATTCGGCATCAAAACCACCCTTGGGACGGCCCAGATGGCTCATGAGCATTAAGGAGGCGCCGTGTTCCAACACGTATTTAATGGTTGGCAAAGCGGCTTTAATGCGCTTGTCATCTGTCACTACGCCCTTATCCATCGGGACGTTGAAATCCACGCGCATGATGACGCGTTTGCCCTTGAGATCGATATCTTTTACTGTTTTCTTGTTCATTGTAGACTCCTCAAAATAGAAACAGGTAGACCAGGGCACCGATTTGGGCGGTTAATGGTCTACCTGTCTGCATGTTAACCAGCTTTACAGGCTCTTGGCCATCAATGCGGCCAGGTCGGCGGTGCGGCAGGAATAGCCCCATTCATTGTCGTACCAGGTAACAACTTTGATAAAGTTGCTCTTATCCTTGCCGAGCACCGAGGTGAAAGGCAGGTCGATAGAAGAGGAGTGCTCATCGCCCTTGTAATCAATTGAGACCAGGGGTTCGTCGATGGCAGCCAGAATACCCTTGAAGCGAGGCAGTTTGGCGGCATCGCGGAAGGCCTGGCGCAGTTCTTCAGTGGTGGTTTCGCCTTCGAGTTCAGCGGTGAAATCCACTACAGAGACCGTGGGGGTTGGGACGCGCAGAGCATAGCCATCGAACTTGCCCTTAAGATCGGGGATGACGAGGGAAATGGCCTTGGCGGCGCCGGTGGTGGTGGGGATGATGCTGACGGCAGCAGCGCGGGCGCGGCGCAGGTCAGAATGCGGCATATCCAGGATTTTCTGGTCATTGGTATAGGAATGAACAGTGGTCATGAAGGCGCGTTTGATGGTCCATTTGTCATGGACAACCTTGGCGGCGGGCGCAAGGCAGTTTGTGGTGCAGGAAGCATTAGAAACAACATGGTGTTTGGCGGGGTCATACTTTTCTTCGTTGACACCGAGCACGACGGTCAGGTCTTCACCTTCGGCAGGGGACGAAATGATGACTTTGCGGGCGCCGCCCTTGGTGATGTGGTTCTCAGCACCTTTGACGACTTTGCCCTTCTTGTTGACGCCGTCTGACTTGACGGTGAAGATGCCGGTGGACTCGATCACGATATCGATGCCGAGGCTGCCCCAGGCAATGTTGGCCGGGTCAGTTTCTTTGAAGACTTTGACGGTTTTGCCATCGACGATCAAGGCATCTCCGGCTACTTCGACGGTGCCGTCAAAACGGCCGTAGTTCGAGTCGTACTTGAGCAAATGTGCCATGGTAGCCACATCACCGATATCGTTGAAAGCTACAACTTCGAGTTCTTCAGGGTAACGATCGCGGATCGCCTTGAGAACCTGACGTCCGATGCGGCCAAAGCCATTAATACCAACTTTGATTGTCATAATAAACCTCCTCAGGTTTTGATTGTGAATTTTTACACAATTAGATATTTTACCACAGCCAGTGTGCCTGGCAAGGAATTCCGACCATTGATTTGGATCGGTTTTGAATAGGCTTGATTCAGCCTCAGGCACTCAGCGGACCGGTTCTTTCTGCCAATAAATCCATTAATGTTTGCGCTAATTTACCAGAGTCGTGGCGCCACGGATGTTGGATGTCCAATAAATCAGCCGCATGAACCGGATAAACTGATCTATTCTCACCAATATTAACCCATTCTACCCCATTTGGTAATACGCCATCCTGGCGATTATTGCACAAAACCAGATCAAATAAGCGATCATGGATATGGTCATCAATGACTGAGATGTGCTCGTCCAGTCCATACGAACTGGTTTCTCCGGGCTGGGTGGCTACATTAACTACATATACTTTTAACGCCCGGCTGGCGTGCAGCGCTGCCAGTAGATCAGGAACCAGCAAATTGGGTAAGATGCTGGTATAGAGACTTCCCGGGCCGATAACGAGCAGATCGGCTGAAAGAATGGCCTGGATGGCGGGCGGGAAGGCAGATGGATTGTTTGGTTCGAGGTAGACGCGCCTGACTCTGCCTGTCGCCTCAGGAATATTGCTCTCGCCTATTACGCGAACCCGGTTCACAATGTTGGGAACCTGCACATCCGCGACAAGTCTAACATCGAGCAGGGTGGCTGGAAGGACGCGACCATGCACAGAAAGCACGCGTCCAGATTCGGCAACGGCTTCTTCGAAACTACCGGTGACATCTGCCAGCGCAGAAATAAACAGGTTGCCAAAAGAGTGCCCGCCCAGACCAGAGTCATCTGAAAAACGATATTGGAATAACTGCGCCAGCAAAGCTTCGTCGTTGGAAAGTGCGGCGAGGCAATTGCGGATATCACCAGGGGGTAAAATTCCAAGGGTCTGGCGCAATTTTCCTGAGGAGCCGCCGTCATCCGCGACGGTGACGATGGCGGTGAGGTTATAGGTATGATCCTTGAGGCCGCGCAGCAGGGTAGCCATGCCGTGCCCGCCCCCCATGACCACCACCCGCGGGCCTTTTTCGCGCCGGCGAAAATCGGCAATTTGGTCGACAAGGCGGCGGTCTTTACGCAAGAATGGATTGAGCAAAGCGCGATTCAATCCCCAGAGCCCCCAAATCACCAGGCCCACGCCAATACTCAAAAAGATAAAGACGCGCAAAGGGCGGGGAAAAAAGCGTAAACTGGCCACATCCAAGAAAGAAATCAGCTGGCCTTCGGGCATGGTGCGGTAAATATCGAGCAAGAAATAGGCAACCCCGACACCGAGCAGCGTAATGCCGGCCAATAAAATTCCGAACCAACGTTTGACGCCCAGACCGGGCACAAACCATTGGAGCAGGCTGCGTGCTTCGCGTTTGAAGGTGTGGAACAGATTGCCAGATGGCTTCATAAAGTGATAATAGCAGTCTTCAAAGTATCCGTCAACGGCAAATATCCGTCAAATATCCGCCCAGAAGGTGCGTTTCGTCACATTTTGCTAACACGGGCTTTACGATATAATTACAATATGTCCATCATTATTGCGGTTGATATCGGCGGAACCCAGATTCGCGCAGCTGCTTACAGACGCGGCAACCTGGAACCTGTGCAGGTTCAGCGCAGCCCAACCCAAGGGGCAGGTGCGCCTTTTGAACGGATGTGCACGTTGATCCAAGCCATCTGGCCTGAAAATATGACGGTGGAAAAGATCGTGGTGGCGCTGCCAGGCCCAGTCAACCCGGAGTCAGGCGTTGTTTTCTCCGCGCCAAACATCTCTGGCTGGGAAAACTTTGCAATTGGGCCTGAACTGGAAAAGCGGTTTGGGGTCAGGGCCAAAATTGGTAACGATGCCAACCTGGCTGCGCTGGGAGAATGGCGGTTTGGCGCAGGGCAGGGACACCATCACGTGCTGTATTTCACCATCAGCACCGGCATCGGAGGAGGCGTCATCTGTGACGACCGGCTTTTGCTGGGCAGCCGCGGCCTGGCGACCGAGGTGGGTCATATCAGTGTGATGCCAGACGGCCGATTATGCGGATGCGGACAGCGCGGACACCTGGAGACCTTTTGCAGCGGACCAGCGATTGCGCGGTATGCGGGCGAACAGGTGGCGAGCGGAGTTGCATCCAGCATGGGCAGCATTGGAAAAATTACAGCCCGGGATGTCTCTGAAGCCGCCAACAATGGCGATGCGCTTGCGATTGAAGCGCTTGCGCAGGCGGGCACGTTGTTTGGACAGGCCCTGGCGACATTTTTGCACCTGTTCAATCCGTCGATCGTGATCATCGGGGGTGGCGTTTCCTTCAGCGGAAAGTTCTTATTTGACCCGATCCGGGAATCGCTGGCAAAGCACCTTATGGATCCTTCGTACCTTAAAGACCTGGTGATCACCAATGCGGCGCTGGGTGATGAGGCAGGGCTGATGGGCGCATTGGCGCTGGGGCTGCTGCCCGACAACTGACGAAGCGCCTGCCTCCCCCAGGCTGTAATTTAATTTACGGGGAGACATAGTGGAAATGTGCTTTTTGATAAGATTTGCAATGATCGAAAAGCACGGCAACGCTCCCAGCCCCTATTGAGTTTATTTTCTGGCGCGACCCAGCCCTGGTAAAACGCCGTTTACGAACCCATTTTTTCATTCACACACAAGGAGTACTCCCATGGAACCGATGAACTTACCTGGGCCTAAAGCCCATGCGCTGGTCAAGCGCGATTCCGCTGTCATATCACCTTCTTACCCGCGCGATTACCCGTTTGCGATGGATCACGGCAAGGGTTCCTGGCTGTGGGATGTGGATGGTAATAAATTTCTGGATTTTATGGCCGGGATCGCGGTTAACTCGACCGGTCACTCGCACCCCGAGGTGGTCAAGGCGATCCAGGAACAGGCGGAGAAATTTATCCATATCTCATCCGATTTTTATCATTACAGCATGGTGGAACTGGCAGAGAAGTTGAATGAGATCGCCCCGATACAGGAAGAGGCTGTTTCATTTTTGACCAATTCGGGCACAGAAGCCGTAGAGACTGCGCTCAAACTGGCCCGCTACCATTCGGGGCGAACCAATTTTATTGGTTTCACAGGCGCCTTCCACGGACGCACGATGGGCGCAGTAACCATGACGGCGAGCAAATCCGCGTATCACAGCGGCTTTTACCCGCTGATGAACGGGGTGGTACACGCGCCATTCCCCAATCCTTACCGTCCGATCCTGGAACGATACCCCGGCGAAGATTACGGCGAAACAGTGGTGCGCTATATCGATGAACAAATTTTCAGACAAATCGTACCGGCTGATGAAGTGGCGGGTATTCTGGTTGAACCGATCCAGGGCGAGGGCGGTTATATTGTGCCACCGGAAGGCTTCTTCCCGGCGTTGCGAAAACTGTGTGATAAGCATGGGATTTTGCTGATCGCTGATGAAGTGCAGAGCGGTATGGGCCGGACTGGCAAATGGTGGGCGATTGAAAACTTTGGCGTGGAGCCGGATATTTTCACGACCGCAAAGGGCATTGCGAGCGGCATGCCGCTGGGCGCCTGTGTGGCCCGGCATGATGTGATGGACTGGGGTCGCGGAGCGCATGGAAATACCTATGGCGGCAACCCGATATCCTGCGTGGCGGCTCTGAAAACCATTGAACTTATTGAGCGCAAGTACATGAAGAACGCGGCTGAATTAGGTCAATATGCCCTGGATGCGCTGGCTGAAATTGCGGCCCGGCACCCTTCCATCGGACAGGTGCGCGGGATTGGTATGATGATTGGCGTGGAATTTGTGAAAGATCATAAGAGCAAGGAAGCGGCTGAAAAGCTGCGTGACATGGTGGTGCACAAGGCTTTTGAACGCGGCTTGCTGCTGCTGGGCTGCGCCAAGTCTGTGATCCGAATTGCGCCGCCGCTCAGTATGAGCAAGTCCGAAATGGATGAGGGTCTGGCTGTATTTGAAGAGGCGCTGACGGTGGCTGAAAAAGAAGTGATAGAGGAATAAAACACGCATGCAACCTGTCCCGCACGAAGTATTTGTGGGGCAGGCTGCCGGTGGTATGAATGTTAGAAATCCGCCGATCTGGTAGACAGAGAAGGGCGGATTTTTATTTGGTGAGCAGCAAGATCAAATTTTGGCCAGCGCGCGGCCCGCCAGCCAGCCGGTGGTCCAGGCGTTTTGGAAATTGAAGCCGCCGGTCAGCCCGTCGATATCCAGGACTTCACCGGCAAAGTATAAGCCGGGGATGAAGCGGCTTTGCATGGTTTTGAAATCAATTTCATCCAGGCGAACGCCACCGCAGGTGACAAATTCGTCTTTGAAGATACCCTTGCCTTCGATGCGATAGCGGCCGGCGGTCAATTCTTCGGCCAAGCGGCGCAGTGAAGGTTTCGAGACATCTGCCCAGTTTTGATTTTCTGAAATGTCGGAGGCCTCACATAACTTTTTCCATAAACGAGTGGAGATTTGAGAAAAGACGGCATGAGCCGATGGTTTTTTGCGGCTGTTCTCGGGGTTGGTTCGTTCTTTGAGAAGTTCTTCAAAAGCCTTTTCGGTTGAAAGCGGGTGCAGCCAGTTAACCGACAACCCGGCCTGATAATCGTGTTCAAAAAGCCAGCGCGCACCCCAGGCTGAAAGTTTGAGGGCAGCGGGTCCGCTAAGCCCCCAGTGTGTTATGAGCAACGGACCAGTTTGCAGCGGGATAGAAACTTTTTCGGTTTTTGGATCTGGAAGCAGGCGCAGACCTGCGAGGGGCACGGAAATTCCCGCGAGTTCAGCAAGGCGTGTATCGGTAACTTTGAAGGTAAAAAGAGACGGCACGGGTGGTTGGATGCCGTGCCCAAAACTGGTGATGAGGCTGTGACAAAAGGCTTCACTGCCACTGGCAAAAAGAATGGAACGGGTGGATAGAACCTGTTCGCGTTGCAGTCCGTCGCGGCGCAGCCTGACATGAAAACGGGGAGCGTTTTCAGCGCGATCTGTGAGGCGCTGAACATCCATTAAGCTGGCCTGGTTCCAAATTTCGACGCCTGCCTGTGAGGCAGCCAGTTCCAGACAGTCGACAATTGTTTTGGAAGAATTGGTGAGAGGAAACATGCGCCCGTCTTCTTCGGTCTTCAGGACAACACCGCGCTGTTCAAACCATGCGACCGTATCGCGGGGCTGAAAACGGCTAAAAGCACCGCGCAGTTCAGCCGCGCCGCGCGGATAGTAGGTGACCAGCTTTGCGGGTTCAAAGCAGGCGTGGGTCACGTTGCAGCGCTCCCCGCCGGAGATGATCACCTTGCCGAGCGATCTACGCGCGCGTTCGATGACCAGAACGCGCTGCGGTTTGCCCAACTCAACAGCCAGTTCGGCACAGCGGATGGCGGCGAAATAGCCCGCCGGGCCACCGCCGACCACGATTACATCCCAATTTTGTTCTGCTTCAATCTGTGCCATAGTTCACCTCTGCGCGCGGGAATCTGTCGGTTGATGTTTATATGATACCCGCAAAACGAAAACATATCATCTTCCAATGCTGCGTTAACACTTTGCAAATCTGCCAGATGATAAAATAACGGGGTAAGAATAAATTTCTGCTCGCCATGCTTTAGCAGAAGATGGAAACCCCAAACCATGCTGCCCGATTTCCGAGTTCGACAACGCGATTACCTGCTTGAAATTTCCCGGGCGATCACCCAGGAACTTGACCTGCAAAAACTGCTGAAACGCATCCTGCGCATTTCCATTGAAATGCTGGCGGGTCAGGCGGGTTTGATCGCGTTAAAAGACGCCAATTCCTGGCATGTTACCGCAGCTCACGGTATTCCGGCGGCTTTTTTGCGCCACCTGGAACCGATGCTGGCTGAGGGAAGCGTGGTGGAACTGGATCTGGATGAACTCAACCGTTTGCTTAAAGAGCTGACTTATACTACCAGCCAGGGATTGCTGACCGGCACAGCCCTGCCTTTGACGGCCCACAGCCAGGTGATCGGGGTAATTTTTATTTTCCGTTCGTACACTGAAAATTTTTCGTCAAACGATCAGCAACTTTTGCAGTCTTTTGCAGACCAGGCAGCGATCGCGGTTTTTAATGCGCGGTTGTACAGCCAGGTGATCCTGGAGAAACAACGCCTGGATGCCTTGATCGACAGCGCGGCAGACGGCATCTTAATTCTGAATGCAGATCACAGCGTTGAGCGCGTGAATGATGCTTTTGAACGTATCTGTGGGCAGACGGATGAACAGGTGCGCGGCAAGAAACATGATGAAGTGATCCTGTGGGTACGCAAACCTGATGGAATGACGCTGGAACAGGCGGAAGCCAGCGGTTGGCCGTTGACGACAAATGCTCATCTGTACGTGGAAGGTGATTTGAAACGATCTGAGCCACCGAATGTGCCGGTGGGGATTACTTACGCGCCGCTGTTAAGCCCGGCCGGGCGGGTACGGAACATTATCGTGACCGTGCGCGACATCACGAACTTCCGGAATGCTGACCAGATGAAGGCCACGTTTATTTCGATTGTCAGCCATGAACTCAAGACCCCGGTGGCGTTGATCAAGGGGTATGCATCCACATTGCGGCGGGATGATGCGCGGTGGGATAAGCACGTCATCCAGGACAGCCTGGCAGTCATTGAAGACGAAGCCGACCGGCTAACTCACATGATTGAAGACCTGCTGGATGCTTCCAGACTGCAGGCGGGCGGGTTGAGTCTACAGCCAACGGATATTTCGATGCCAGTCATCACGCAACATATGATTGACCGATTTCAGAGCCAGACCAAGAAAAATAAACTGGTGCTTGATTTCCCGGCCAATTTTCCCGTCATTGTGGGTGATGAGACGCGCATTGAGCAGGTGTTGAGCAACCTGATTTCGAACGCGATTAAATACTCGCCCAAAGGCGAGATCCGGATTAGCGGTGATGTGCGACCGGAACGGGTGATCATTTCTGTGCACGATGAAGGGCCGGGGATTGATCCACAGGATATGCCGCATATTTTTGATCGTTTTTACCGGTCGGATACAGCTGTTCGTAAAACAAAAGGCGCTGGACTGGGCTTATACCTGGCGCGCGCAATTGTGGAGGCTCACGGCGGGCGCATCTGGATCGATGCTCAGCAAGGTGCGGGCGCACATATTTGTTTTTCACTGCCAAGATAGACTTTCAGGGTAAAATAGAGCCCTGTTGCCAAACCAATCCAATTTAAGAATCGGAAATCCTATGCCCCAGACTCAAATCTCCTGTCCCCGCTGTCGTCAGATGATCCCGGCCCAGGTCGAGCAGCTGTTCGATGTAACTGCCGACCCGGCTGCCAAACAGCGCCTGATCGGGCGCGTCTCCAATTATGCGCGCTGTTCGTTCTGCGGGTTTGAAGGCCCGCTCTCCACGCCCATTGTGTATCATGACAATGAAAAAGAACTGTTGCTAACCCACTTTCCGTCTGAATTGGGGATGCCGGTTAACCAGCAGGAAAAAATGGTTGGGCCGCTGATCACACAGGTGATGAACCGATTGCCCGCTGAAAAAAGAAAAGGGTACCTGCTGCGCCCGCAGAGCTTCCTGACTTTCCAGAGCATGATTGAAAAAATCCTGGAAAAAGACGGTGTAACCAAGGAAATGCTGGACGAACAGCAAAAACGTCTCAACCTGATCCAGCGGCTGATGCAAGCCACCACACCTGAGCAGCGCACTGAAATCATCACACTGGAAGCGGCGCAACTGGATGAGACTTTTTTTGCCCTGTTTAACCGCCTGGCCGAAGCTGCGGCAGCTTCCGGGCAGCCACAAACCGCGCAGGCAATGGCTATGCTGCAAGAAGAGCTGCTGGCTAATTCTGAATATGGCAAAAAACTGCAGGTGCAGATGGGCGAATTGGAAGCCGCAGTTAAAACTCTTCAGGATGCTGGGAAGGGATTGACGCGCGAAAAACTGCTGGAAATTTTTCTGGCAGCCCCTAACGATGCACGCTTGCAGGCGCTGGTAAGCCTGACCCGCAACGGTCTGGATTATTCCTTCTTCCAGATTGTGACCGAGCGGATGGATAAATTATCAGGAGATGAGCGCATGCAGTTGGAAACGCTGCGGGAAAAATTGCTGGAAATTACCAACCAGATCGACAAAGCGGTTGAAGAACAGATGAAACAGGCGGATGCGATGATCGAGTCGCTGCTGGCGGCGCCGGATGTGGCGCAGGCTACTGCTCAAAACATCGCCAACTTCCAGAATGAGGTAGTTGTGCAAGTTCTGGAGACCAAACTGCGCGATGCGCAAACCAAGAATGATGCTGGTCGCATGCAAAAGCTGCAACAAGTTGTGGGTGTGCTGCAGCAGGCCAACACCCCGCCTGAATTGGAGTTGATCAATGAACTGGTGGATGCGGCGGGAGATGACCTTTCGCTGGCGCAGGCTTTAACTGCGCATGAGTCTGAGTTGAGCGAAGAGCTGTCTGGCATGGTGGCGACATTGATGCAGCAGGTGGAACAGCAAGGCGGGCAGGATCCCAATTCTGGCGAAATTCTGAAGCGGCTGGAAAAAATATACAGGGCGATTTTGAAACGCTCGATGGCGAAAAATTTGGGAAAGTAAGACAGCGTAAAACAAGAACCGCCTACGAGAGAATATCGTGGGCGGTTTTATTTTAAGGGGAGTAATAGTTAGTCAGTGGTGGGGTTTTCCAGCATCATGCCGTGGCCGCGGACGGTGACGATGTAGCTGTAATCCGGGTCTATGGAGGTGAGCCGGTCACGCAGGCGGCGGATAAGGGCATCGAGGGCCTGGTCAGTCACTCCGGCGGATTGTTCATCACCCCAGACCGCTGAAACCAGTTCCTGGCGGGTTACCACTTTGCCGACATTCTGGTAAAGCACCCATAAAAGCTGAAATTGCTGCGCAGAAAGCGGCGGGTTCATTTGTTTCTGGTTGACCCAGACCTGGCGGGCACGCATATCCAACATTAAGCGACTGCCGCGCATGGGTTCGGAATCGAGTGGCATGGTGGCATCAGAACTGAGGAATTGGAATTCCTGCGCGACGGCGATTTGCAATGTGTCGCCATCCTGCAAAACAACCTGTCCTGAAAGCAGATTGCCGTTATAGTGGGTGCCGTTTTTGCTGCCCAGATCTTCGAGAACGACACCCTTGGAGCCAGGGGTGAGGCGCGCATGATAGCGAGAGACCTGACGATCTGGAATGACAACGTCGCAGCCCGATTCACGTCCCATGACCAGGGGACGATCCAGAGGCCAACGTTCTCCTTTGAGCGGGCCGTTTATTGCTACCAGAATGGGGGCATCTTTTTCGTTCATAGACATTTTGAACATCAACAATCGAACCTAACATTTTAGTATGGCGGTTGTTTTGTTAATGCGCACGCTCTCCTGTACGTTATAATATAGCAGAAAATTGCTGTTCTGTGCAAAAAACGCCGAAATTTATCTTTGCACAGTTCTTCCCTAAAAAAGGCCGGAACGTCCTAACGCTGGCTGATTTTTATTTGTGTAAATGGCAGCCAGTGAAGCACCCGGTAAAGTAGGAGAGAGAGTCAAATGCCAATCCCGCTTAAAGCGGGGGAGGTCCTGCGCGAACGCTATCGCGTCTTTGAACGTATTGGTCAGGGTGGGATGGGAAACATCTACCTGGCGGATGATATGCGTCTTGAAGGGCGTAAGTGTGCGCTTAAGGAGGTCGAACACGACCGCAACCTCCCGGAAAAGGTTTTGCGCGAAGCCCGCGATCAATTTCTACGCGAGGCGACTGTACTTGCACGCCTGGATCACCCGAACCTGCCAAAAGTTTCTGACTTCTTCTCGATGGGTGAGAAAGATTACCTGGTGATGGACTATGTGCCGGGCAAAGACTTGCGGACTTTGATGTTGGAAGCCAAAAGCCGTAATAGTTTTCTGGATGAGCGGGATGTGCTGGACTGGGCGGCTCAGATTACGGATGCACTCACTTATCTACACCGCCAGTCGCCCCCGATTGTGCACCGCGACATCAAACCTTCGAACCTGAAAATCACGCCGGATGGTTTGATCAAACTGGTGGATTTTGGCCTGGTGAAAGTGCTGGCTCCGGACGAGGAAACCATCACCATCATCCAGGGGCAGGGTACGATCCTGTATACGCCGCTTGAACAGTACGGGGGTTCTGAAAGCCACACCGACATTCGCTCGGATATCTATGCCTTTGGGGCAACACTGTATCATTTGCTGACCGGGCAACAACCGGTGGATGCGCGGGAACGTTTTTTGCACCCGGAAGGTCAGACCACACCGCGCCGCATTAACTCAGCTATCAGCCCGCGGACTGAAAAAGCCATTTTATGGGCGATAGAACTGCATCCGGATCAGCGTCCGGAATCGATTGAAGTTTTCAGACAGTATTTATTTGGCACAAAAGAGCTTCCTCAACGGCCGCTATCGCGTGTGCGGCGCGGCCCGGCATTTGAAGCGCTGCTGGCTCCGCCAGAGAGCATCCTGTTTGGGGTTTCTGCGGTGCTGCTCTTATTAAGCCTGCTTACCGCTTTCGGCCGATAAGCGCCAAAACCAACCCACACCAAAGCCAACAGCCTGACCTGTTAAAACTGCCTGCAGAAAAGCTGGCAGTCCGCGACCATCCAGCCACATATCTCCGAGGGGGAAGCCAAGCGAAAGATAGTTGTAAGCCAGCAAACCACCCACCAAAACCAATAAGGCCCAACGCACTGTCCAACGCGCATCGACCAACTGGCTGGCGAGCCAATAAGTAAGCGCCACACCTGCAACCATGACGAGCAGGACCAAGAGCCAACCCCAAAATGTGGGGTAGCCTTTATTTGTAACAAGAGTGGATGGCGTAGGCATTGGGGTAGGTGGTAATGCAGTTGCAGTAGGTTCGGGCGTCACTGCTGCTATGGTGGGGGTAATAATAATGACCGTAGCGCCTTCCTTGGTCACATTCAGCTGGATGGTATCTGAGACCCTGGCCGGGTCACTGGTGGCATGGATCTCGATCAAACCAGGCTGGTCCAGGCGAAAAGCACCTACCGCGATACCCTGGGAGGTTGTGGCTTCCAGTTGTTGAATGAGACCGCTCTCGCCTTGAGAAAGGGTAAAACGCACAGGTGTACCATCCGGGACTGTCCGCTGGTTGTGATCCACAATTCTACCGGTACGAAGCGAAATAGTATCCCCAACCCGAAAGATAGGCTCAATGATAGGCGCGAGCGTTGCTGTAGACTCTGGCACGAGCGTGGCATCTGAGGTGCTGACCCGCTCGGGGGTAGGAGTGGCCTTCGGATAGTCCAGGCTGAGCGAAATCACCTGCCCAGGGTCTGGAGAGACAGCTGAAATAAGATCGTAACCGATTCCGGGTACTGAAACGGGCAGGGAACCTACTGGAGAAATTTCCTGAAAGAGCAAGCGCGCGGCAACATTTACAAACGGCTCAGATGGGGAATACATGCCGTAATAGGCGGTTAGCTTGGATATATCGGTGGCATCCAGGTAATAGGGGGCGCTGAAGGAAAAGAGGATTACCTTTTTATTGTTTAGTAAACTCTGCTTTTCTGATAATAAGCGCCGAAGGGTGGTCATTTGGGGCGAGCCTTCGGGCAAATCCAGGGTGGAAATGACAATCCAGCTGGAGCGTCCCAGGGCGTTAAGCAAATCGGGCGAGGGCTGTTTGTCATCCAGAAGCAAATTAAGATCGTTGAATGAGAAGGATGAAAGATGGCTGTTTGTAATTAAACCACTGGCTGAGAGACCGTACAGGCGCTGGACCGCACTATGCAAAGCATCTTTGGCAAGCATGGGTCTATCGAGGCAAAGATTACACTGGCGTGCGGTGCGATCATCGGTTAGAAAAACAATGTAATCATAGATATTGGGCGGCGCGGGCAAAACGGCGGCAAAATCCGCTGGCTGGGGGCTGATGAGCGAGGCGGATTGGCGGGCAATCGAAAAAACCTGTTCAGTGGAAAGACCAAGGGAGTCCAGGTTGCTGGTGGGAGGCACGACGACCTGCTGGCTGAAGGAGGCATACAAGCGATACTTGATGTTTAGTATGCGCAGTACCGACTCATCGACACGACCGGCAAAGGCCGAATCTTCACGATATTTCTGGGCGAAGAACTCGAGAGTACGCGTCATGCTGGTGTAGGTATCGGGGGCATCGGAAGAAACGATATTGCCCATGTAGAGCAAGTCATTCCCGGCCAGAAATGCATCGCGAGCAACCAACCTGGCTGAGAAGTTTTTATAGTCTGGGTCATAAAAGCGACGGACTGCCTGGGTACCCAAGTCATCACTGACAATCAGGCCGCCAGTCTGGCGCCAAGCAGCCAGGGAAGGCAAGGCCATGATCTGGCTGAGGGCTGGCTGATCAAAACTGATGGGGCGGGTAGTGGCGCGGATATTGCCCTGAAATCCCTGGTAGCGGATGTGTGAAACCAGCAAGCCTTCGACAGAGGATTGAGCATTTGAGGCGCTACCGGTGACTGCAAAGAAAGGGGCAAGTTCAATTGACTTGAGCTCTTCCAAAGAGCGGCGGACGGTGGAAATTTCTTGACTGGCAGGTCGGTCTGACCCGCCGCGGCCTGGGAAGTGCTTGGCGATTACCGCCATGCGTCTGGAAGAGCCTGTGTGTACTCCGGTTAGAAACGCACGGCCGAGTTCGCCGACCCAATAAGGGTTGCCGCCAAAGACGCGCGTGCTCATATCTGCGCTGAGGGCCGGGTTGGGCAGCGTTAACACGTCGAGCGATAAGCCCATATAAAGATTAAACCCAAGGCTGGAGAGTTCCTTGCCAATGACCATGCCTGATTGCTCGGCCAGGCTGCGATCCCAGGCAGCGCCAATCGCCATTTGGTCTGGGATGGGGGTGAAGCCACTTAATATCTGATCGTTTGGCGCCCCGCCACCCTCCTGCGAAATACCCACAAACAACGGAATGGGATCGCGGGTAGAGGTTCCGGCTGGATTTTGAGAGGCGTCGTATTCAATTTTCTGCAGCGCGGCAATCATTTGATAGGCCGCATTGGCGGTCTCTGCATCTACAAAGTTATCATTGGCTGAGGTTAATACCACGCCGCCAACATGCCGGTTGGCGATCAACTCATAAATGGGAGATTGCCCGCTGACATCCGTACCGGTAAAGGTCACTAAGAACAACTGCCCGACTTTTTCTTGAGGGCTCATGCGTTGAAAAATTTTCGCAACTGGATCAACACTCTGGGCAGAGACAGCCGGGATATTTATGGAGGCGGCGAGAATAGAAAAAAGCAATACAAGAGAGAGCAGGCGCGTAGAAAGAGAGCGTGCAGATGAAGGTTTTTTGGGTGTTATGCGGTGAAGCTGACTATTTGATGGCATTGGAACACTATTTCTTAAAGGCTGAGGAAGAAGGTGATAAGAATTATTTGAAATTTTGCAGCGCCAGAAGCGGGTCATCGGTAAAGATACCGTCCACGCCCAGCGCTCGCAAGCGGCGCATATCCGCTGGAGCATTGACTGTCCAAACATAGACGCGGCGGTTTTTAGCATGCAGGTTATTCACTAGCGGCCCGGTTACATCATTGATGTAGGGGTGCTGCGCATCCAAAGACATCCAGGACGCGGCAGCTCTCTGCCACCAGCCAGAGCGACCCTCTAAAATCAATTGTCCGCGCGGCACATCCGGCAGGAGGCGGCGGGCAAGCACCAGGTTGGTAAAGTAAAAAGAGGAGAAAATGATGCGTGCTTGCATGGCATGTTTTTTAACCAGGGCCGCGACTTCGTGAACAAGCCCATCGAAGGGGGTGGCATAGTTGGTTAATTCGACATTCATCAGGACTTTTTTTCCAACCGATTCGAAGACTTCATCCAGCGTGGGGATCTTCTCGCCGCGAAACTCAGCTGAAAAGTGAGAACCAGCATCCAGTTCCCGCAATTCTGCGAGGGATTTTTGAGTGACAGAACCGGCACCGTTGGTGGTGCGCTCGAGAGTCTGGTCATGATGGATGAAAACCTTGCGATCTACGCTTAATTTGACATCAAATTCAATGGCTGGAGCGCTCTGCGTGGCGGCCAATTCGAAAGAAGCAAGAGTGTTCTCGGGGGCATGCGCTGAGGCGCCGCGATGGGCAAATATAATGGGTGCAGGGAAATGGTTAATCATAAGATGGCGTTTTTGATGGAATAAAAATCCGCACTACAAATGGTAGTGCGGATTCAGTTTTACGTAAAGGGAATGGCTAAAGTTCGACAAAATATGACTGGGCTGCCAGATCGAGCAGTTCGCGCGTCATGGCAGGTTCGACACCTCGATAGACGGAAATATCGAGGATCTGGTCACACAGATCGCGCGGGTGGGAGGCGCGCAGTTTTCGGTTACGTTTGATATACCATTCCTGCAAAAGATAGGCCAAGCCCTGGTCATTATAGGTGACGTGCTTGGCCTGGGCTACGCGCTGGAAAATCTGGCGGAACTCTTCATAGGAGGGATCGCCGATTTCAATTTTGTGACGCAAGCGGCGCAGGAAGGCTTCGTCGACGAGGTCGCGGGGCGGCAAGTTGGTGGAGAATACGACCAGTACGTCGAAGGGTATCTCTACCTTGCGGCCGGTATGCAGGGTTAAAAAGTCGACGCGGTTTTCGAGCGGAACAATCCAACGGTTGAGCAGATCGCGCGGGCGGACTTGCTGACGGCCAAAGTCATCAATCAGTAAAATGCCGCCGTTGGCCTTGACCTGAAAAGGGGCTTCATAAAACTTATGGGTATCATTGAAGACCAAATCAAGCCCAGCCAGGGTTAATTCGCCGCCTACAACAATGAAGGGACGCTTGATGTGCACCCAGCGCGGGTCGCGGCGCTGGCCGGAGCGCAATGAACCAGTGCCCGAGGCAGCTGAGTCTTCATCGGATGCGCGCTGGTGATTGACTGAGTCATAGAGTTTGATGACCTGTCCATCCACAAACAATGCGAATGGAATATACATATCCTGCTGAAGAATCATGCTGCCAAAGGCGCGCGCCACGCTGGTCTTGCCATTTCCGGGAGGGCCGTAGAGGAAGATGGATGTGCCAGAATTTAATGCCGGACCCAATTGTTCAAAGGTGGAATTAGAGAGCACCAACTGGGAGAGCAACTGGCGCATGTGGCGCTGAGTCACCACCACGCGATGGGTGCCCTGCTTGCGAATGGAGGCATTATAGATTTCAATCGGTACAGGGGCAGGACCGGCATATTGGCTGCGGTCGAGGGCTTCACGCGCACGATCAATGCCCGCACCGGTGATGGCATATTGGTATGAGCCTTCTCCTAGCCCCATGGAAGAAGACTTGACCTCTACAAGTTTTTCGCGTTTGAGAGTTTCGAGGATCTGGTCAGTTACCCCGGCAAATGGCAAGGCGATCTCTTCTGCGACTTTGAAACCAGAAAGATAGCCTTGAAAGTACAGGATTTTTAGGGCAAGGTCCTGAAGCCACAAGGAGGCGAGGCCGGTATCTTCGAGCCTGGTGATCGGCGGTGGAATAAAAAGCTGGTTGGATGGCGGTGGCGCAGTAGTGGGACGTGCGGCATTTTTATTTAAGGACATAAAAGCCTTCCTTATGCTTTATATTTTTTCGCAGAGGTGTTCAGGTATTAAAGATTATAGCATGTCAAACGGCAGCGGGTGCCGATTGAAGTCATACCAAAAACCAGATTTTTCAAACTGATCAAAGGGTAGATGTTTTGAAGAATTTCTGGATAAATTGGCGATTTTAAATAATCACACATTATAATCAGACTTATGAATCTCTCTGTTCTCATCCCTGTATACAACGAAAAGAACACGATCCGCGAAATCATCAAGCGCGTGCAAGCCACCGGGCTTGCGACTGAAATTGTGATCGTGGATGACGGCTCAAAAGACGGCACGCGCGATATTCTGAAGGAATACGATGGGAAGGACGGCATACGTGTCATCCTGCATGAAAAAAATGCGGGCAAAGGCGCGGCGCTGCGCACCGCCATTCAGAACGCAACTGGTGATGTAATGCTGATCCAGGACGCTGATCTTGAATATGACCCGCGCGAATATGCCGGACTGCTCAAGCCGATTGAGGAAAACCTGGCGGATGTGGTTTACGGCTCACGGTTTCTGGGCGGACCACACCGTGCGCTTTTGTTCTGGAACATGGTTGCTAACAAGCTGTTGACATTGATGACCAATATTCTTTACAACAACATTTTGACGGATATGGAAACTGGTTACAAAGTTTTCAGGCGGGAAGTGGTGGCGGATATGAAGCTGCGCGCGAACCGGTTTGACTTTGAGCCAGAATTCACGGCCAAGATCCTTAAGCGGCATGTACGCGTTTATGATGTGCCGATTTCTTTTAACCCGCGTGAATATTCCGAAGGTAAAAAAATTGGGCTATGGGATGCGTTTGAGGCGGTGTGGGCGTTGTTGAAATATCGCTTTGTGGATTAAACCACGAAGTGTACGGAAAAAATCGAGAAAAAAAATTGGCTGTCCCAAAAAAGGACAGCCAATTTTTTTATGGTGACAAAGCGATTAATCGGGTGTGCCGGAAGCCCTAAGATCTTTGAGGTTTAGTTGCAGCGATATACGCCCGTTGTATTCGTTGGTTTCAAAGGTGTACATGACATCGACTCTGGGGGGCATATTTTGCTGCAAGTGGCCGAGGCGAAAACCAATGGCGTCATAGGTGACACGGCCATCGGAAAGCGACATTTTGAGGTGTTTGGCATCCGCGCCAACGGTACGGGATGACTTTACCTGTAAATCACGGCTGACAAAAACCGCATCCGGATTGCCATACCCGGTTGGCTGAAGATACTCCAGGTATTTAAGAACCTCCGGTTTTAGTTCGTAAAGAGGCACTTCCAGATCGGCGGCAAGTATTGGCCGGAGTTCAACGCCCGACAATTTATTATTGGCGATGGTTCGCAAGCGTTCCTGCAAAGCGGGTAAGTTTTCATTTGTGACGGTAAAACCGGCTGCGGCGGCATGACCACCATGCCGCACCAACAGATGGGCGCACTCGTCGAGGGCTTCGGTGATATGAAATTCGGGGATGGAACGGCATGAACAGCGCGTAGCATCCTCACCTTTGAAACCGACAATCGCCGGGCGGTAATAATTTTCGACCAAACGAGAGGCCGCCAGGCCCACAACCCCGGCATTAAAATCTGGATGGACTGCGAAGATGATGTTTGCGTTTGGGTCACCTTCCAGGGCCATGGCTTCGGCCTGGGCCTGGATTTCACGGGTGACGCGCTGGCGTTCCCGATTCTGTGTATCGAGCTTTTGGGCTAATTCACCAGCTAGCATGAGGTCTGAGGTGGTGAGCAGGTGAAAAGCTGCCAGGGCAGAATCCAAACGCCCGGCGGCGTTCAAGCGCGGCCCCAGCACGAAACCGATATTGATGGCGGTTGTTTTTGCGATTTGTAATTCCGCCACATTCGCCAATGCAAAAAGCCCCTGGCGCGAAGTAGCGCGAATACACTGCAGTCCTTTGCGAACGAGCATGCGGTTCTCGCCGACCAGGGGGGCCAGGTCTGCAACTGTGCCGAGGGCGACCAGGTCGAGAAGATCGGCAATATTAAACTGGACAGCCTGGCCGCTTAGGGCCAGTTTTTGCACCAGTCCCTGCGCAATTTTGTAGGCGATGCCCACTCCGGCCAAATCTTTATCCGGGTACTGGTCACCGGGCTGCTTGGGATTGATGACGGCGAAAGCGGGCGGCAGGGTTTCGGATGGCTGGTGATGATCAGAGATGATCATATCCAGGCCAATGCTGCGGGCATAAGCGGCTTCGGAAGGGGAGCGGATGCCGCAGTCGACCGTGATAACGAGGCTTACACCCTGCTCTTTTAGCGTGGACAGGGCTTCGTTATTCAGACCATAGCCTTCATCAAAGCGATTGGGGATGTATCCGCTGACTTGCGCCCCCAAAGCGCTGAGCGCCTGGACCATTAAGGCGGTGGCAGTGACGCCATCGACATCATAATCACCGTAGATGGCTACCTGCTGATGATGCTCAATTGCATACAAGATACGGTCAACAGCTGCCTGCATTCCGGTCATCTGGAATGGAGATGTTTCGAAATTGGTTTCAGCACGCAAGAAGGCGCGTGCATCCGCATCGGTGGAATAGCCTCGATTAAACAGCAGCTGCTGCAAAATGGGTGGAAAAGCTGCAAGCGCGGTTTGCGCTTGAGGAGTAAGGACAGGGTAGATGGACCAGCGTTTGGGATTTGTCACAAATGTAGTATAAACGCGGATGATTGGGCGGGGAAGGGTTGTTGTATAATTTTATTAACTTTGATCATGATTATGGTGACATCCAAGATGAGTGGTTATTTGTGAAAGAGGCAGAATGGAAATTGCAACGCTGGCAGCGGATGAAAAATCGACCCTGGTTATGTTCTATACCCAGAAGGCGCTGATCCGTGGAGATCTGGTGACAAAGGCAACTGCGCGAGCAGGCGTGTGGCTGCGCACGCAGGGCGTGCCAAACATGATCCGCATGCTGAAGCCCAGCATTTTATTATTTGGAGGGTCGCCGCCCAAGCCGTTTTCGTATGCTGAAATCTTTATCCCCACGATCAGCCTGATTGGTTTTCACCTGGCTCCGCCGAACAGTGAACCGCTGGATTACGATGAAAATGAGAAGAATCGCTCGATGGAGCCGATTTCTGTGCTGATGGGGAGCTTTACACTCAAAGGGAATATCCGTATTTCAAACGCATCCACGATCGGCACCAGCCTGGAGGTTGCCTATCACGGTTGGATGTCAATCTACAATGCGGAAATCACGAATCCTTTTTTGCCGCAAATGCAACCGATGCTGGTGCCGATGATGCTTGTAAACCCGGCTCAAGTCCATTTCTTGCGATAGCAAATAGTCATTATCAGCGGCAGATCAAAAGCGGGCATTCAGCATTGCGCAGTAAAAAATTTACCATGCTGCCAATGATTACTTCCTGCCAGGCATTGCCGCTATAGCCACCCATGACCACCAGGTTTATATCCTTTTCTTTTATCACATCCAAGAAAGTCTCCTGCGTCCCGCTGACCATAAGATATTCAGCCTGAATCTCGTGCAGCGCAAAATACTTGCGCGCATAGTCTTGAATGGTTGAAGACGGCTCATCGGAAAGGGTAAGAACCGTCAGGGTTGTTTTCCAGCGCTCTGCGAGGTAGGCCGCTACAAAGACCGCCTCTTTTGATTTCTTGCTGCCGTCAAAAGCCACCAGGGCTCTGTCGAGCGGGCTGATCTTTTCAGGAACTGTCAGGATGGGACGGGATGAACGCCAGATAATGGAGCGCATGCCTGAACCGAGGCTTGACAGACCGGGAGAAGGGGGATGGGCGACGTTTAACACAATCAGATCGGCGAGCAAGGCACGCTGGCAAACCAGATCGGAAACGGTGCCTTTTTCGACCACCAGGCTGCCGGACAAGCCAACATCATGGCAGCGCTGATTAAAGCGCGCCTGAATGGCAAGATCTTTTTCAGGGTGGGGTGCGGCTTTTGGGGAAATAATGTGGATGCCTTCCAACGAAGCGCCTTCGTGATGCCCGATAATGATGGACTGCTCCAATGCCTGCCAGCTTTCGGGTTCACCACTGAGCGGCACAAGAATATTGTGGAAGAGGTGGTCTACGTAGCGATCGACAATCCTGGTGAGACGCCACTGGCCGGTTGCAGAAACATCACTTTCGGCCTGGGGATTTTCGCGGGCAGCCAGGTCGACACCTGCCGATTCGGGGCTGACTGACCAGCCCAACTGGCTTTCAAGCGAGGCGCGATGCTCTGAAACCCACAGGTACAGGTCAGTTTCGGTACGCCCTGGGAACCAGCGCAGCAAACCGCGCTCGCGCAAGGGTTCCACTATGGGGGTGTACACGAAGTCAAACCAATGGGCAACAGCTTCTTTTTCAGATATATCATGCTGTAAATCAAGGCCCATGAAATAATGATGCAGATCAATGTGATCCAGCAGGCGCTGATATTGACCGGGGACGGTCAGGCTGAGGTCGACGCCGGGGCGTATCAGGTTAAACTCTGTTTTGGCGAGGAACTCGGCGTATTCGGCTTTGATGATCAAGTCATCCGGCTGGACATCAGGGGTAAGCGGAATATCGGTTTTTACTTCGATAACGTGGGCCTGAATTTGGGTAAAGCCTTCCTGACGCGCGACCGAAACGCGGTGATTTCCATCCAATACAAAATAGACTTCGCCCACTTTGTAGACATCTATTGCCGGCCAGCCTGCACCAGAAGGATCATCGATGGCGGCTTTGACGCGTGCCCAACGTTCGCGCTCCTGGTCGTTGCTTTGCAGCGGCAAAAAACTGCGGTTAAAGTCTGTATAGCGTCCAACGCTGCCAACAATTGAATTTAATGGGATATCATGTACACCTGCTTCAGTGCGGACATTAAGTTTTAACTTTTGAGCCACTTCTTCATAAGAAAGTAGTTCATTGGATTTTCCGGTCAGCCGGGCAAGCACTTCTTGCATGGAGGCAAGCAAACGGGCCTGATTGAAATCGCTCAGGGCCGTACGATAGTGAGGTTGATTAGAGTTCATAGGCCAATCATATAAGACTTTCTTGATTTGAGCAATGATACTTTTGGATACTTTTATTGCGTTCAGGTTGATATAATATCAAAAAATCAGCGCAATATTGTCATTGAATTTTTACTCATCCAACCTTTTTGAACCCTTTTTGTTTCCAGGATTAACGCGGTGCAAAAATCGAGCTGGCAAAAACCGATAGTGGTACTCTTTTTATTAATCTACTTGAGTGGGGGGATTTATACGGTGGTGCAGCAGATTCTGGCGCTGCCCTTTCCACTGTCCATTTTTATGGATTATAACTTTTACAACCAGGCACTGCTACGTGTGCTGTCGGGCGGAGATATGTATGCTGTTCGGGAAATTGGCCCGGCATTTCTGTACCCCCCGCCAGCACTGTTGTTTGTAGATGCTTTAAACCTGTTACCCAAAGGGGTTTTCCAGGGCTCATTTTTCGCGGCGCTCGATATGCTGATGCTAGCCAGCATGGTTACGCTGGTTTGTAAAAAATATTCAGTCAGTAGTCAGAAAACCGTGCTAGCCCTGGTTGTTTCGTTGAGCTTCGCACCTTTTCTGATTACGGCGGAATTTGGACAGATCAACATGCTTACCCAGTTCGGGCTGGGGTTGCTGTTTATCTTTGCAATCAGTTTTCCATGGCTGGCGGGGTTGGGACTGGCACTGGCAATCGTCACCAAGGTAACACCCTTGTTCTTTCTGGCTTATCTTCTGGCAACAAAAAACTTTAAAGCCCTGGGATGGACAGTCATTTCGTTGGCGGGTTTCATGCTGCTGGCCGGTTTGCGCTACGGGATTCAGCCATTTTTCACGTATGTGGATGTTTTCAAGGGGATGACGGGGATTCTGCCTATTGGCGCCAACAGCCAGGCGCTGGCTGCGCGCCTTTTGATGGCGGGGTTGAGTGCCAATATCGCAATCATCCAATTTGGGGTAACGCTTTATCTGGGCATTGTCATTTTGGTTTCAGCCTGGCAGACCTTCCGGGGGAAGAAACCCGAAGCAACATTTATCATCAGCGGGCTGGCAATGATGCTTTCGCCCAATATTTTGTGGTACCACCATTATGTTTTTTTTCTACTGCCCTTTCTGGTCTGGATGGGGTGGCAGCGTAAAAACACGGCGGTCACGCTGTGGTGCCTGGCGAGCATGCTGGTCATTCAATTCGACTATTTCCTGCTAACTGGCGGGCTGATTGTGCACTTGATCGGGCATTTATCGATTCTGATGGTGTTGTTTCAAAGCGCGCGGGAAACGACCATGATCCAGGAACCGACAGCGTTGTAATCAAGCCAGCGGGGGGAATATTACGTGTGAACAAGACAGGCATGTGGCAAATGATTATTCAGGTCAATTTCCAAGAAAAACACCAAAAACCTACCTACCGTTCGGTAGGTTTGGTATAATTGGCAGCAGCCGGATTATTTCGATTGCGTCAAAATCGCAAATCAGCTCTCGGGACCAGTAAACACCATCTCGCAAGCGCCAAATAAAGGAGGAGAACCTTGAAAATCGTTGTATGCATTAAACAAGTGCCAGATTCTGAGGCCAAAGTGGTTGCCCTGAATGGACAGGTCTCGTGGGGAGAATCACCGTTGGTGATTAATCCGTTTGACGAATACGCTGTTGAAGCTGGTCTTCAGCAAAGGGAACTTCAGGGTGGCGAGGTAATCGCGGTGTGTATCGGGGGCGAGTCAGGTAAGGATGCGCTGAAACACGCCCTGGCAATGGGCGCTGACAGCGCGATCTTGATCTGTGACCCGGCCCTGGATTTGATCGACTCACAAGGTGCAGCACGCGTGCTGGCAGCTGCCATTCAGAAGATTGGCCTGGTCGAACTGGCAATTTTTGGCCGACAGACGATTGACACTTCGACCGGTCTGACCACGGCACAGACTGCGCGTATATTGGGCTGGCCCATGCTGGCACTGGCAGGTTCAATCAAGATTGAAGGCAGCAAGGCCAGCGTAGAACGTGTAATTGAAGAGGGCAAACAAACTGTCAGCGCCAACCTACCCGCAGTATTAAGTGTGGTGCAGAGCATTGGTGAGCCTCGCTATCCATCTTTCATGGGCATCCGCAAAGCATCCAAGGCGGTGATCCCAAGCTGGACGCTGGCAGAGCTGGGGATCGCAGGGCTAAAGGCGGTGGTGACTCGCACCGAATTGCTGAATCCACCCAGCCGGAATGTTGCCTGCGAAATCATCAGCGGAAGCAGTTCTGAAGAAATCGCTGGCAGCCTGGTAGAAAAAATCCTCGCGGAGAAAGTGATATGAAAACCTGGGTATATATTGACCATTTCAAAGGTGAAGCAGTCTCTGCTTCGTGGGAGGCAATTGGCGTTGGCAAAAGTTTCGGCTCTGTTACAGCTCTTGTATTTGGGAGCGGTGTAGAATCACTGGTTACGGCCGCATTTGAATTTGGCGCTGATGAAGTCACACTGGTGGAAGATGCCGCGCTGGCAGACTTCCGAGCTGAAACATACGCATCAACACTGAGCGCCCTGGCGTCGGTTGGAAATCCGGACTTAATCCTGCTGCCGACTAGCTTCCGCGCGCGCGAGATGGCGGCCATGAGCGCCATCGATCTAAACAGCGGTGTATTGATTGATGTCACGGCTCTGGAAGTGAAGGGGGAGAAAATCACCGCAATTCGCCCAATTTATGAAGGGAAGTTGCAGGAAAGAACCGTTTGCGCCGCAAAACCGCAGTTCATTACGCTGCGCGGGCGCGCTTTTCCACGCCCGGCCCGTGAGCCAGGCCGCAGCGGCACGATCAACCGAGCCGCCGCAAAAACGGAAGCGTTGACGAGCGTGGAAGGATATTCGGCGAGTGAGAGCGGTGTGAGCATCAACGACGCGGGCATCATTGTGGCTGGGGGGCGCGGTGTATCCAACAATCCATCCCTGGGGCTGGATGAAAAAGCGACCGCTGAAAAAGGCTTTACGCTGATCGGTGAACTCGCCAGCCTGCTGGGAGGCGCAATTGGCGCATCGCGCGCGGCTGTTGATGCGGGTTATATCCCCTATTCGCACCAGGTTGGACAGACCGGCAAAGTAGTTTCGCCTGACCTGTATATTGCAGCCGGTATTTCAGGCTCCATTCAACACGTGGTGGGCATTCGGACCGCGAAACTGGTGATCGCGATCAACAAGGATGCGGAGGCGCCGATCTTTACGGTGGCACGCTACGGCGTTGTGGGGGATCTTTTTACATTTCTGCCGCTGCTGACAGCGGCCTTTAAGCAAAAGCTGGGTAAATAACAGATCGCGTTTTGAAGCTGGTTAGATTAAAAATCGAGACGGGGTGAACCCGTCTCGATTTTTTTTTGTGAATAGTAGGAATGATCTTTAATAATATAAATATTGATTTTAATATAATAAAGCAAAGGTTGACAAAATGTAAATAATGATTAAAATAAGTTTATAATATTCATACTGAATTCAATATTAAAGGTGTGCGACATGAACAAAACCGCTATTTCCCAAGAAGAGTTTCAGAAGCATTGGAAGGCAAAGTTTCTAACAATTTTTGCCGGGCAATCGCTCTCGCTTTTCGGCTCTTCATTAGTACAGTTTGCGCTGGTGTGGTATCTTACCCGGCAAACAGGTTCGGCGACTATTCTGGCAAGCGCCACGCTGGTTGCGATGCTGCCGCAAATCGTTATGGGTCCATTTGTGGGCGCACTGGTGGACCGCTGGGATCGCCGGGTGGTGATGATGGCGGCAGATGGGTTGATTGCGCTGGCGACGCTGGTGCTGGCAGCGCTTTTCTTGTTCGGCATCGTACAGATATGGCATATTTATGTCATTTTGCTGATACGCTCGGCGGGAGGTGCTTTCCATTGGCCAGCCATGTCGGCTTCCACATCGCTGATGGTGCCCAAAGAACAGTTAGGACGCGTGGCAGGGCTGCAACAAACCCTGCAGGGACTGGTCAGCATCGTGGCGCCGCCCGTAGGGGCTGTCTTAATTGGGGTTCTGCCCACCCAGGGTGTGCTGATGATTGATGTAATGACCGCGCTGAGCGCGATTGTGCCGCTGGCGTTTATTGCCATTCCGCAACCTGCGAACCAGCAAACAAGTGATGGCACTCCTAAAACCTCTTACTGGCAGGATGTGCGCGAGGGCTTCAGTTATGTGGCAAGCTGGCCGGGCCTGATGGGTATCCTGCTACTGGCGGTTGTTCTCAACTTTTTGCTGACCCCTCTGGGTTCGCTGATGCCTTTGCTGGTCACCAAATACTTTAAATTAGGTGCACTGGAGCTAGGGTTGACTGATTCGTTGTGGGGCGTGGGGATGATCGCAGGGGGGGTTGTATTGAGCGCCTGGGGAGGTTTTAAAAGCAGAATCGTCACATCGATGGTTGGGGTTATCGGGTTGGGGTTGGGAGTGATCACGATTGGCCTGGCTCCCGCCAATTTATTCTGGGTGGCACTGGCAGGTATATCTGTGATGGGATTTATGAATCCGATCACCAATGGGCCGCTGCACGCGACCATTCAAGCAACTGTGAAACCGGAAATGCAGGGACGTGTGATGGCCCTGACCAGCAGCGCAGCGAGCGCGATGACGCCGCTTTCGTTGGGGTTGGCTGGCCCAATTTCTGACCTGATCGGCATTCGCGCCTGGTATATCTTTGGCGGAGTTGCATCGCTGATGATCGGCATTGGGGCATTTTTTATCCCGGCGATCATGGATGTTGAGAATAATCACGGTAATCCAAAAGCTGAAGCAGCCGCGACAGGGGCGGCTAAGATCGGCCCGGTTGTTGAATAAAACATTCAAGAAATACTACAACATCAGCCCCGGCGGAAGCTTGCCGGGGCTGATGTTGTAGTATTTACTCACAGGATGGTAGCGGTGGTTTGTTTGGTTTTCACAAACTCAATCCTCGCCGCCCGGGCTGTTGCTGTCGTGACATTGGGTGCAGGTGGCTGTATTGAGGTTGGTCGTGTGACAGGAACGGCAGCCTTTGCCGCCATGATTCACGCCGCTGCCGCCTTCATCATTTGAAATACCGGGATGCGGACCATTATATAAAGCGGGCGACCAGGCGCTGGTGTTATGACATTGTGAGCAGATTGTCCCAGAAAACATGCCAAGATGGAAAGCCGGGTCGTTGTGACAGGAAGAACATACCTGCGAGGTGCCCTTGAAAACATTATTGATGTGGCATTTCTGGCATTCTACTTTGGTGTGGGCCCCATCCAGCTTGAAGGCAGAGAGGTTGTGATCAAAAGTGGCGGGTTCCCAACCGGCAGCCTTGTGGCAGGCGCCGCAATCCTGCCCAAACTTGCCCTTGTGCTTATCATCCTTCTGGTGGCAAGCAAAACAGGAGGATTCGGTGCCTTTGAACACATTGTTAATGTGACAATCGGTGCATTTTGCATCGAGATGTTTGCCTTCGAGTTTGAAAGCTGAAAGGTTATGATCAAAAGTAGCGGGTTTCCAGCCTGCGACCTTGTGACAGGATCCGCAGTCCATGCCAAACCCGCCTTTATGGGCATCGTCTTTGGCATGGCAGTCACTGCAAGCGGGAGGGAGGGACAAGAAATCAGCGAGCACGCGCGGTTTGGTATGGCAATCCTGGCAGTTAAGACCGATATGCTTGCCTTCCAACTTGAAGGCCGCGCTGCTGTGATCGAACTTTTTACTGATGGTTTCCAGACCATCATGACAGGCCATGCATTCCGTGCCATAAGCCTGGGTGTGTGAATCCATAAACGTTTTGTTTGCCTGTGTATGGCAAGTACTGCAAAGCGCCTTATCAAAGTTGGTCACATCCTGCGAATGGCAATCGGAACACAAAAAGGCCTGCCCGTCGCTGCGCTGCTTATGTGAACGCAGCGAATAACCAGTGCTATCATGTGGGAATGTGCCCGACACCATATCTGTTAACGGTGCATTCGGGCCGCGATGGTCGGGATGGCAGCTGTGACAGGCAATCGACTCGTTCTTTATCATCAGACTGTGAATGGAATCTGGTTTCGCCAACTGTTGGGAAATATCGGTGTGACAGGTCACACAAAGATCGGCCTGGGTGGCTGAACTCCAGGGCGCTGAGTGGCACTTTGCACAATCATTCCCAATTTCGAGATGAGAAGTAACCCCACCAAGGCTTTTGCCTGTATGGGCGTTAAGGCTGCCGGCGGTGAATAAAGCGCTGCCACTTGAGAAACCAAATATTGCGATGATGGCGAGTGTAATGACTAACGCAACAATTGCGGACGGAGATAGACAGCTAAGACGACTACTTCTCATTATGATGCTCCATGCAGCTTATCTGAGTGCCAGGCAGGAAAAAACCAAGACACCAGACCCGTGTAACAAAATATTATTTCAGCAGTGTTGCATAGTAGAGGGCTCCGCCGATGTGCACAAAGGCTGCGGTAAAGAGCGCCATGCCAATAGGAATGTGAGCGGTATGCCAGAGAGCCATTAAGCGGCGGGTATTAGCGATGGCTGCCGCCTGCGCGCTGCCCAGGGGTGTATCAATTTCAATACCATCGGAAGTGCGAGGAATGCGCGTGTAAATATAGCGGCCGATAAAACCGCTGATAACCACAATTGCTGTCACCAGGGTCACTGCACCAGCCAGGCCATTAAACTTCCAGGATGTGTGCAAAAATACCATGTAAGGACCCACCAGACCGGTAAAAATATGGAATTGAAGCCATTCGGACATTTTGCCCCAACGGGCTATGCGTGACCTCTTGCGCAAACTATAGAGCGTTTCGGTCATAAGCATCATCATAAAACCAAGAATTCCGAGGGTATGCCCAAATAATTCTCCCGCCGCCGGGACTTTCTGAGTAACAAACAGCACATAGGCATATAAACCTGTAATCAAGACAGATGCGATCAGCGACCACCATAATTCCTTGCCATTACCGGACATAGTTTCTTCTCCTTATGGTAAGCTCGCCTGCCAGTATTCGCATTCAGCAATCAGTTGCGACTGGCGTATACCTGTCCGAAAAATTGCGCAATAATATCAGCCAGCGGTGCGCCGGGAAGCAGCAATTGTTCTCGAATGGAAGCAATGTCAATGCGATCGCGGATGATGGCCTGTAAGGCACCAGAGAGCTTCTGGTCGCCCATGACAAGGGCCCCCACGATGTTTTTGTCCGCAACCATCAGGCGTAAGTGATTGGTCTGAAAGCCGTTTTGGGCAAGGATGGCATCTGGCATCTCGTGCCAGGTTTCGCTATCCCCGCGGGCAATATCCAGCATATCACATGGCTGGCCTGAGCCCACCAGGCCAATGATGGTTGTGGTCAACCCGGCCAGACGGGTGACATTGAGCGGAACCGCCTTTAGATAGGCCATGTTTTTACCGGCCATGTTCATACCCGCCACATTGCCCTGTTCGCGCGCCGGGCTCCAAAGACTGTCGAGAACGGTACGCCCGAGTGCCGGGTCAAAGACTTGCGCCACATCGCCTGCGGCATAAATATCAGGAAAGTTGGTACACAGGTGTTCATCGACCAGAACACCTCGAGCACAGGCGATCCCGGCTTGTGCGGCAAGGCGCAGGCGAGGCTTAACACCAATTCCATAGGCCAGAATTTCGCAGGCTATTTCCAGACCATCGACGGTGCGAATGCCTTTCACCCGGCCCCGCTCCCCCAACACTTCGCCCAATTCGGTTGAATAATGAATGATGATGCCGGTTTCAAGCAAATGCTCGTGAATTATTTTTGATTCGACTTCATCCAGCACATTGCTCCAGGTGCGTTCGGTGCGAATCAACAGGTGGACTTTTACATTGCGCGCAGCCAGGCCTTCGGCTAATTCCAGCGCAGTAATTCCGCCCCCAATAACAACAGCGCTTCTCGCACGCCTGGAGAGGCCAACTATGCGCTGCACATCTTCCATGTGATCGAGCTTGACCACGCCATCCAGGCTGGCACCTGGAACGTTTAAACGAACCGCGCCAGCGCCTATGGCAATGAGCAAGCGGTCATACGGGATGCGTGTGCCATCGTTCAATTCCACAAGGTGCTGATCTGGCATTATGCGCGTTGCGGTTCCACGCAAGAAGTGTGCATTTAATTTTTTATAATCCTGCGGCTGGTAAGGGTAGAGCTGCTTTTCGTCAACCTCACCGGTCAGGTAATAGGCCATTCCGGGGCGTGAATAATACTCGTGCGAGTCATCGGTGATGAAAGTTATGCTGCTGGCGTTATCCAAAGCACGAATAGCTTCGGCTGCTGCAATTCCCGCCACGCCTGTGCCAAGAATGACATAGTTGAGCATATCAGTCCTCCACAAACAGGTTGGTACGCTCAAAGCGCAAGACCCCGCGCGGGCAGCGGGAGACACATTCCCCACAGGTGAGGCACTGGCTGTTTTCTACGGGCAACCCCTGCCAGGCGTGCCGGCGCACATCGATGTTGATTGGACAATTGTAAGTACAAATTCCGCACTGGACGCAGCGCGAAGCATCTGGAACAACCAAACCAGAAGCAAGCGCTTCGCGGCGGTTAGTATCAGGATGAAATAATTTTTTTAACATCGAGCCTCGGCCGGTAGCGGTTACAGTAATTCCAGAAAATTATGATCACACTAAAGTTTAAATTGATTATAGGCCCAACCCAACCATCTGTATGGTGACATTCATCACCTCTTGACCGATGTTGGAATGCCCTTTCTTGTTGTAACGAACAGTGCGGCGGCTCTGGTCAGTTTATTTCTTTTCGGGTCTTTTTACAAAGCCCAGCTGTTTCATCCAGACAGCATAACGGGAGGTAAGATGAATGAAAGGGGATGACAGGCGCGTTTCTTGCAGCCCGGAACGGATGACACGTTTCAAACCTTCTGAATCTTCAAATTCAGCCAACCTGAGCCTGGCGCGGCCAAGCTCGCGCAGCGTATGGGCGTCGGAACCAACCGTGCCCGCCAGGTCATGCAGACGGGCAAATTCAAGCGCAGCAAGGTTGGGGCGGTTATCGATGCAGCGCGCATTGAAGACCTCAATCGCATCGACAAGAGGGGCGATTTGCAACAGGTCAGAATGTTCCCAATGGCCGTTACGAAACATATCAAAAGGATGCGAAACGCTGATGAAGGCACCCTGAGCACGCAAGCGGGCAATGGCATCTGCTGGCTCGAGCCCGGAGGGGATTTCCTCTTTGACAAAGGCTGCCAGAAGTTCCCCACGGGTGGTCATAATTTCTTCGCCAATGATCACCAAGTCCGGGGCAATGCGTTGGGCCTCCAATGCGCCACCGATGGAGTTGTGGTCTGTGATGATCAACCGATCCAGCCTGGCACGCCGGGCCGTATCCACCAGGGCCCGGAGAGGGCTAAGGCTGTCTTTTGAATAGATACTATGACAGTGAAATTCAATCTCAAGAGCTTTCATGGCGGTTTCCTAACAATTTTATGAAGAAGATATGCTTAAAATCAGCTTGACAAATAGAACAGCCAAAGTATATACTGATTTAATCATAAGCTGTGCAATGATCGGGAAATTTTTATACCAGGGACTCTTGTTCTATGGTCACTTTGTTGTTTATTAACAGCGTTATTAAAACGGCCAACAACCTGTTAGATTTTGTGTTTCTGTGGGGGGGACTATTCTTGATTCTACAGTATCCCTTCCAATTTTTTGCCAAAAGCATGGATAAATACGCAAAAGAGAAACAAAAGAACCCGAATGAAAACAGGGGATGGGAACTTATTTCACAGTCGTTCATCTTATTTTTTGCATCTGTTTTCGTGGGATTGTTCTGGGTGGCGCCAGAACTGGGGCGATTCTTCTTTCCGCAGAACGCCCTGGCGAAAATACCAGGCGTGCTGTCAACCGGGTATCGATGGGCCTATATTTTCGCAATCCTGACATTCCTATTGTATGTTTTTGGCCATGAGTATGGCGAAGGACGCTGGCGCAGTTCCATTCTCGGTCACGGCGTGGTGATTTTTTCAGGGCTAGTTTTAGATGGCTGGATGGGGGTGCTGTTTATTAGCCTGCCTGTGCTGCTGGCATATTATGTTGTTTTATACTGCCTGGCAATGGTTACACTGCCAACAGCCAACCCGGATGACCAGAAAGAAAGATGGAAGCGGTTTACTGTCTTTGCGGCTTATGTTTGGGGATTGCAATTTCCGATGGTGGTTGTGGACGGGCATGCGTGGGAAAAACCAGAAACCCGCATTAATGGCGACTTTACCTGGGATTACCCGGTGCCTGGCCTGATCTGGGCCCAGGCCCACCAGGTGGTGGGCATAACAAACGGGATTGCTTTCAAGCGCGTAGAAGGCCCGGGCTTGATATTCACGGGCAAACTGGAACGAGCCGAACAAATTGTAGATTTGCGCCGCCAGGTGCGCGTGAATGATGTTAACGTGGTCACCAGAGACGGCATAAGCCTGGTAGTGGTTGTACTCAGCGTATTTCGCATCGACAATGAAAAATGGGGTGAAGAACTTTATAGGCAATTGCGAACGTCAAACCCGCTTTTACGAGGAGCGAATATTCCCACCCAAAAAGTTGGGCTGTTTGAGTATTCTGCCAAGCGCGTGCAGGCTGCGCTGAGCATCACCAGCAGCAAGGCGGGTGAGCAGGATTCGACTATTTATTGGGATCAATGGGCAGTAAACGTGGTTGAAGACCAGGCGCGAAAGATTGTTGCGCAAAAGACACTCGACGAGCTCTGGCGGCTGCCCGAAGGAAAAGACAAAAGCGATACCAACGCCCTGAAAGAAATTGCCAATGAAATCAAAAAGCAAGTAGTACCCATCTTGAGAGCATCTGGCATTCTTTTGTATGCATCCAGTGTGGTCAATTTCAAATTTCCTAACGATGAAATGCTTGAGCAACAAATTCACACCTGGGGGTCTGAATGGGAAGGCAAAAAATCTAACATCATAGAAGAAGCAAAGGCTGAAGCCAAACGAAGCCAGCAGGAAGCCAGGGCTTATGCCGCGACTTTAATGATGGAGGCAATTGAAGAGGGCCTGCATACCACCCAGTTACTAAGTCCGAACCTGAAACCGCACATGACGGCCATGCTGTTCAGCGCTTTGCAAGAATACATTGACAAATCACCGGACGAGGCTACCCCGGAAGAAGAGCAGCATTACGTCAGAGAAACACAAGAACCATTCATGCCATATACGGGGAAAAAATCATGAGTTTTCCACCTTCTAAAAACCCCAGTGATTGGCAAACTGCCTATTCGCGCGATCAGGCACACCGCGATTCGGTTAAATTGGCGGGTGGGTTTATTCTCCCGGTAGTTCTGTGCGCCTTGTTTTTTCTATCCTACACGCTTTTTTGGGCAGCGAGATCTTTCCTTGCCGCCGGACCCAGCATGCTGAGATTGGTGATGGAAGGCCTGGTGGCTATTTCAGCGTTCATCATCTTCCCAATCATCCTGATCAGCGCCTTTCGCTCTGCAGAAGCATTCTTCACCGCTTTTTATCGCCCACCTGAGAACATTTACCCGGGGCAGATTATCCGTTACCGCATGTTGGGGAAAACGAAACTGCCCCCGCCATTAAATATGCTCTCACAGTTTCAATATATTCTGGTTAAAGATGGCGACACATTTCCCAAAGACGGCTGGCCAGCCTGGTCGGCGAGGAACATCGGCGGGCCAATCATACTCATCGTATTTGACGGCTACGCTCTTTACCTGGAGCGCGGCAACCAGTTTTCACGCGTGGTGGGACCAGGAGAAAAGGTACCCTTCCTGGAATGGTACGAAACAATCCGATATGTGGTTGACCTGCGCCCGAAAATAAAACTCGGCACTTCTGATGTTTGGACAAAAGACGGCATTAAGATTAAGATCGAATCGAAAATCGAATGCCGTATTGGGGACCCCGCAAAAAAACCCCCATCCGCCGATTTACTCTATCCATTTGACCCAGAAGCGGTTAAGAAAGCAATTGAACGCTATTCATTACGCTGGCCGAAACGCTCAGAGGGAGGCGAACCATCTGAGTTCACCTGGATTGACGCTGCCTGGGGCCAACTGACCGGTATTCTGCCCGGTTATATCAGCAGCCGAATGCTGGATGATCTGGTGATGGCAGAAAGGGAGAAAGGCCAGATTCTCTCGCCGGATGCGCTTAAAAATATCCTTGCAACACTCAATAAAGCAACGAACGGGTTTGGCGTTTATATTACCGATTTTCAGATACAGAAAATTGAATTTCCTGATATCGTCTTAAAGCATCAAAAAGATCACTGGAAGGCAGAAAGGCAAAGCTTCGCCACGATTCGAGACGGCCAGACAAAAGCCTTTAAGATTCGATTGCATGAAAAAGAGCGCGCCGAGGCCCAGCGAAATCTTATCCGAACCATTGCGAGTGGATTGGAGAAAAATAACGACAGCCAATTTACAGAATCCTTGCTGCTTTCTTTGCCCGGGCTGTTGGATGAAGGTTTGAAGGACCCTGTACTGCGTTCTTACCTGGCCAAGCAAAAACTCGAAACATGGGAACAAATGGAAAAGTTATCCCCCAAACCACCCAATAAACGCGAGGGCGATTCGTCCGTAAATTTCCACAAAGTGGACACACCCGATGACAAATGAAGAACTAAAAAAACCTCGCAAAATATTGGTTGAGATCGAAGAAATTAAAAAATCAGAAATCTCAGCCTGGCTAAAAAAGTTGAAACAAAATACGCAGATGATACAAAAGCAGCGGAGCATATCGAAAAGCTGAAAGAGTTAATCAGCCATAAAGATGCTGACCCGGACGGGGAGAAACGGCCTTACTACCATTTTTTGCTTGCTTATGCGTATCTCTGCGAAAATGATCTAGCCGCGGCAGAATTATGGATCAGAACGGCGGAAATGGAATTCCGGAATATGGGAAAATATTTTCAGGCGGTCATAAGCAGCTGGTTCCCGGGGCTATTGTTCTGCAAAATTGGCAAACCAGCCCTTGCCGAAGAAAGAATCGAAAGAATTGGCAAATGATTTCGTTTTAATAGAAAAAATCAATGATCCTACCTATTATGTTGGGAAAATTGTGATCGGCACTATACTTGACAGTAAAACCGGAAGAACGCATATCGTAGTAAAACGCCTGATAAAAAAAGAGAACGCTTATTATTTCCGTTCCGAGACTTATCTGGATAAAAATTCTCAACCAGGTAAAATTTTTATGGAAGATATACCCATTACGGACTGCAATCAAGTGAGGGCGGTCGTGGTGGCAAGCGCACAACCAGCAGGTTAAAATCTGGTCAATTTCTGGGGGAGTCAAGGAACTTTCGGTTAAAAAGAGCTTATACTTGGAGTATGAGGAAGGTCAGGTAAACCATGCCCATAACTCTTGTTTCGGACCATGTGCTCGTTATTGGCGCGTGCGGTTGGGATGTGGTGGGGCGGCTGCAAAACGGTTTGCAGCCGGGCACATCCAGCCCGGCGCTTATCCGCACCTCGTTTGGAGGGGTGGCGCGCAATGTGGCTGAAAATTTAGCGCGCCTTGGACAACCTGTGAGCCTGCTTTCGGTGGTGGGCAAAGATTATCAGGGTGAGGAAGCGGTAGCTCACACACGCAAGGCGGGGGTGAACGTATCTGCCGTGTATACCACCGATAAATTCCCAACTGGTTTTTATATGGGTATCGTGGATGAAGAGGGGGTGCGGCAATTCGCCTTTGACGATATGCGCGTTCTGGAAGAGCTGACGTCGGCTTACCTGCTGTATAACGAGGATCTCTTTGAAAAAGCAGGGCTGGTATTTGTGGATGCCAATCTTCCAGAAGAGACGCTCAAAACCGCGTTTAAGCTGGCTCACAAGCATAATTTACCGGTTTGCGCTGACCCGACAACCGGGATCCTGTCTGCCCGACTTAAGCCCTATTTGCGGCAAATTAAACTGATCGCTCCCAACTGCCTGGAAGCCAGCCTGCTGACCGGCCAAAACTTTGATGCCAGCGACCGCGAGGCGGCCCTGGAAATTGCGCGAGCACTGGTAACACAAGGGGTGGAGATCGTCTTTATCACCCTGGCCGAACATGGGCTATGCTATGCCACCGCCGAAACAAGCGGGCATGTACCGGCTATTCGCACCACGGTGAGCGACCCAACCGGCGCAGGTGACGCGCTGATTGCGGCTGTCATTTATGCTTTGATGAATAATATTGATATCGATGACGCGGCACGGCTGGGGATCTCGGCGGCAACGCTGGCGTTGAAATATCCCGGCACAGTCTGCCCGGATCTATCGCTCGAAAAGTTGTACAACGAGCTGGCAGTATAATCAGAACTGCACCGGGTTTCCGGTGCAGTTTTCTCAATAAAGTGGAAAATTGTTAAAGCGGCACCCCAAAAGAGAGTTTTTTGCAACGAAACCAAGCGCATATAATTTCTCAATTCGCATCTATTTTGAAAGGACAGCATGACTCATAACACCACACTTTTTACTTGCAGCCTCGAGGTTGCAAGTGCCTTTGAGCAGAAAAAACCGATCGTCGCGCTCGAATCAACGGTGATTACGCACGGTCTGCCGCAGCCACAAAACCTGCAGCTTGCTCAGAATATGGAACGAACGATCCTTGCAGCAGGCGCTGTACCGGCAACCATCGCTGTATTGGATGGCAAAATTCAGGTTGGATTAAATCCACAGCAATTGGAAAGGCTTGCCAGCACGCAGGATGCCATCAAAGTAAGCCTGCGAGACTTTGCCAATTGCATGACGCAGGGCAAACCGGGAGGTACGACGGTTGCCGGTACGATGTTTGCCGCGAGGCTGGCTGGCATCCGCGTGTTTGCGACCGGGGGTATTGGCGGGGTGCACAAAGAAGCCCGCCTGGATATTTCTACAGACTTGCAGGCGCTGTCCAATATTCCTGTGATGGTGGTTTGCGCCGGAGCAAAGTCGATCCTGGACCTGCCAGCCACACTGGAGTATCTTGAAACAATGGGTGTGCCGGTGGTGGGTTACGGCACCGATACATTCCCTGAATTTTTCTCACGAGGAAAAGATTTACCGGTAAGCATCCGGCTGGATACGCCCGAGGAAGTGGTTGAGTTTGCACGCAGACACTGGGAACTTGGGATGCAATCCGGGGTGCTGGTTTGCCAGCCGATCGCGGAGCAGGATGCCATTCCGGCTGATGAAATCAGCGCCACACTGGAGCAGGTTTCGAACGAGGTTAGGAAGTTACAGGCAGAACATGCCATGAAGGGTCAGGAAGTGACGCCATATGAGTTGAAACGAGTTAATGAACTGAGCGGCGGCAGGTCCCTGCGGGCCAACCTGGCGCTGCTGCTCAACAATGCCAGACTGGCAGCAGAGCTGGCAATCGCGGAGAATAACTAACGTCAATAATGGGTTATGTGACACTGAAGAGGAAAGGTTTTTTTTTGTGTTTTTTGGAACGCGTAGTGTTCCAAAAAACACCACTGTCGGGGCAAACATGCGATTTTCATTTTTTGTGTTATCCATTGTTCAGGTTACTACGCAGGTAGCATCTGCCAGGCAACAAAAAAGTGCGGCTTGTGAAGCGCACTTTTTTGTTGCCTGGATGGAGCATTAAGGTGTGGGGGTCGGGCTGGGCCAGGGGGTATCAGTAAGCGTGGGGGTGCTGGTGGGCGCACGCGTGGACGTGGGAGGCAGCGTACGCGTTGGAGCAATGGTTTTGGTGGGCGGAGGAGTTTTGCTGGGCGCCCTGGTGGCTGTTTCGGTTTTGGTGGCTGTGGGACGCCTGGTTGGGGTGGATGTTTCAGGTTGTCCTTCCACGACAAACTGCCCGACCGATTTCCATTCCAAACCAACAAACATTTGAACTTCATAAATTCCGGGCAGCCACTCATCCGGTGAGGCTACCCGGTTGGAGTATCCGCGCCCGCCTGTATCGCCATCCCAGACCAAAGTCTCGGAGTAAATTAGCTGCCCTTCGCGGTACCAGAGTGCGGTCCATTGGACTCCATTTGACATTTGATCATAGCTGAAACTGGCATATATCGTACGAACCGGGTTGCTGAAAATAGTATCAGGTTTAATAGGTTCATAGGCCGTCAAATCCATATCACGCGAAAAGACAAGCGAACTAAAAACCACACCGGGGTTGGGAGTAACAATGCCTTCGAATTTAGAGAGGATATCAAGCGGGATGAAGGGTGTGGGCGTAATGGTAGGAGTATCAGTTACGGAGGGCGTTTCAGTGATGGTGGGAGTGAGCGTGATGGTGGGGGTGAGTGTAATGGTGGGGGATAGGGTGACGGTGGGGCTGAGGGTGGGGGTGAGGGAAGGCGCATAAAAAGAATATGCCACCGGCTCGCCATATCTGCCCAGGAAGAATGAGAGTACCGCCAGCCCAAAGGCAAAACCGAGCATGCGCCAGCCAAATGAAATGCGCTGCTGGCGCATGCGAAAATACATGACCTTGCGTCCGGACTGAATGGAGCGTATTCCGACAAAAACGCTTATCAGCAAGCCGAACACTGCCAGGAAAATCGCGGTATTGATGCCAGCCTTGATATCCATAAGAAAATTATACCCATAACTGTCCTAAATTGCGCAAATTTGGCAGGCATAAAAGTACTATTGTTTTCAAGGTTGCTGGAGATTGCAGCGCATAACCCAAAACTTGCAATATTTTCATATGTATTGCATAAACCAAATATTTTAGAGATAATCAAGGTTATGAAAGAACTCGTGTTTTTGAAGTTGGGCGGTTCGCTGATCACCGACAAGACGCGGCCTTATACGGCGCGTCCCGATAAACTGACAAGCCTGGCAGCGCAAATTTGCACGGCGATACAGGCCCAGCGAGATGTGTCACTGGTCGTGGGGCACGGCTCCGGTTCCTTTGGGCATACTGCCGCAAAACAACACGGCACCCGGCTGGGTGTGCAAACTGCCGACGAATGGCGCGGCTTTGCTGAAGTCTGGTTCCAGGCTTCGGCGCTCAACCGTTTTGTAATGCAAGCCTTGCACGAGGCGAAGGTGGCCTGCGTTGCATTGGCCCCGGTTTCAGCGGTGACGGCTCACGATGGGAAGGTTGCAGAATGGGATCTGTCTCCCTTAACATCAGCACTGGCGGCGGGATTGGTGCCGGTCATTTACGGTGATGTAATTTTTGATCAGGTGCGCGGAGGAACAATCCTTTCGACTGAAGATTTATTTGAGCATCTGGCAGGCAAGTTAAAACCTGAGCGAATACTGTTGGCAGGGCTGGAAGAGGGTGTATGGGCCGATTTTCCCAAACGGCAGCAGTTGGTGGAAAAAATCACGCCAGCTTCTTTTAATCTGATCCAGGTGGGCGTGGGCGCAGCTCACGGTGCAGATGTGACGGGGGGTATGGATACGAAGGTGCAGCAAATGCTGAGGCTGGTAAGTAAGATTCCGGGCTTAACTGCACAAATTTTTTCTGGCGATCTGCCCGGCAGCATTCTGCAAGCACTGGCGGATGAGCGCCCAGGCACGCACATCTCAGCCAGTTAGATTGTATTGACTTGAATAAGGTGGGAAAAACAAAAATATCATGGTAAAAATACAGGAATCATGACAAAACCATGACGGTTGTCTATTGCCAAGATTGTGAAAAAAATCCATAATTAAGCTCGATACCCACTCAAAAATGGAGAAGATATGGCTCGAAAATTCGTTCCCACCCCGCTCAACCTCTTAAACCCTGTCCCTTCCGATATTGACATCGCACAGGCTGGAACCCTGAAACCCATCGTCCAGGTAGCCGAAGAACTTGGCCTTCTGGAAAATGAATTAGAGCTGTACGGCCCTTATAAAGCCAAGATCAAACTTGAGACCCTTGAACGACTTAAGGGCCGCCCGGATGGCAAATACATTGACGTGACCGCCATCACCCCGACCCCGCTGGGCGAAGGGAAAACCACCACTACGGTTGGCCTTTCGCAGGCTCTCGGCGCGCATCTTGGCAAAAACGTTATGACCGTTATCCGCCAGCCATCGCAAGGCCCGACTTTTGGCATCAAGGGCGGCGCGGCCGGCGGCGGTTACAGCCAGGTCATCCCGATGGAAGACTTCAACCTGCACCTGACAGGCGATATTCACGCGATCACCGCTGCTCACAACCTGTGCGCTGCCGCGTTGGATGCCCGCATGATGCATGAAGTCCTCACACCTGATGACACCAAACTGTTTGACGCATTGTGCCCGCCCGATAAAAAAGGCGTGCGCAAGTTTGCGCCAACCATGCTGCGCCGTCTGAAAAAACTGGGCATCGCCAAAACCGATCCCAACGAACTCACGACGGAAGAACGCTCCCGCTTTGCACGCCTGGATATTGACCCCGCAAACGTCACCTGGCGGCGCGTGGTGGATGTGAACGATCGCTTCCTGCGCGAAGTGATGGTGGGCCTGGGCAAAGATGAAGCCGGTTTCGAGCACAAATCTGGTTACGATATCACGGTTGCCAGCGAAATCATGGCCATCCTGGCTCTGACAACTGATCTGGCTGATATGCGCGAACGCCTGGGCGCGATGGTGGTTGCCACCAATCGACGCGGCGAAGCTGTAACAGCCGAAGACCTGGGTGTATCGGGTGCTCTGACCGTTTTGATGAAGGACGCGATCAAGCCGAACCTGATGCAGACTCTGGAAGGCACTCCTGCCATCGTACACGCTGGCCCGTTTGCCAACATTGCCCACGGACAATCCTCGATAATCGCCGACAAAATCGCCCTCAAACTGGCTGATTATGTTATAACCGAATCCGGGTTTGGCGCTGACATTGGCATGGAAAAATTCTTTGATATCAAGTGCCGCTATTCCGGCCTGATCCCGCACGTGGTGGTGATGGTTGCCACAGTGCGCGCATTAAAGATGCACGGCGGCGGGCCGAAGGTGGTGGCTGGCAAGCCCCTGGCTGCCGAATACACTGAAGAGAACCTGGAACTGCTCAAGAAGGGTCTGCCCAATCTTGTCCAGCACATTGAGAACGCGCTGAAATACGGCGTCAATGTGGTTGTGGCAGTCAACTCGTTTGCCAACGACACCGAAGCCGAGGTTGAAATTGTGCGCCAGGCAGCCCTCCAGGCGGGCGCGATGGATGCAGTTGTCTCGCGGCACTGGATGACAGGCGGCAAGGGCGCAATTGCCCTGGCTGAAGCCGTTGTAAAGGCCTGCGACCAGCCCAGCAACTTCAAATTCCTGTATCCATTGGAATTAACGATTAAAGAGAAGATCGAAACCATTTGCCGCGAAATCTACCGCGCGGATGGCGTGGATTACTCGCCCGAAGCCGAGCGCAAGATTGAGCTGTATACCAAGCTTGGTTTCGACAAACTGCCGTTGTGCATGGCTAAAACCCACCTGTCTTTCAGCACGGATGCTGCCCTGAAGGGCGCACCGCGCGGGTTCCGGGTGAACATCAGCGATATCCGCGCTTCGGTTGGCGCAGGTTTCCTGTACCCGCTGCTGGGCACCATGCGCACCATGCCAGGCCTGCCGACCCGCCCGGTGTTCTTCGATGTCGATCTTGATCTGGAGACCGGCAAAGTGGTTGGTCTGTTCTAAATAATTTTTGTATTTACTAACGGGATGGTGGCACTTGAAGAATGAGACCATCCCCCGGGCCCCCTTCCAAAGGAAGGGGGAGACAAACGATTTTTATGTGGAGTTTCGCGCCAATAGCAGGCTGCCAAAGACCGGCGAAACTCCACAGGCGGGGCACGTTACGCGATCCGATTTTCTTTCTCTGGATGGCCAATTTCAGGATGATTTTCACTGTTTTAAAGTACCCGTACGTAAATACCAATCCTTGAACTGATAAAATCCCTTCACCCAAGCGGTGAGGGGATTTTTTATTTGGTGTGGAGATTTAGCGTTGATTTAATTGCACAGGGGTTTTAGCACTTCATCAAAACCGGATGCTTCGGTGTATCCGGACCAGCGATACAAAATCTTGCCGGCGGGGTCAAGCAGCGCGAATTCCGGCGAACCCGATGGATTGATTTTTTCATGCCAGACGCTGGAACCATGAAAATTCACGCGTTCGAGGGTAAGGCAGCCCTGATATTCCCGGCGAGGTCCATTCACGATGGGCTCCATTTCACGGCATTCCGCTCAGGTGAGCGCGAAGAATTCGATAAAGGTCAGCTTGCCCCTGTGAGCAGCGCTGGACTGTTGTGTGGAAACAGGAGTTGGGGGTTGTAGATAGGCGGTTGCAGGAAGCGCTGTCAGAGGGCCGGGCGCAGCGCAACCCGCAAGGAAAGAGAACAATAGTAAAACGCCAAATTTACCCATGAAGTAATGCTCCAAAAAACGAAATAACGCATCAAGGCTTACCTGGTAACTCTACTACAAAATCTGGATTTCCTTGCGGTAAAATAGGTGACGATGAACATCCAAACCCTGACCATCTCCAGCGCCTTGCAACAACTTCGTTCCGGTAGTATCAGCGCAGCTGAACTTATCCAGGCTCAAATGCAGATCGTTGAACGGCTGAACCCGGTGATCAATGCGTTTATCACGGTCATGCCGGCATCCGAAAGCGATCAGGCGGGCAATTCGCTGTCTGGTGCGCTGAGCGGAATTCCAATTGCTGTGAAAGACCTGTATCAAACCGCAGGCACGTTGACCACGTCTGGGACAAGCTTCTTTGAGAAATTTATCCCAACGGAGAGCGCGGTGGTGGTTGAAAAGCTGAAGGCTGCAGGTGCGGTCATTCATGGAAAAACCAATACGCATGAGGTGGCACTGGGCGTGACGGGCATCAACCCGCACTACGGCACGGTGCGCAATCCCTGGAACATACGCCATATCACGGGCGGATCATCGAGCGGCAGCGCGGCGGCTGTGGCAGCCGGGATGTGTGTGGCGGCAATGGGCACAGATACGGGCGGGAGCATCCGCATTCCGGCCAGCCTGTGCGGCGTGGTCGGTTTGAAACCGACCTATGGGCGAATTTCGACGCGCGGCATTACTCCGCTCTCGTGGAACCTGGATCACGCCGGATCGCTAACCAAAAACGTGGAAGATGCCGCGATCTTGCTACAGGTATTGGCAGGGTATGACGCGCTTGACCCGGCATCGGTGAACATGCGGGTGGATGATTATCTATCAGATTTGCACAGCGGGGTGGGGAGTTTGCGGGTGGCAGTGCTGACCGGTGATTACGCCTGGGATGCAGACCCGGAAGTATCCGATGCGGTGCGCGCCGCGGCACAAGTATTTGTAAGCCTGGGAGCGCGCGTGCAGCCAGTTGAATTGAATTTCTTGAGGGAGGCGGCGCTGGCTAACAGCCTGATGACGCAGGCCGATGGCGCTGCTTTTCACCGGGAACGCATGGCCGAACACCCGTTGGGCTTCGGTGAGGATGTGCGGCTGCGCTTGCAAACCGGGGCGGGATTCAGTTCCGGTGAATATGCACTGGCGCGCCGCACACAGAGCGAGATGCGCCGCCGCATGGAAGGCTTTTTTGAGGAGTATGATTTGCTGCTCACTCCGGCAACACCGATCCCTGCGCCGCTGATTGAGGGCAATGATGCGCTTGAGCAGGCGCGGCGACTAACGCGTTTTACCGCGCCTTTTAATTTGACGGGTTTGCCGGCACTCTCGTTGCCGTGCGGTTTTTCTGAAAGCGGGCTGCCGCTGGGACTGCAAATCATTGGCGCGGCATGGAAGGAAGCGGGGGTGTTGCAGGCAGGCGCCGCTTACGAAAGCGCCACTGCCTGGCATACACATAGAGCCCCGGTTATTTAATACGTTTATTTGTATTCTGCTGTAGAAAAATCTTAATTTCGGCTGCGCAACATTTCCAGTACCAGGGACAGGTCAAGCGGCAAGGGGGCCTCGAAGGTGCTGGGCTGCTGCTCGCCGGGCAGGGTGATTTTCAAGCGGAAGGCATGCAAAAAGTGCCGGTCCAATGCCAGGCTGGGCCTTTTATGACCATATATCGGATCGGCCACGATGGGGCAGCCTAAAAAGGCGCAGTGCAAGCGGATCTGGTGAGTGCGGCCAGTTTGGGGGTGGAACTCAAGCAGGGTATGGTACGGGAAGGTCTCCAGCGTTTTATACTCGCTGATCGCCTCGCGGCCTTTTTCCAGTGAGGTGACTGCCATTTTCTTGCGCTGGTTGGGGTCACGACCGACTGGCGCTTCCACACGGCCGATTGGTGTGGGCGGTTTGCCATCCACCAGAGCCAGGTAGGTTTTTTCGACCTTGCGCAGGCGGAATTGATCCTGCAGCCAGCGGTGGGCGCGCTCATTTTTGGCTAAGATGATCAGACCCGAGGTATCCTTATCGAGGCGGTGTACGACGCCAGGCCTTTCTTCTCCGCCAATTCCTTCAATATCGGGCTCGTACCCCAGAACAGCGTTTACCAGGGTGCCACTGCTATGCCCCGCCGCCGGATGAACAACCATCCCGGCAGGTTTGTTGACAACGATCAACTCGGAATTCTCATAGATCACATCGAGGGGGATGTTTTCGGCGATCAGGCCGACAGACTGGGTGGGGGGAATGCGAACGATGATACGTTCGCCGCCACGCAGCATCTGGCCGCCTTTCCTGGCAACACGTCCATCTATATCGATGAAGCCATCCGTGATGAGGCCTTGCAAGCGGGCACGCGAAAATTCCGGCAGACAGGTAACCAGGAATTTATCGAGGCGCTCATCCAGACCGTCATATTGAAACTCTTCAAGCCGGTCACCCGCCATTCGACTCCTCGCTGCTGACGATTTCATCATGTGGCTGGCCAATATTCTCTTCGACTGCCAGTGCTGCTTGCGAGGCTTTCATTTTGCGCTCAGCCTGTTCTTTGAACCAGGCTCCGATGAGCAAAATAACCACACCTACAGAGATACTTGCATCGGCCAGATTGAAGACTGCAAAATTACCGACCGAAATAAAATCGGTTACCTGCCCGTTACGCAGCAGGCGGTCGATAACATTTCCAAGCGCGCCGCCCATCTGCATGCCCATGGCGAGTTTGAGCCACCAATCGTGGTCATCAACCTGGGGATAGTAGTAAATAATCAAACCACTCACCACGAAGGCCAGGATGGTAAAGACCCAACTATATTCGGTAAAAGAACCAAACGCCGCGCCAGTGTTGTACCAATGGACAATGCGCGCGTAGGGTTCCAACCAGAACAAACCCTGAGGTAACCATGTGCCCCCCAAGGGCATAAGGCGTACAAGCGATTTTGTCCATTGGTCAAGCGCTATGACGACACCAGCCACCAGGAACAGGGCTGCATAATTCTTAAATTGCTTCAAATCTCCTCCAAAAAACACTTATGATAAATGTATTGTACCAGTTTAGCAGGGGCTTTATCCCTGGTCGTCGGTCACGAATACACGCGGGACGCGAGCGCTGATATTGGTCAGCACTTCATAAGGGTTGGTACCTGCCCAGGCTGCCAGATCTTCGGCACGGATGGTTTCTCCGGTTGTGGGAGCGGTGCCAAGCAAAATGACTTCATCCCCTACACTGGCGGTATCGGCTTCGAGATTGATCATACACTGATCCATGCAAATACGCCCGACCTGGCGGTATTTTTTTCCGTGTACGAGCACATCGGGCTGGTTGGTCATGCGCCGGAAATAACCATCTGCATAACCGCAGGGGATGGTTACGGTGCGGACAGCGTGATCTGAAACCCACAACGAGCTGTAACTAACCGGGTTGCCGGGCAGGGTGAGCTTGCTGTAAACCACCTTTGATTTCCAGGTAATGGCGGGAGCAATTGGAACTGAACGCAGGGCCTCATCATCCGGGTAAACGCCGTAAAACATTACTCCGGGGCGTACCATATCGAAGTAACTTTCGGGTAAATTAAGAATCGCGGCCGAATTGGCGGTATGCCTCAACTGCGGCAGGGGTACGCTACGGCGTTCATAAAAACGAAGGACTTCGTTAAAGCGCTCCAACTGCACGCTGGCATAGGAAAACCCATGTTTATGCTGCATACCGGGTGTTTCCAGCGTTTCGGAATTGGCAAAATGGGTATAAATGCCTTGGACGACAACATGCTTGCAGCGCAAACTTTGCTCCAGAAAAGGCCCGGCATCGTACCAGCGAACACCGGCGCGCTCCATGCCGGTATCAATCTTCAAATGGACTTTGAGCGGCTGTCCGGCGGTCTTAGAAAGCTCTTCGGCCGCTTCCAGAACTTCCGCGGAGGATACTGTGAGGGTGAGGTTGTGTTTGAGGAAATACGGCACGTGCTCGGGCAGCGTGCCGCCGGCCACAAGGATAGGTTTTGTGATGCCTATTTCGCGCAGGTGAATGCCTTCATCCAGCACAGCCACGCCGATGGCATCTACAAAAGGTTCTATATAGGGCGCGACACCGTCGATGCCATGTCCATAGGCATTGGCTTTGAGCATGACTAGCACCCTGGCAGGTGAAACTTTTGCGCGGATGGCTTGTACGTTTCGGCGGAGCTGGCTTAAATTAACGACGGTATGGGTCGGTCGGAGGGGATAGTTGTTTGACATAAATTCCTTTTGTTGCACGGGGCGAAAATCGCAAAACCTATTTTGTGCTGCTTAAGATTATTTTGCCAGCCATTCATACTTTACATCCGGCTCGCTTTCGGGCGCGGGGCTGAGGCCGAATTCAACGGTTGTAAAGCCGTTCTTCTCGTAAAACGCGCGCGCGTTGGTGTTGACCTGCAAGGTATACAACCACAGGCGAGGCGGCGAAAGCTGCCGGGCATGGGCTAAAAGCTGCGCGCCCAACCCTTTGCGCCAGTGATCTGGATGGACATATAAATGGTCAATGAAATTCTGCTGGATGGCCATAAAAGCCAACGGCCGCTCATGCTCGTCCACTATGACCCAGACTTGATTTGCTGGCAGCAGGTGCGCGCGGAAATAGGCCAGATCTTCGTAGAAGAAATGCCCTTTGCGCAGCTGAAAATCGGGCAGCGAAACTTCACGAGAGACACGCCACAGGATATTCAGGGCGTCAAAATCAGCGGGCTGGTAGAGACGGATGTTTGATTTCATGGTAAAAGATTATACCGGAGGATGCTATGAGATGACGACGAAACTGGATGCGCTGCGCGAAATTTATCCGTATGACTCGCCGACCCACACCTTCACGATACCAGTCAGGGTGGCAAATTACGATGGCTATTTTAATCCATTGGACCCTTCCCCGGCGCCAGCGCGCGATCTGGCGCCTGACCTGGTGGATTACCTGAACCAATGCTCGACTGAAATTCCTCATCAATATGCGCTTGAAATCCAGCTGGGATTTCCGGGTATTTTGCGTGAAACCCAGCGCGAACAGGATTGTTTGAGAAGCCTGCGCACTTTTTACCAGCATAATATCTTCGTGGTTCAGGCTCAAATCTGGCACATCCGCAGACAGGCGCTCAAGTATCTATTGGTGTCGTTTGCATGCCTGGCTGTGACCATTTTAGGCGAAGGGTGGAGCTCAGCGGGCTTTGCCTGGAACTTGCTGCACGAAGCGCTGTTGATCGGAGGGTGGGTGTTTATGTGGGAAGCAGTAACGCTTAATTTCATTGAGATGGACGAGCATACCCAGGAAATACTCAAATTCAAGCGCTTGATCGCCGCAAAAATATTTTTTACATACGATCAGAATCAGTGATAAGCGGCATGCTCCACAGGGCTTAAAATTCGGTATAATGTTAATACCTGTCCAAATCGACCCAGATTTTTAGGGGTGCGCAGGCTGAAAAACCAAAGGAGATTCTATGAAAATTGTAACTGACTGCGCCGCTGATATGTTTGCCGAAGAGCTGGAAACCCTGGGCATTACCCAGGCCCCACTCTTTATTCAATTTCCCGAAGGGGAAGTAAGCGCGACCGATATCAGCGCAGATGATTTTTATAACCGACTGGAAGCCATGCGGCCGGCCATCCCAACCACGGCACAGCCATCCAGCGGCATGTTTGAGAGTCTCTACCGCCAGCTGGCCGAAACCAGTAAAGATATCCTGTCCATCCATATTTCGTCCGGTCTGAGCGGGACGATCAATTCGGCCCAGGTGGGCGGCGAGCAGGCGAAAGATGCCGCGAATGTGAGCTATTGGGACACATTGACGCTTTCGGGGGGGGAGCGTTTCCAGGTGTTGGCAGCCGCCCTGGGCAACAAAGCCGGCTGGACAATGGATAAAATCCAGGAGCGCATGACTGAAATCCGCGCTAATACTGAGCTTATTTATACACTTGAAACGCTGGAATACCTGGCGCGCGGTGGGCGGATCGGGCGCGTGCAGGCGCTGATGGGATCACTGCTTAAACTCAAACCTGTGATCAATGTCTCGCATGAAGATGGTAAATACAGCACGGTTACCAAGGCGCGGACTATTCCGGCGGCACTGGAAGCACTGACCAGCAACCTGGTACAGATCTACAACAAAACACCAGTATGGGTAAACGTGCTGCACGGGCGTTTCCAACAGGGTGCGGAGATGCTGACGGAAATGGCTGAAGAACGGCTGAATGTAGTGAAGTTGGAAGTGAGCAGAATTTCGCCAGTGCTGGGCGTACATACCGGCCCCGGTATTGTGGGTGCGGCGGTTGTACCGATGAAATTGATGGAGGATCTGCTGTAGCGTGTTTATAAAAATGAGCGGGCGTTGGCCCGCTCATTTTTTGATTCAGCCGCTTTAATCGCGGTGCAAGGAAACGAGGGTTACATCATCATCCTGGGCGGCTTCCTGGCGGAAATCGAGCAGGGATTGGATCAGCGCGTCGCAAGCAGCCTGAGCTGGCTGGCCGTGCAGACCCGCAAGACCGGCGGCGATGCGGTCGCGGCCGTACTCTTCACCCTGCGGGCTGCGGCAGTCACACATGCCGTCGGTAAAAAGCAGCAAGGTTCCGCCGGGCGGGATCAGGACTTGCTGTTCATCCAGGGGGATTTCGGGGAAAAGCCCGATTGGCAGGCTGTCTTTCTTGGGTAAATCGGCCACACTGCCAGGGCTGACAAGCAATAAGGGCAATTCATGCCCGGCACGGGCATAGCTGAATATGCCGGTACGCACATCAAAAATGCCATAAACAACGGTCACAAACAGGTCAGCCTGCTCCAAACGGGTTAAATAACTGTTGACGCTGCGCAAGACCTGTCCTGGCCCGCCACCGCGCAGGCTCTCGGCGGTTAAAAGAGCATGCGTGCGCGCCATAAAAATGGCGGACGGCACACCCTTATCGGCCACATCCCCGATCAAGACCCCGGCGCGATATTCATCCAATTGAAAAACATCATACAGGTCGCCACCCACGCTGCGGGCCGGATCGATGTGCGCGCCAAAATCGACACTGTTCATGACTGGCAAGATGGCCGGTAGAAGTGAAAATTGGATCTCTGCCGCAAGCTGGAGCTCTTTCTCCAGTTTCTCTTTCTCGATGACCTGTTCCTGAGCTGCTTTCAACTCGTCATAAGCAGTTTGCAGCTGGCGGTTCTTTTCGCGCAAATCATGAAAAGCGGTACTGTCCGAATGGCGCAGCCGGTGGCTCATGACTTTGACCATCGCATAAGCGACGTGCGGCTGACGGTGTAAAAGCTCATCAAAGTTTTCGCGGTTCATGACCCACAATTGGGATGGTGTGCTGGCGCGGATGCTTGCAGAGCGTTTGCCGCCAGGGATCACCAGGCTCATCTCGCCGATATATTCGCCGGGACCAAGGGCGGCGAGGTGTTTTTCATCGGGGGTATCAATGGCCATGATGACATCGAGGCTACCGCTGATCACAATGTAGAAACTGTCACCGGGGTCATTCTCGCGAAAAACAATGGTTCCGGGTGCAAGGGAAAGCTGGTTGAGGGTATATGCCAGGTATTTTAACTCGCCGCGGGGCAGGTCAACAAACAGCGGGATCTGGCGCAAGAGAGCCAGGAATTCGTCGCCAAGCGCAGGAGGTGTGTTATGAGGAAGTTCTGTTGTCAAGGCTATACCCTCTTCCGGGCTTTTCTGGGTTAAAGTTCCAGGGCCATGTTGACGTTGGTTTCAACAAAACCAACTTTTTTATACAACTCGCGCGCGGCGGTATTATTCCCGAAAACATGCAGTTCAATCCGTTTGACGCTGAAAGCTCTGAGTTGTTCTGCGAGGGCTTCGAGCGCGAGGCTGGCGCAGCCGCGACGCCTGAAGGCGGTATAAATCTCAAAGTCAAAGATAAAGACCGTGCGCATGTTCTCATCCCGAAATGCGTACCATAGGAACCCCACAGTTTCACCAGTTTCGGTTAGCAGCCTGTGCACAAAATTCTGCGGGGTATGGATGCCGTGAGGTAAATAATGCTCGAATTCTCTACGCGACCGCTCAAGCGATTCGGCCTGTGTCCAATTTCCGGCCTGCACTTTATCGGCAGCAAATTCGGGTATGATTTTATCCAGGTAGACCTGGTAATCGGCTTCGGTCATGGGTATCAGTTTGATCATGGCTGTCCTGCCTTGCGGGGCAAACATACAATTTTGCAACGTTTTGACACGCTGACCCTGACGGGCACCGCCAGGAAAACCGAGGGCTAGAATTTCTGTTATTTACTCACGATGTGTTACTTTGCCCGTTATTAACCATCCCCCCAGCCCCCTTCCAAAATCGGAAGGGGGAGACAAGCGGTTTTTATGTGGATTTTTGCGCCAAGAGCAGGCGTAAAAATCCACCGGCGGGGCAAACATCCGATTTTCGTTCGCTGGATGGCCAAATTCAGGATGATTTTCACTGTTTTGAAGTGCCACTGACTAAATAAAATCTTCGGTATCCATTATTCACATTACTTAAGCTCTTTGGCGAAGAAAATGCTGGTGTCAATGTAGCCATTTTCGCGGTAGAGGGTGACATCTTCGTTTTTATGGGTGAAGATTTGCAGCTCTACGCGTTCGACACCCAGTTCGTGGGCTTCGGCTTCAAATAATGCAAAAGCCTGGGCTTCAAGTCCCTTGTGGCGGCCTTCGGGAAACAGGAAGAAGTCGATTAGAAAAGCGGTTTTGCGGGAGCGGTTGGGGTCAATAAAATACCAGAGCATGCCTATCTTGTGATCTTTCTCATCCAGAATTGTGCGCAAGTAGGCGTTTGGAGTCTGCGGCCCATTGGGCAGCATTTGCTGAAATTCGGCCTGCGCCCGGCCAGCCGCCTCATTGGCGGCCCAATTACCGGCACGCATCTGATCGTAAGCATATTCAGGGATGGATTTACGTAGAAAAGCAGCGTAATCGTCATCTTTCATGGGTAGGAACTTAACCATCGTCAATTCTCCTTGTTACAGATCCATTATTTCTTTTCCAGCCAGTTTATCCATAATGCGCTGGGTGACCGTATCGAGCGCGAGACTCTGGTTGACGTAGTCCAGGTTGTCGGTACGGATGGTAAGAACAGGACACAAGTCGAAAGATTTTAGCCAGTCGTCATAGAAGGTATCCAGCAGGGTCAGGTATTCGGCGCTGATGCCGGTTTCCATGCCACGCGCGCGTTTTTGAATGCGCTGCATAAGAACATCAACCGGTGCTTTTAAATATATGAGCAGGTTGGGGACCGGCAGGCGGCTGACCACCAGTTCGAATAAGCGGCGATAGGCGAGGTAATCGCGCTCGGTTAAATTGTTCATGTGGTGCAGCGCGCGCGCAAAAATATAGGCATCTTCGAAAATTGAACGGTCAAGGATGGCAGAGCGCGGGTGATTGGCCATATCCAGGTATTGTTGGGCGCGATGCCCGAGGAAATAAACCTGCAAATGAAAGGACCAGGATTTCATGTCGGCGTAAAAATCGGGCAGGTAGGGATTGTCTGAAACGGATTCAAAACCTGTCACCCAACCCATGCGGGCGCCGATGCGTTCTGTAAGAGATGTCTTTCCAACACCGATGTTTCCGGCAACCACGATCAGTTTTTTGGTCATAAAGAACCTCTGCCTTGAGTATAAATAGTGTAAGGATATTCTACCCGAAAGGCAAGAGCGCGGGGTTTGATACAATTAGATAATGAGCATTTATCTATTACAAGGCCTGGCGCTGGGATTTGCAGCGGCTGTACAACCGGGGCCTTTCATTGTATATCTGGTTACGGAGACCCTGACACATGGCTTTCGAAAAACCTGGGTGCTGGCATTTGCACCGCTGATCAGTGATGGGCCGATCATCGCGCTGGCGCTGGTGGTGCTCTCGCAGATGCCAGCCTGGCTGATGAACGGGTTGAACCTGATGAGCGGGATTTTTATCCTGTATTTGGCGCTGGGCGCTTACCGGCAATGGCGCGATTTCACGGCGCTTGACGTTCAAGAACCGGCTGCCCGGCAAAGTGTGTTCAGGGCCGCGCTGATGAATGCGCTGAACCCGATGCCGTATATCTATTGGAGCCTGGTGACCGGGCCGATCTTGATCGCAGGCTGGAGGCAAAGCCCAATGCTTGGGCTGACGTTTATCATCAGCTTCTATTCAATGCTGATCGGCGCGCTGGTGGTGATCCTGGCACTGTTCAGTGCGGCACGAAACCTGGGTAACCAGGTGAGCCGCGCCTTGCTGGGTATTTCGGTGGTGGCGCTGGCCGGGTTTGGTCTGTTCCAGATTATCCGCGGCTGGCTTTAATAGCCAAAATCAGCGGGTTCTCGTTTACAATTCAGCCCATGTTTGAATATGAAATCAACGCTAAAGAAGGCCGCGCGCGGGCCGGGGTATTGCATACGCCGCACGGCGACCTGCAAACCCCGGTGTTTGCGCCGGTAGGCACGCAGGCGACCGTGAAGACTCTGACACCGGAGCAGCTCAAGGAATTGGATGCAAGCCTGTTGCTCTCGAATACTTATCATTTGTATCTGCGGCCTGGCGACGAACTGGTGGCAGAGATGGGCGGTCTGCACCAATTTATGCAATGGCCGCGGCCGATGCTGACAGATTCGGGAGGGTTCCAGGTTTTTTCGCTGGCAAAGACGCGCAAAATTGACGATGAGGGTGTGACCTTTAAGAGCCACATCGACGGTTCGAGACACCGGTTTACGCCTGAGAAATCCATCGCGATCCAGGAAAACCTGGGCGCCGATATCATTATGGCGTTTGATGAATGCTCGGACCCCAACGATCATGTTTACAGCCAGAAAGCGATGGAACGCACGCACCGCTGGGCGGAGCGGTCACTGCAAGCCCATCAGCGGGCGGACCAGGCTCTGTTTGGCATTGTGCAGGGCGGCGTAGACCCCGACCTGCGGGCAACATCGGCCGAGTTTATCGCCTCACTGCCCTTTCCGGGGATCGCGATTGGAGGTTTATCAGTTGGAGAAACCAAGGAAGAGATGCACCGCACGCTGGACGTGGTTACACCCCTGCTGCCCGAAAATAAACCGCGCTATTTGATGGGGGTGGGCACGCCTGAAGACCTGATTAACGGGATTGCGCGCGGAGTGGATATTTTTGACTGTGTGCTGCCCACCCGGCTGGCACGACATCACGCGGCGTTTTCTTCGACCGGGCGGCTGAACCTGATGAACGCAACTTTTAGCCACGACCCGCGACCGATTGACGAAAGCTGCGATTGCTATACCTGCCGCACGTTTACCCGGGCATACATCCGGCATTTGATCGTGGCAAAAGAATTATTAGCCGGTACGTTGATCTCGATCCATAACTTGCGCGCATTGATCCGGTTGGTAAAAGACATTCGCGGCTTTATTGTGGATGGTTCCTTCGAAAGCAAAGTGCCGGCCCTGTTGGCCCAATGGGACAATAACGCACAAAGACAAAAGCAATCAGTCAACCTTAATTTGTAGGCTAAACATCAATAATGGTGTAGTATGTCCGCGGAGATGTGATGTTTTTTGTAGAGCGGGACAAAAATAGGATTTTGAATCGTTTGGAATAACGCAGGCGCTAAAGTTTGTATTATGATTTACTCACATTAACTCTGGTTGGGAGAAATAGAAATGACCATTCTGCATGCCATCCTGCTGGGAATTATCCAGGGACTGACCGAATTTATTCCGGTTTCATCGACCGCGCACCTGTTGATCGCCCAGCATTTACTGAACATCCCGGCTGATGAGGCGGCCTTCGCATTCAGTGTACTTGTTCAACTGGGCACCATCGTTTCGCTGGTGATTTATTTCTGGAAGGATCTGTTGAAGATTGTTGTGGATACGTTCAAAAACCTGGGGGGCTTGCGAAATTTCAAAACGCTGCCCGATAATGCTAAAATGGGCTGGTATATTGTGATTGCCACGATCCCGGCGTTACTGGCTGGGGTTCTACTCAAGAAATACGTGGAAGCCCTGTTTGGTATGCCGCTGACTGAAGCCGCAATCCGGCTGTTTGCCGCCGCGATCCTGTTGACTCTGGCAGAAACTTTTGGCAAGCGTACCCGACAGTTGAAAAGCATGACCTGGCTGGATGCGCTGATCGTTGGGTTGATGCAAGTGATCGCGGTTTTTCCTGGCGCTTCGCGCAGCGGCACCACCATCAGCGGCGGGATGTTCCGCGGCTTTGACCGCCCTTCGGCGGCGCGCTTTGCGTTCCTGATGTCGGTACCGGTGATGCTGGCTGCCGGAGCATACGAAGCGCTTGATCTATTCAAGATGCCGGATGTTGGACAATTCCTGCCGCTGGTAAGTGTGGGCTTTATCACTGCCGCAATCGTTGGCTGGTTTGCAATCCGCTGGCTGCTGAATTATTTGAACAAGAACTCTCTGTACGTTTTTGCCGCCTACTGCGCGGTTGCAGGGCTGGTTTGTGTGGCACTCCAATTGCTGGGGTAAGCTGGTCCATAGAGGCATGCTGCGCCATTTAAATATGAGAAAATTCCTTCTGATGAGCCTGTTGTTTCTTGCGGCCTGCGCACCCGCCGCAAACCCAACTCCAACGCAACAGGTGGTCAGCATTTATGCGAGCCCGGCCACGCAGCCGTGGCTATCGGAAGCTTTCGCTTGCGCGCAAGAATTGCAAATCATCCTGGCTACCAGCAATGACCCTGCCCAGGCTCAAATTTCCTTGCGCATGGGTGAACCGGACAATTTGAAATCAGCGGGTTACCAGATTGGATCGGACGATCTCTTGATCGTGGTGAACCGCGAAAGCCCGCTGCAAAATTTGAGCATGGAACAGGCCCGGAGCCTGTTTGCGGGGTCGGACGCAGCAATACAGGTGTGGGTATTTGCCGGCAAAGAAGACATACAGCTGGTCTTCTCCCGTGAAATCATGGCTGGCACACCAACCAGCACACTGGCACGGCTGGCGCTCAGCCCCCAGCAGATGTTGGATGCGCTGAATGCGGAAAAAAAGATAGCTGGGTTTTTGCCGCGCCACTGGAAGGCTGGAACGGTAAGGGAAATCTTCTCACTGCCGGATGTGCCGATACTGGCTGTGACCACATCCGAACCTGAGGGCGCTGTAAAAGAAGTGCTGGGCTGCCTGCAAAAGAAACAGGCACCCTAACAAACTTGAAGAATGGTCAAGGTAAGGCCCAAGAGCCGATAAAATCGATCCGTATTAAAAGAAATGAGACGCGCATGGGAAAAGAAGAAAAAAAAATTGTGATTGTTCTGCCTGCATACAATGCCGCCAAAACGTTGATCCGCACGTTTAATGAAATTCCGCTTGAGTACCGCAAGTACGTCATTCTGGTGGATGACGCATCCAAGGATAACACGGTTGAGGTTGCCAAGGAAATAGGCTTGATGGTATTTCAGCACTCGAAAAACCGGGGGTACGGCGGCAACCAAAAAACGTGTTATCGCGAAGCGCTGGCGATTGGGGCTGATATCGTAGTCATGCTGCACCCAGACCACCAATATGACGCGACTGTGATCCCGCATATGGTACGTCCGATGCTGGCGGAAGAAGCAGACGCAGTCTTTGGCTCGCGGATGCTGGGCGGGCGTCCGTTGGAAGGTGGTATGCCCTATTGGAAGTACCTGGCAAATGTGCTGCTGACGGCGCTGGCTAACATCATCTACGGGCATTATTTGACAGAAATCCACTCCGGGTTCAGAGCCTATTCGCGCAAGTACCTGGAGACTGTGCGGCTGGAAGATAACAGCGATGACTTTGTGTTCGATACGGAAATTATCGCCCAGGGAATGACCTGCGATCTTACTTTTCAGGAAGTGCCAATCGTCACGCGCTACTTCCCGGAGGCTTCTTCGATCAACTTTCGACGGAGCGTTATTTATGGGTTCGGCATCCTGGGGGTGCTGCTCAAGTTTATGCTACACAAAAGCGGTATAAAACACTTCAGGCAGTTTTACCCGCGCGTAAGCGCCAAAGTTTAGCGGATGCCCGTCGAACTAGATTCCATTCGTGAGGGTTAATGTCCGGATGGGATTGAGCGGCGGTTTAGGAAATAATAATCGAAGGAGAAACTCATGGAATATGTTGATCTACGTTCAGATACCGTCACAAAACCCACGCCTGCGATGCGTGAAGCAATGGCTAAAGCCGAGGTGGGGGATGATGTGTATGGTGACGACCCAACGATTAACCAACTTCAGGACATGGCCGCGGACAAACTGGGGAAACAAGCCGGGTTGTTTGTGCCATCGGGAACTATGGGTAACCTGGCGGGGATTTTAGCGCACTGCGGGCGCGGCGATGAAGTGATCATGGGGCAGCGCTCGCATACCTTTTTGCATGAGGGCGGCGGTATTTCCACGCTGGGCGGGGTGCATTCCTGCCAGATCAAAGAACAGGAAGACGGTTCTTTGTCTCTGGGTGATATTGAGGCGGCGATTCGCACCCCGGATGATGACCATGAACCGGTGACACGGTTGATCGAAGTGGAAAACACGCACAACGCCTGCGGTGGGTTACCTCTATCTCGCGCTTATATCCAACGGCTAAGTGCTTTTGCGCATGAACGCGGTTTGATCGTCCACATGGACGGTGCCAGACTGTTTAACTCGGCTGTGGCGCAGGGTGTGGATGTGCGCCAGCTGACGGGGCCGGTGGATTCGGTTACTTTTTGCCTGAGCAAGGGCTTGAGCGCCCCGGTTGGGTCGGTTTTATGCGGCAGCGCGGAATTTATCAGGAAGGCGCGCAAGATCCGGAAGCACCTGGGCGGAGGCATGCGCCAGGCGGGTATCCTGGCTGCAGCAGGCATCGTTGCCTTGGAAACGATGGTCGAGCGGCTGGCAGAGGATCATAGCCGGGCACGCTACCTGGCCGAGGGCCTGAGCGAAATTGCTGGGATTGTGCTTGAGCCAGGCACGCCGGCTACAAATATGCTGTTTTTCGGTTTTGCCGATTCTGTTCAATTGAGCGTTTCACAAATTGAACAAAAACTTGCCGAGCGAGGCATTTTGACCAGTGCAGCCAGCGCTCGGCGCTACCGGCTGGTGACGCACTGCTGGATTGATGACGCTGGAGTGGATAAAACTGTTGCGGCATTCCGCGAGGTACTGGCTTAAGCAAACAGGGCGGCAATGATGCCGCCCTGTTTGTCTAATTTTCCGTCCAGTGGTCGAGCTTTGGTTCGACCTGGTTGCGCCCGCGCTGTTTGGCGATATACAGACGCTGGTCGGCGAGGGTGATCAACTGGTTGACTTCACCAGCCTCATCCGGAAAAACCGCAAAGCCCTGGCTTACGGTTGGGAGGGGCAATTCCTGGCCGTCGCGGTCGCGAATGGAAAGAGATGCAATCGTTTTTTGAATACGCTCTGCCACAATCTGGGTTTGCAGCCCGCCGGTGCCTGGCAGAACGACGGTAAATTCCTCGCCGCCCCAACGACCGACAGCATCTTCGGCTTTGATATGCTGTCGAATCGCCTGGGTAACAACCGTTAAGACCTGATCGCCCATCATGTGACCATAGTTGTCGTTATATTGTTTGAAGTAATCAATATCCAACATGACCAGGCTTAGTTTTAACCCTTTTTCGAGACAAGTTTTGGCTTCATTATTCAAAACCCGGACAATATGGCCGTGATTGAAAACACCTGTGAGACTGTCTAAAAGTGACTGAGCTTCGACTTCGGCATGATGATAGGCATTCTCTAATGCCAGTGAAGCCTGTTGAGCCAGATTTTCCAATAATTCGAGATCGGTGCGGTTGAAATCATTGGGGGTATAGGAAGCAACCGCAATAATTCCATTTGTGTACCCAGCAGGGATAGGAACACCCATCCAGCACAAACTGGTTTTGTCTTTGCCCATTAAAACCATCTTGACCCCTTCGAGGGCTACTTCAGTGTGCATGTCCGCAATGAAAAGTGACTGCTGGTTTCGGATGACCCAGCCACTCAAAGACCCTTCCAAGGGAGCGGTCATGGATGGGAAAAATTCCCCGTCATCATAGAGCAAGCGCATGGTGATGTGATCGCCATCCAGCAGGCCAAAATAATAGGTATCGGCCTGGATCGAGCCCATCAGGGCATCTCCAATCAGGCCAAGCACTTCTTCGGCTTCCAAAGAGGCGCTCACGCGCCGGGAAAATTCATTAATGGCTTTGAGGCGCATGATACGCTTGTTATTGGTGTCGATCAAACGGTGAATGATTTCCACTGCGACAACTGAAACAAAAAAGAAACTGGTATGTTCAACAACATCTGCCATCGTGCTGACCTGAAAGGTGAGGATAAGATGAACGCTACCCGTGAGAACAATGAATAAATATGCAGAAAAACGGCCCCACAATATGAGGACTATTACGGCGATTAAGATGGCAATCAACTGTGGAACAAAACGCAGACTATTTGAGAGCAGCATGAGTCCGATTGAGACTGCAATGGCATTCGTTATAATGATAGGCCACTTGAAGACTTGCGATCGTCTGGGCGATGGCATGACTCCATAAAACAATGTCATTGCGTATAAAATTCCAATAATGCCAAAAACAATCGGCAAATAATCGCCTTTGCCAACCCAAAACACCTGAGTTTCAGAAAGTATAAGCAGGAAACACAAAACTACGGTTGCCAGGGCTGCGGGCTCTGCCAAGCGGCGTGCTTCCTGATCCGACACTTCTTTGGGGTAAATTATTTTTCGCTGCATATCAGTTCAAACCAATCGATGAAATTTTCCAGCAAGGAACATCGATCCAGGCAGCGTAAAACCAGCCAGGGTTTGGAATATTTGTTTTTTCGCAAAAAAAACGACTAATCGATCGCTAAAACCCATTTGCAAAAGAATCAATCATTGAGAAGATTATTAAGAGACTATTTTACCAATATCGTGTAAAAAAAACGCCACTGCAAGGATTCTGTACCTTACAAAAGGGCAAGATGGGCGGCGTAGGGAAAGAATAAGCCCAAAATTGGGTTACACAATATTCACGTAAGGTATTTTTTTGCGGAACAATTGATTTTCATGCGACGTCTAACGGGCAGAAACCCTTACTCTGCGCTTTGACTGAACGCCGACCCGGTTCAAAGCGCCACCCACTTGCTGGAGGAAAAAATGAAATCAACCGTTCGATTGACATTGTTCGCACTTGTCCTTGCAGCGCTGTTGTTAGCTGCTTGCGGCGCCGCGGCTCCTTCTGCCCCGGTGGCAGAAATGCCCGCTGCTCCACCGCAAAATGCACAGGATCTATACCAGCAACCAGCAGTGCAGGAAGCACCGGCCGGCCAAGCCCAGGCCGCTAAATCTGAAGCGGGGAACGCCGGGTCAGCCGCCGCGAGCAATACCCTGCCAGAAAACATCACAGTGCAGACTGGTGCGGAATCGCTGGTCAACGCACAATCGCAGCGAATGATCATCAAAAACGCCGAGATCAAGCTGCTGGTGGAGAAAACGGATATCGCCATCGATCGGGGAATGCAGGTGGTGGGGGATGTGGGTGGTTATATCATTTCATCGCGTGTGTGGTACCAGGAAGCCAATGGGCAGAGCTATAAGTTTGCCAGCCTGACTATTGGCGTGCCCGTGGATCAGTTTGAAACTGGGATGCGCCGCTTGCGGGGATTGGCGCTGCGGGTGCTCGACGAAAACGCATCCGGGCAGGATGTAACCAGTGAATATGTTGACCTACAATCGCAGCTTGGCAACCTGGAAGCTACCCGCGACCGGATAAGAACCTTTCTGGATGACGCGAAGACTGTTGAAGAATCGCTGCGGATCAACCAGGAGTTGACCAATATTGAGGGGCAGATCGAGCAAGTCAAAGGACGGATGAATTTTCTCTCCAACCGCTCGGCTTATTCCACCATCACGGTTAACTTTGAGCCAGACATTCCGGCCGCCACGCCAACACCCACTATGACACCTATCCCGACCGCGACTCCCGAAGCCTGGAATCCGGGCGAAACAGTTCAACGAGCAACGGGCACAGTCACCAATATTTACCAGGGATTGGTAGAAGTGGCGATCTGGTTCTGCCTTGTGATCATCCCACTGCTTGCTCCGCCAGCTTTAATCCTGTGGGGTATTTACAAACTGGTTACTCGTAAAAGCAAAAAGGCTTAATCCAACGTGAATTATGGTTCGTGAAGCCCAAGATGAAAGGTTTTTTATATAGTTTAGGAACACTGCGTGTTCTAAAACTATACGGGCGGGGCAAGGGAAACCTGAGGTTTGATTTGTCGTAATCTGTTGCTCAGGTCAAACCAAAGCATCCAAGCCAAAAAGAAACCGAAACCGCT